>ENA-OQLI01000132-OQLI01000132.1-human-gut-metagenome-genome-assembly--contig:-NODE-132-length-112078-cov-38.691651_pt1 | contig 112078 bp, 99 predicted proteins | sample MGYA00242805_ERZ504812 | MGnify/ENA primary metagenome ERZ504812 (study PRJEB26092, sample SAMD00036430) | human gut metagenome | host: Homo sapiens | study: EMG produced TPA metagenomics assembly...
TATATCCTCCTTTTCCATTTATGTAGTCCATTACTACCTTCTTCTTGAATTCATAACTGTATTTTGACATAAAAATACCGACCTCCAAAGTTAGATTTTTTAGGTCTAACTTTTGGGGGTCGGGTCAAAATGCCTGCGGTTTTTATGGGTTATTTTTCGCTGATTGTGATATTTGCCTTGTAGCTTCCGCTTACCCAACAGGTGTCAGTACCGCTGAGTTTGAAAGTAACAGGCATCTGAACCGAGCCCACTGTTCCGCTCTGATCCGAGGTGTCAATTACACCTTCAATATCTGAGCTTTTAAGGCTTTTAAGTTCCTTTTCACTGCCAATTACGGTAACATTCATACTTGTCTGTGTTACATCGGCTTTGTATTTTGAAGAAAGACCGCTTACTTTGAATGAATCTACGGTAAAGGTTTTTTTGGACAGACCGCTGAGGTCAAGTACAAGCTTTGCTGAGGTTGAGTTACTGATATTTTTGCAGTCACTCGGGATGTTTATTCCCTGCGTATCGTACTCATAACGCTCGTTTGAAAGTGTTGCAAAATCGATTGACTCAAGCTTTACGCTGTCAGTCTTGTCAAGCACTTCTTTTGGACCTGCAAGCAGAATCTTTGAAGGCTCAACCGTAAGCATATCATCGTTTAAATCAAGACCTTTAGGTTTGTTAATAAACTCAGGAATTACATTTACCGTCTTTTCGGGGAGAACGGAAATTGTAGCCTCAACATCCGTAAACTCCATTGTAAGAAGCTCGGTGGAGATTTTATTTCCTGTTTTATCATAAAGCACAATATTTGCGGTCGTTGAGGTCGGCGCATTTAGTATACTGTCAAGTTCTGCCGATGCCGAAACCTTTGCAATTTTGGCAATCTCTGTTTGAGGTCCTGAGATTGTGATATTCTTTGATGCAAGAGAAGTTGACGCATAGTATCCGTCGGCAACCTTGTAAACAACATTTTCCTGAATCGGGAAACTTGTTTCACGCTGATAATCAACAATTACATTGACATTTGAAGGCGTAACGGTTGAGATAATCTGAAAGTTGGCACTCGGGTTGGCTTTTACGGCTGAAAGCGAAAGCTGATAAGTTCCTGCCGAGTCAATTCCGTTTGTAGCACCCGTGACAGTAATATCCTTTGTTCCGATAGAACCGAGAACGGCTCTGCTGCCTGTTACGGTTACCGTGGCAGTCTGCTCCGCATCACGGAATACCTGCAACCCGTTGTTATCAAGCTGGTCAGGCAATTCAATCTGAATGGGAATATTGCTTATTGTTACGGTTGTATCATTTGTTGTACCCATACTCATATAAACCCATGTTATTGTTGAGATTACAAGGGCGAGTATAATCAGAAATTTGTTATTCTGAAACAGTTTGTTGAGAGAGAGTTTTTTCTTTTTCATTTTTCAGCCTTCTCTCTTTTTGAACTTTTCGGGTTCTTCTGAAAAAACTTTTTGGGCGGTTCATCATCGTCATAGCCACGATCATAGATGAGAAACTGTTCAAGCTTTTTGATTAGTTCTTCTCTTGTAAACTCACGGAGCAAAATACCGTTTACCGCAAGAGAAATTACACCTGTTTCTTCACTTACTATAAGGACAACAGCGTCACTTTGTTCACTGATACCGAGTCCTGCTCTGTGTCGTGTACCGAGATTGATATCTACATTACGATTTGATGTGAGCGGTAAAATACATCCTGCTGCAAAAAGTTTTCCATCACGGATAATGCTTGCACCGTCATGCAATGGTGCTTTGTTAAAAAATATATTGCCGAACAGAGCTACTGATGTTTCGGCATCAATAATTGTGCCTGTAGCGGCTATATCGGAAAGCATGGTTTCTCGTTCAAACACAAGCAAAGCACCTGTTTTTGAACGAGAGAAAAGAACTGCTGTGTCAGCCGCATCTACGATTGACTTTTCTACAGCCTTTTTCCATTCATCACCTTTGTGGTGCTTAGTAAATATTTTTATATATTTTTTATAGGTGTTGTTGCGTCCCATCTGTTCAAGAGCCTTTCTGATCTCCGGCTGAAAGATGATAGCAATAACAACAACTGCTGCCTCGAAAAATGTTCGCAACAGGGATGAAAGCATAACAAGACCAAACAGAGACGAAAGAAAATACACTATAAGGAGCATAATTACACCTTTGAGAAGCTGAACTGCTCTTGTTTCCTGAATAAGCTTGAACAGTCCGAAAATCAACAGTGCAATTGCAAGAATATCGACAATATCTCTTAGCTGTATAGTCTTGATAATGGAAAGAATGCTGTTAAATATTTCCAATCTGCTTTCCCCTTTCTTTATTTTTAAATTCCTCGTTATTATTCTAACATACTTTTGTTATTAATTGCAACCTTTTTAAATTGTTTTTTTCTGTTTGTTGTTCTTAGAAATACGACTTACGGCATTTGCAAAATATATAACATCATTTTTTGTTGTAAATGCCGATACAACAGCTCTTACGGTTCCTGTATCCTGAGTGCCGAAGCTTTTGTGTGCAAGGGGCGCACAATGGAGTCCTGCTCTTACGGCAATGTTGTAGCTGTCATTAAGAATTTTTGCAACTGTTTCACTTTCGGTATTTTTAATATTAAAGGAAATTACAGGAACGCTGTGATTTTTCTCAGGCATTTTGGTGTATAATATTACATTTTCCGCTTTTTCAAGCCTTTTGTAGAGCATTCGTGCAAGACTTAACTCGGAATTATATATTCTGTCTGTTTTTTTGTTCAGGACAAACTTTATTCCTGCATTAAGCCCTGCTATTCCCGGAAGATTCGGCGTTCCGCTTTCGTACTTATCGGGGAGAATTTCGGGCTGATTGAGGTTTGCGGAATCACTTCCCGTTCCTCCCTGAATAAGACTGTCCGGAGTTGTTTCGCTGTTTATAATAAGCAAGCCTGTTCCCATCGGTCCGTAAAGCCCTTTGTGACCTGCGGTGCAGAGAAAATCAATACAACTGTCATAAAGGTTGATATCTGCTGTTCCTGCACTTTGTGCGGCATCTACACAAAAAAGGATGCCGTTTAATCTGCAAAGAGCGCCTATTCTTTCTATCGGAAGTTTGATGCCGAATACATTTGAAGCATGGGTACAGATTACAAGTTTTGTGTTAGATTTGAATTGTTTCCTGAAATTCTCGATTGTTTGTTCATCATCATAAGGGACACATTCGGCAACAGAGTATTCAATCTTATTTTTCTTGAGTGTTTCAAGCGGTCTGACGACAGCATTGTGCTCAAGTGATGAGATTACGGCATGGTCGCCCTGTTTTAATATGCCTTTAATAACTGTGTTCAAAGCCGTTGTGCAGTTAAGCGTGAATATTATATTTTCGGGATTTTCCGAGCCAAAAAGTTTTGCGGCATTATCTCGGCAGGAATACATTATTTCAGATGATTTCACCGACATTTTATGACCGCTTCTTCCCGGATTTGCTCCGTAGTCGGACATAGCTTCGTTAATCGCTTTTCTTACGGATAAGGGTTTCGGAAAGGTGGTTGCACCGTTGTCAAAATATATCATAAGGTATCAACAGCGGCTGTTCCTTTGACAGCAATACCGTTACTCCTGATAATTTCCAATGCCCTTTCAAAATTTCCCGGGACATAAAGGCTGTAGCCGCATGATTTTCGATTGAGGTGTATAGGAGTTCTTACAAGCCCTGATTTAATATTGTTTTTTAAAAGTAGGTTACGGCTCTTCATGGCAAGAGTTACCGAGCCGAATATTATTAAATTATTTTCCATAACTTCCACCCTTTGTTAAATCTTTGTGACATCTCAAAACAATATATCACACTACATATTATGAAAGTAGTCAAAGTTTGGACATAAAAGAAAGCACGGCTTTTATGCCGTGCTTAAAGGTGTTATTTTTTAGTTCATTTTTTCAGAAAGAAGGTTGCCCATGTTGTACATACCTGCTTTCTGATCTTTAAGAAATACTGCCGCATTAACTGCACCGACAGCGAAAACTTCTTTTGACTGAGCCTGATGAGAGATTGTTACAACCTCATCGTGACCTGCAAAGATAACTTCGTGTTCGCCTACAATTGTGCCGCCTCTTACGGAATGAATACCGATTTCGTTCTTTGAACGCTTTCTGCGGTAGCTGTGTCTGTCATAGACATACTGCGGATCTTCGTCAAGCTGTTCCGAAATTCCGTCTGCAATCATAAGAGCTGTTCCGCTCGGAGCGTCGAGCTTGAGATTATGATGCTTTTCAACGATTTCAATATCGAACTGGTTTCCGAGAATTATTGCTGCCTCTTTTGAAAGCTCAATAAGAAGATTGATGCCGAGTGACATATTACCTGAATAGAAAACAGGAATTGTCTTTGCCGCATCTTCGATTTTTGCAATCTGATCTTTAGAAAAGCCTGTTGTGCAGATAACACAAGGTACTTTGTTATCAACTGCATACGCAAGCATACCGTCAAGAGCTGCAGGATTTGAAAAATCAATGATTACATCAGGTGTTTCGGTTGCCTCGTCAAAAGTCTTGAAAACATCAAAATCATAATTACTTTCACCGAATGCGTCAACACCGAACAAAACATTGCAATCCTCACGGCTCTGAACAGCCTGTGCCACAAAGCAGCCCATTTTACCGTTACAACCGACTATTGCTGTATTTACCATTTTTATTCCCCTTAAACTTCTTGAATTTTAAACGAATCAAAGGTTGATTATTTAACCTTCTTGCTTAAAAGGTCATACTTCTCCATGCAATCCTTGAGGTCATGGTAACCCTGAACGCTCATGGGTACGAGCGGAAGTCTGCATTCGCCTGCTTCATAGCCGAAGAGGTTCATGGCAGTCTTTACGGGAATCGGGTTAACATCGCTGAAGAGTATATGCATAAGCTCAAGATAGTGGAAGTTAAGCTTCTGTGCCTCTGCAAAGTCATTGTCAAGACAAAGCTGACAGATGTCATGCATTTCCTTGGGGCAGATGTTTGCAAATACAGAGATAACACCGAGAGCACCGAGTGACATGAAAGGAACAGTCTGGTCATCGTTACCTGAGTAGATATCAAGATTGTCACCGCAAAGTGAACGGATGAGAGCAACCTGAGAGATGTCGCCGCTTGCCTCTTTTGCGGCAACGATGTTAGGATGCTTGCAAAGCTCCTGATAAGTTTTTGGCTTGATGTTACAGCCGGTTCTTGAAGGAACATTGTAAAGAATAATCGGAATATCAACTGAATCTGCAACAACGTTGAAGTGTCTTACAAGACCCTGCTGAGATGTTTTATTGTAGTAAGGAGTTACGCAGAGAAGTGCGTCAACGCCTGTGCTTGCGGCAGATTTTGAGAGCATAACGGCTGTTGAGGTATCGTTACTGCCTGTACCTGCAATAACAGGAATTCTGCCGTTTGTCTTTTCTGCAACGAAAGAAATTGTTTCGCAATGCTCTTTTTCCGAAAGAGTTGCCGCCTCACCTGTTGTACCGCATACAATAATTGCATCGGTACCGTTTTGAACATGAAATTCTACGAGATCGCCGAGAACATCGTAGTTTACGCTTCCGTCAGACTTCATAGGAGTGATAAGTGCAACACCTGAGCCTGTAAAAATGTGGTTAGACATAATTTACCTCCGTAAGTAATCAGTCCATGTAGCCCTCAGCACAAAGGAGCTCTGCAAGAAGAACTGCACCGCCTGCTGCGCCTCTTAATGTGTTGTGTGACATACAAACGAACTTATAATCATATTGAGTATCAGGTCTTAATCTGCCAACCGATACTGCCATACCGTTTTCAAGATTTCTTTCAGATTTAATCTGCGGACGGTCGGGTTCTGTGAAGTAGTGGAGAAAATGCTTTGGCGCACTCGGAAGATCAAGCTCCTGTGCTCTGCCGCTGTAGTTTGACCAAATGTCAATAATTTCTTCGACAGTAGGTTTCTTTACGCCGTCCTTAAATGACATAAATACAGCTGCTGTGTGACCGTCAGATACGGGAACACGGATGCACTGTGATGTAATTGAAATATCATCGGTTTTAACAATCTTGTCGCCTTCAATCTTACCCCAGATTTTAAGCGGCTCCTGCTCTGACTTCTCTTCCTCACCGCCGATGTAAGGAATAACATTATCTACCATTTCAGGCCATGTCTTAAATGTTTTGCCTGCGCCTGAAATTGCCTGATATGTGCAAGCGAGAACCTTGTCAATGCCGAGTGCCTTTAAAGGATGAATTGCAGGAACATAGCTCTGAAGTGAGCAATTGGACTTAACTGCAACAAAGCCTCTTTTTGTGCCGAGACGCTTTCTCTGAGCGTCAATAATCTTAATGTGATCGGCGTTAATTTCAGGAATAACCATAGGAACATCATCTGTAAAACGATGAGCACTGTTGTTTGATACGATAGGACATTCAGCCTTTGCATATCTGTCTTCGAGATCACGGATTTCATCCTTCTTCATATTAACTGCGCAGAAACAGAAATCAACCTGTGATGCAACCTCTTCAACATTTTCAGCGTCAACGATAACCATATCCTTGTACTTCTCAGGAAGAGGAGTAGTCATATGCCATCTGCCTTCAACAGTTTCACCGTATGTTTTGCCTGCACTTCTCTTACTTGCGGCAAGAACAGTAACCTCAAACCACGGGTGATTCTCAAGAAGAAGTGTAAAACGCTGACCTACCATACCGGTAGCGCCGATAATACCGACTTTATACTTTTTCATAATAATTCCTCCGAATTAAACAAATTTTAAAAAAGCGGTTGCCTTATTCAAACAAATATTATATTATATGAAGAGATGTCTGAAAACACGACTGTTTGTCGATTATGCAAACTGCTCATAATAAGATAATATATCATTTTAAAAGGGTAATGTCAATTATTTTGAGAATTTTACAGGACAAATACTTGTGTTTTACAAAGATTTTTGACAGAACAGCTTTTAAAAAGCAATTTTAGTTCTTGAAAGGAAATAAAATGAAGACTAGTGATTTTTATTACGATTTGCCTAAAGAGCTTATCGCACAGACTCCGCTTGAACCGAGAGACAGTTCAAGACTGCTTGTGCTTGACAGAGAAAAACAAACTCTGGAGCATAAACATTTCTATGACATTATTGATTATCTTAACGAGGGAGATCTTCTTGTTGCCAACGATTCAAGAGTTTTGCCTGCAAGAATTTACGGTATCAAAGACGAAACAGGTGCAAAAGTTGAATTTCTGCTTCTGAAACAAATTGCAAACAATCGTTGGGAAACACTCTGCAAACCCGGAAAAAAAGCAAGAGTAGGCACAAAATTTTCATTCGGCAACGGGATTTTGCGTGCAACAGTTGTTGATGTTAAGGATGACGGCAACAGAATAGTTGATTTTGATTGCGAAGAGAATTTCTTTACCACTCTTGACAAAATCGGTCAAATGCCTCTTCCCCCTTATATTACTGCCGAGCTTAAAGACAAGGAACGCTATCAGACGGTTTACAGCCATGAACTCGGTTCTGCGGCAGCTCCGACGGCAGGACTTCACTTTACAACCGAGCTTATGGACAGAATCAAGGCTAAGGGTGTAAAGATTGCGTATGTTACACTTCATGTGGGACTCGGTACATTCAGACCGGTTAAGGTTGACGATGTTACAAAGCATAAAATGCACAGCGAGCATTACGAAGTTCCCGAAGAAACCGCAAAGCTCATAAATGAAACCAAGAAAAACGGTGGACGGGTTATTGCAGTCGGCACAACATCCTGCAGAACGCTTGAAAGTGTTGCGGCAATGTACGGAGAAATCAAACCCTGTGAGGGATTTACGGATATTTTTATTTATCCCGGATTTGAATTTAAGGTGCTTGACGGACTTATTACTAACTTTCATCTTCCCGAAAGTACACTCATTATGCTTGTATCCGCTTTTGCGGGATATGATTTTATTATGAATGCATACAAAGAAGCTGTAAAGGAAAAGTACAGATTCTTCTCTTTCGGTGACGCTATGTTCATATCATAGGAGGATTTTAAGAATTTATGTTTAAGGTAATTAAAAAGGAAGGCAGCGCAAGACGGGGCGAATTCGTTACGGTTCACGGTACGGTTCAGACTCCTGCCTTTATGAATGTTGCAACATGCGGTGCAATCAAGGGTGCTGTTTCTGCGCTTGATTTAAAGAATATAAAATGTCAGGTTCAGCTTTGCAACACCTATCATCTGCATCTTCGTCCGGGTGATGAAAAGGTTAAGCAAATGGGCGGACTTCACAAATTTACAAGGTGGAACGGTCCTATCCTTACCGACAGCGGCGGATTTCAGGTGTTCTCTCTTGCAAAGTTGAGAAATATTAAAGAAGAAGGCGTTTACTTCAATTCTCACATTGACGGTCGCAAAATTTTTATGGGACCTGAGGAGAGTATGAGAATCCAGTCAAATCTTGCATCTACAATTGCGATGGCATTTGACGAATGCGTTGAAAACCCTTCTCCATATGAATATACAAAAAACAGCGTTGAAAGAACCACAAGATGGCTTAAAAGATGCGTTACAGAGATGAAAAGGCTCAACAGTCTTGATGATACCATAAATAAAAACCAGATGCTGTTCGGCATAAATCAGGGCGGTATCTATGACGATTTGCGCGTCAATCATATGAAAGAAATTGCAGAGCTTAATCTTGACGGCTATGCAATCGGAGGTCTTGCCGTGGGTGAGCCTGCAGAAACGATGTACCATATCATTGAAGAGGTTGAGCCGTTTGCTCCGAAAGATAAAATCAGATATCTTATGGGAGTCGGAACTCCAGTGAATATTCTTGAAAGCGTTGCAAGAGGTGTTGATCTTTTTGACTGTGTTATGCCAAGCAGAAACGCAAGACACGGTCAGCTCTTCACTTGGGACGGAGTGCGTAACATCAATAATGCAAAATATGAAATAGATGAATCTCCGATTGACGAGCATTGTGACTGCCCTGTTTGCCGAAACTTTTCAAGGGCATACATAAGACATCTTCTCAAGAGCGGTGAGATGCTCGGAATGCGACTTGCTGTTTTGCACAACCTCTATTTTTACAATAATCTTATGGAAGTTATCAGAACTCAGCTTGATAACGGCACATATATGGAATTTTACGAGAAATATCGCAACATTTTAGGCGTGCGTATCTAATATTTTTTCAAAACAGAAAAAATACTTGCAAGATGTGATTAAAACTGATATAATCAATACATTGTATGAAAGGAATGACGAAAATGACAAACTTTTTACCTGTAGTTGCAGAAGCAAGTGCAAGCGGCGGAAATCAGTCAAGTATGATTTTTATGATTCTCTTCTATGTTGCTATTTTTGCAGCTCTCTATTTCTTCCTCATCAGACCTAACTCAAAGAAGAAAAAAGAAGAAGCTCAGCTTCGTAACTCTCTTGAGATCGGTGATGAAATTACAACAATCGGCGGAATTATGGGCAGAGTAGTTGCCATTAAGGACGACGAGGACGCTATCATCATTGAAACAGGCTCCGACAGAGTTAAGATGAAGTTTAAAAAGTGGTGTATTTCTACTGTTGACACAGTTAAGGAACAGCCACAGCAGGCAGGTCAGCCTGAAAAGAAAGGCTTCTTCGGTTTTGGCAAGAAGAAAGATTCTGACGAAACTAAAGCTACAAAAGAATAACTTTTTGAATGAATGTTCTTTCCCCCGAATATATTTGTAACAGAATATATTCGGGGGTTGTTTTATGTCTGATAAAAAACTACTTGCAAAGGCTGTTTTGTTTTCATCAGTATGCGGAATACTCATACTGGTAATTTTGATGTGTTTGCTTGCAGCCGTGATGATGTCATCGGGAGTAATTTCAGCAGATATACTTGATTACTGCACGGTCGGCATAGTCGGTGTTGCAACGCTGATGTCGGGAATAATATCATCAAGAATTACAGGAAGTGCAGGTCTTGCGGTGGGTTCGCTGACAGGATTTTTTATTTTTCTTGTCATAACCTCTATTGCATTGATTTTTAACGGTGAACCTATAACGGTACTAACCCTGCTAAAACTGATGTCATCTGTTCTGGGAGGAGGTATAGGCGGAATTATCGGAGTAAACAAAAAGGAAAAAATAAAAATCAGATAAGATCGAGTAAGATATTTTACTGAAATTATGTTTTCGGCAGTTCGTTTAGGCGGACTGCTGTTTTTTATGTCGGATTTAATTACAAATTAGAATTATTTTTTAAAAAATTGAAATATCTATGGTAAAACAGCTCGTAATATGGTACAATAATCCGGAGAATGAGATAGTGAGGGTTAATGACCTTGATTTAGATATAATATGAAAAATAAGGAAATATTTAAGGAGTGTTAGTATGGCAAAAACGATTAAATTGCCGGCAGATTTAAGGGATTGGAAGGTTACTTCATTTGTTGGAGAAGACAACGGCTGTGAAGTTTACAAGGTATCAAGGAAGATTGATAAAAATACTGCTCAGAATGCGATTCTCAGACACGCATTTGTCGGCAAAAGCAATTATACCGATGAACATGCCGAGTATTTTACCGAAGAGGCTGATTTTATTGAATCGGTTAAGGAGCTTGACGGTGTTTCAAACTATCTGGATGTTTATGTTCAGGATAATCAGAACAAAAAAACCTGTGATTTGTACATATTTACAGAAGAACTCACAAGTCTTGAAGAGCTTATGAAAACCAAAACTTTCGCTGAGGATGAAGTTGTTGATTTTGGTATTCAGATGAGTGAAATGCTTGAAACTTTGGAAGCAAAGAATATTTTTCACGGTAATATTTCGCCAAAGAATATTTTTGTAACCGCTGACGGAAGGTATAAAATCGGCGGATTTACAGATTTTGAAGGCAAGATTACGGATACCTCATTTGTTGCGCCTGAGGTTTACAAGCAGGAAAATGTTGACTATACAACCGACATTTATTCTGTCGGAATAATTATGTATGCAATGTGCAACGGCGGTAAAATTCCGTTTGAAAGTGATTCATGCGACAGAAAGAATGCCTGTGAAGAAAGATTCTCGGGCAAGGCTGTTACCGCACCGTCTGAGGGTGATGAAAAACTCAAGAGTGTTATTGTAATTGCATGTCAGCCGAATAATACAAACCGCTGGAAGAATGCAAGCAACATAAAAAATGCTCTCACATCTATCAAGGCCGAAATAGGTACATCCTCCCCTGTTCCGAATCCCGATGTTGTTGTTCCGGAAAATACAGATTTTGACGGAAATGTATTTGAAGAATATGATTATGATGAATTTGAGGATACAGAGCCGACTGAACCGCAGGATAATTTTGACGATAAGGATGAGGTTCAGACAGTTGAGGACGCTGTTCTTGATAATGAATTTAAAGGCGGCGAACAGCTTGGCATTGCCGAAGTTTTAGCCGGTGAGGAATCCTTGCCTGTTGACGGTAATGCTCCTGTAGATTCAGATGAAGTCAGTGAGTCTGATGCTGATGAAAACGGCGGATTTGAGGTTGTTGATGTTACAGACGCAGTTGATGAGCCTGAAAATTCCGAGGTTAAAACTGACGAAGTATCAGAAGAAAAACAGCCTGAATTTGAAGATATCAGTTCCGTATCAAGTGAAGATGACAAGAATGAACAAACTGTTACAGATAAAAAAGCTGAAGAATTTGAAGATGTTTCAAGCAACAGCGAAGTAGCTCCGGAAGTTCTTCCCCCTGTTACAAGCGTTGAAGTGTTTGACGATTACTCCGGTGCAGACCATAAAAATGTTCTTACAAGCAATGAATCAAGCAAGGACTACGGCGATTTCTTTGAGGACGAGCCGTCTGTTAAGCGTACTGACAATAAAGCTGACGATACTAAAAAAATTGAAGAAAAAAACGACTTTGACGATAACAGCTTTGAAGATGATAACAATGAATTCGGATATGCAGATGAAGAAGATAATAAAGAAAATGTAAAGAAAAAGAAGAATAAATTTATCATTATTCTTTGTGCCGTTGTAATTGCCGCCGCACTCGGATTTATCGGTTTCTGCGTTTATAACGGCTTGTCAAATTCATCTACTGACAATAAAGCTACTACAGCCGAAACTGCAACATCTGCCGAAGTAACCACACAGGCGCCGAGTACGGCGATGCCTACTACAGTTCCTGCTACAACAGAACAGGTTACAACATCTTCTTCATATAACAATGTTGTTCCTGTTGTCGGTTACGGTTACAGTTACGGTAAAAAGCTTCTTGAACAGGCAGGATTTACCGTTGAAATTTCTGACTATGAATACAGTTATGATTATCCGGAAGGATATATTATCTCCCAGACTCCGGAAGGTGACACAAGCGCAAGTACGGGTACAGTTGTTAAACTTGTTATCTCAAGCGGACAGATTCAGAGAGAAACAGAAGCTCCTGCAACACAGGCTCAGCAGTCATCAAATAGTCAGAACAGCTCATCGGGCAATTCAAATTCACAGTCATCAAGCAATACAAACACTAATAATAACGGCGGATTTATCTTCCCTAACAGCGATTCTTCATATCTCAGCAACGCACAGGTAAGCGCTTTGAGTGATGACGACTTACAGCTTGCAATTAATGAGATTTATGCAAGACGAGGCAGAATTTTTAAGGACGCAAGCCTTAATGCATACTTTAACTCGCAGTCATGGTATGAGGGCAAATATACAGCCGAAGAATTTGAGAAGAATGTTAAATTTAATACTTACGAACAGAAGAATCTTCAGCTTTTGATTAACGAAAGAAGATCAAGAAAGTGATTTTTAAACAAGAAAGATAATGCAGAGGAGTTATTATGAAAGATAAAATATTAAACGCACTAAAAAGCAAGACCTTCTTTGCTTTGGCAATTAATATTGTTATTATGGCTTTGATTATAGTTGTTACTGCATTTTCCTATGACAGTGCTGACGATTTTTACAATTCTTTATATATCTGTCAGTATCATAACTATTACAATAATGATATTAACTACATTTTTGCGACAATTACCGGTTCATTGCAGTACATTCTTTTGAATTTCAACTGTTTTGTACTCTTTCAAATTCTTCTCTCCTGTGCCGCTTTTTCTTCTGTTACATTTGTTTTTGTCGATAAATTCGGAAAGCACAAGGCTTTCATATTCACTCTTGTGTTGAATATTTTGTTTTCATTTGACCATTATTCAAACATTTTAAGCAGTAAAACTGCAGCTTTGCTGCTTACGGCAGGGTTTCTGATGGCACTTAATGCAATCAGAAATAAAAGGTACTCTCTCCCGTTTTGGATTGGTGTACTTGAAGTTATATTCGGAACATTTTTATGTTTCAAATATTTCTTTGTGGGACTTGCATTTTTCATTGCATTCTTCATCGGTGATATGATTGCAAAAAGAAAGTACAAGTTGCCGTTCAGAAAATTCTTCTGGTATTTCAGACCTTTTGTGCTTGTATTTGTCTTTATTGTTCTTGTCGGCTGCGGTCTTGAATATTATTCATATTCGGTTAATAATGCAAATGCAGAAACTTCGGGGCTGTACAGATACAGCGTCCTTGCCGATAAGACCGATGATAATGCTTTTCCAAACTATTCCGATTACTGTGAGGAGCTTAATTCGGTCGGAATAAATTCGGCAAATGAGTATGAACTTTTTGTTGACGGATATTATGATGAAAACAACGGACTGAATACTGCTGCCCTTGAAAAGGTTGCAGATATCCAAAAACGGGAAAATCCGTATAATTTCTTTGATAATGCGGGTGCATTGTTTTCAGATGCATGGGGACATATTATAAATTTTGATTCATATCTTATTGCTTTTGCGGTAATACTTGCCGTTATGGTTGTTTTTGTTACCGTACAGAAAAAAAGATTTGCCTTCTTCCCTGCTTTGTATTTTGCGGTGGGATTTGCGGCTTGTATGTATGTTCGTTATGCAATGGATTCTTCGGCATACACAATGTACGGTATTTTGCTGATGATTATTTCGTTTACAATGTATTCGTTTGATTTCGGTCATCTCAGAAAAGACGAATACAGCAATATTACAGATAAAAGCAGAAAAACTGTTCTTATTTCGGTTATTGTACTTGTGATATTAAGTGTGGCAAGCTGTGTATCATATTTCTTCCATATCACTCCTGTTTCATATGACAAAAAGCCGAGTGATCTTTATACTGAGGTTGACAGACATCCCGAAAATTATTATGTTCTCGATCCTGTAACAGCTAAAGAATACATTTCATATACCGATAACTATATTCATCCGCTGTGGGGATTTTCTTCCGATTTTCTCCATAATGTTGACGGCTTCGGCTATCTTCATCGGACAAATCAGCTTGTGAACCGCAACCTCTCAACAAATATTTATGAGGCGGTCGTTGACGGAAGAAATGTATATGTTATCGATAAGAACATTACTTTTATCAAAGAAAATTATCTTAACCAATATTACGGCAAAAAGGATTCCGTCATTGTTTACAAGGATGAAAAGGAATTCAACGGATTTACAATTTACAGCGTAGACAGAGTTAAATAACATTAAAAAAGGTATATCACGATTTTTTTGGAGACGGTGAAGTCGTTTTTCTTAGGCATTTCGTTAATTCCTTTTCTGTCATTTTCCGGGCAAACTAAAACAAAAAGCAGAGCTTTTGGGCTCTGCTTAGTTTCTTGAAAATATACTTTTGCTATGGGAGTGATTCAGATTAGATTGCTCGGAATAAAACAATTATCCTTGTCAATCGGTATCGGCTCCTCACACATACATATGATGCCGCTGTTTCTGCGGTTCAAAGAAGCCTTGTCAATTACGCTGTACTTTTTGACCTCACGACGATCAGGAGAAGCACTCTTTTTGATTTCCAACGGATGAATGACATTGTTTTCCTCGATGAAAACATCAATCTCTTTTGCGTTAGAATCACGAAAATAGGTAATATTTACTTTAGATTTAGCGTAAGCGTAGTTTTTCACAAGCTCCATTACCACATAATTTTCGTAGTAATGACCGCTTGCAGCACCGTTACGGAGAGTGTCTGCCGTCAGCCACATCGAAAGGTAAGCACAAAGACCGGTGTCACAGAAATACAGTTTCGGTGTTTTGCTGAGCCGTTTCAGTTCATTGTTTGAATATGGGGCAAGCAGATAAACAATGTGAAGTCCCACAAGTACTTTCAGCCATTCCTTTGCGGTACTCGGTGCAATGTCAGCGGATTCCGCAAGAGTAGAATAATTGACCTGCTCTGAAACAAGAGCAGCACAACCGACAAGAAACTTACGAAAACGAACTGTGTCGGTGATGCCGCCGTGTTAGCTTAGCAATATTTTTTTGAAAGGTGATAAAATTATGAGTACCAATAAGATTACTTGTTCATTTACCGTTGACCGTGATATTTACAACGCTTATAAAAGTATTGTTGTAAAAGGTGGCGAAAATGTAAAGGGCAACCTTATCCGTTATATGCTCAATGTCATTAACTATGAAACGCCAAATGCAGATACAATTTCTGCCATTAAAGAAGTTGAAGAACTGAAAAAAATCCAAACAAAAAAACCTATTCATCATTTAGCGAGCTTTTAGAGAATATTACCAATGGGTAAATTAAGAATTGTGCCATCACAAAAATTCAACAGAGATGTTAAGCTGGCAATTAAGCGTGGATACAATATTCAATTGCTTGATGATGTTGTTGAAATGATAGCTGAACAACAACTACTACCACCAGAATATAAAGATCACAAACTAATCGGAAATTATTCCGGTTGTAGGGAATGTCACATTACCCCCGACTGGCTCTTGATTTACGAAATTAGTAATGAAGAACTTATTTTGTATCTGACAAGAACCGGAACGCACAGCGATTAATTTATTTTAAGCTCCTAAAGGCATTTTTACCTTAATAGAATATACTAACAAATAAAAGAAAGAACCTTCCCTAATGATAAATTCATCAGAGAAGGTTCTTGTTATTTCTTCACCATAACTACAACCTGTTTGCCGAGTTCGTTATATCTTGTATTTACAAGGCTTTTTGAGTATCTTGTACGAGTGTTTGTCCATGGGTCGTTGAAATAGTAATAATCTTTGTCATAGCCCGTAAGTAACAGACAATGTTCGCCGGCAGTCCAAGTATAGTAACTGCCGAGTTTATATTTTGCGTTTTCATCGGTGTAGTTTACTCTCCAAGTGGTTGTCTTAAATGACGGTGACATATTAATTGTTGCCCACACCATAATCGGCTGACCTTGTGCAACATACTTACCCGAAAGATATTCAAGACTTTTCCCGCTGATTTCTACAGCCTTGTATGATTTGTCGGAAAGGTATTTGTTCATACATTTTGCCATAATCGGAGCGTATGCACCGTAGCTGTTGGAGCTGTAGGGTGTTCCGACAAAAGCACAATTCGGATCAGGTCCTGTGTATGAACCGTTTGAATAACCGAAAGGTTTTTTTACCAAATACTTATCTGCAAATGTCGTTTCAGAAATTTTATATCCGTAGAAATTCAACAGCATTGTTGCACTACAGGTTTCACAGCCTGTCGGGAGCTTACTTTGACCGATTAACGGAACATTTGAAATCTTCTTGCTCTGTGGCATTATGTATACATTGCAAATGGCTTTTTTTCCGTTATTCAAAGTGCAAGTTACAGTTGCTTTTCCTGTCGCTACTCCTTTGACGACACCTCCGCCTCTTGTTACAGCAGCTATTTTTGAATTGCTTGATGAATAAAGTCTGTAATATGCCGCTGTACCTTTTGGAACACTGCTGTTAATGTCAAAACTCTGACCTATGTACAGTACAATTTCACTTGCGTTAAGTTTAAGAGATGTTGCAAGCGGCTTGACCGTTACATTACAGGTTGCTTGTGTACCGTTTGGCATTTTGCATCTCACAGTTGTGGTTCCTGCCTTTTTTGCGGTCATCAAACCTCCGGCTTTTTGAACAAAAGCAATATTCGGATCATCTGAATAATAAGAACGATAATAAGCTGCTGTTCCGCTCGGCACATAGCTTGAAAAATCATACTGTTCACCGACTCCAAGTATAATACTTGTCTTATCAAGCTTTATGCTATTAGCAAGCCTTTTAACAGTAACCTTACATTTGGCTGTAAGTCCGTTATAAGTTTTTGCTGTAATTGTAGTGACACCAATGCCCACAGCAGTCATTTTGCCTTTATCGTCTACAGTAATTACCCCACTATTATCTGTAGTAAACTCTACTTGCGAAATATCTCCATTTTCAATAGTAGTAATAAGAGTATATGACTCCCCTACCCCAAGCGTTATTGCATTCTTATTGAATTTCACACTTTTAGGCAGAACAGTTGGTTTTGGCTCTGTAGTAGGCTGTTCAGTAATCTGCTCAGTATACTCTTCTGTTGAAGGTTCAGTAACTTCTTCCGTAGTTGTTTCAGTCGATTCTGTCGATGGTTCATCAACAATTGTCGTTTCCTCAACACATTCTGTAGTAGTTTCAGTATATGCTGTAGTTTCAGTATATTCAGTTGTTACTTCAGTACAAGCAGAGGAGAAATCCGATATCGTTGTTTCTGTGGATGCTTCAGTTCCGTAAACCGAAGTAGTTTCTGTCAAAGATGACGGTTCTGATGTATCGAATTGAGATCCAACAATAATTTTCTGAATATTAGTGGCATCAATAACGGTCAACACATTGTCGCCATTAGTATCGTAAAGAAATTTCTCATCATCAGTTAAGTCAATCATACCTACAACATACTTTTGGACCTTGGTTGCATCCATAACTGTAAATTCGTAATTACCACCGTTAACGATAGTCGCTGCATATGGTATTATACATATCGCAGATAACAGCGTTATGATTAATAATATTGATATTGGTTGTATTATTTTTTTCATGTTTTTTGCTCCCTTATCTGTGCCTGTTGTAATAGTCTTTGTTTGACCGTTTACAAATGTCTTTTCTACCGTATTACCGTTTGAATCGGTAACAATGTAATGAGTAAGACTGCCGTTTGATGATGTGCGATATTCACTTTCAAGCGAACCGTCGAATGTGTAGTAGTAATATGAGGTTTCACCGCTTGAATAGTTTTAGGTATTAGTAGGCTCAAATGAGCCTACTTACCCACATTCGTTTTAAATTTTTTCAAATATAGTTAGAATTATTAATCAATCTAAAATTTATGCCTATTTTTTTTAACTCATTAAATGCACTAAAATTGGTCTCATTGACTAACACCATTTTTTCATGTGAAATACAGCGAAACCACGGTATGCAATTTTTATAAAAAGCCAAATCTTCAGGATAATCATAAGCATTCCAAGAAGAAAAATCTATAGGTTTCATCAATAAAGCCGTTGTTATTTTATTAATTCTGAAACAATGGATTTGTTGTCCTGCAGTATATCTGGGTGTTTTTATTTTGCCTAATGGAATTTCATGATTTCTAAAACCATCCAAGAAATTAAAATATTCATTAGAATGATCCTTTTTATGGATCTGTCTCACAGTAAAAAAACTAAAATTCTCACTATAGCAAGTGGCAATTTTTAATATATCGTTATATTTACTATTAAAATCGTCATAATTCATAAAAGTATAAACCATAATACCACCTGTATGCCCTATACATAAAACGAATGAATACTCCACTTTATATTTTTATATTTAACATGATAATGCTTAAAAGAAGCAGACCCTCTATGTTTGGGATCACACTTACTTCTAGTGCTGCCTACTGAGTTTGCGATATTTAACGCATCACTCTTATAATAAGTTATTACATCTTTGCCTTGCCGCAACTTTGATTCAGCTTGACTTTTAGTAAGTTTACTTCCGCATTATCAACCGTCATTTCATTCTCATTATAACCGTAAACGAAACCAAATGCAATATAATTTACAATTTCATTTGTTTTTTCAGGAGTTACCGAAAGCGATACCTGCTGGTAACCGTCCGTGTTTGCACTAAAGTTCTGATATGTGCATTCTCTGTAATACGTTCGGAACAAATCATTAAATGCTTTTTCCAAGTAATCGAATTTTTAGATAGCTGAGACTCTAATACATTTCGAAGCAAAATAATTTCTTTTCGTAATACTTGCCCAAAGTATAATGATATAGTTTATTTTCCGACACAGCGGATGGGCTACAGTCAAGTGTTTATGCACATATATCATATGTTTTTATTAGTATTTTCTTAATTTGCTCATTGTACATTGCTCAAATCTCTTATGTTATACGGTTATCCTTGCAACCTTTCCCCAAGGCGGATTCACTTCTTCATTATTTAATAACCAAAGCACCGGAATACCTCCGGCAAGCTTTTCCAGAGGAAAGGGGGCATATCCATCTGATAATATGATAATACTTGCCGGCAATTTGTCGGACATATGATGAAATACATACTCAAAAATGATTTGAAAGTCGGTTCCACCACCTCCGGCGGGTTTGATTATCTTGAACTCGTTCTCGTCGCTAAACGGCTGTGGCTTTATAATCGCCGCATCAAAGAAGCCAAGCCATCCCTTTAGTTTTCCGTTGAACTGATCAATTGCTCCTTTAACCTCTGAATATGCTGCTGCAATCATATCGTCCGACATACTCCCTGATGTATCAATCATAAACAGGATATCTTCTACCCTATCTTCCTTGCCGTTGAAATCAGGCAAGAAAAACGGACTGTCGTCAAATCTCCGATCCGGTGGAGCAAACGAATAATCAACAACTTCTTCCTGAATAAAATCATTCAAGATTGTCCGCCAATCAGTTTGCGTTTTTTTTAGTTCTTTAAGAATACGCTCGGCAAAAGCAGGGAGAAGGCCTCTTGCGTTTGATGGATCTCTGATCTTAATAGCTTCTGCTGCGTCTTCAAACCGCTTGACCCATACGTCACGAAGTGTATCATCTTCTTCATATTTGCCCCACCGTGAATGATCATCCCATACCCGTACCGGTTGATGCTGTTCTTTTGAAATCTCTTTTTTTGCCCTGCCGACAGCAGAACCTGGACTTTTATTATTGCCTTTTTTTGCTCTACCATCAGCAGAACCGTGACTTTTATTATTGCCTTTTTTATTAAGATTCTTCGGAAGCATAACATAGACCTGTTCGGCAGTATATTCATGCCCTTCTTTTCCGTCCGGTGCAACATGCATTGATGTGCCGTATTTGCTTAGCGTTATACTGCTCGCTTTCATTCCGTTCTCAAGCATAATATTAGAGTTGACAACAATGTCAGCTGCAATATTGTATGCTTCAGGGTCTTCAACATCTCCGCGAAAGCAATGCTGTAACACAACATGCAAAATCTCATGCATCATGACAAAGTCAAGTTCACTATCACTGAGACTATCGAGAAAATCTATGCCAAAAGTAATCCTTACTCCATCCGTACAAGCCGTTTCAATTTCTTCACTGACAGCATAAATCATATGCATTAAAAGTAAACCGTAAAATCCATGGTTATACAAAATGCGCATGCGTGATAACAGAAGTCTTTTTATGCACCCTTTAATCTTGCTTTCAGACAGAGCCATTCATTAACCATCCTTTCGTTTGAAGCCACCTTGCAAATTCCGGAATGGTCATGAGCTTTTCTTTGTAATTTTTATCTATGCACATATAGTCTTTCAGCAATACTGCGCTGAAATCGGGAGGCATTTTGTCTGCATATCGGATTGAATTTGCGATTCTGCTCATTTCATCTTTGTGCATCCGTGCATAGGCGGTCATAGATGCCGTTAAAGCGTACATGACATCAGTATCCTTTGGCATCTGTGGCATTTTGCCGTCAAAAATATCTTCAACGGCCGGCAGGTTCTTATACACCTTGGCCCATGTTCTGAATTCAACCGCTACACCTGTCCCGACAAGTCCGGCAATCAAGTAATACATGCTGTCTATGTCATCATCAATCCAGTTCAGAACATTGCTTACCATTTCCCACGCACGGGGAGTCGGGAAAGCGAGATCATTACTGTCGGGATCAAATCCCATGAGATAACTTTGCCTGAAAGACAAAAAACCGACAACCTTATCATTGATACCGGAGGAAATTGCCCATTGCTTCCACGAACTGAAACTGCCTTCAATTTCGATGTGCATAAGTCGATTTGCCAGAGCTTTCGGCATTTTGAAAGCTACGGATTTATCTGTCACACGGTTTCCGGCGGCGATCACGATACAATTCTCAGGAAGTTTGTGCTCTCCGACAACTCGGTCAAGTGTGATCTGATAAGCTGCCGCCTGTACTGACTGAGGTGCTGCGGAAATTTCATCAAGGAACAGGATGTTGACAATATCGTCACTTGCATCCATTTGGAATATCTGCGGTTTCAGCCACACTGCAAGCGTTTTGTCAGCGTTGGCGGTAGGAATGCCTCTCAGATCAATGGGATTAAAAAGAAGCAATCGAACATCGGTTACATTAACCGTTTTACCGGTTTTCTCGCCAATCTCTTTTGCAATCCGGCGAACTGCTTGTGATTTACCAACACCCGGAGGTCCCCACAGCATAACGGACGGCATCGTTTTGATGGGATAATTATGTTGAATGATTGCGCAGTAAGCGCTTGACAGTTTTTCAACCATTTTCCCGACATTCATAGAGGGTATGTTAGTCATTTTAATATCGCTCATGTCTTATCTACTCCTAATTTCTTATTAAGTATTTCGAGCTTTTTGCGGCATTCCTCAATTTCATCGCTGAAACTTTCGTGCTTTTTGAGTTCTTCCTTAAGTTGATATTCTCTTTCTTGCAGCTTAGCAAATCCATTTTTCAATTTATCAAAGTGCTTTCGTAAATCATCAAGAAAATTATCGATTCTTATTAAATTGCCCGTATTCGTATCTCCGAGTTCTACATAATAACGACCGTTTCGTTTCAGCCAAATATAAGGTTTTTCCCGTGTCATGTTAGCGGGGAGAATAATTTCAAAACCTCGATATGTTGTAAGGGCTTTCTCTTTCGGTTCAAGAACATATCCAATAAGAGAAGAATGAATGTATTCTCTTAAATGTTTACGCTTTTCCGTCGCTTCCTTCTTTACCTTGCTATCAACCGGTTCGGGATTTTCTTGTTTCCATCCGTTGTAAAATGCAATATCGGCTTCACATTGGGCAATATTGTTCTCTTGATTGGATATTTTTCCGGGCATCTCTAACAGTTCTTTTTCCATGCGAATTCTTGAATCAACAAGTTTGCGCTGCAATGTCAGATAGTGCGAAAGCTCGTTTGCGGTCTTCACACGCTCTTTTACAAGAGGATTTCCTACGGCCAGAGCTTTGACCTCGGCATAGTCGAGCACTGTGTCTTCAATATCCTTTCCACTCCGCTCGGTAAGCGATCCGGAAAGCAATCCGGTAATAAATCGTTGCTTGGTTTCGAGCAGCTGCCATGAATAGGCATCAAAGCTCCCTTCTGTGATATATCGGAAAATCTGCACTTTTGAATTGGTATTTCCTTGGCGCAGAATGCGCCCCTCACGTTGCGTCATATCTGCCGGTCTCCACGGAACATCGATATGATGCAGAGCGATCAGCTTATCTTGAATATTTACACCGAGTCCGAGTTTGAAGGTCGAACCGAGCAACACGCGAATGTCGCCTTTCCTGACTTGGGCAAACATGGTATTTCTCTGTGCTTCGGTCCGGGCATCATGAATAAAAGCAATCTTGTCAGAAGGAACGCCTTTACTCTGAAGCATAGTCTTCACTTCATCATAAATGTTAAAACCCGTTTTAGGAGTCGATGTGTCGCAGAAAATGATTTGTGCAGATTTACAAGCCGTTGTTTTGAAATATATATCAGCAACATTTTCGACACAGCGTGCCACTTTCGATTGATAAGTGAACATAGCACTTGGATCGACCAGCCTTAAATCAAGCGCTGCTTTCCTTCCGTCTGTCGTGATTTTCAGCATATTGTCATCTTTGCGACTAACATATCCTTTGCGAACATTCTCTGCTCTCTGTGAAATATCTTTCAGATAATCTGCAAAATCATTTTTTTTTGAGATCAGCGCATCGGTATATCCATCTATCTGCGGGATACCGGCTAATGTGTCCACTTGATGAAAATCGGCAATGGATGACAGTAGAGATGTGAGTTCGGGAAGGTTGTGGAACTTAGAAAAACGAGTGGCAAGCCGATAACTGCTTGTGTCAACATCAATTTCAAATTCCGTGCTCCTTTCTGCAAACATACCGATCCAACTGTCAAAGTTCTGAAGATCCAGCATGGCAAGTTCACCGATTTGCAAATACATCTGCATAATAAACGCATCTGTGATAGAATTTGTAATCGGAGTTCCGGTAGCGAGGACAACTCCTGCGCCGTCATTCTTCTTCTGCACCATATGTACCTTATTCATCATATCCTTGCATTTCTTGGAACCTGAAGCACTGATTCCAAGAACTTTATCTGCTTTTGTTTCGATAGGAACATTCTTAAAATTGTGTGCCTCATCTACAAAGAGTCTTGTAATTCCGAGATCATCAAAATACACACCGTTATACAAATCATCCATTGCAACGGCAAGTTCAGATAAGGCTTTTGAAACCGCCTCTTGTTTCTTCTTCAAACGAGAAGTGGCCTTGTTCTTTTTGCCCGCTATTTCTGCGATAACTTCCTGTTCATAAACAAGCTGGTTTCGATAGTATTCCTTTGACAACGGAATCCGCTCAAAACAACTGTAAGCAATAATGATCCCATCAAAATCCTCGTCACGTATTCTTTCAAGAAGACTTTCTCTTTTTGATGGAGTAAAACTCTTCGGCTCTACACAAAGAATATTGGCACTCGGGTACATGGCATAGAAAATGTTTTTCCATTGACCGACAATGTTATTTGGAACAACAAACATGTTCTTTTCAGACAGCCCCATGCGGCGCATTTCCATTGCCGCAGCAATCATAACATAGGTTTTTCCGGCTCCGACATCGTGTGCCAATAGAGTGTTCGGAGTAAAAAGAATTCGCGCAACAGCGTCCTTCTGGTAAGGATAAAGCTTTATCGCCGGAGACATGTCGGGAAACCGTAAAAATGATCCGTCAAAAATTCTTCTGCGGATACAACTGAAATTGTTTTCAAAAATTGTTTCAAGGCGTTCTTTTCTTCTTTCATCCTCCCAGATCCATTTTTGAAACATCTTTATCATTTTATTTTGCTTTTCTATAGCGAGAATGGTTTCAGACTGGTTTATAACTCTTTTCTTGCCGGAGGAATTTGTTTTGCAAACGACCTCATCGGTAACTGCAACCGACTTCATATTCAATGTCCTTTCAAGAATATAAAGGGCGTTTATTCTGTCAGTACCGTATGTTCGTGTCACCTTAACATCGTGATTGTATCTGTTTTTGAATGGTATTTCCCAAGTACCGGTCAATTCATCATGCTTAGTACGAAAATCTTCTTCGTTGTCGATGCTATACCAGTATCTGCGCCAATCGCCAAGAAGATGTTCAATAAAATCATCAATTATATCCGTAGGTACCCACGGCGAGCCCAGTGTCACATAGATATCTTTTGTTGCAACAGTAGGAGGAAGAACCTTTTCAATAGCTTTGACATTATCAGCAAAATAGCCGTCGTATTCCTTATCAGCTTCTTTAGCCGCCTTCCATTTCCGCATCATATTGCCTGACAGATATTCCTCAGAGGTTTCCCAACCTTTATAGAAGCACTCATCCCAAGTTTCCGGATTCTGATAAATAGAGCCTTTCAGCGCACCGATAATTGTCCTGTAGTCTTCTCCGGTTACAGACGAAATATACTCAATATCAACCCGTCCGAGATTAGATAGACTGAAAATGAGACCGTCGGAAATGCTATCAGCGTGAATACCCTGAGTCCTTACATCTTGATTGAACGCATTTTCCCAATCGAGCGGAAGATCCATGCAGGTAACTTCACGTATATGTGCTTCTTTTTTCTCTTTTTCTTCACGGGCTTTCCGCTCTAATTCTTCTTTTTCCCTGCGGCGGCGTTCATTTTCCTCATGCTTTTCTGCGGTACGCTTAGCTGCAAGGAGCTTACCTATAACCTCCTCAATTTCATCTGAGGAATACTTGCTGTCAATATTCCCCGCAAGCCCCAAAATATCAAAAAGACTCAACTGTGCACTGTCACCAGAATGATTTTTATTAGACATGTACCGTCACGCTCCGATCCTCTTTTGTTCACCAATTTAATTATATTTTACAGCAGAGAATGTACCAATTTCGGAACATAGGAAAAGCAGACTGCGTTTTCACAGTCTGCTTTTCTTGTAAAGACAGTTGTATTTAGGCGTGTCTCGCTCTGGATACAGATCCTTCCTTAATCGAAAGGTATCTCCTACTCGTCAGCGAAAAAATGCCGTTAAAAAGGAAATCCAGAAAATATATGATAATTCTAAACAGAATTATGGCGCCCCTAAAATTGCTCAGGAACTACGTAAATCTGGCGAAACCATCAGTCAACGCACCGTAGGTAAATACATGCGTGAAATGGGCATTCGTGCCCAGTGGACTAAACCGTGGACTACTACCACCAAAGATTCTGATTTTAGCAAAGAACTCCACAACATTCTCAACGAACAGTTTAATTCTGAACGTCCTAACGCTGTCTGGTGCACAGATATAACTTATATCTGGACGCAGGATGGTTTTGTATACCTTAACTGCGTTATGGACTTGTATGCCAGAAAAATCATTGCCTGGACTCTTGCAGACACTATGGAAGTATCAACAGTTATCGAAACAATCAACAAGGCAAAAGCCTGTCGTAATACTGATTTACCACTTATTATCCATTCAGATCGTGGCAGCCAGTATATTTCAAATGCGTGGCGTGAAGCCACTGAAAAGATGCAGCAAAGTTATTCTCATAGTGGTTATCCTTACGATAATGCCTGCAGCGAATCTTTCCATTCCTTAATCAAAAGAGAATGGCTTAACAGATTTCATATCATTAACTACAAACATGCCTATAGGCTTGTATTTGAGTATATTGAAACCTTTTATAATACCGTTAGGATTCACAGCCACTGCGACTATATGTCTCCTAATGATTTTGAAAAATTGTTTGAGAGGGTATCTTCTCTGCCAGCAGCTTAGTTGGCAGAACTTCTCATTTTATTTTGTGCTAAATCTTGACACAGGACCACAAGAGCAATTAAATTTTTGTTACTGTCATAGTAATAGTTGATCTTAACTCCGTCAACGGACTTCTGCGTTCTCATCCTTGCTTAATATAAATACAAAGAACAATTATCAGCTATTTGTTTTGTGAGCAAATCCTCTTTGGGGAATCCATAATAAATTAAGCCTATACATCCATTCAACAAAAGCATAATTTTCGAATTCTTGAAGTAGAAAATAACAGGAGAAATATCTCGAGTAGCAAGAATAGCAAAAGAATGCAATATATCTTTATTTTCAATTAACAAAAACTCATCATTTCCAGCAGATTTAGTAAAAAACTTGCTGTGTTTTTTTAAAAGTTTTTTATTCTTTTTGTAATAATAACTACTGTTAAATTCAGAAGAAGAAATATCAACATATGTATCATTATAAAGCCATAAACTCATAACAAAATCAATAAAACGTTTTTCTATATTAATAAACTCCTGCTTTTTCATATTACGATCTAATACCCTTTGATAAAACACTTCAACAGATTGATATTTTCTACTATTATGAATAACTTTTGGAAACATATCTAAAGTAGTAATTTTTTTACACCCTAAAATATAGTCAAACAAACTATCTGTTGTTTCATCAAAATGTATATTCATTTCAGATAATATTTCTATTGTTTTCATTTTATTTGCCTCTCACTCTACCATCTTCCCACAAAGTAGCTATTCTTTTTCCTGATTTATTTTAAAGTTTCCAAACAACATATGAGGACAAACATTTCTTAATATCTAAATTGGACACCTTAGTTTCATTTTGCTTTTCTATAAATGATAATTTGCACAAGAAACCTTTCATCGCTGAAAAAGTCATTCGGGATAAATACACTAAATATTTTTTTACAAAGGAAGGTAACGAAACTGAATATTCTTTCAGAATGTGATCAAGATATTCTTTTCTTAGTAAATAGTCCGGTTTTTTTATTTCTATGGCTTTGCAATTTTCAGGGTTGCTTTCGCAAGTTCCTTTTATCAGAGCGGGGTAATATTTTATGGGTCTATCAAACGACATAACTACAGTTTTTCCCATGAGTATCATTTTGTTGACCCAACTTGCAATGTCCTCTTGGATGTAATTCTTACCGGCGACAAATTGCATATTGTCCACTATTAGCAGTTCTGTCTCTAATAACCTATCAATAAAAATATCGGTATCGTTTTTATGAAGAGCGGTGATATACTGAAAAATCAAGTCTTCGTAATTTATTAAGCAAATCTTCAAGTCCGTTTTTTTCTGATAAGTGCATTGTTTACCGCATATAGCAGATGTGTCTTTCCTAATGAGTTTGCACCATAAATCACAACAAACTTTCCCTGGGGATTATTTACCAAATCGAGACAAGCCGAATAAGCTTTTTCATTACTGCGGCTTACGATGAAATTATCAAAAGTTTGATTAGGTATATTTTTTTGTTTGCTCATATCACACCTCCTTAAAGGTACTGAACACAGTATAGCAAACATTCGTGTAATAATCAATGAAATTTCCATGAATTTTCGCACTAATCAAGACGATTATTTTCGCCAACCTCTCACAATACAACGCGAACACCGCAATTTCAGCATTTTACATTGCTCGTCATCAGCTTGTAAAGCTCGGTATTGCGTGGGAATTTATAGACAAGCGGAACAAGAGAGCTGCTAACCTTGAGAAACCCCCTGTCCTGCACTGACATTCGTGATATAACTGAGCTGAAAGTCGGAGATATTAAGGAGCTTGGCAAACTCGATACGGCTATGGATACTTGATTGATAACCGTCAAATCCATAGCCGTATTGAAAGGTTACGCCCTTTCTTTCATTGTAGCACACTTTCCCAAAATTGAAAAAGTGTGCAAGCTATTTTTTAACTTACACACTTTATTTTACAAGCTCTGTCTGATTCATATTATCTTTCTAAATATTGTTCTTCTCTGATTTTGATTAAATAATAAAGAGTTTTTATCATCGGCGTTGATACACCATGCTTTTCTGCAAGTCTTATTAAATCCCCTGCAAGGTACTCATTCTCGGTTTTCCTGTTATTCATGATGTCTTCAAGTATAGATGTCTTTTTACTTCCTTTATAGGTAATGTAATAATCAATAACATCATCAATATCTTTCTTCATTAGCTCAACATTCTCATACTGGACAACCATGAGAAACTCATGAATTGCCTGAACACACAATTTCTGTATTTCCGAGCTTGTTTAAAAAAAACTGTAATCTGCTAAAGTTAGCGCCGTTATAAAATTACCCGCAACATTCAACATCAATTTTTCCTATACCATTTTCTTGATGTTGTTTTCCCAGACAATATCTAATCCGGCATTTTCGAACATATAAAAGAAGGATTTGGCTATATCCTGCATATCCTACTGCGATTTTCATAATATCATAACCTTTCAATAATAATCATGATTATTTAAATTTCTTTTTTAAAGTATTTAAAAATGTTGTAGCCAATCTGTTTTTCATAACAATCAGAGTTGTGGAATAACAAATAACCGCCGTCAATACGCTGACTGCAATTATTATAAAATAATTGGAGAAAAAGGATTTTACTAATACACATACAAGCCCAATAATTACACATCCGACAACACAGGACAGTATATCTTTTATGCATATTTTGAAGGTATAAAGACCCTTTGAATAATAAATACCAAAAAACATTACTATAAATTCAGCAAAAACAGTTGTTATAGCTGCACCAACATATCCCCATAGCGGAATAAATGCAAAATTAAGCACAACATTTACAATTGCTGCCGTTAAAGTAGCAATAAGAAAATTTTTTTCTTTTTTGTTCGGAACAAGGATTGCATTATTAAAGAAATTAGCAAAAACAGCTCCGCAAAGAGCTATACTTAAGATCCTTAATGCCCAGTGTCCACTTGCATAGCTTTCTCCGCCAATGAGTGCAATTATTTCATAGCTCAGCATAAAAATTCCCATGATAATCGGCATTATTATGCTGATTAAAGCATGGAATACTTTTTCGAGGAGAGAATTATACTCTTTTAATTTATTTTCACCAAGCAATGCTGAAACCCTCGGAATAATAACAACTATAACTGCATTTAAAAGCTGTTTCATAATATTGTATATTTTAACAGCTGCACTGTATATACCAACCACAGTGTCATTCATCAGTATGCCGAGAAGAGTTATGTCGGAATTTATGTATAATTGTACGGATAATGAATTGCAAAACAGCATTAACATCGGCTTGATATGTGTTTTGAAATTCATTTTTCTGGTCAGCCGCAAGTGAGTATATTTTCTAATATGAAAAAAGTTTGAAATATTCGCACCCGCATTGGCAAACACATGAATTCCGGCATAAACGATGTAATCATCAGGTGTTCTTACAAATATAAACATTGCAATAATAGAAAATATTTGAACAACTATATATCGAATTGTAATATACAGAAAATCCTCGTAAATTGAGTTAATCCAATCCGCACCTAACGTGGTAAGTATTACACTAATACTCTGAATCAACAGTAACAGCCAAAACGAATGCAATTTGGGTACAAATATAATCAGCAAAATAAACACCAGATATGCAGTCAATGTTGTTATGCAGTTGATAGTAAACACTTGATTAGCAAGAGTCTGAAATACTTTTTTATCATTACGAATTCTTGCACCTTCACGAATAGCGTAATTAGTTATGCCCAAAGAGGCGAATAATGTAACATATGTTATGATAGAATTACCAAAATTAAGCTTACCGTAATTTTCGGTTTGAAGGATCCGTGAAATATATGGAAATGTGATAATCGGAAATAATATAGCACAACATTGCTTGAGCACATTGAGTACTGCGTTGATTCCAACTGACTTTTTATTCATACTAACCTCTTAAATTACCAAAAATAGTTATTTGAAACTAAATTGCTGATTAAGTTTAAATTTAAATTTAAATTTAAACTTAAACTAATAAGTGAGTAAGCTATCAAAGCTATCACTATAAATAAAAATCTTGCATCCTTTTTATCAGGCGTCATCTTGTATATAGCTATGAAACTGGGTATCATAACAACTCTGAAAATACGCCGGGATTGTAAGGTATAAAACAGTATAGGACACATACACAACATAAGAATATCTATGCCTATAACTGACCAGATAAACGCTTTGTCACACTCTCTTATCTTGCCAATTTTAGAAAAAACCAACAACAATACAAGAATCAGTACTTGCTGAAGCAGGATAAATTGTATTACAAGTTTTGGAGAACTATGATATTGTGTACCGAGAAAATATAAATCTAATTTTTCTTCCGGCATTACGTAAGATAGGTACTTTATCAATAAACCTACTTTATCTAAAATCCAGAATAAAACTATTACAGCCAAAGTAACCGCAACAGAAATTTTTATTCGATTTTCCTTTTTAACCTTTTTTAAAAGGAAAATAAAGAAAAAAACAAACAGCGTATGTATTCCTGTTGCTATAAGCGTTCCGATTATATACAATATTTTACCTTTTTTAGAATCATCCTGTAAAAGATAAGGTAAAAACAACAAATACACGCCCATAGCAGTAAATTGTCTGAACTGAATACCATCAACTATAAAGCCGGCAATCATATACAAGAGAATCATAAATGCAACATTTTTACTATATCGTCTTGAAAAATGAAACACACTGAATACACCAAAGCAAATTAAAAAGCATCTGAAGGTTTGATAATCAAGCTTTAATAAATTACCTAATAAACATATTAATCCAAAAACGAAGTTTGAACCCGTAGAAGATTCATCAAAATAATTAGCGTATATTCTACCATAATTTTCATAATCAGCATTAAATGTATTGAACGCCAAAAAAAATGTGGTAAAAAATATAAGAGCTAATCCGCAAAAATCACAGAGTGTAAATTTAAATACTGCTTTTTTCTTTTCTTTAAACTCTAATACAAAAAACACTACCCAACTGCATACAAATGCAATCACAGGATTCAAGGCAATCACCACACTATCTATTCAAGTTTATCAAATAATCTGAGAATTGAAAACTCATTATTATATTTAAAATCAACACCATATGAATTATCTTTAATCCAATCATAATCAATGCTATTCGTATCGTCAAAGTATTGAATATATTTCGAATCATAAAAAGGCATATCTTTTACATTAGGATTGTTAGTCAATAGCTTTTTGTTATATACAACAGCCTCATAATATCTGAATGAGCTTGAACTCTGACCATCAGCTAAAATCTCTACCAGACAATTTGAACTGATAGCATAACTCAACATTTGATCATAAGGAAGGAATGCAGGTAATTTTTTTATACCGATTTCTTTATTTTCCGTTTTCAGATCAAATATCTTAAAATCACATACCAAACCTTTATTAGTTGCATTTTTCGCTATATCAGTTAATGTACTTAATCTTCCTTTATCAACACCAATAAAAAACATATCTGATTGCTCAGCACTTGCAGCTATTTCCCCTCTTCTTGCGTAAGGATCCCAAAAGTGTATCAAGCCGTATTTTTTCGCGTCATTCAAATCAAATGTAGCGACCTTATCGTAGCTACTAAAACATTCCGTAATTTTCCCCCAACCATTAAGGGACTTAGTAACATCAATTGAATCAAATAGAATTAACGTTGTACACACCTTATCACCAAACTTTTGCTTGATTTTATATAAAAGCTCAGGTGTATAAAGTCTTTCAACATCTCTGCCGATAACAAAAAGCAAGAATAATTTTTCATCATTCTCAACTTCAATGTTATTAAGCACGGAGTAATGATTCCATAAAGAATTTGGCATAAAGCGAAAGATTTTTCTGCACTTATTGCTATATCTAAAATTATATAGCTTTTTTATTATTTTATTATTAAAAGAATATGGATCTGCAAAAGAAGCATTTTTTATTTTATTATTGATCACTTCATAAAAAGCTTCATTAAGAACATTATTCTTTTGACCGGTACCTATAATGATATATTTATTTGTCATAATTTGATAAACCTGAACTTATATAAATTATAAACTACTTACTCTTGTATTTGCTCCTGCTAAAGTCTGTAGCAGACACAAAAATTCCTCAATTAATCAATAAATGATTTATAACTTTTTCGAGATATATCAGTAATTGCTACAAAAATATACTTTAACAAATTTATTACACTCGGTTTTATTTTATAAAGTGCTTTATATTCTATTCCTGCCTTCATTTTATTTCTTCGTTTCATTACAGCAAAAATAGTTAGGTTATAATATTTAAATTCAGGGAAAGAAGCTACTTCTTCGCTGTATTTTGTAAGTAATAAATATTCCGCATCAATAAGCTTTTTTATATTTTGAGAAATAGAATCATCCTGAACATACATATTTACTAAAGGCTCATTTACAAAATAAAAACGATATTTTTTAGATAATCTTATTACCAAATCATGGTCTTGTAATCTTGGCATTTTGGGATCAAATTTTATAGTATTAAAGCACTCTTTCCTTCCAATAATAGTTTGTGTGCTTATATATGATTTTTCAAGTAATATTTTTCTCGTAATTATTCCGCTTTCAAGTGGTGGAAAAACGGAAGTATTCTCTTTGATAATTTTTGTAAATTGACAAAAAACAAGATCTACATCGCTATTGCTCTCAAATACTTTCATCTGCTTTTCAAGTTTTTCTGGAAGCCATTCATCATCACTGTCCTGAAAAGCAATAAATTCACCATTAGCTTTTTCTATACCAAAATTACGAGCAACACATGCACCTGAATTCTTTTCTAATTTAAAAAATTTCAACCGTTCATCTTTTATAGAAGAAAGCAACTCTAATGTTCTGTCCTTTGAACAATCATCAACTACGATTACCTCAATATCTTTTTATAAGTCTGATTGAGAACACTATTTACTGCTCTTACAATTGTATTTTCACGATTATAAGAAGGAATTATAACTGATACCATAAAAACCCCCAAATATACATCTATATTAAAGTTTAAGTTATGATTCTAAAAAATAATATGCATAAAATAAAAATTATCTTTAATATTAACCATTATTATCTTATCTTCCATTTTTTTAGCCTTTGTTGAAGTTTTTAATACATTTTTTAATGCACAAAAAGAACGATTTTCATATAATTCAATTCGACTTTCAACATATTTAAGGCAATTATCAATCAATGTCATATTATGATAATCAAATTTTTTAGCAAGATGTAATCTGTTTTTTAGACTATTTAATCTTTTTATCTGCTGTTTATTATTCTGAGAATTTTTTGCTTTGCTAACTCCTATAGCATTACTGATATGGATTCTGTAATTAATCAGCGATGTATTCAAATGGTAATAACCGTTATCAACAGATGCAATCAAAGCAATCAGCCAATCATGCGGCAGCTCGTACTCATAATCCATATTACAATATTTATCACATATTTCTCTTGTAAAACACATTGTACAACCCGGAGCAAAATTGGCGTTGCAAATATTAATAAAGTCTATCGGAGTAATTTCTTCCGGTGATGTTGAAATCATTTTCTGATACCAAGACGGTATATTTGAAGGTGTATATGGTTTGCAGTTTTCGTCTATAAACGTAAGGGAACAGGAAAGTAACTTTACCTGATTATTTTTCTCAATTATATCGGTCATAGTGCTGATTTTATTAACACACCACTCATCATCCTGATCGCAGAGAAAAATAATATCACCGGTAGTTTTTTTTATAGCCTGTTTAAAATTATTAATAAATCCAAGGTTATTTTCATTACTATATATATTCCAACCCTCAAGGTTATTGGATTTAATATAATCGTTTACTAACTCTACGGTATTGTCAGTAGAGCAGTCGTCACAAATAACAAGCTCGTCAATTTTTCTTGATTGATTTTTCAATGAATCAAGCTGTTTAATTATATATTTACTTCCATTATATGTAGTCATAGCAACAGAAATCTTTGCCAATGTAATACATCTCCTGTTATTGCAAAATTACTTAAACAGCATCAAAAGTCTTTTTAAGCCGTAATCCAAATTTAAAAAGCCGTTTGCCAATAATGTAAAAGCTCTTGATTTACCTGAAAATTTTGCATTGTAATATTTTTTTGAATGATAAAAGCACTTCATATCAAAAATTTTGTTTGCCTTTTTGATAAGACTTTTGTCTTTTTCTCTGTGGTTATGGTGGATATACTCATTCACAAGCACACCCTCTTTGTAGCCTGCATTCTGTATTTTTTTAGCAAGAATAATTTCTTCGCTGTAAAGAAAAGTTCCCTCATCAAAATAACCGATGCTTTCCATCACAGCTTTTTCAGCCATAAAAAAGCATCCCTGAACTGCGTGAACATATGCAATACCGTTTTCATTTGCGAAAAATTCATTATATCTGATACTTTGAGGGAAAAGCTTATTAACGCAGGTTGAGCCGAACATCATATATCTTTTTGTCGGCTGCATCCAGGCACAGTCGTCAGGTTTTTTTATTGTTCCGTTGTAGATTGTCTTTGCTGTTACAACGGCAAGACTTTCATCTTCAAGCAAAGCGTTATACAGACTTTCAAGAACAGAAGCCGACTCCACAAAAATATCGGGATTTGAGATGCAGACAGCCTTTATTTCTTTTAAATTATCGGAAATATATCTCAATCCGACATTATTACCTGAAGCATATCCCGTATTTTTATCATTTGCAATAATATGTGTATTTTTGTCATCAGAAAAAGCACCTTTAAGTTTCTCAAGTGAATCGTTCTTTGAACAGTTATCTACTATTATGATATTTAACTCGCTGCTGACTTTTCTGAAATTGTTTGTGCTTTCTATTGTAAGGTCATAACCGTTGTAATTGAGAATTACTACGGCAAGCCCTCTCTCCCACTCTCTCATATAAACCCTCGTTGATTATTGATTGTACGCTTTAATAAGATTTTCGGTGTGAGTTTCAATGCTGAATCTGTCTTTAAAATCTTCGTTATAAAAATTATCGCTGAGTTTTGAAATTATATCGTTATTTTGGGTATAATTAATTGCGTCAATCAGAGAGCTTACATCGCCGATTTTGTATTCAACACCCGTTACCTTATCCTTTATATATTCAATTCCTGCACATCTGTCAGGAACAATGCAGGGAATACCCTTTACCTGCATCTCAAGAATCGTAAGTCCCATGGTTTCATACAATTTAGAAGAAACAACAAGACATCTTGCCTTGCTGATATATTCTTTCATTTTCTCAGAGTTAAGCCAACCTGTAAAAGTGATGTTCGGGTACTTCTCTTTGAGTTCCTCATACATTGCGCCTGAGCCTATTGCAACTCCTTTTACGCCTGCTTTTGTCACAGCCTCGCAGAAAAGATCTGCTCCCTTTTCCCTTGACATTCTGCCGACAAACAGGTAATCGCTGTTTTCAGCTGGCTCAACCTTTACTCTGTCAAATATTTCTACATTATTTTCTATAAAAAAGCTTTTATGCCTGAATTTAAGATTTTTTTCGATAATGTTTCTGCTGAATTTAGTAATGTAAATAACATTCGGCTGTAATTTTTTAAGCTGTCGTGTCTGAACAAACTGACGGACATCTCTATATATTTTCTGAATATAATTCCGCTTGTCGCAATTACAAACAGCACAACTGAAACTTCCGGGATTTTTGTTGCAAATCTTACCATTCTGATAGTTAAAAATTCCTCCGTTCGGGCAAACCGTGAAGTATTCGTGCAGCGTTACGAAGGTTTTAAAGCCTTTCCTTCTGCAAGCAGAAAACACAGACGATGACAATGACTTTGTCCAGCCGTGAATATGTACTACAGTTGTTTCCGAATCAAGAGAAGACAGCAAATCCTCAAGCTTTTTTTTGGCAATTCCGTTCCAGATACCTCTGAGCATTGTTTTGGGACTTTTTGTATTTGCTATATGCTCTCCGCCGACACAAATAACCTCAATATTGTTCTCGGTAAGCTGCTTGTCTATCGGATCAAGAGATGCAAAAAATATTACTCTGTATCCCCTGTTTTTTAAGGCAACAGCGGATTTTATAGCTACCTTTGCAGCTCCGCCAGAAATAAACGCCTGATCATATACTAAAACTACGGTTTTTATCATTGTTATCCCAACTATCTCAGTGTTTTCATAAAGTACTTTAATTTTTCCGGAACTAAATTCTTAACTCTGACCTTAATATCAAATTTAGGTTTTAAAGATGTAAAAAGGTCATTTGAGTCGATATTTATTGTTTTAATTCTTAAATTTTCGTCAACAAATGAGCTTTGAATAAGACTATGATTATGTTTTGTAATCTGTTCAAAAGATGAATCTTTAAAAATCAATGAATCTTTAATAGAACTAAATAAATCTATTGCGGCATCACTGCACAAAACAACAGCTGATGCACCGTTTTGCGCAGGGAAATCCTTATGCTCTCTCTCAATCCCCCAATAGTCGCTGAGCATAATATCAGCTATACGTTCATTATTTTTATATTTACAATTATAGCAAGTACAGCGAAGTGTGCGTCCTTCAAGGAATGAACCGTAATAAGCGTCCTCTTTTGAAAAACCGTATTTTTTACTCTCATCGGCAAAAGTAACGCAATACTTGTAATGTTCGCCTTTCTTGTGCTTTTCCTTATTTCTGAATTGATAATCAGACACTTTTTTTCCGGTATTCTTTTCAATCCAATCAATGTATTTTCTGAAAAGACCAGGTGACGGAACACCGTGACAGGCAACCTCAACTGTTAATAAATTATCATATTCTTGTTTTAAAAATTTTCTTAATCCAGCAATTTGACAGGCTGTTCCACTGTAAAGAACCATTATGTTATTAAGTAAATCATTTTTCACCTGCACAAAAGTATTGGATGTGTCAGACTGCAGATACTTTGACTGCTGAATTAAATACAAATCATCTGCTGCCGTTATTCTTATATGTTCAGCTTTAAAATTATCGCCCCATGCACAGCCGTAAACAACTCCACCCTGATTTAAAACAGCAAGTGACATTACACCAAAGATTCCGCCGGAAGTGCTCTTTTTGAGCATTGGCATATTTCTTGCGACAGCGGCATAAGCTTTTTTTACTGAATACGGTTTTGGCTGTTCAATTTCGGGACAAGAGCGAACACATAATCCGCAATTCACACATAATGACTCATCGACTTTAGGCAGTAAGAAACCTCTTTCATTTTCCTGCATGGTAATACAATGTTTTGGACAGCTCTGAAAGCACGAACCACAGCCGCAACAGCTTTTTTCAGTAATTTCCAATACAGAATTAATCATATTTTACCTCATAATCATTTACTGCAAGCCTTTTCCAAAGCGTTCAGCAGCCAGTCTCCCGATTTCTTTGAATTAGTCTGCATTATACAGTCTGTTTTTTCAAAATCTATTGTTTTCATATTTCCTATCTTTTCAAGTGAGCTTTCATCTGCAATTCTATCCTTAATATCAAGCATTTCGGTCAGAGTGTAGATTCTCGAATTCTGAGAAACTCCGCTTTTATCGCAAAATCTTTTGAAAAGTACAAGCTCCTTATGAAATATAACAGAAAAAATTGCGCCATGAAAAGAATCGGTAAATACATTCTCCGCAAACTTAATATAATTAAGCCACTGTTGCGGACCTGCGTCCTCAACGACTGTAAAGCCTGTATTCCCAAATCCTGTATCATTTTTAATCAGAATAACTTTTAGCTTGTTTTTATCTGCATATTCTTTTACTGCGTTGACATATTTTGCATTGTAGGTAAGCATATAGCAAAAAATGTATTTTTCTTTTTCGATACGCTCACCGATACATTTTTCCCAATCTTTTCTTTCCAGAAGCATTGTCGGGTCAACCATCACCGAATACTCGTTGCCTGTGATTTTTTTGAGAAAATCACTTCCCTGTTTCTCCCTGACAGATACATAATCAAATCTTTTTACAAAGTCACATATCATCTTTTCTTTTTTAGCCGAAGTGGAAGTCACGCCAAAGCTCGGCGCATATGCAATTTTAGGCTTATTATCGGGAACAAAAGAAAAGAAATAGGGCGGATTCATCAGATACGGCGACCAGATCTGATCACTTCCGCAGATAAAGACATCAAAACTATTGCCGAACTTTACAAGCTCCTCGGGCGATGAGGCAAGCTCGGTAAGCTTAATATTTGAGTTTAAAAAATCAGAAAAATTCTCATTCCTTTTTTCGTTTGCAACAGAGTCTTTTTTGGAAAACTTTTCCTTGAATTTACCAACAAAAAGAGCAGGCGAATTTCTGTTTACAAACCAGTTTTTCAACTTTGTTTTCAATGAGCTTCTGTAATTAATGTTTTCAACCTCATAGCCTTCATTTTTTACAAAAGTATGCAATGCATATGCTTGTAATAATGTACCGTAATTGCCGTTATACAGCCAAGTCATTATAGCAATTTTTTTATCAGCCATTGTTTCCTCCGAGTATGTTTTTAATCATCGTCTTATGCTCGTCCGATACTCGCTGTGCGTCGAATTTTTCATATACTGCTTTTTCCCCGTTTTCAATAAGCTGTGTTCTGAGCTGAGAATTATTATAAAGCTCCGTAACAGCATCACAAACAGCCTGTGGCGACTCAACCGGTACAAGCAGACCGTTTACTCTGTTATCAATCAAAGTCGGAATAGCGTCCGTTTCACACGCTACAATCGGCTTTTGTGCAAGCATATACTCAGGCAGCACAAGACCAAAGCCCTCCCAGCGTGAAAGAAGTGCGGCTACATCAAATACAGTTGCGTAGCTAAGAGGATTTTCAACCCAGCCTGTAATTTTTAATGAATCATCAATACCGTTTTCTATGGCATACTGCAAAATTTCGTCTTTCATATCGCCGTCACCGACAAGCATAAAGTACGCATTTGGTATTGCATCTTTGATTTTTGCGGCGGCTCTGATAAATACATCAGGGGATTTTTGCTTTGAAATTCTGCCAATCTGCCCTATTACAAAAGCATCATCGGGTATTCCGATTTTTTTCTTGAAATTCCGTTGTTAAGCTGTTTATTGCAATTTTCAATGTCTATTCCGTTCAGAATAACATTAAACTTTTTTGCATTTGCAATTTTATTCTGAACAGCCGATTCTTTTTCTGCCTCTGAAATACAAACAAATTGCGAGGTAAACAAAGCAAGCATCTTTTCAATAATGCGATACATTACCTGCTTTTTTTTACCACAATCCATATTGAATGCCCAACCATGCGGATTGTAAATCCTGATATTACTAATTCCAAGGTCAGCTATTCTTCCGATAGCACCTGCCTTACTTGAATGCATATAAACAACATCGGGTTTAAGTGATTTAATAACTTTTCTTACCTGTCTGACGGAAGAAAGGTCGTGCTTGGCACTGATTTCACGCTGCATATTAATCTGAATGAAATCATCGGTTATTTCATCATAATCATCTTTTTTAAAATCATATGAGCATTTTTGTATTTACATTCCGTTATACCATTCCGATTTTATGTAAAAAGTGCATAAAAATACCGACAAGTATTAGCATAGAACGCCATTACTTGTCGGCAATAATTTTAATATCACATTCCTTGTTCAAAAATATAGAGGTACAAATCTTCAAGAGTTGGTTTTGCGGTTGTGTATTGGCAGTCTGTCGGCGGGTTATCGGTCACGATGCGGACTATTATGCTGTTGTCGTTGTGACAGAGATTTGAAACACGGTAATTGTCTTGAAAATATTTTAAATCTTCCCTTTGAATTTCGACCTCAAAGACTTTATTTTCAAGCTCCTTTGTCAACTTATTCGGGGAATCGTGGGAGATGAGCTGACCTTTTTTAAGCAAAATAATCTCCTTTGCGATAAACTCAATATCCGACACAACATGGGTGGAGATTAGGACAATTTTATCCTCGGCAATCTCGCTGATGAAGTTGCGTATGCGTATTCTCTCCTTCGGGTCAAGTCCTGCCGTGGGTTCGTCCAAAATCAGGATTTCGGGATTGTTCAGAAGCGCTTGAGCAATCAAGGCTCTCTGCTTCATACCGCCCGAAAACGAGCCTAACTTTTTATGTGCGGCATCTGTCAGATTAACCGTTTCAAGAAGCTGAGTGATCTTTTCCTTGGCTTCTTTCTTTTTTAAGCCCTTTAAAGCCGCCATATACCACAAAAAGCGGTTGAGGGTGAAATCATCATACAAGCCCTGCTGTTGGGGCATATAGCCGAGTACGGCTCGGTAATCCTTGCCGAGCTTTTTGATATTTTCACCGCCGTAAACCACCTCTCCGCCGTCGGCATTGAGGTTGTCGGTGATAATGTTCATCAGCGTGGACTTGCCTGCTCCGTTCGGTCCGAGCAAGCCGTATACTCCCGGAGTTAAGGTAACGCTGAAATTATCAAGCGCCTTTACCGAGCCCTTTTTATAGGTTTTGCTGATACAATTTAAAGCTAATTCCATATTTACAACCTCTTTTGCCTTGAAACTTAAATTATAAATTTCGTACTTTTGCGCTTGGGGACAAAGATAATCAGAGCCGATACTGCGATTATCAGCAGACAAACGGCGGTGATTATGCCGATAACGGCTGTCTGAGCATTATTTGAAAATGCCGATACCATACGGATTTTGCTGTTATCAATGAACACCACGCAGGGTATAAGGAGCAAGCCGCTTGAAATTATCATTGTCACAAACTGATTTTTAAATATGTAGGAGAGCAGATAGACCAAAGCCGTTGCGCCGACTGCCGCAAGCAGATGAACAAAGCCGAGAGCAAGAATATATCCGCCCACGGTTATGCCGCTTGTCAGAGCCGAAAAATCTCTTGAATATGCAAGCGGTAAATCAAATGATGCCGTGCCGAAGGTCTTGATAAAGTTGAGCATATACGGCAGATAGATTAAGATATAGGAAATCACCGTGGTAATCAGGACGGTTAAGAGCTTTATAATCAACAGCCTCGCTTTGCCGTGCTTATTTGCCGAAATCAAGTTAACCATAGAGGTCTTGTATTCAATCGCCAAAATGTTGGAGGTACAGAAGATAACCACGGCTAAGAGCAGAGCAAAATACTCCCACTCCCTAAAGGTGTCCATAGTCAGCCGCTTGTTCACCACTTCATTGACAAGTGCAGGCTTTTCGCCCGTCAGCTCAGCCTTTTCATTAACATATTCAAGCTGAGCGCAAATGTCCTCAAATGCCATTCCTCTTATGCTTAAAATACCATCAATGGTATTGAGCCTGTTCGTTTTTTCCTCAACCGAAATCGTGTTGTCGGCTGAAAGCTCCTCGGCTTCTCTTGTAAGCTCGTCAAAATAAGCCCTTTCACTCTCGATAAAATCATACTTTTCCTCGTCAAGCTCACCCTCAAGTGTTTGCATATAGGTGTCATAGGCGCTTTCCTGAGGACTTCTGAATATAATACTCAAATCATCATTGTAGCTGACAAAGCCGAGAGCCACGAGGATAATTACTGCGACGAGGGCGAAGGAGGTTTTGTAGTGCTTGTAAGCCTCGCCGCTGTATATTCTCACACTTCCGTTGATTTTCTTAAACCGTCCGAGCCGTGACATAAGCCTGTCGAGCAAAACGAGCTTGCCGTTATGCTGTGACAGCCTTGAAAATGCCAATGCCGCTCCCAAAATTCCGACAACGGAGAGAGCCACAGCTAAGCCGATGAAAACGGTGATTATGTTAATCGGCTGTGAAAAAATATTGACATTCTGATAACAGCCAAAAATATTGTTGCCGCTGATAAGGTAGAAAATATTTATAAATTTTAGCGAAGCCAACACAGAGCTACCGTCAATGAAAATGAAGCAGGAAAATTCAAAAATCAGAGCCGCCGCCAAGATTAAATAGGTCTTTGCGGAGGACTTGATAACCACGAATAAAAATGCCGTGAGCATTGACAGAGAGCAGAGCAAAAGCGTTTTGCCGAGTACCCACAAAATCAGGTATTCAAGCATTGTAACATTTAATGCGCAGTTTAAAAACAGCTCGCTCGACTGCACGGGGCGGCTCAAATCTCCAAAGCCGTAGACTGTGCCTGCCGTCATAATGTTGCTCGCATAGAACAGCAGACTAACAACCGCCGTAACGCTCAAAACAACCAAGAGCTTGCAGGCTATTGTTGACAGTCTGCCCTTTGCCGTTGACCGCACAAGAATATAAAGTCCCTTTTCTCTTTCAACGGAGAACATCAAAATATTGACAAGTAATACGATAATCAGCAAAATATAGCTTGAAACCTCATATGAGGTTGCGGCTTCAACCGCCTTGTTGTTGCCGAGAATGGGCTTAACACCTTTAACCTCGGCAAAATCCACGGGAGTTTTTTCAATATTTCTGAACGAAAAGCTGTCCGGCTCTGCAAAAATGGAAAAGCTGCTCTGTTGCTCGGCTCTCGACTTCATATTGGAAATAAACTCTTCATAGCTGTCTATGTGAGAGAGCTGAGCCTGTATGTTGCTTAGCATAACCGAGCGGTTGAACAGCTCATCATCGTTCAAGTCCAAGCCTGCCGCATTGTCATACAGCTTTGGATATTTTTCCTTGTATTCATCTGCATTTCCGTTGTGCAAAAGAATTTGTGCAATCTGTATCTCCGTGTTCTTGCTTTCAAAGAACGCATTTTTATCCTCTGCGTCGTTACATTCCTGAATAAGCTGTTCATATGCCCCGACATCACTTGAAATTGCCGAATTTTCATAATCAGAGGATTGAAGCATTACGAAAAACAGAGAATCGGCGCAGAAAAAGGCGATGATGCAAATAAGAAATATTTTGTTTGAAAACAGCTTTAAATATTCGCTACCTGCAATTCTCATTCAACTCTCGCCTGTCCCTCTACATAGTAATTGCTGTCCTTCTTTTCAGCCCATTTCAGCTTGCAAAGCTTGGTGAATTTTATAGTTTCGCCGCCGATTGAGCCGAGTTGACTTTTATCCGCCATAGCTAAAATTCGTTCTCCGTTATCATCTACAGATTCAAAAATAAAATATTCATTATCCTGTGGATTAATATAATTGCATACTATATTTTCAAATTCAGGCGGAACATACGAATCTATCTCATTCATATTTAAATCGTAAACCGTAATAATCTGTTTTTCTGCATCTTTTCTGGTGACCTGCACACAATTATCACCATATATGTATTTTCCATCGGTTGAATATCGCAAATTATCTTTATGAGCTATTGTGAAAAAGCTTTCCTTTACATTTCCATCCAAATCGCATTTAAGATAAACATTTTCATCCGAATTTTTATCGTAATAGGACGCAATCATTGTGTTGTCTAAAAAGAAATTATAAAACACTTGATAGCCTTTAGCTTTAGGAATGTCATTAATCTCTAATGTATCTAAATTGATACATTTGATACTTAAACCGGGTCCTTCCTCTTTTTCATTTCTCTCGTCGGCAGTAAAGTTAAAATAATTCTTATACGCACATATTTGAGAAACAGCTCTCAAGCTGGACTTAATATAGTAATCCGTTTTGTATAGAATCTGCGGTTCTGATTTAGGTGAATCAAGAGGTATTCTAATTACTGATGAATCAGTAGAGCAATAAAAATATCCCCTGTGTATGAACCATTCAAAAGCATAAAAATTAAAGCTTCCCGTAAGATTTTCCCTTTGGCTTCCATCAGGCTTCATACGCATAAGATATGTATTGTAATTTATATAGCTCTTGTCATACTCTCCGCATAAAGCATACAAATATCCGTCATTATATTGTATTGCAGAATCATGGGCACCAACAAGCGTATCGGGCTTCTGCGTTAAGTTTAAATAGGCATCGCAAGCTTCAGGGTCATCGTGAGTACAATTTGGTTTTGAACAAAGAGGAGTAGCCTTTTTTGTTTCTTTATCAATAAAAATCACGATTCCGTCCTCACCGATATAATAATAACCTTTATCTGATTTTGTCATAGGTGCATTTCCGCCGATATGGTACATTAGCTGCATATCTGTTGCATAATTTATATATGCATCATCGGAATTTGAGTATGAAGATTTATTCGTACAGCCATAAAAAAATACAGCAGCATAAATTGTTAAAAGTAATGCCATCATTGCAGTTGTTTTCTTCATTGGAATACCTCTCACAGTTTTTCTTTTTTAAAACAATTTTTGGAATTTATATTTTTAAATCAATTCTCTACTTCTGTAATTTAAAATTAAGCAATTTTCAATATTTTATATTCGCAATATAGCTTTTGCGTTATAATTATATTAACTAATCATTTTATTTTTATAAGATATTTTAACATATCAAGAGTATAAACACAATGATTTTTTAGATATTATTTATTACAAATTTTATTATGCATTTTTGTGCAATATAACATAATTATTTAAAATAATGCTAATCAATATAGGTACAAACAGACCAAATATAAGATATAAAAATGCCCACTGTTGCAAACCGTTTGGAAGATAGTAGTACAATCCTATGAATCGGAATTTCCGGAACAACCTGCAAATAATGTTGCTGTCATTGCAAGTGTGAGGAACGCACATAGATTTTTTGTCCGGGCATTGTCAATAAAAGTTTATAAATTTTAAAGAGGATTGAACTTTTTATTGTTCAATCCTCTTTGTTGTTTATTACATACTGCATATCTTCGGGAATTTCGGCAGTAACCGTAATGTATTCATTTTTTATCGGATGATAAAATCCAAGCCTTGCACAATGAAGTGCCTGCCTTGAAATTTTATCAAGTTTTCCGCCGTACAAGTCATCACCCATAAGCGGATGCCCTAAATAAGCCATATGACACCGAATTTGATGTGTTCTGCCGGTTTCAAGCCACAATTCAAGCAATGTAAAATCTTTTGTTGTAACAAGCGGTTTGTAGTGCGTAACTGCTTTCATTCCGTCATCACGGACAATTCGCACCATTTTGGAATCATCACGCAAATCCATTGGCTTATCAACTATACCTTCAATATTTATTTCGCCCTCGCATAAAGCGTAATAGACTTTGTGCGTTTTATTTTTTACGGCATTGGCTGTAAAACGGTTTTTGGCAATGAGAACAAGCCCTGAGGTATCCTTGTCAAGTCGATTAATTGCCCGAAATACAAACGGCTTGCCGTTTTGACTGCAATAGTACGAAACAATATTTGCAAGCGTATCACTTTGGTGCTGCTTTACAGGATGAACAGGCATGGAATGCGGTTTGTTTACCACAAGAAAATGTTCATCCTCATATCTTATATCAAGTGTCCCCTTTGTCGGTTCAATTTCACATTTTTCATCGGGAATTGCAATTGAAACGGTTTTTCCGCTTTGCACACAGTCAATTGTTCTTAAAATTTTCCCGTCCATCAAAATACCGTCTTTTTCTCTTTTCAGTCGTGTTATTATTCTTGCAGAAAGCCCGCATTTATCACGCAGAAATCTTTGAGCAAGCATATTGTCACATTCGTCAGGTACGGAAAAATACAGTCTGTCAGACATAAATCATCCTCCAAACAAAAAACAGAATTATCAGCTGAATAATAAATATTATCGGTATGCCGAGCATAAATTTAATGTGTCTTGTTTTGTGTCTGATTAATTGCATTGTAATGTACATTGCAACACTTCCTCCGAGTGCGGAGAGAATCAGCAATGTACTTTCTCGTACTCTCCATTTGCGGTGAATTGCAAAGTATTTGTCACAGACTGTTACAATAATTGATATCAGGCTGATGATGCAAATGTATATGATGAAAATTTCCATGAGAACTCCAAAGGATGATTTGATTGAAAAACAAAAAGATTGTTCCGATTATTGTATCTGTAATAGCTATGTTAAGCGTTATCTGCATAAGCTCATTTACAAGAGAAAAGCCGCCGAAAAAGCAGAATGATATCAACAACATTGCAGCCTTATCATCAAAGGCAACTGCCGACACACCCGAAAGTGATGAAGAAATGCGTGGCGTGTGGGTATCATATATGGAGCTTTCTATGGAAAATGAAAGCTCAAAAACAGAAAAAGCGTTTGAAGATAAATTTACCGAAATAGCACAAAAATGCCGTGAAAGCGGTTTCAACACGCTTATTGTACAGGTACGCCCCTTTTGTGACGCATTATATAAGTCAAGCTATTTTCCGTGGTCACATATTCTCACGGGTACACAAGGGGAAAATCCTCAATATGACGCACTGCAAATTATGTGTGATATATGCAAAGAAAACAATTTGAAAATTCATGCGTGGATTAATCCATACAGAGTCAGTTCAAATGAAACTCCGAAAAAACTTTCAGACAACAATCCTTACATAAAGAATTCCGAAATAGGTATAAAAACCGATAACGGAATTTTTCTTGATCCGTCAAATGAAACTGCACAAAAGCTGATTAGTGACGGTGTAAAGGAAATTGCGGAAAATTATGATGTTGACGGGATACAATTTGACGACTACTTCTACCCTACTGAGGATGAAAGTTTTGATAAAAAGCAGTATGAGGCTTATATTAAAAAATACGGTAAAGAGAACTCTATGAGTCTTGATAATTGGCGAATGCAAAATGTAAATACGCTGATTTGTAAGGTTTACAGAACAATAAAAAGTGTGGATTCGTCAGTTGAGTTCGGCATATCACCGCAAGGCAATATAGGTAACAATGACGGATTGTATGCCGATGTAAAATCGTGGTGTACCTGTAAAGGCTTTGCAGATTACATCTGTCCGCAAATTTACTTTAGCCTTGAAAACCCAGCTCTGACTTTTGAAGACTGCCTTGACAGCTGGACATCTCTTGATTTTGACGAAAATGTAAAACTGTACGTAGGTCTTGGCGGTTATAAGGCAGGTAACGGCGAATATGACGAAGAAACATGGCTTTTAAGTGACAGTATCCTTGCCAATGAATACGATATTTTGTGTAACAACAAATCTGTCAGGGGCTTTATGCTTTACAGCTATAATTGCCTTGAGGATGATACTGCAAAAAAAGAGATTAATAATCTGATTAATGCTTTAAACTAATTCAGCATCGCAGTAGTCATCAAATGATTTTGTGATTTTCACATCAATAATTTTACCACAGAGACTTGTATCTTCGGAATTAATATGAACAGGCGTATAGTTCTTTGTGTAACCCTCAAGATAACCGTGACGAAGTCTTTCAACGAGAACAGATTCACAAAGGCCAACCTGCTCTTTAAGAAATTCCCTTCTGGTTTCATCGCAGACTTGCTCCATAATTTTGGCTCTCTGCTCTTTGATTTGGGGATCAATTTGATTTGGTGCTTTATCGGCAACAGTACCTTTACGGCGTGAATACGGGAAGATATGCACCTTTGCAAAGCCGATTGACTTTACAAATTTAAGAGATGCGTTGAAATCTTCCTCTGTTTCACCTGCAAATCCAACCATTACATCGGTTGTCATAGAACTGTTTTCAAAAGCGTTTCTGAGATTTGTAACAATTTCAGCATATTCTGCACAATTGTAGTGACGGTTCATTGCTTTGAGTGTGTTATCGCAACCGCTTTGTAGTGAAAGATGAAACTGCGGACAGAACTTTGGCTGTGCGGCAAGACGGGCAATCATTTCTTTATCCATTCTTTCCGGTTCGATCGACCCGAGTCTTACACGGTCGATTCCGTCAACGGAACAAGCACATTCCACAGCATCAGCAAGATCAAAATCTTCGTCAAGACCGTAGGCGGAAAGGTTAATACCAACGAGAACAACCTCACGGTAACCGTTTGCGGCAACCTGAATAAGCTCTGCCTTTAAATCTTCAAGAGATTTTGAACGCACTCTGCCCCTTGCATACGGAATAATGCAGTAAGAACAGAACCTGTTGCAACCGTCCTCAATTTTAATGAAAGCTCTTGTATGCTCTCCGAGTGACGATACGGAAAGGTTTTCGTATTTTTCGCCTTTTCCGATATGCTCTGTTATATGAACAAATTTCTGTTTTTCTTCGAGAAACTTGTAAATTGAAGGAACGAGTTCGGCTCTCTTTGCATTGCCGAGTACGATATCGCAATTTGAAAAGTTCTCGCTTTCTTCGGGGAAAGCCTGTGGCATACAGCCGGTGAGAATAACAATTCCGTCAGGATTTTCACGGCGAACACGGTTGAGGATCTTGCGGTTTTTTGCGTCACTTACGGATGTTACCGTACAGCTGTTAACGATTGTTATGTCTGCCCTGTCCCTGTCATCCGAGAGAAGAAATCCGTTCTTCAGCATATCTTCACGCATTGCCTGTGATTCATACTGATTAACCTTGCAGCCGAGTGTAATTATATTAAAATTCATTCACTAACCATCCTTTTTTGGGTAAATAGTTGAAATTGCAAAAATTCATTAATTCGTTGTTGATTTAGACAAAAATTAATGATAAAATATAAACAAGATGAACAATGGAGGTGAGATTTTGTTTTCTGTACCGGTTTCCGTTAAAAATAAAAAAGAAATGATCGATATGTTTGAAACTCTTGCTCACTTTCCGGATACAGTAATGATGCTAAGAAACGGCGATAATACTGTTGATGCTCATTCGTTGATGGGATTTTTTGCAATTGACGAAAAAATTCCGATTGAACTTCTTCTTGAATCAGAACCTGATGATAATCTCAAGCAGGCGATTTCTAAATTTGCTTTTGTTAATGCATAAAAATAATATATATATACATACTGTTAAGCCCTATGACCAAAGTCATAGGGCCTTTTTGTTTGTGCTTTTAGTTATGAATTTTTGTCAACAACATGGAACTTTTTAAGGTTTCCTGTCTTTTCGCTTCTCTTGTCAAGTTCGGCAAGAACATCTTCAAGCGGAATGCCGAGCTTTACCATCATTACAGTAAGATGATAGATAAGGTCTGCAATTTCATAAACAGTATCGCTGTTATCATCATTTTTTGCCGCAATTATTGTTTCACTACACTCCTCGCCTACTTTTTTAAGAATCTTGTCAATTCCTTTATCAAGAAGGTAGCAAGTGTATGAACCCTCCTTTGGATTATCTCGTCTGTTTTCTACTGTAGCATAAAGTGCTTCAAGAACTTCTCTGTCGTTCATATTAAAATTCTCCTCATTTTAATTTTTTAAAAAAGCAGGAATGATTTCCCGTGTGGCAGGCCGCACCTGTCTGTTCAACTGTGATGAGCAATGTATCGTCGTCGCAGTCGGCATATATATCAATTACCTTTTGTAAATGACCTGATGTTGCACCCTTGTTCCAAAGCTCCTGACGGCTTCTTGACCAGAACCATGTGTAACCGGTTTCAAAAGTTTTTTGCATACTTTCACGGTTCATATATGCAAGCATAAGTACCTCACCCGTGGACTTTTCCTGAATAATTGCGGGAATAAGTTCGGATTTTACAAAATATTTATCAAGATCCATAATTACCTCAGATTTTATTTGTTACTTCAATCGCCTGTTTCAAATCGAGCGAACCTGTATAGATAGCCTTGCCGCAGATTGCACCGTAGACATCGAGTTTTGCAAGATTTATGATATCTTTGAGAACTGCAACACCGCCGCTTGCGATAATATTGCAGCTGACTTCGTGAACAAGGTCATTAAGCTGTTTAAGGTTAGGACCTGCAAGAGTACCGTCCTGATCAATGTCTGTGAACACAATAGTCTTTACTCCGACATCTTCCATACGCTTTGCAAGCTCAATGTAGTTGATTTCCGAATTGTCAATCCAACCTTCTGCACGAACCATGCCGTCCTTTGCATCAATGCCAACTACAATTCTCTCACCGTATTCTTTTACGGCATCAATAACAAGCTGCTGGTTTTTAACTGCGGCTGAACCGAGAATAACACGGTTTATTCCTCTTGAAAGATAATATTCAACCGCTTTCATATCACGGATTCCTCCGCCAACCTCAACAGAAAGTCCCGAGGCTTTTGCAACATCCGCAATAAGATCGGCATTAACAAGCTTTGCGTCTTTTGCACCGTCAAGGTCAACCATATGCATCCACTCTGCACCTGCGTCAGCAAAGCCCTGAGCGGCAATATACGGGGACTCTGCTACCTTCTGAACGGTTGCATAATCGCCCTTGAAAAGACGGACACAATTGCCGTCTTTTATGTCAATAGCGGGTAAAATAATCATTATAACACTCCTTTAGTAGAAAGAAGTACATTTGAAGAATTTTGCTTTACTGCAAGGCGGAGTGCGTGTGCGCAAGCCTTGTACAAAGCCTCTGTGATATGGTGAGAGTTGTCACCGTAAACAGATTTGAGGTGAAGTGTGATTTGTGCGTTAAATGCAAATGCACGCATAAATTCTACTGTCATTGAACAGTCGTAGCCGCCGCATCTTTCCTGCGGGAAATCAGCGTCGAATACAAGATAAGGTCTGCCGCTGATGTCAACCGATGCAAACGCAAGCGCTTCGTCCATAGGAACATAAAAACTGCCGAATCTTTCAATTGACTCTTTGGTTGAAAGAGCCTCTGCAAATGCTTTGCCGAGAACTATACCTGTGTCTTCAACGGTGTGGTGTTCGTCAACATAGAGATCGCCTTTTACCGAAACCTCAAGTCCGAATCTGCCGTGAGTGGCAAACGAATTGAGCATATGGTCAAAAAAGCCTATGCCTGTATCAATTTTAATATCGCCGCCGTCAAGATTTAGTTTTAGCTTTATGTCGGTTTCCTTCGTTTTACGCTCAACATATGCACTGCGCATATAATCACCTCGATAAATAAGTTTTAATGCAACTTATCAGTTCTTCGTTTTCTTCTTCTGTGCCAACGGAAATTCTGATGTAATCGCCCATAAAACGGATTACAATTGAATTGTCCTTGAGATAGTTCCACAAGTCTTTGCCAAATGATGTTTTAACAAAAACAAAGTTTGCACAACTGTTGTAAACCTTAAAATCATCGGAAAGAGCGGACAACTCCAATAAGTCATTATACAGCTTTTCTCTGTTTCTGACAATTGTTTTTTGTCTGTTTTTGAGATAATCTTTATTTTTATATATTATACTGCCGACAACCTGAGAAAATGTGTTCACATTGTACGGAGATTTTACCGCTTTTACAGCTCTTGAAATTGTTTCATTTGCAACGGCAAAACCGAGTCTGAGTGCCGCTGAGCCTACTGCCTTTGATGCGGTTCTGAAAATAATGAGATTTGAATACTTTTCAACCTCATTTATAAGACTCTGATCCCAGAAATCCATATATGCTTCGTCAAGAATTACAAGTGCATTTACGCTTGTAACAAGCCTGCGTGCATCTTCGGCGGTCATACCCTGCCCTGTCGGATTGCATGGGTTTGAAAAGAGTAGAAGTTTGATATTGTCACGATTTACCTTTTCAATAAGTGCATCCGTATCAATTGAAAGGTCGTCGGATTTGATAAATGTGTCACATTCAACCTCACAGATTGATGAATAGAATTTGTACATTGAAAAATCGGGAGCAACGCAAAGCATCCTGTCCCCTTTTTCCATAAATGCGGCTTCAATCAAAAAGATAAGTTCATCTGAGCCGTTGCCTGCGGTTACATATTTTGGATTGATTCCGTAATAATCCGCAAAAGCCGTAACAACCTTTTCCGCAAGCGGATCGGGATAGCGGTTGAAATCAATTGTATCAATTGCATTTTTGATTTCTTCTTTGATGAAATCGGGATAATTTTCGGGACATTCGTTTGCATCAAGTCGAATTTTATATGTACCGCTGATTGGTTCATACGGTTCAAGTTCACGGATTTTTTTGTTTAATTCATAAGGCATTGCATAACTTCCATTCTTATTTAATATCAAAACGCACTTTAATTGAATTTGCGTGTGCTGTAAGTCCTTCTGTTTCTGCAAAGCGAACTACATCTTCGGCATCTTTTCTCAAAGCGTCTTCCGTATAGTAAATAAAGCTTGATTTTTTTACAAAGCTGTCCACCGAAAGAGGTGAGAAAAATCTTGCCGTGCCGCTTGTCGGAAGAACATGGTTAGGACCGGCAAAATAGTCGCCCAGAGGTTCGGGACTGTAGTTGCCGAGAAATACAGAGCCGGCATTATCAAGCTTGCCGACATACTCCATTGGGTTTTCACAACAAACCTCAAGATGTTCGGGAGCAAGCTCGTTAGCAAATTCAATTGCCTGTGACATATCACTGCATACAATAACTGCACCGAAATTGTCAACCGATGAACGGATAATATCTTTTCTTGAAAGAGCAGTCATCTGCTTTTCAAGCTCTGTTTCAGTTTCTTTGGCAAGCTCTTCGCAGTCGGTAAGCAGAATTGCAGATGCAAGCCTGTCATGCTCTGCCTGACTCATAAGGTCTGCGGCAAGGAATTTTGGATTTGCAGACTTATCGGCAATGATGAGTATTTCACTCGGACCGGCAATCATATCAATGTCAACTGTTCCGTAAAGAAGTTTTTTTGCTGTTGCAACAAAAATGTTGCCGGGTCCTACGATTTTATCAACCTTTGGTACGGATTCTGTACCGTATGCAAGTGCGGCTACTGCCTGTGCACCACCCATAAGGAAGATTCTGTCAACACCTGCTACCTTTGCGGCGGCGATGATATTCGGATTCGGTGTACCGTCCTTCTGAGGAGGTGTACACATAATAATTTCCTCAACACCTGCAATTTTAGCTGGAACTGCGTTCATAAGAACTGATGAGGGATATGCCGCAGTGCCACCCGGAACATAGATACCTACTCTTTTAAGACCTCTGATTCTCTGCCCCATCATTACGCCGTTATTCTTTGTTGTGAGCCAGCTTTGCTGAACCTGTCTTTTATGGAAGTCTGCAATATTTGCGGCTGCCTTTTTGATTGTTTCGAGATAATCCTTATCGCATTTTTCAATAAGGCTGTCGATTTCATCGGAAGTAATTTCTACCTTTTCAGGTGCTTTTCCGTCAAATTTAACGGTATATTCCTTTACGGCTTTATCACCGTTTTCTGCAACATTTTCGATGATTTCCGAAACAATCGGAACTACATTTTTATCTGAATTCTGTGCTCTCTTTTTGAGCAAATCAATAAATTCATATTCGTTTTTTCCGTCTGCTACAACAGTTGTAATCATTTTGTGACAGCCTCCAGTTTCTTCTGCAATTCTTCAATTTCAGCCTTGCGCAGTTTAAGACTTGCCGTATTGGCAATAAGTCTTGCTGAAATATCACATACCCATTCAATTACTTCAAGTCCGTTAGCCTTGAGCGTTGAACCTGTTTCTACTATATCTACAATACCGTCTGCAAGACCTACAAGAGGAGCGAGTTCAACCGAGCCCTCAATCTTAATGATTCTTACATCCATATTTTTATCGTCAAAAAATGCTCTGGTTACATTGGGATATTTTGACGCAATTGTCTTTGTTTTGTAACCGCCGTAAAAATCGGAGTCCTTTTTTGTAGCAAGAGCAAAACGGCATTTGCCGAATCCTAAGTCGAGAAGTTCATAAAAGGATGAACCGTTTTCAAGAATTGTATCCTTGCCAACGACACCAAGGTCACACACACCGTGCTCAACATATGTAATTACATCTGCGGCTTTCGCAAGCACAACTTCAAAATCATTGTTGCCGATCGGAAGAATAAGCCTTCTTCCCTTGTTTTTTACTTCATCACAATTATATCCGATTTTTTCAAGAAGTTCAATTGTGGTCTTTTCAAGTCTGCCCTTTGTCAGAGCAATTCTTAATGGTTTCATATTTAATCCTTTCCGACAGCTTGATTATATACTTTCAACTTTTGCAATTCCTCTTGATTTTGCAAACTGTTCTGTTTCTTCAAAAGTTTCAAGTACGCTGAACTGTGCATTTATTCCCTTTTCGTTAAGCTCGTCAACATATCTGAGAGCCTTCATTTCATGTCCGTTTTCTGCAAAAACGAGAACATCGGGATTATCTGAATAATTTACATCATCATCGGAAAGATGTTTCATTGTAATTGCGTCTGTATCAATCGCAAAGCCTGCCGCACCCATAGGAGCGTCAAATTCGCTGAGAAGATCGTCATATCTTCCTCCCGAAATAACAGCGTCACCGATTCCGTTAATATACCCTGAAAATACGATTCCCGTATAGTAATCATTTCTCTGAACAAGTCCGAGGTCGATGATAAGCTTGTTGCCGAGTTCAAGCACAGAAAGTTCTTTATAGATTGAGTGGAGATAATCAAGAGCGTTTTCGGCACCTGTACCTTTACAGATGTCATATGCCTCATCAAACACTTCTTCACCGCCGAAAAGTGACGGGAGCGAACGGATTGCGGAAACAGTCTTGCAAGGCTTGAGTTTGTCAAGAAGATTGTTAAGCGCCGAGTAGTTTTTACTTTCGATTGATACTCTGATTTTTTCTTTGTAATCGTTATCAATATCGAGTTCTTTTGACAGAGCATTGAATACTTCGGCATGTCCGAGTTCAATTCTGAAATCATCGGCAACGGCTGAAATGCTTTTTATTGCCGAGGTGAGAATTTCAAGGTCGGCTCTTTTTCCTTTTGCCCCGAGAAGTTCAACACCCATCTGAAGAAATTCGTTTCTTCTTCCAGCAAGTGACGGATTGTTGCGATATACTGCCTGCTTGTAGTAAAGCCGAACAGGAAGTGTATTGTTTTTAAGTCTTGTAGAAACCATTCTTGCAATCGGCAGAGTGGAGTCAGGACGGGCAACAAGAAGTCTGCCTTTGTTATCGGTTGTTTTGAACATTGATTCCTGCGAGATTCCGCTTGACGGAATTGAGAACACATCATAGAATTCAAGAGCAGGAGTTATTACCCGTTTAAATCCGCCTTTGACAAATACCTTTTCAATGCTTGTGCAGATATAATCCATAGCGGAACATTCGGCGAACAGAAAGTCCTTTGTTCCCTCGGGAGTCATTTTTAAATTCTTTTTCATAATTACCTCTCAACGCTTTAGTATGTTAATACGGTAATATATTAACACACTAAATTCGATTTGTCAACACTATTCAGATGAAACGAAAATTTTACGATTATTCATTTGTATTATCTGAGGATTCGTCTTCATCATTTGTTTTGTTACGGTTGATGAATTTCATAAGTTTTTCTCTATGCTGCATTTCTTTTTCTTCACGAAGTTTTTTCTGCTCTGCGGCAATTTTGGTATAGTTAAGCACCTCAAAGTCAAGAGCCTCCTGAGCAATTCTTCCCTTTGAGTCAATTTTGTTTTTAACTCTCTTGCCGACAAGAGCATAGATTACGGCATAGATTGGTGTGCCGAGAATAAGACCGAGCACACCGAACATTCCTCCGCCGACAATTACGCTGAACAATACCCAGAAGCTTGAAAGACCGACCTGACTGCCGATAATCTTCGGCTTGAAAAGATTACCGTCAAGCTGCTGAATTATAACTATAATGATTACGAAAATAATCATGTAAATCGGATCAATAAGCAAGAGGATAAAAGCACTCGGAATTGCACCGATGAACGGTCCAAAGAACGGAATAATATTTGTTACACCGATAAGAACCGCAATAAGCGGTGCGTACGGTAATTGACAAATTGACATTGTAATGAATGTGAGAACACCGAGAAAAGCCGCATCAATGATATCGCCAACGAGAAAACGACCGCATTTTGTATCTGTAATATCGACAATTTCATAAATCTTAGGAAGATACTTTATCGGAATAAAAGCAACAGCAAGCTTTTTTATCTGACGGCAAAGTGTTTCCTTTGCGGCAAGGAAGTAAACTGAAATAACGATTCCGAGCAGGAAGTTATACACACCGTTACACGTAGACATAATTGCGCTGAATACGGCATTTGTAGAGTTGCCGAGAAAACTGGTGATATTGCCTGCCGAAATAAAGTTTGTAATATACTTGAAGAAGTTGTTTATTACTTCACTTGCGTCAATTTCCATACTGAATGTATGGTTAATCCAATGCACTACTGTTTTTGTCATGTCAGAAAGTACGCCTGCATACTGCGGCAGGCTGTTAATAAGACTGAACAGGCTGGCTGCAATCTGCGGAACTACAATTGAGATTATAACGACAAAAATTGCTACGACAATTGCATAGGTTATAATAAGCGCAAGGGGTTTTCTGAAGTTAGCAAGGAATTTTCGCTTTCGCCCCATTCTGCCGAAAACTTTGGAGTAGAAAAATTTGTAAGGATAGTTAAGGATGTAAGCAAAAAGAAATCCGATTGCAAACGGAGTGATTATGCCTGTTATCCAACCGATTGCCGACCACACAACATTCATATTATCTTTTACAAGTAAAAGAAATACTGTAAATGAAATGCAAATCAGCAAAGTTTTTAGCGAAAGCAGTTTTTTCATTTAGACAACTCCTTAAAATAATGACATCTGTGAGCTTTCAGGCAAATCCTTGAGAACTCCGACATCTTTCAGTGTTTCAATAACAGCCTTAGTAACCTTTGTTTTTATCTGCATATCTTCAATTGAAAGATATTCTGTGTGCTTGCCCGTTTCTGCGAGTGAATCTGCGGCGGCGCCGCCTACACCGGGTAAGGATGAAAATGGAAGTCTGATTTTTCCGTCCTCTACCTTGAACATTTTAGCCTCAGATTTGTAGATGTCAACAGGAAGAAATTCAATTTTTCTTGCCATCATTTCGTTGACAATCTGCAAAGTCTGGAACTCTGCTTCATCCTTGGCTGTTGCTTCGTGAACACTCTGTTTTTGTTTTATGTTGTTCATCTTGTCACGGACAGCCTGATGTCCCTGCATGGCAATTGCACCGTCAAGATTTTCACTTCGTACGGTAAAGTATGCCGCATAATATTCAACGGGCTTGTGAACCTTGTACCAACCGAGTCTGAGCGTTGCAATCATATAGGCTGCGGCATGGGCTTTCGGGAACATATACTTAATTTTCATACATGAATCAATATACCATTCGGGAACATTGTGTTCACGCATAGCCTTGAAGTGTTCTTCCGTAAGAAGTTTTGTTGCGTTACCTTTACGGACAATCTCCATTATTTTGAATGCCATGCCCGGTTCAAGACCTTTGTGCATAAGATAAGTCATAATCGAGTCACGAGTACCGATTACTTCCGAAATTGTACAGGTTCCGTTATGAATAAGTTCCTGAGCGTTTCCGAGCCATACATCGGTACCGTGCGAAAGGCCTGCAATCTGCAAAAGGTCGGTAAAGGTTTTGGGCTGTGCCTCAATGAGCATTCCTCTTACGAAGGCAGTACCGCATTCAGGAAGGCTGAATGTACCGGTTTTTGAGTCGATATCCTCCTCAGTAACTCCGAGTGCTTTCGGAGAAGTAAACAGCGACATAACCTCGGGATCTCTCATCGAAACCTTCATTACGGGGATACCTGTGTAGAGCTCAAGATAATGATAGATTGTCGGAACATCGTGTCCAAGCTCATCAAGTTTTGTGATTGTATCATGAATTGAATGGAAGTCGAAGTGGGTTGTAATGTTATCTGAGTTCACATCATTTGCAGGATGCTGAACAGGGCAGAAATCGTAAACATCGTTTGTTCTCGGCACAACAACCATACCGCCGGGGTGCTGACCTGTGGTTCTCTTAACACCCGTACAACCGATTGCAAGACGCTTTTCCTCAGCCTTGTGCATTACAAGACCTCGCTCCTGTGCAAACTTCTTAACGAAGCCGAGTGCTGTTTTTTCGGCTACGGTAGAAATTGTTCCCGCTTTGAACACATTATTCTTACCGAAGAGCTCTTCCGTGTAACGGTGAGATTTTGACTGATACTCACCGCTGAAGTTAAGGTCGATATCAGGCACTTTGTCGCCTTTAAAGCCAAGAAATGTTTCAAACGGAATTTCGTGACCGTCCTGATCCATAAGAGTGCCGCATTCAGGACAGTTTTTTGGGGGCATATCAAAGCCTGAGCCGTAACTGCCGTCTGTTATAAACTCGCTGTGTTTGCAGTTTGGACATACATAGTGCGGACAAAGCGGATTAACCTCCGAAATACCGGACATAGTAGCTACGAAAGAAGAACCTACCGATCCTCGTGAACCGACAAGATATCCGTGTGCCTCACTGTCTGCAACAAGCTTTTGAGCAGTCATATAAAGTACAGAGAATCCGTAGGTTGTGATTGAATTAAGTTCCTTGTCAAGTCTTGCCTTTACGATTTCAGGCAATGGATCACCGTATTTCTCTTTTGCTCTTTTCCATGTAATATCAATAAGCTGTTCCTGTGCGCCCTCAATGTTAGGCGGGAATGTACCCTTTGGAATAGGTCTGACATATTCGCACATATCGGCGATTTTATTGGGATTTTCTACTACATACTCATAGGCTTTATCCTTGCCGAGCCATTCAAATTCCTTGAGCATTTCAGCAGTTGTTCTGAAATAAAGCGGAGCTTGCTGTTCGGCATCTTTAAAACCCTGACCTGCCATAAGAATTTTTCTGAATTCGGAATCTGTCGGATCCATAAAGTGGACATCACAGGTTGCACATACAGGCTTGCCGAGTTCTTTTGCAAGCTTAATTATTGTACGGTCAATTTCATGAAGTTCGTCAACAGAATTAAATCTGCCGTCACGAATCATAAAGCTGTTGTTGCCTGCAGGCTGAATTTCAAGATAATCATAGAATGACGCAATCTGTTTGAGTTCGCCCCACGGCTTGCCCTCGAGAATTGCCATATAAAGCTGACCTGCACAACAAGCTGAGCCGATTATGAGTCCCTCTCTGTACTTCACAAGCTCGCTTTTCGGAATTCTCGGCTTTTTATAGAAATAATTAAGATGACTGTAAGAAATAAGTCTGTAAAGATTTTTAAGACCTATTTTATTCTTTACAAGAATAATCTGATGATAGGTCGGAAGTTTTTTAAAATCTCCGCCTGCTATCTTTGTATTAATGTCGTTTGTTTTTGTTATACCGTAATCATCTGTAAGTCGCTGACAGAGATTTATAAAAATTCTCGCAAGCATTTCGGCATCATCGGTTGCTCTATGATGATTGAAGTCGCCGAGCCTTAAAAATTTTGCAACCGTATCAAGCTTGCAGTTCTTGATATCTGTAAGGATCGCTCTTGATATTGCAACCGTGTCGATTGAAGTATAGTTATATTCCCTGCCCATATCTTCACAGGCTTTTGCTATGAAGGATGTATCAAAGGGAGCATTGTGAGCAACAAGCACATTGTCACCGGCAAATTCAAGAAATGCACCGACCGCCTCGCTCTGAGACGGAGCATCCTTTACCATATCATCGGTAATGCCTGTAAGCTGAGTGATTTTCTGCGGAATCGGCATTTTGGGATTTGCAAAGGTTGAAAAAGTATCGGTGATGACACCGTTTTCAACCTTGACTGCGCCGATTTCGGTAATCTTGTCACGGGCGGCTGAAAGGCCTGTTGTTTCTATATCAAAGCAGATGAATGTGCCGTCAAAACCTGTGTCGGCATCACCTTTTACAGACTCTACAAGGTCATCCATAAAGTATGCCTCAACACCGTAGATGATTTTAATTTTCTCTTCGTCTTTGTTGATTTTATCTGCAGCTTTCATTGCGTCGGGAAAAGCCTGTGCGACACCGTGGTCAGTAATTGCAACGGCTTTGTGTCCCCACTGATAAGCACGGTTTACAAGGTCACCTGCCGATGTTACAGCATCCATCTGCGACATATTTGTATGCATATGGAGTTCAACACGCTTTTTTTCGGCATTATCAACTACTTTTACTTTTTGAGCCGTACCGATTGAACGGGCATTTACAACAAGTTCGCCTGCATATTTATCGTACTCAACATCACCCTGAACAACGATTGTATCGCCTTTTTTGATATTATCAATTACGGCTGATTCCTTGATTGAATTGAATACTTTAGCTGTTGTTGAACCGGTATAATCGGTTATGTCGATAGTGAAAATATTTTTGTCACCGCTTTTAGTAACTTTCTTTTCAATATCAAATACATCGCCCCACACCACAATTCTTCCCGAATCACCTGAGATTGAAGAAATGGGAATCATTTTTCCCCTGATTGAACGACCGTATAACGGACGGATTGAGGACTGAATAATCTGCGGTGTTGCAAACTTGCCCTCACGAACTTCAATTTCCACAGTAGTGTTTTCAGCGTGTTTTTCTTCTCTTTTCTCTGCTGTTTCAACCTCTTCCTGATAGAATTCAGCGGCTTTCTGAAGATTTTCTCGGTTGATTTTCTCCTGAGCATCCTGAATAGCGGCTTTGTATTCTTCGCTGTTTTCTTCAACCTCAAAGGTTCCGGTATAATTAACGGAAATGTAAAGATTGAATTCTTCCGAAATGAGCTTTATAAGTGCTTTGTCAAAGCCTTTACTGTCAAGGAGAGTTTTTCCGCCGTTAAGAAGATTTATCGTAAGCGTATTGTTTTCAAACCTAACCTCAGCATTGTTGAGAGTTCCGTTAATACTCGGAATATCTCGCCTTACGGCTGCGTATAGCTGAGGAAAATAATCAGCAGAAAACAACTCTGTCGGAAAATGCGGTTTTATTACAGTATGATACGCAAGTGTCTTTGTAATCAGCTTTTCCGTGTCAAAAAGCGTATTACGCTCAACGAGCCCGTTGAATTTTACTGCTAAAGTAATCAAACGGGCTTGTTTGTTAATATTAAGTTGTGTCAGTTCTCCCTGTGAAATCTGTTGCGGCAGTTTAATGCCGAATTGGGAGTCAAAGACTTCTCCTAATGTTTTCATATATGTCCTTCTGTCATATTACAGCAAATGTATTTTGACTGCTGATAGAGTTATAATTTTTCTACTTCTTCCAAAAGTGCGTCAACGAGTTTATCTTCCGGAACTTTGCGAAGAATTTCGCCTTTTTTGAATACAAGCCCGCAACCGTCACCGCCTGCGATGCCGATATCAGCTTCTCTTGCCTCTCCGGGACCGTTTACAACGCAACCCATTACCGCTACTTTGATATTCTTTTTGCAGTTTCTGAGCTTATCTTCAACCTCGTTTGCAATCTTCACAAGGTCAATCCTTGTTCTTCCGCAAGACGGACATGAAACAAATTGAACTCCGTCTTTCTCAATATCAAGAGCCTTGAGGATATCGTGAGCGGCATAAACTTCCTTTACAGGATCGGCTGTGAGTGAAACTCTGATTGTATCACCGATACCATGGAGCAGTAATGCACCGATTCCGGCAGAAGATTTGATAATACCCATTCTTTCTGTTCCCGCCTCTGTAACACCGAGGTGAAGCGGATAGTCACACCTTTCTGCGGCAAGCTCATAGGCTTTAATCATAGTAGAAACGGTTGAACTTTTCATTGAAAGAACAATATCGTTGAAATCAAACTTTTCAAGAAGTGATGCATGGTACAAGGCACTGTCGCAAAGTGCCTCAGGTGTGGGATGACCGTATTTTGCAAGGATTTCCTTTTCAAGCGAACCTGAATTAACACCGATTCTTATCGGAATGCCACGCTGTCGGCAAGCGTCTGCCACCGCCTTTACCCTATCGTCTGATCCGATGTTACCCGGATTGATACGGATTTTGTCGATGCCTGCCGCACATGCCTCAAGCGCAAGCTTATAGTCAAAATGGATATCGGCTACAATCGGGACGCTTACAGCCTCTTTGAGGGCAGGAATAAGCTTTACTGCATCTTTATTAGGAATAGCTGCACGAATAATTTCGCAACCGGCCTCTTCAAGCTCTCTTGCCTGTCTTACAGAACCCTCAATATCGGTTGAGGGAATGTTGAGCATTGACTGAACGCTTACTTTAGCACCGCCGCCGATTTTTACATTGCCGGCAGTTACCTGAATTTTACTTCCCATAAAATTTCCTCCGTTTGTCTACATTCCGGGGAATGTTCCCGTTACAAGCTGGAACACATCTTTCACCGAAATAATAAGCATAAATGCAAGCAACAGAACAAGACCGACTGTATTTACAATCTGTTCTGCCTTTCTCGGAATCGGCTTTTTGAATATCCATTCAATCAGCAAAAATAAGAATCTTCCGCCGTCAAGCGCCGGGAACGGCAACATATTTACAATTCCGAGGTTTACCGTAATGAGTATCATTACAAAAAGAATGTTATTGACTGCATCTCCGAAGCCTGTTTGAAGTCCCATTGATGCAACCTGAGTGACAGCTGTAGCAATACCAACAGGACCTGACATATCGTTGAATGTAAATCTGCCCTGAACAAGCCACACCAAAGATGTCCACACGGTTTTTGCCATTGAACAGGTCTGTGTGAATGTTTCACCGAGAACAGTACCGATATTTTTCTCAATCGGTTCAACGGCAAAGTCAAATGCTACGGTAGGTTTGTTTTCCTTTTCGGCATCTTCATCAGCGTAATAGGTGAAAAACTGTACATTTTCAAGTGTTATTTCTTTGCCGTCACGAACAACTTTTACATCACCCATGAATCTCGGTCTTGATGTAGTTGTGTCTATTTCGGGTGTTTTATACTTTGACATATCATATGATTTGTCAAGTGCATAAATTGACTTGCAAGTTTCGTCAAGAAGTTTTTTAGCCTCGTCTTTGCTTGCAGCCTTATTTATTTTTGAACAACCCTCAGAAAGAGCATTGTAGTATTTTTGAAGTTCATCCTTTGAAAGAGACTCGTCTTTTGCATACTTATTATATACACCGCAAGCGGCAGATGTTGCTCTTTCTTTGTATACCTCAAGTGTATTGCCTTCTACTGTTTCATATGGAAGAGTTGAGATTGCAAACTGCAAATCTCGTGAATTCCAAATTGAATAACCGTTCACTTCAACAATCTTATCCCCTGTTTGTAAACCTGTGTTTGCAGTAAATGCATTGGGTTGAAACTGAGATATTGTAGTTGAACTGTAGCTGTCAGCCTGAACGGTAAAGGCAAACATCATAACAAAGCCGAGAAGAATATTCATAACCGCACCTGCGATTATGATAATCATTCTCTTCCATACTTTTGCGTTATTAAAAGCACCTTTTTCTTCACTGTCTTCATCCTCTCCTTCCATGGCGCAGTAACCGCCTATAGGAAAAAGGCGAAGCGAGTACCTTGTTTCACCTTTTACAAAACTGATTATTTTCGGTCCCATACCAAGTGCAAACTCATTTACCTTTACACCCGAAAGCTTTGCGGTAATAAAATGACCAAATTCATGAGAAAAAATTATAAGCTCAAAAAGTAATATTCCTATTACAATGAGAGCCGCAACTGTTAAAATTTGCATTAAAATAAATCAACTCCAAAATATTCATTGCTGCCGCAAAGACAGCAATGAAAAATATTACCGCAAATTATAGCATAGAGAGTACATACTCTCTTGCAAGTTTATCCGCCTTCAATACATCATCAACGCATGTAGGCTCAAAATTGTCTATGTTATCAATTGCACCCATAACAAGGTCGCCGATTTCAAGAAAAGTGATTTTACCCTCTCTGAAAAGTCGGTTAGCCTCCTCATTAGCACCGTTTGCAACAGCTGTTGCAACACCTCCGAGCGAAAGAGCCTTTTTGCAGGCTCTAAGGCACTTGAAGGTTTCATAATCGGGTTCAAAAAAAGTCATTTTGCCGATTTGAGCAAGACTTAATTCGCCGACAGGTGATTCATATCTTTCGGGATATGTAATTGCGTACTGAATCGGGATTCTCATATCGGGAAGTCCCAGCTGTGCAATTACGGAATTATCTACATACTCAATAAGAGAATGTATTATGCTTTCACGGTGTACAACAACATCAATGTTTTCCGGCTGTACATCAAAAAGCCACCTTGCCTCAATTATTTCGAGTCCCTTGTTCATCATTGTAGCAGAGTCGATGGTTATTTTTGCACCCATACTCCAATTTGGATGATTGAGAGCCTCATCAACTGTTACATTCTTTAAGTCTTCGACTGTTTTGCCAAAGAACGGGCCGCCGGATGCTGTAAGAATGAGCTTTTTAAGCATTTTCTTTTCAGGCATTCCTTGCAGACATTGGAAGATAGCGGAATGTTCACTGTCAACGGGAAGAAGCTTTACACCGTTCTTCTTTACCGCATCACATACAAGCTTACCGCCTGTTACAAGCGTTTCCTTGTTTGCAAAAGCAATATCTTTTTTAGCGTTTGCCGCTGCAAGTGTAGGCTTTAAGCCTACCATTCCGACAACCGAATTTACAACAAGGTCGGCATTCTCAAGCGTTGCCGCCTCAATAAGTCCATCCATACCGCTTAAAACACGGGTGTTTGTATCTTTTATATTATCTTTGAATTCTTTGGCTTTTTCTTCGTTAAAAACTACTGCAAGTTCAGGTTTGTATTTTCTTACCTGTTCTTCAAGCAGCTTTATATTTGTTGACGCCGTGAGCGCAGAAACTTTTAAATTAAGTTTATCTGCAACATCAAGCGTCTGAGTTCCGATTGAACCCGTCGATCCGAGAATTGAAAGTGAATTTACCATTTTAGTTTACCCCACTGTTATGAAAGGTATGAATTGATTGATTGCCACAAGAACAGGGGCAGTAAATATTATGCTGTCAAACCTGTCAAGCATTCCGCCGTGACCGGGGAAAATTGAACCGTAGTCCTTGATTCCGTAATTTCTTTTGATAAGTGAAAAGCTCAAATCACCAAGAATTGAAACAGGAGCGTCAATTACACCGAGAAGAATCAATGCCCAGAAATTAATGTTAGCGTCAGGCATAACACAAAAATGAAATATAAGGCCTATAATTACTGCTGTGAGGTCACAGAAAAGTATTCCGCCGATTGCGCCCTCAACAGTCTTTTTAGGGCTGATTTTCGGGCAAAGTTTGTGCTTGCCGAACGATGCTCCGATAAAAAAGCCGCCTGCGTCTGCCATCCACGGCAATGCGAAAATACATATATAGCAGAAAGTAATTGATACAGATGATGCACAGGCAATCGGTACGGCACTCATTCCAAAAGAAATTAAAAAAGTTCCGAACACTGAATATGCAACATCGGCATAGTTTGTCTTTTCGTGTTTAAAAATCATTACGGCAAAGACTGTCAGTATAAAAGCAAAAATCAAAACATACAGATACTTTGTCGTAACTAAAACCGAAAGCAGGAAAGCAAACAGCATACAAGGTATTGAAAGGTGAAATTTATAAAGCATCTTTCTTGCATGAAGATACTCGCCTGTCATAAATGCCGAGAATGCTCCTATGACTATGCCTACAAATGGGAGCCAAAGTTCCGAAACAAACAGAACAATCAGCAGTATTGGTATTCCTATTACGGCTGTCAGCAGCCGTGGCTTGAGGGATTTCATTTTATATCAACTCTCATCAGACTCCACCGTATCTTCTGTTTCTGGAGGAGTATATTTTTAACGCTTCGTCAAGGTCTGATTTCTGAAAATCAGGCCAAAGCTTGTTCATTATAACAAATTCCGTGTAGGCTGACTGCCACAAAAGGAAATTTGAAATTCTATATTCACCGCTCGGTCTGATAATAAGGTCGGGATCGGGCTGACCTGCGGTATAAAGATAATTTGAAAAAAGATTTTCTGTTATGTCATCGGAAGAAATTTTTCCGTTTCTGACATCCTCGGAAATGTTTCTGACGGCTCTGACAATTTCATCACGACTGCCGTAATTCATAGCTATATTGAGAACCATACCGTCACGGTCTTTTGAACTCTCCTCGTTTTCAATCATAAGCTCACGAAGTTCATCATTAAAACCCGACTTGTCGCCGATGAATTTTACCACAATACTGTCATCCTTAAAATCTTCAAGTGCTTCATTAAGATATGATTTAAAGAGCGACATTAGTGCATCAACTTCCTCCTGCGGCCTTTTCCAGTTTTCGGTTGAAAAAGCATATACGGTAAGGTACTTTATTCCGATATCGGAACAGTATCTTGTTATGGTTCTGAAAGTTTTCGCACCCTGACGGTGACCTGCTTTTCTCGGAAGTCCTCTTTTCTTAGCCCAACGGCCGTTGCCGTCCATAATAATTCCGATATGTGAAGGCAGATTGAGGTCTGTAACCCCAATCTGCTCATCTTTTTTCTTTGAGAAAAAAGCCATATTACATCTCCAAAATTTCTTTCTGCTTTACTGCAGAAACGCTCTCAACTTCTTTGACATACTTATCTGTAAGATCCTGAGCTTTCTTTTCGCCCTGCTTGAGATCGTCCTCTGTAAGCTCGCCGTCCTTCTTCATAGCTTTAAGCTTGTCGATAAGTTCACGGCGGACATTACGAATCTGAATCTTTGTTTCCTCAGCAATCTTCTGAACATCTTTTACGATTTCTTTTCTTCTGTCCTCTGTGAGAGGCGGGAAAATAAGACGAATAATCTTACCGTCATTCTGTGGGTTGATGCCGATATCGGAAGTCTGGATAGCCTTTTCGATCTGTCTTAATACAGACGCATCCCATGGCTGAATGGTAAGAGTTCTTGCCTCTGTAACAGATACTGCGGCAAGCTGGTTTACGGGTGTAGGTGCGCCGTAATAGTCAACCTTTACCTTATCAAGAACTGCGGGATTTGCTCTGCCTGCTCTGATTTCTGAAAATTCCGTGCGCATATGCTCAAGTCGTCTGTCCATACTTTCGCCGGCTTTTTTTAACTGTGTCTGCATATTTATGCCTCCTGTGTAATAATTATTGTTAAAAAGTCAGTAAAAAATTCAAATTAATTGTTGGCTGTTACGATTGTACCGATGTTTTCACCGCATACAGCTTTGTAGATATTTTCGGGATCTTCAATACTGAATACAAGAATCGGAAGATTATTGTCCTTGCAAAGCGATGCCGCTGTGCTGTCCATAACAGCGAGATCCTTGTTGAGAACATCATGGAAAGAAATTGTATCGTACTTCTTTGCATTCGGGTTTTTCTTGGGATCACTGTCATATACACCGTCAACCATAGTAGCCTTCATTACGATATCAGCCTCAATTTCTGCCGCACGAAGAGCTGCTGCTGTGTCTGTGCTGAAGAACGGGTTACCTGTTCCGCAACCGAATACTACTACTCTGCCCTTCTGAAGGTGAAGAACTGCTTTGTTTCTGATGTACGGCTCTGCAATCTGATGCATAGCGATAGCTGTCTGAACACGAACATTAACTCCAAGCTGTTCGAGTGCATCACAAACACCGAGTGCATTGATTGTTGTTGCAAGCATACCCATATGATCGGCTCTTGTTCTGTCCATTTCGCCTGAGCTTCTGCCACGCCAGAAGTTACCGCCGCCTACTACAATGCCGACTTCTACGCCTGCGTCAACACATTCTTTAATAGGCTTGCAGATTTTGAGAACAGTTTCAAAATCAATTCCGTGTTTCATTTCGCCTGCAAGTGATTCGCCTGAAAGTTTTAATAATACTCTTTTATATTTTGGTTTCATACATAACACCCCATGGTAATTTATAATTACTAATATAATACAATATCTTGTAGGGTTTGTAAAGGTTTAGTGGCAGTTCTTTGAATAAATAACCGAAAGCTGAATGGTTATGTCATATGAAATGCTAAAAAATTATTAAAAATGACCGTAAATGCACTGTATGTGCTAACTCTTCACCGTAAATCCGTTGACAACAAATCTTGCCATACGATACAATTATATATATGAAAAACAACACCTTTTATTAAGAAAAACAGGTCAAAAAAATAACGCTGAACCTAAAATAAAGTTCAGCGTTTGTGGCGGAGAGAAGGGGATTCGAACCCCTGATACGGTGTTCACCGTATACATGATTTCCAATCATGCTCCTTCGGCCAGCTCGGACATCTCTCCAAACGACCTGTTTATTATATCAAATGAAATCAGAAAAATCAAGTGAGATTTTGAAATATTTTAATTTTATGTGGCGAACTATGAAAAAACTATTTTCTATTATTTTAATTTTGGTAGCTTTATTGCAAATATCTTTAACAAGTGCATTTGCAACTGCAAGCGTAAGTTTTGAAATGCAGAATGCAGACATGAAGCCGAACAGACAGTTCAGCGTTGCACTTTCCGCAAATTCCGGCAATCGACTTTCTGCCGCAACATTTGAATTTACATATGACCCCGATTATATCGAATTCAGAAAGGTTAAGGCAGTGAATAACGGCTCAAAAATTCAGGTCAACAAGAAAAGCGGCAAAGTTAAAGTTGTTTTTCTTAATTCTGAAGGACAGAATATTTCCGGCGGAAGCGATGTCTTAACGCTTGATTTCAAAACAATAAAAGAAGGTACTGCGTATATCGACTACACGGTGAATCAATGTGTTGATTCCGATGTGAACTTTATGGATGTTGGAAGTTGCACTGCATCGTGTATCAGAATATATAAAAATGCATCGGGAACGGTTAGCGGCGGAAGTTCCTCGTCAAGCAATAAAAACAGCACGCAAGCTACAGGAAAGGGCGGTAAAAGTAAACACCCGACCGAGCCTACAACTGTTAATGCCTCAGATGACGAATATATTGATTACAATCCCATTAAAGATAGGCAAATAAAATTTTTCCTAGCCGGCATGGGCATAACTGCGGGATGCTTGGCTATATTGGCTGTTGCGTATGCAATCGGTAAAAAAACAGCTCAGAAGAAAGCTGAAAAAGAGAAAAATCACAATGACAATACTCTTGAAAACAAGACTTCCGATGATTGATTCGGAAGTCTTTTACTTTGCCTTTCTTCCCTGCGTGATATCACGCTTTGCAAATTCACGGTTGATTGAGTTTAAAACACGCTTTTTGTCGGCACTCCACATGGGTGCAACAAGCAGTTTTTTATCCCCGTCACCTGTTAAACGGTGAATTACAACATTTTCAGGCAACACTTCAACGCAATCGCAAAGAATATCAATATAATCCTCCATTGAAAGCACATCAAATTTTCCGCTTTCATAGTCATCACACAAGTCTGTGTTTTTTAAAACATGCAACAACTGCAGTTTAATTCCGTCGGTTTTACTGCCTGCATATTTTACAGATTCAAGCATCATTTCTTTAGATTCGTTCGGAAGTCCCAAAATAATGTGTGTAATTACATTGATTCCGATTTTATGAAGATTTTCTGTAGCTGAGTCATAAACGGATAGCGGATACATTCTTCTTATATAATCTGCCGATTTTTCGTGAATTGTCTGCAATCCGAGTTCTACCCAGACAGGTTTTATCTTATTTAGTTTTTCAAGAAGACCTAACACATTATTTCCCAGGCAATCGGGACGGGTTGCGATTGAAAGGGCAACAATGTCGGGTTCTGAAATTGCATCTGTAAATATTTTTTCAAGATATTCAACAGGCGCATAGGTATTTGTGAACGGCTGAAAGTATGCAATAAACTTTTTACAGTCGGATTTCTTTTTTATTCGCAGTTTAGCCTGATCGATTTGTCCGTGAACAGGAAGAAGTGCATCGGAGGCAAATTCTCCGGAGCCTCCCCTGCTGCAAAAAATACAGCCCCTTGTTCCGAGGGTTCCGTCACGATTCGGACAGGTCATATTACCATTCAGCGAAATTTTGTACACCTTTTCACCGAATGTATTTTTGAGATACTTATTAAGGGAGTAGTAATTCATAATAAAACACCTGATAAATTAAAAAGGTCGGCAGAAAAGCCGACCTTTGTGTCTTTCGACATATTAGAGAGGAAATCTATGAAAAGTTCTTGTAAGCATTATCCATGTGAAGTTAAAGTGTTTTTTGCTTATCTTTAACTTACAAGCATATAATAACTGTCTTATGTGACAGAAAATTGAACGCTTGTGTAAAGAAATGTGAAAGTTTAAAAAGATTATGAGAACTTTCTGATATATTCAAGAAACTTTGCATAGAGCTTGTCCTCAAGCTCTTCAAGAGTATCATCTATACCGCCGTTAAAAAACATTTTATTGTGCTTTGAAAGTGAAAGGTATGCACCGATCATACTCTTTCTGACTTCATCCTGCAAATCCTCTCCGAGTTCATTGCCGCAGGAAAGTCCGAGATAGATGTTGCCGTCAACAAGCTGTGACGCAACAGCGGCATTTTTCAATTCAAAAGAATTGAATTTGCCAAGTCCGGTTGCAAACTCACGGAGCGAGAACTCCTCTTCACCTTTCTTGTATTCTTTTTGTTTTTCTGAAATTTCATTTTCACATACTTCAAGCGAAAAGTTTCCGCCGGTAATATATTCGTGCATATAATCCGGATTTATAGCAAGGACATTGTAAAGTCGCATTGAGTTCACGGCTGTTTCAAGACAGGAAAATGATGCAAACTGCATATTGCTGTCATTCAGCTTGATGAAACTGTACATATTCTGAAAAACAGACTTGTTGATTACAAGCAAAACAAGTCTTTCGCTCTCACGCACATCTGACAAAAGAGGACTCGTTAGATACGACATGGTAAATTTATACGACTTATTTACATATTCACTCAATAAATCCAAAAATCCGTTTAAAAAATCATTTTCTCGTATTGTAAATTCAAACATATATTCACCTATCTAAACAATTCCATATCTGCGTTGTAGAGGTCATTCCTTGTGATGTCGATATCACAGGAGACCAAAAAACGGTTTTCAAAAGCCGATACAAGCAGATTCGGATTCACATTATCTGAACTGCCTGCCGACAAAACAACATCAAGTTCTGCAAAGTCGAACTTCTCGGTTACTTCAAAGCTCTTTATACCCTGTTTTATGTCAACGGTTTTTATGCCTTTTTTAGATTTCTTTTCAACTTCAATACTTTCGCTTGTCAGCAGTTCTTTGAGTTGTTCGCATACTGTACGGGAGTTTTCACCGTCACAGGAAATCTTGATTGTAAATGATGCAAAGGCAATCTTTCCGGCTTTCATAACGGGTTCCGTTACATCAAACACACGAAGTCCTCTCGGCAGACATCCGTTAAGCCTTGAGATGATTTCTTCAAACGGAAAGCTTTCATCCTCAAGCTTGACATCCATACATTCGTTTACTCCTCTGAAACCAAGCGAAAGCGGCAACGGAAATGTTGCAAACGGATGCGGGTTAAATCCTTCTGTATGCCATATAGGGATTTTACTCTTGTGCAATGCACGGAGCATACATCGATTGAGATCAAGGTGCGAAATATAGCGACATTCAAAATCTTTTTTAAACCATATTCTTACGCTTTTCAAAACACACACCCTTTCCGTATTTAGCCGCACCGCAGTTATTGCATTTCAGTCTGCAATGCGGTGTTGTTGTATCTGCGTACGCTTTTTTACATTCTCTGATAAGGAAATCCTTAGTTACACCGTAGTCAATATGATCCCACGGAAGAATTTCATCAAAACTTCTGTGTCTGTTTGCATAAAATGACGGATCAACACCGCATTCATCAAAGAGTTCAAGCCACTTTTCAAGGCTGAAACAATCATTCCAACCGTCAAAATGAAAGCCTCTTTCACATGCAAGCTCCATAACCTTACAAAGTTTTCTGTCACCCCTTGCAAATACTGCCTCAAGGTAGCTTGTATCGGCATCGTGATAGTTAAACTGAATTTTTCTTGTTGTAATACTGTCCTTGATGTGCTGTTGCTTTTCATGAAGAACAGGGATTGTATCCTGCGGTTCCCATTGAAACGGGGTGAACGGTTTTGGTACAAAAGAGGATGCAGACACGGTTACACGCACCGACTTGCCCTTTGGCTTGTCGGGACATTTGTAATATGCATCAACTACAGACTGACCAAGGCCGGCAATTGCGGCGACATCGTCCATTGTTTCGGTAGGCAGACCAATCATAAAATAGAGTTTTACCGTAGTCCAACCGCCTGCAAATGCAGTTGTGCAAGTCTGCAAAAGTTCATCTTCACGAACATTTTTATTGATAACATCACGCATACGCTGACTGCCTGCCTCCGGAGCAAAGGTAAGTCCGCTCTTGCGTACGGTTTTAATCTTATTCATAATGTCATCTGTAAAGCCGTCAACACGCAGTGACGGAAGTGAAATACTGACTTTTTCGTCTTTGCTCCACTCATTCAGCTTGTCAAGCAACGGTACAATCTGACTGTAGTCACTTGAACTGAGTGAAGATAGCGAAACTTCATCGTAACCCGTGTTATCACATAATGCTCTGCATTGTTTATTTATAGTTTCGGGAGATTTTTCACGGACGGGACGGTAAATCATACCTGCCTGACAGAAACGGCAGCCTCTTATACAGCCACGGAAAATTTCCTGAACCGCTCTGTCATGAACTATCTCAACGAGCGGAACTACAAAATTATCAGGATAGAACGACTTGTCCATATCAAGCATAATACGCTTGTGGATTTTAGCGGGAGCATCTCCTTTTGGAGTGAATGACTTGATTGTGCCGTCCTCGTTATATGTTACATCATAGAGTGCAGGAACATATACACCCTCAATTTTAGATGAGAGTTCAAGAAACTCCTGTTTTGATTTACCCTCGGCTCTGCACTTTCTGAAAAGTTCAATAACCTCAAGGTCAACCTCTTCACCCTCACCGATGAAGAAAATATCGACAAAATCTGCAATCGGCTCGGGGTTGCAGGCACACGGTCCGCCTGCAACTACTATGTTTTTAAGTTCTTTTCTGTCACAGCTTTTAATCGGCACACCCGAAAGCCTGAGCATATTGAGCATATTTGTAAAGCTGAGTTCATACTGGAGAGTAAAACCGATAAAGTCAAAATCGGACACGGGATCTCCGCTTTCAAGCGCATAAAGCGGAATATTGTGTTTTATCATCTCTTCTTCCATATCAACCCATGGGGCAAAAACTCTTTCGCACCAAATGTACGGCACAGCGTTCATAAGACTGTAAAGAATTTTCATTCCGAGATGGGACATTCCTACTTCATAGGTATCGGGAAAACAGAAGGCAAATCTGCAATCTACTTTCTTTTTATCCTTGATTACTTCGTTGAGTTCACCGCCGACATATCTTCCCGGCTTTTGAACTTTCAGAAGTAATTTTTCAACTTCTTTGCTGACCATAGAAATCCTCCGTCAGTAGTACCTGTTGTTTTTACATAAAAGTGACGCAATAAGATAAGCACACACAAACAACAGCGAAAAATTATATTTTGAATTTAGCAAAACCATAAAGCCGAGTACCGTCAGCGGAAAAAGAATTATAACAGCAGTTATATCTATGATTCTTTCGGTTGATTTTTCCGAGAATTTTCTGCACAGAATAACATACATAAGCTGTCCGCCGTCAAGCGACATAACCGGCAGCATATTAAAAAGTCCCGTGCAAAGGTTCGCCAAGGCAATCGGCAATAAAAATTCACTATTACATAAGTATAACAGATAAAACAGAATAAAACAAATGAAATTGACTAAAGGTCCGAAAAAAATTATAAAAATGTTCTGACGGGTTGTGTTTAACTGCCTTGAAGAGTTGGTAATCTTGATTTCAAACAGCGAAATTTTGATTTTATCAGGCGGAGATTTGCAAATGAGCATTGCAAAAAGATGACCGCACTCATGAATAATCACAGCCATAACACAACATAGAAATCCTAAAAATATATTCAGTATCACACATATTGCTCCAAGACAAACGAGTGAATACGAAACCGTAAAATCAATGTTCAGCAGACGAAACTTCATCGCTTGTTGCAGTAAACAGGTTTGATAAATCTATTTTATTATCGCCCGTATCAAAAACAACGGATTTTTCAAGGTTTGAATAGTACCATTCCCGTGTTGCGGCATAGACCTCACCGCCGAATAAATTAAGCAAAAAAGCCGCAAGAGCTATAATAATACAACACACAAGCTGAATTGTTATCACAAGCTGTTTCGGAGAATTTTTCTTTTCATCACTATTTTCAGCCGATAAAGAGTTCCTATCCTTCTCATCTGAATCAAGCTCATCCGATACCTTCGGGTATTCCGAATATGAAACAGATTTCCAGTCATCGTCATATGTAATGGTATTTCTGTTATCATTATTTTCTGTCAAAAAAATCACCTCAATGCAATATATGCAATGAGGTGAACAAATTTAACTGCGTTATTCAATCTTTTGGTCAAGACTTTTGAAATCGCCTTTTGTAAGGTTGACAAAAAATGCAATTGCAAGCATTAACGAGAAAAATTCCGCAATCGGGAAAGCATACCATACGGCTGTATAATCAAACACCATAGAAAGCACCCACGCAATCGGAAGAATGAGTACAAGCTGACGGCAGAATGACATAATAAGACTGCGCAGTCCCTTTCCGACCGCCTGAAAAAGTGTTGTAAAGATAATGCCGGCAGCAGCAGGAATAAAGCAAAGGCTTATGATTCTGAATGCAGGGACACCGATATCCATAATATCCTGTGTGCCACCAAACATAGCAATAAGCTGTTCGGGGATTGTCCACATAAGAATTGTGCCGACCGCCATAATAATTACGCCAATGATGATGCCGCGCTTTAAAGCGGAATACATTCTCTTTTTCTTTCTTGCACCGTAGTTATAACCGATAATCGGCATTACGCCCTGATTGAGTCCGAAACAAGGCATAAATACAAAGCTCTGTAATTTATAATATATACCGAGAACAGTAACGGCAGCCTCCGAAACAGCAAGAATTGCATTGAGTCCGATAATCATAACGGAACCTATTGACTGCATAATTACAGACGGAAAGCCTACAACATAAATAGATTTCAATGTGGAACCATTCAATTTGAAATGTTTGAACGAAACTTTAACTTCGTTATTCTTAAAGAAAAAAATGCAAAGGCAGAAAACCATACCGCAGAATTGACCGAATACAGTAGCAATTGCCGCACCGAGAACGCCCATTTCAGGGAAAATTCCTATACCGAAAATCAGGAGCGGGTCAAAAATAATATTTACAATTGCACCGAAAAGCTGGGATAACATCGGGAATATCATATTGCCTGTTGCCTGAAGCGTTTTTTCAACCATAATCTGTACAATTGAAAAGAACGAGAAGCAAAGTACAACCGTCAGATACTGGATTCCGTAATTTACAATAGCCTCATTCTGCGTGTACATTGCCATAAACGGGCGAACCGCAAAAAGTCCGAGCAATAAAAATATTACATAATTAAAAATACAGGTTACAAGACCGTGAGTTGCTCCGTCGTTTGCCTGAACAAAATTTTTCTCACCTAATTTTCTTGAAACAAACGAGTTTACACCGACTGCCGTACCGGCTGCAAACGCAATCAAAAGCATTTGCAGAGGATACGCAAGCGAAGTTGCGGTCAGTCCGTCTGCGTCATAGTTGCCGATAAAAATACTGTCAACAACATTATACATTGCCTGAATTGTCATTGAAAAAATTGCAGGCAGACTCATTGTTAGAATTAGCCTTGTCATTGGCATAGTTCCCATTTTGTTTTCATGGGGCTTTACTGAATTTTCCATATTTCCCATACTGATTCCTTTCTTATTCGCATACATATAGTTAGTTGATCTTTCGTATCTTCCTGTAAATCCAAAATGCAACAAGCATTACAGCCGTACCAAGCAACACACCGAAAAAGTCAATCCACATATCGCTTACCTGTCCCGATCTTCCCTCAACCCCAAGTTGGATTGTTTCATCAATAAAACAGGTAAACAATCCGATTGAAACAGTGTAGGGTATGAATTTTATCGGTTTGATTCGGTCAAATGAATACGCACATGAACAGAGCAATGCTCCCAGAACGGTATATTCCGTAAAATGAGCAAGCTTTCTGATTATGTGGTCCGAAAGATTCGGCTCAATTCCGAATAATTTTAAAATTACTGTGACAAAATCAAGGACGCTTTCACTCTCTTGTGCCGACTCAACTGACGGCATTGAAGAATGAATAAACGCAAATGCAATCACTGATGCGGTCAAAACAAACATAATTATTCTAAATCGCATTGAACAGGAATTCGTTTTCATCAAATCACTCCTAAATATATTTTACAGATTATTCAGTCAATGTCAACTTTTGAATAATTATTTATCATAATGTATAAATAAATCAAATTTTAAGGCTTTATTATGGAAGATTTTATCTTGCTCAAATATTGAAAAAAACTTTTAAATCTGTTATACTTATCAGGTATTGGCAAAATATAATTTCTAAGGAGCAAATATGTGGTATTTAATAGTATTTTTTATTTCAATGGTTCCGATAGTAGAAATCAGAGGTGCTGTGCCTGTTGCGGTTGCAAATGACTTAAATCTTTTTTGGACATATGTAATCTGCATTTTAGGCAATATGCTCCCGGTTCCGATTATCTACCTCTTTGCAAGAAAGGTTCTTGTTTGGGGTTCTGACAAGAAGTTTATCGGCAGATTCTTTTCTTTCTGTCTTGAAAAAGGCGAAAAAGGCGGCAGAAAACTTGAGGCAAAAGCAGGCAACGGAATGTTTGTTGCACTTATGCTTTTCGTAGGCATCCCTCTTCCCGGCACAGGCGCATGGACAGGAACACTTGCGGCAAGTATTCTTGACCTCGGATTTAAGAAAAGCGTTATAGCCGTTATGTGCGGTGTTGTTATCGCAGGCATTATAATGGGTATCGGTTCGGTACTTGTAGCAAACGGAATCAACTTTATTTTTGCTCCGTAAATAATTTTGGGCAGCACATCGCTGCCCTTATTTTTTGGTGAATTTATAAAATGGAAAAGAAAAATATATATGATGCAATTATAATCGGCGGCGGTGCATCGGGACTTATGTGTGCAATCACAGCAAAGAAACATGACCGTTCAAAGAAAATTGCAATAATCGAAAAAAATGACAGATTAGGCAAAAAGCTGATGTCAACAGGCAATGGCAGATGTAACCTGACAAATCACTGTATATCTCCCGATAAATATGTCGGTTCTTTCAAAAAGCAGAGTAAAAAAATTTTTGAAAGATTCAGCGGTGATGAGATGGCGAATATTTTTAAAAACTTAGGTCTTTTAAGTTTTTACGATAACGAGGGCAGATATTACCCGATAAGCAAACACGCCGCATCTGTTCTGGATGTTCTGCGCTTACAGGTTGAAACACTCGGAATAGATGTTTTCACAAAACAGAATGTCAATTCTATAAAAAAAGTTTCAAACGGTTTTAAAATTTCGTCTGATGACAGCGAAAAAAAGTACGATTTCATATGTAACAAGCTTGTGATTGCAAACGGTTCAAAAGCCGCACCTAAGCTTGGCGGAAACGCAAGTGCAATTGATTATCTTAAAAATTTCGGTCATAAGGTTGTTTCGTTCTCCCCTGCTTTATGCCCTGTTAAGGTTAAAAGCGATGTTCTGAAAATATTAAAAGGTCTGAGAGTTACGGGCAAGGCGCAGTTATACGGTGAACATGGTCGATTAATCAAGGAAGAAACAGGCGAAATTCAATTTACCGAGAATTCGCTGTCGGGAATTTGCGTGTTCAATCTTTCATTGTTTGCTAAACAAAACGACAAAATAGTGCTTGATTTATTGCCCGATTATTCGGAAAATGAGCTGATTAAAATAATCAGACAACATATATCATTGTTTTCTGATTTGCCGTGTGAACAGCTTTTGACAGGGATTTTTCAGAAGAGAATCGGACAGGCAATTCTGAAAATCAGCCGAGTTGATTTGTCAAAGATTTGTTCCAAGCTTTCAAAAGACGAAGTATCAGAAATTTGCAAAACAATAAAATTGATGTCATTTACAGTAAGCGGAAAAGAAGATTTTTCACACGCACAATGTGCTTTGGGCGGTGTTTTAGGCAAAGAAATTGACGAAAACACCATGATGAGTAAAATTGTAAAAAATCTTTTTATATGCGGTGAGGCGATTGACCTTTGCGGTGAATGCGGAGGGTTTAATCTTCATTTTGCATTTGCCGGAGGAATTATTGCAGGAGAAAATTTATGATCAGAGTGAACAATATACATTTAAGCCTTGACTACGACGATAAATCAGTTCGCAAGGCAGTTGCCCAGCAGTTGAGGATTGAAGAAAAATCCATAAAAAGCTGTAAGATTTTTCGCAGATCGGTTGACGCAAGAAAAAAGGACAGTATCTACTTTCTTACAACCGTTGACGCTGAACTTAATATCAACGAGGAAAAGGTATGTAAAAAATGCGGTAACGCTCAAATTGCGAGAAAGTATGAATATAATCAAATGAAATTTGGCAATGCGCCCTCCCCCATTGTTGTCGGAGCAGGTCCGGCTGGATTGTTTGCGGCACTTATTCTGGCAAGAAGCGGTGCAAATCCAATTCTTATTGAAAGAGGTCGTGATGTTGACAGACGAACTGCCGATGTGAACAGGTTCTGGACAAGCGGTAAGCTTGACATAACTTCAAATGTTCAGTTTGGCGAAGGAGGTGCGGGAACATTTTCTGACGGCAAACTGAATTCAGGTACAAAAGATATAAGACAACGCAAGGTGCTTGAAGAATTTGTAAGCCACGGCGCACCTGATGAAATTCTCTATAACGCAAAACCGCATATCGGAACGGATATGCTAAAAGGAACAATAAAAAATATCCGCAACGAAATTATTGAACTCGGCGGAAGGGTTATGTTTGAAACGAAGCTTGTTTCAATGGCTTTTAGTGATAACAAGCTGAAATCTATAACTGTTGAAACGGCTAACGGCGATGAAATTATAGAAACAGACAATGTTATTCTTGCAATAGGTCACAGTGCAAGGGATACTTTTGAGATGCTTTATGATTTAAAATTGCCGATTGAGGCAAAGCCTTTCTCGGTAGGAGCAAGAATTGAACATCTTCGTCAAAAAGTTGACAAGGCACAATACGGCAGGTTTGCGGGCAATAAAAAACTCGGCTCGGCAAATTATAAGCTGAGTACACACCTTGATAACGGACGGGGTGTGTATACATTTTGTATGTGTCCGGGAGGCAAGGTTGTCAATGCATCAAGCGAAAAAAACAGACTTTGCACCAATGGTATGAGTGAATTTGCACGAAATGCCGATAATTCAAATTCAGCGTTGCTTGTAGGAATAAACCCGGATGATTATGAATCCGACCATCCGCTTGCCGGAATATATTTGCAGAGAAAGCTTGAATCAAAAGCATTCGTTGCCGGCGGTGAAAATTATAATGCACCCATACAAAGAGTTGACGATTTTCTTAATAACAGGAAATCCACACATCTCGGTGATGTAAAGCCAAGTATCGGTCCGAATTATGAATTTTCAAATCTGAACGAGATTTTGCCTGAATATGTCTGCACTTCTATGGCTCAGGGCATTGTGAAAATGGGCAGAATGTTACACGGATTTGATGACGGTGACGCTGTTTTGACCGGCGTTGAGAGCAGAAGCTCTTCCCCAGTCAGAATCATGAGAAAGACAGATACGCTCGAAAGTGTACTTATTGAAGGACTGTATCCGTGCGGTGAAGGTGCAGGCTATGCAGGCGGAATTATCTCCGCCGCAGTTGACGGCATCAAATGTGCCGAAAAAATTATAGAAAAATCGAATAAATAAACCTCCGAAATCAATCGGATTGTGAAACGCCCCCTAAAGGTCAGAGCAAAAATCTGACTTTTAGGGGGCAATCATTTTTTACAGGCGGTTTATTTTGTATTGTGATTTAAACAAATAACAGTACCGCCCCGACAGTAAAAATCAAAACAGCAAAATGCGCTTGATTGTGCGGGGCGGCTCTTACATAAACTTGTTAAATTTTACTTGGAGTATTTACTCCACTGTCCGTTTGAGTAAATCATATTTACATCGGGGATTTTTAAGTCACCTGTCTGTGCTGAACCGTTATTGAATATAGCATATTCTGCACCATTCGGAAGTTCAAATCTGTATGTGTTATTACCTATACTTTCCATAGCCTTGCCGGGCCAGCTCATATAAGTCGAATCTTTTGAACTCCATACATAGACATTTACTGTTGACCAGTTTTCCGTATTATTGAAATAAACATAATTCTTCGTCTGAATTGAAGTCGGTTCGGTTGTTGGCTCTGTGACATTTGTTGTAGGCTGGGTGGGTGCAACATTTTCTGTGTAAGTACCGCAGTATGAGTCTTCAACAATAAGCTTAACGATATAAGCCTGAATCATAGTTGCGTCTTTTACAGAAATAACAGAATCCTTGTTTACATCAGCCGCAATGAGAGCCTCATCGCTTAAAGTCGATATGTTAGCAATGTATTTTTGAACCTCTGTTGAATCACAGACTGTAATTGTTCCGGTTAAATCAACATCACCGATAAGAATTCTGTTTGAAGGCTCTGTTACCGGCTGAGTTGTAGCAGGCTGTGTTGTAGCAGGCTGAGTTGTGGTAGGCTGTGATGTGGTAGGCTGAGTTGCGATTGTAGTAGGACGGACTGTCGTGGAAGGAGCTGTTGTCGGCTGAGTGGGTTTTACAGTCGAATAGTTCTGCCAAGAACCGTTGCTGTAAATTTTATTACCGTCTGCAATCCTGAGGTCATCTGTCTGACTGTCACCGTTGTTGAAGATTACATATTTTGCACCGTCAGGCACTTCAATATCAAAAATATTATTACCCTTGTCGGTCATTTTCTTGCCCGGCCACGATGTCATTTCTTTATTATCATCACTCCAGAAATATGCATTAACCTTAGACCACTTGGTTGATGAGTTATCATAAGCAACAACCTTTACGGCATTCGGGTCTACCTTTGTGTATGTATATGTTTCCGGATCGGATGTTGTCTTGCCGTCGCTTGCTTTTACTGTTACTGTGGTTACAGTATCGTAAGCAAGGTTTGTACCGATTGTAATTTGCTGACCGTTTGTGTAGTTTACAAATGCACCGTCATCAATTGAATACTGAGCATTTTTTGCATTCTTGCAATTGAGCGTAAGTGTGAGCTCATCTGTATTGTAGTTTGTTGAACCAGGATTTACTGACGCTGAAGGTCCTTCGGGTTCGGCATCATAGACTACTGCTATACCTGATGAACCTATTGTACCTGAAATGGTGCTTGATGTAATTGTAAATGTATTGCCTGAAACAGCGTCCGTATATGTACCGGGTTTTGCGTAACCGCCGCCGTTTTCTACCGATACCTCGCCGCTTCCGCTGCCTTTTACGATAACAGCACCGCCGTCTTTACGGGTAATTACAGAACAACCGTCTGACACGGTGTAGTAATCGGCTTTGCCGTCCATTGCATTATGGAACTTATTAATTTGGGCAACCTCACTGCTGGTGAAATGAGTTGAGCCTTTTTCTCCCATTTTGATACTTTCTTTGTTAGTTGAAGAAGGACGGGAAAAATAAAGAGCAGTAACTTTATTACGGCTTGCCGCAACCGCATATGCACGGTCAATAACATTCTGACTCATTTCATTTGAAAAGCCCCAGTCTTTGTTGTTTGACCATGTATCATGGCTTTCACCCCAATAAAGAAGCTTATCGTTTGAAATGCCTTTTTCACTCCAGTTTCCGCTTGAAGTAGGAGCTTTGCCCGAATTAAACGAATCACGGAGTTCTTTACCGTAGTTACTGTCTGTGACAGAAATATAATCGGTATACTCTTTCATAATGTCTTCATTGCCTGTCGAACGGTCATCGGGACCACCGAGAATTTCGCCGTAGTTATAAAGGCCGTACTGTGTTACCGATTTCCAGAAATCGTCGCCCTCACTCGGAACGCCAATGTGTTTTGCAGCGTCCCAACGAAGTCCGTCAACACCTACCGACTTGAGTTCCTGAACATAGTTGCAGACTTTTTGCTGAACATATGGATTTTCGGTTGCAATGTCCGGCATACCAATCGAGCCGTGTGTTACCTGCCAACGGTTTTTCCAGTCAATACCTCCGCCGAAGGTATGCCAATACTCGGATGGCTTTAAATCGTTGTCTATGTTGTTGTGATCGCCTCTCAAATGGTTAGCGACAACATCGACAATAATCTTAATCCCGTACTTTTCTGCCTCATCACAAAGCGACTGAAGTTCAGCCTTTGTGCCGACACCATTTGTTCCGATACTGAATGAAATTGGCTGATATAACCAATACCAAGTACCTGTTCCGTTTGGCTGTGCCGGAGAAGTCTGTATACTTGTAAATCCGGCTTTTGCAATTTTAGGCAATTCAGCCTTAATATCGTTATAAGTCCAGTCAAAACAATGTAAAATTACACCGTCCTGAATATTATCTTTGAGTTTGTACTTATTAGCCGATACGGTTGGCGAGCTTTCTGCCGCCTGAACACCGAGTGAACCGGATACAAAGGCAGATAGGCTTGCCGACAGGATGCTCACGCTCAATATTGCGCTGAGTATTTTTGATTTTGTTTTCAAATTTTTACACACCTTTCAAATTAATTTCAAAACTCTACTATGTGTCGAATCAGTCAGCTGAAACTAATCAAATTAAATCAATTTCAATAGATTTCAGCATAAAGCAAAGTACAATAAATAGCAGCATAAATGCAATGCATTTTTAAATTAATTGCAAATGTGCATAATATTTGTACAAATTGCTAAAATTCGACAATAATATTAAAGCACCCATAAAAGGTGCCTTAATATGCGACTGTGTCTGTAAGCCGGGTTTTGTCGTGAACAGCCATCTATCTTGGCAGACCGTTACCGAATCTGCTCGATGCCACCTCCTAAGGACACGCCGAGCAAGCGTATAATGTCCTACCACGGTGTTGCTTCAAATAGGGTTTACACGGCAGAGCAGTCTCCTGCCCTCCGGTGAGCTCTTACCTCACCTTTCCATCCTTACCATATAATGGCGGTAATTTTCTGTTGCACTATCCCTGGAGTCGCCTCCGGCGGCCGTTAGCCGTTATTATTGCTCTGTGAAGCCCGGACTTTCCTCGCACAGTACCTTTCGGTAGCTGCTCGCAGCTGTTCAACACACTCGCACATTTATTTTATACCTTTTTTGTACAAAAGTCAAATGAATTTTGTGATTTTTACTTGATATAACGGCTTTTTAGGGGTATAATGAAAGGGAAATTATTATAAGGAGTTACCGATATGGATATCAGAAAAGAATCACTCAAAAAACACTATGAGTGGAACGGTAAGATTGAAGTTGTTTCAAGAGTTCCGATTAACTCGGCTGAAGACCTCTCTCTTGCCTATACTCCTGGTGTTGCAGAACCGTGTCTTGAAATTCAGAAGGACTATGACAAGTCTTTTGAACTCACAAGAAGGAACAACCTTGTTGCCGTTGTAACAGACGGTACAGCTGTTCTCGGTCTTGGTGACATAGGTCCTGAGGCAGGTATGCCTGTTATGGAGGGAAAATGTGCGCTTTTTAAGGAATTCGGCGATGTTGACGCATTTCCTATTTGCGTAAGAAGTAAGGATGTTGACGAAATTGTAAACGCAATTTACCTTATCAGCGGTTCATTCGGCGGAATCAATCTTGAGGATATTGCCGCTCCGAGATGCTTTGAAATTGAAAAGAAGCTCAAAGAGAAGTGCGATATTCCGATTTTCCACGATGACCAGCACGGTACTGCCGTTATTGTTGCCGCAGGTCTTATCAACTCACTCAAGCTTGTTCACAAGAAGCTTGACGAAATCAAGGTTGTTATGAACGGTGCAGGTGCGGCAGGTATTGCAATTGCAAAGCACCTTCTTAATATGGGTGTAAAGGACATTACGCTTTGCGACAGTAAGGGTATTATCTGCAAGGGTGATCCGAGACTTAACGCTGTTAAACAGGAAATGGCTGAAATTACTAACCTTTCTCACCTTGAGGGTTCGCTTGCAGATGCAATGAAAGGTGCTGATGTATTTCTCGGAATTTCTGCCGCAGGTTGCGTAAGCGAAGAAATGGTTAAGTCAATGGCTAAAGATCCTATTCTTTTTGCTATGGCTAATCCGACTCCCGAGATTATGCCTGACATTGCTAAAAAGGCAGGTGCGGCTGTTGTAGGTACAGGCAGAAGTGACTTTCCTAACCAGATTAATAATGTACTTGCTTTTCCGGGTATTTTCAGAGGTGCTCTCGACTGCCGTGCAAGCGATATTAACGAAGAAATGAAAGTTGCCGCATCTTTTGCAATTGCTTCACTCGTGAGCGATGAAGAACTTAATGCAGATTATATTCTTCCCGAGGCATTTGACAAGAGAATCGGCAAAACTGTTGCTGAGGCTGTTAAGAAGGCCGCTGTTGAGACAGGCGTTGCAAGAATCTGATAAAGATTTGCAAATAAATATTTTAAGAGAAAGAAAAAGAGGAAAACAATGAAAAAGACAGTTACTTTATTGGTACTGATTTCAATGCTGTTCTCCACTGTTTTTCTGTTCACCGGATGCGGTGATTCATCGGTTAAGGAAATTAAGACTGCCGATGATATCAAAGGAGCGTCCGTAGGTGTTCAGAATGGTACAACAGGCGATACTTTTGTATCTGACTATGAGGCTGACGGCACCAAGGTTATGCGTTACAGCAAGGGTGCCGACGCTATCGTAGCTCTTACACAGAATAAAATCGACTGTGTTGTAATTGACAGTGAACCGGCAAAGGAATTTGTAAAAGCAAATGCAGGACTAAAAATTCTTGATGAACCTTTTGCGGAAGAGGAGTATGCAATCTGCATTTCAAAGGAAAATCATGAACTCACCGAAAAAATCGACAAAGCTCTTGCAGAGCTTAAAGACGAGGGCGTTCTGGACAAAATCAAAAGCTATTACATAGAGGGTAATACTGATACCGTACCCTATGAATCACCTAAGGATATCAAGTATGACGGTGAACTTCATATGGCTACGAACGCTGCTTTTCCACCGTATGAATATGTTGAGGGCGGTAAAATTGTCGGTCTTGATCCGATGATGGCTACAGCAATCTGTGACAAGCTCGGTAAAAAACTTGTTATTGATGATATGGAATTTGATTCTGTTATCACTGCTGTTCAGACCGGCAAAGACGATTTCGGTATGGCGGGTATGACTGACACACCGGAAAGAAGAAAAAATATCGACTTTTCAACTTCATATGCCAACACAACTCAGGTTATTATCGTAAACGACAGTGCGTCGGGCAGTTTGTTCGGCAATCTCGGTGAAAGCTTTAAAAACACATTCATCACAGATAACAGATGGCAGCAGCTTTTAAGCGGTTTGCTTGTAACCCTTGAAATCACATTGTTTGCAGGTATTATCGGTGTTATTATCGGTTTTGTCATTGCTCTTGTAAGAGCTACTCACGATATTCAGCTTGACAAGAGAAAATGCAGGAGCTTCGGTGATTGTGTTCTGAAATTCTTTAATGCGATTTGCAACATCTACATTACTGTTATCAGAGGCACACCTGTTGTAGTTCAGTTGATGATTATGTATTACATTATTCTTGCATCTGTAAGAAACGGTATCTTTGCCGCAATCATTGCATTTGGTATGAACTCTGCCGCTTATGTTGCAGAAATTGTTCGTTCGGGCATTATGGCTGTTGACATCGGTCAGACTGAAGCAAGCCGTTCACTCGGTTTTAACAACAGACAGACAATGACAATGGTCGTTCTTCCGCAAGCAATTAAAAATGTTCTTCCTGCACTCGGCAATGAAATTATTACACTTCTCAAAGAAACTTCGGTTGCAGGTTATGTTGCACTTGCAGATATCACATATATTGGTAATATGATTCGTTCAAGAACTTACGAGGCATTCTTCCCGCTTATTACGGTTGCATTGATTTACCTTGTAATTGTACTTGTGCTTTCGTACATCCTCAGAAGATTTGAAAGGAGATTGAAAAAGAGTGAAAGATAACGCATTAATCTCCGTAAGAGGACTTGAAAAATCATTCGGTAAGGATATTCAGGTTCTTAAAGGTATTGATATTGACATTTTTAAAGGTGATGTAGTTGTTGTTCTCGGTCCTTCAGGCTCGGGTAAATCAACCTTTCTCCGTTGCCTTAACAGACTTGAGGAACCGACAGGCGGTCACATTTTCTTTGAGGGTACCGATATTACGGATCCAAAGGTTAATATAAATGTTCACCGTCAAAAAATGGGAATGGTGTTCCAGCAGTTTAACCTTTTCCCCCACAAGACTGTTATTGACAACCTTACAATGGCTCCTGTCAAGCTTCTTGGCAAGAGCAAAGATGAGGCTAAAAAAGACGCTATGGATCTTTTGGAGCGTGTAGGACTTGCCGAAAAGGCAAACGCATATCCGAACCAGCTTTCAGGCGGTCAGAAACAGCGTATTGCAATTGTAAGAGCGCTTGCGATGAATCCCGATGTTCTCCTTTTTGACGAGCCGACATCTGCACTCGACCCCGAAATGGTCGGCGAAGTTCTTGATGTTATGAAAGAGCTTGCCAAGGCAGGTATGACAATGGTTGTTGTTACTCACGAAATCGGCTTTGCAAAGGAAGTTGCAACCGATGTTGTATTTATTGACGACGGTGTTATCAAAGAAAAGAACAACCCGCAGGAGTTCTTCAATAATCCGCAGGACGACCGTTTAAAGGAATTTTTATCAAAGGTTCTTTAATTTTAAACAAAAATCAGAGGATTTCAGTTTTCGCTGAAATCCTCTTTTTTAATTACTTATTTATTTGATTACCGTAAATATATTCTTTGGCTTTTGATATGAGTATTGATTTTTGGTTTGGAACATTTGCATCTACTACAAGCATTAGCAGATAATCGAGAATATTTCCGACATCTCTTCCCTCTTTTACGCCAAGGTTTAAAACATCTTTACCGTTGATATCAAGCTGACTCAGCTTAAAACATTCGTTATCTTTGATTATTTCATTAAGATGTGTTTTAGCCGTTTTAAGATATCCGAGCTTTTCTTCTCGCTGATATTCAGACTGGGCAGATATATCGGCGTATTCGACCTCTAACAACAGGTTTGTAAGGTCTGTACCGAGTACATTCATAACCTTTTTCATAAGCTTTTTACTGCCGTTAAAACGGACATCATGATATTCAATAAGCAGAAGAGTTTTGTTAATAAAATCAGACGGTAATCTTAGTCTGTGCAGAATTCTGTCTGCAATTTTTTTACTTTCAAGCTGATGTCCCTGAAAATGCGATTGACCGCTGTTGTCAGTAGTTTTAACAGAAGGCTTGCCGATGTCATGCAGAAGCATTGTCATACGAAGTATGGGATTCGGTTCAATTGTGCCGAGTGCAATCAGGGTATGTTGCCACAAATCATACGAATGATGAATGTTGTTTTGATTAAAATTGAACATAACGGTAATTTCAGGGATAATAACAGCAATAGTTTCTCGGTAAGCGTCAAGAATTTTTACGGCATCCTTACCGCAGATGAGCTTTAGAAATTCCGAAATCACACGCTCTGTTGCAATGTTTTTTAGCAAGTCTGCATTTTTAAATATAGACTTTGATGTGTTCTCTTCAATTGAAAATCCGTAAACAGAGGCAAAGCGTAATGCCCGCAAGATTCGCAGAGCATCCTCATTAAAGCGTGTATCGGGATTTCCGACACAACGGATAACTTTATCTTTAAGGTCATTTTTACCGCCGTATGGATCGACAAGACCGTATTCAGCGTTATATGCCATTGCATTTACCGTAAAGTCACGGCGTCGCAAATCTTCGTTTATGTTTCGTGTAAAGCTTACGCTGTCCGGATGACGGTTATCGGAATAATCACCGTCAATACGGTAGGTTGTGATTTCATAGACTTCACCGCCGCATACAACGGAAATTGTGCCGTGTTTGATACCTGTATCAAAAGTATGATAAGCCTCAAAGCATTTTTTTGTCTGCTCGGGCAAAGCGTTTGTGCAAATATCTGTATCATGCGGAGTCAATCCGAGAAGATAATCACGAACACAACCGCCCACTATAAAAGCCTCATAGCCTTGATTATTCAGTTGTCTGATTAATTTTTCAGCGTTTTTGTTTATTTGCATTTCTTTTTGCAGTCAGTTTAAGATGACTTTCCTTTTTGAATTTTTCTATATAGTGCTGTGCTATATTGTAGAGTATATTAAATACAACAAATGTACCTACAGCAAAGATTACAAGCAATATGATGTTTTCAAATGTAAGCGGTGCAAGTGAGAACAATCCGCCGAAGAAAATTGAACCGATTATTATTCCTGCGGAACATCCGATGACCATAACGGCTCTGAGCGGATTGAACGGGATTGATAATCTGATTACAAGCAACATACATGAAAATGCAGTAAGATATACGCAGAGAGTTGAAAACTGTGCCTGTGGCATATCTGTCATATACTTTAAAATTGCGAGTAATATTGTATCTGCCGAAATACAAAAAGCTGTTGGGAGTGATCTTGCTATTATATTTACGGTGAAATTACCTTTTACTATATCTTTATTCGGTTGAAGTGCGAGAACAAATGATGGCAACCCAACCGTTAATGCACCGACAAGCGTAAGCTGTATCGGTTCAAAGGGATATCCTGTGCGGAAGAATATGAAGAAAATTGAGAGTATAACCGAATAAATCGTCTTAACAAGATAGAGTGCAGAGCTTCGTTCAAGGTTATTGATTGTTCGTCTGCCCTCTGCCACAACGCTCGGCATTGCGCCAAAGTCATTATTGACAAGTACAAGCTGTGACACATTTCGTGCGGCATCACTGCCCGACGCCATAGCTACAGAGCAATCCGCCTCTTTGAGTGCGAGAACATCATTTACTCCGTCACCTGTCATAGCAACCGAATGTCCGTGCTTTTTAAGGGCAACCACAAGCTTTTTCTTTTGAGCCGGAGTTACTCTGCCAAACACATTACAACGCTCTGCCGCATCTTCAAGCTCTTTATCTGTTGTCACGGTTGACATATCAATTGCATTTTCTGCACCCTCAATTCCTGTGTCAAGCGCAATATTTTTAACAGTTTTAACGCTGTCGCCTGAAATTACCTTTAAGGTGACACCCTGTTCCTTAAAATATTTTACCGTTTCATTTACATTATCACGAAGTTTATCCTTGATAAGAATGAGTGCAAGCGGTTTTAAATCATCAGGCAATGAGTCTTTGCCCGGTTCACTATCGCTTTCGGCAAGAACAAGGATTCTGACGGTTTGATTTATCTTTTCAATCTCAGAATACACCTCGGAATACTTTTCTCTGCTTTTTAAAATACATTCAGTCGCACCGACTATGTAGGTCTTGCCGTTTTCAAATGTACCGCCCGACCATTTTGTTTCGGACGAAAAATCGCAGAATTTACTGCACTCATACGGTGAAACGGAATCTGAATAGTCGCGCAGTGCATACAAAGTTGCATTCAGTTCATCAGACGCTTTTACAATTGAAGAAAGTGCTTTCTTGATTTTATTTTCATCAGCCCCAAACGGAATGACACCTGTTACCGTCATTTCGTCTGTTGTAAGCGTTCCCGTTTTATCAAGACAAAGCACATCAACTCTTGCAAGTGTTTCAATGCAATACATTTCTTGTACAAGCACCTTTTTGGATGAAAGCCTGATAATTGATACTGCAAGAACAGAACTTGTAAGAAGAATCATTCCCTTTGGAATCATACCGACAAGCGACGCAACAGTGCTGATTACAGCAGACTGCAATGTTGCATCGGGCAGGGTGAATTGTCGAATAAAAAATGCAATGCCAATCGGAAAAAGTACAAATGTACAGATTTTGATAATGAAATTGAATGACTCCATAATCTGAGAATTTACTTTTTTAATATATTTGGCTTCGTTATTTATCTTAGCGGCATAGCAATCGGCTCCGACCTTTACAGCCTGAGCATAGCATTTTCCTGCCGCAATAAAACTGCCCGAGAGAAGTTCATCTCCGACATTTTTTTCAATGAGATTTGATTCGCCTGTAAGCAAGCTTTCGTTGACTCTGCAGTTGCCGTCGCATACAATGCAGTCGGCAGGAATCTGGCTTCCTCTTGAAAGCACAAGAATATCGTCAAGAACAATCTCATCTTTACTTATTTCTGCAATTTTACCGTTTCTGAGAACATTGATTTTTTTCTCAGACAAAATAGTCAGCTTGTCAACGCTTATTTTGGAACGAATTTCCTGAACTATACCTATAATTATATTTGCGATAACAACACCGATAAAAAGCATATTCTTGTGTGAACCCACAAAAATCAATGCCGCAAGCAAAATTACATTTATAAGATTGAAAAGCGTAAAAATGTTATCACAAAATATTCTTTTGATTGATTTGGTTTTAATATTAGTTGAAATATTTACCTTTCCTTCATCTATACGCTTTTGAACTTCGGAATCGGTAAGACCGACAAGGTTAGAATTTATGTTTTCCATATATACCTCATAATAAGAAAATGATATAATTTCAGAAAATAATTTACAATGCACGGCTGTTTATCGCCTTTTCGGAAAATCCTCTGCCAGTAACATTTTTAATATTTTCATCAACGCACTAATCTATATTATAAATGCAAATCATAATAAAGGCAACGGAAAGAAGGTGAATTTTTTGCGAAAATTTAAAGAAATTATATCAGTTGCCCTGATTTTCACATTATTATTTACTGTTTCGACTTTTTCGCCTTATGCCACTGATGACAAAAATGAGGTTTACATTGGCGGTGAGGCTTTCGGAGTTAAATTTTATGCTAACGGAGCAATGATAATCAAGCTTGAAAGCTACTATGACGGTGAAAAATATGTTTGCCCCGCAAAAGACGGCGGACTTAAAGTAAACGATATTATAAAGAAAGTAAATAATACAAAAATCAGCACAAATGAAGAATTAAAGTCTGAAATTGAAAAATCAAACGGCAATGAAATTACTGTTGAAATTGATAGAAACGGCAAAACCGAAAACAAAACCGTTTTGCCGATTAAAAATACCGTGGGAGTATATCTCCTCGGTGCGTGGGTTCGTGACAGCTGTGCAGGCATTGGAACTATAACCTATTATAATGACAGCAATAATTATTTTGCCGCACTCGGTCATGGAATATGCGACTGTGACACGGCTGCTTTGTTACCGTTAAAATCAGGAGAAGCGGTTCGGGCTGAAATCAGCGGCATTGAAAAAAGCGTCTGCGGTAAAGCCGGCAGTTTCTGCGGATATTTTACCGATGATAAGTTTGGTAATTTGAGCGTAAACTCCCCTTTAGGAATTTTCGGAGATTTAACGAGTGAAAATTATAAAAGAAACAAGAAATATCTGATTGCAAATGACGATGAGGTAAAAACAGGAAAGGCTGTTATGGTAACAACGCCTGTCGGAGATATGCCGCAGGAATATGATATTGAAATCAAAAGAATATGCAACCGTGATATGACATCAAATGAAAATTTTGTCATAAAAATAACCGACAGCAGATTGCTCAAAAATTGCGGCGGTATTGTACAGGGTATGAGCGGTAGTCCGATAGTTCAAAACGGTAAAATTATTGGTGCTGTTACCCATGTTTTTCTGAATAATCCAAAAGAGGGTTACGGTGTATTTGCACAATATATGGCAAATCGCTACAATAATCAACACTAAATATATGATCGTTTGTTCATTTTTGATTTACTAACGCAAAATATAAAACTTTTTTCTCAATTTTTCAAAAAAGTTTTATGGAAGGTATTGCCAACTTTACCATTTTGTGGTAATATTAGTACAACAAAAATTACTGGGGGAAATCACAATGAACAACAAAATAAAACTAATCGTAACCGATGACGCTTCCGAATTCACGCAGGAAAATCTTAATATCTTACAAAGTAAGAATATTTCCGTTATTTTCTGTGCAAAAGACGGAGAAGAATTGTGCGATAAAATTAAAAGAGAAACTCCTGATGTTGTACTGATGGATTCATTTATGACAAGGCTTGACGCAATCGGTGTTATGAGAAGCATTACACGAGAAAGTACGAAAGTGCCTGTGTTTATGGTGTATTCGTCATTCCACAGCACTGTTCTTGAGCGTGAAATTATGAATTCTGGCGCATCATATTTTGTGTTGAAGCCGTATAACATTTCCGAATTAAGCACCATTATCAGCGATTTGTCGGATTTGAGCAAGAAAAACAATTTTGGCAGAGGCAGAGTTATCGACGCTTTCGGAATTGAAATGAAAGTGACCGATATTCTCCATGAAATAGGAGTTCCGGCTCACATCAAAGGCTATCACTATCTGCGTGATTCAATCATTATGTCTGTTGAGCATCCTGAAATTATCAATGCCGTGACAAAACAGCTCTATCCGTCGGTTGCCAAAAAGTACGAAACAACTTCTTCACGGGTTGAAAGAGCTATAAGACACGCAATTGAGGTTGCATGGGATCGAGGTGACATTGATGTTCTGAACTCATATTTCGGATATACAATTCACAACGACAGAGGTAAGCCCACAAACAGCGAATTTATTGCCATGATTTCTGACAAATTAAGACTGCAGATTAAAAATGCAGGCTGAAAAAAAGAGCCGCTCGTAATGAGTGGCTCTTAATATATTATTTAGTTTTGCCGATATCGTGTCTGTAATGAGCACCCTCAAAGGAAATTTTTCCTACTGCTGCATATGCCTTTTCAAGTGCCTCATCAAGTGTATCCGCTGTTGCAGTAACACCGAGAACTCGACCGCCGTTTGTATAAAACTTTCCGTTTTCGTACTTAGTGCCGGCATGATAAACGATTGCGCCATCGACATCGCCGTTATCATTAAGACCGAACATCTCTATACCCTTTTTGTATGAAACAGGATATCCGCCGCTTGCCATAACAACACAAGCCGCAGCACCGTTGTCCCATTCAATGTCAAGATCGGAAAGCTTTTCGTCAATAACAGCCTCACAGATATCTACAAGGTCAGTTTTAAGTCTTGGAAGAACAACCTGAGCCTCAGGATCGCCGAAACGGGCATTGTATTCAATAACCTTTGGACCGTTCGGTGTAATCATAAGTCCAAAGTACAGACAACCCTTAAAAGGTCTGCCCTCTTTATTCATCGCCTCAATTGTAGGGATAAAGATTGTATCCATACATTCCTTGGCAATCTCATCTGTATAATACGGGTTCGGGCTGATTGTGCCCATACCGCCTGTGTTAAGACCTTCGTCATTATCAAAAGCACGCTTGTGGTCTTTTGAGCTGACCATAGGTTTTACGCACTTGCCGTCTGTAAATGCAAGAACAGAAACCTCGGGACCTGTAAGGAACTCTTCGATAACGATATTGTTACCTGAGTCGCCAAACTTCTTGTCCTCCATAATTTCTTTGACTGCTTCAATTGCCTCATCAACAGATTGAGCAATAATTACACCCTTGCCGAGTGCAAGACCGTCAGCCTTTACAACAACGGGAGCGGTATTTTCGTTCTTTATATAGTCAATTGCTTTCTGAGCGTCATTGAATACTTCATACTTTGCAGTAGGTATGCCGTATTTCTTCATAAGATTTTTTGAGAAAACCTTTGACGCCTCAATAATAGCGGCATTTGCATTAGGACCGAATGCTCTGATTCCAGCCTCCTGCATAGCGTCAACCATACCGTCAGCAAGCGGATCATCAGGAGCTACAAAAACGAGGTCAATTGCATTGTCCTTTGCAAACTTAACCATATTTTCTTTATCCATAACTCCGATATTAACAAGCTCGGCATCTCTTGAAATACCGCCGTTACCGGGAGCGCAATAAAGCTTTGTGCATTTAGGACTTTCAAGAAGCTTTTTAATTAAAGCGTGCTCTCTGCCGCCCGAACCAATCATTAAAATTTTCATAACCGCACCTCTATCAGTGATGGAAAAGACGAATACCCGTAAATGACATTGTCATATTGTACTTATTGCAGGTTTCAATAACATTATCATCACGAATTGAACCGCCGGGCTGTGCAACAAATTTAACACCTGAACGCTTTGCTCTTTCAATGTTGTCCCCGAATGGGAAGAATGCGTCAGAACCGAGTGAAACACCGTCAAATGTTGCAAGCCAAGCCTTTTTCTCTTCCTTTGTAAGAGGTTCGGGCTTAGTTTTGAAGAACTGCTGCCATATACCGTCAACAAGCACATCCTCATAATCATCAGAGATGTAAACATCAATAGTGTTATCTCTGTCGGGACGGCGGATGTTGTCAACAAACGGAAGGTTCATAACCTTCGGATGCTGTCTGAGATACCAGATATCAGCCTTATTGCCTGCAAGTCTTGTGCAGTGAATTCTTGACTGCTGACCTGCGCCTACACCGATTGCCTGACCGCCCTTTGCGTAGCAAACAGAATTAGACTGAGTATATTTAAGAGTAATAAGAGCAACAAGAAGGTCACGCTTAGCTTCCTCTGTAAAATTCTTATTATCTGTTACAATGTTCTGAAGGAGCATTTCTTCGTCAATTTTGAGTTCATTTCTGCCCTGTTCAAATGTAATGCCGAAAACATCCTTATGCTCAATAGGAGCAGGAACATAGTTCGGGTCAATTTTTACAACATTATAGTTGCCTTTCTTTTTTGACTTGAGGACTTCAAGAGCCTCGGGAGTATAGTCAGGAGCAATAATACCGTCAGAAACCTCTCTCTTGAGGAGGATTGCAGTCTGAACATCGCAAGTATCGGAAAGAGCCACCCAGTCACCGTATGACGACATTCTGTCTGCACCTCTTGCCATTGCATATGCGCTTGCAATCGGAGAAAGCTCAAGGTCATCTACAAAGTAGATTTTCTTGAGTGTGTCAGAAAGCTCTGTTGCAACTGCCGCACCGGCAGGACTTACATGCTTGAATGACGCAGCCGCAGGAAGACCTGTTGCCGCTTTGAGTTCCTTTACGAGCTGCCATGAGTTAAATGCATCAAGAAAGTTGATGTAACCGGGTTTGCCGTTGAGAACCTCAACAGGAAGATCTTTGCCGTCCTGCATGAAAATTCTCGAAGGCTTCTGATTCGGGTTACAGCCGTATTTTAAAGCAAGTTCGTTCATTGGATTCATCCTTTCCGAAAAATAAATTACTTGTTTTTATTGATAATTCTTGACTCTGCCTTATTTGAAGCAATGTCAATATAGCGTACAAAAAGTGAAACCTTGTTATCCTCATTGAGAGAATTCCAGATTTTCTCGGCAAATGTGTCAATATCATCGTTACCGATTTCTACGAGTGTAGGTTCACCCTCAAAGCTCGGAAGCGGATTGCCGTCACTCATATATGTGTGAATGAATCTGCCAAGACCGTTTATCGGCTTGTCATATGTAAATGTGTATCTTTCGCAACAATCGGGATTGCCGTCTGCACTTTTGAGAATTGACATTGCATAGTTCATCTTGCCGTTTTCACACTCAACGATACCAGAAATTCGTGGAGTGTAGTTAGGGCCGTCAGGCTCAAATTCTCTTGTTGTGAGTGACTGTTCAAATGTCTGACCTTCATTCATAAGATCATAAACAGTATCTGTCTGGTCACCGTTAGTAACGATAGTTTTGTTGCCGAGAACTCTTACGGGAGAATAGATGATAAGTGACGGATCAACAAGCTTTGACGGATCAAAAGCCTGAGTTTTGATGCCGTCCTCGGTTTCTGCAAACACTCTGTTTCTGCTGTTTTCGCTTCTGCCCATAATGAAGTATGCAATAACAGCCTTTGAGCCGTCTGCACTTTTGCCGATTACAATGCCTCTGCCCGGATATGAAGTTGAAGCAATGTCATTGTAAAGTGATACAGGTTTCATATTTTTCCTCCGTTAGTCAAGAATTTCGGTTTTATTGTCTTTTACTATAATTTTATCTTCGCAGAAAAGCGAAACCGCCCTTGGAAGAATCTTCCATTCAGCCTGTTCCATAACTCTTTTCTGAAGAATTTCGGGTGTGTCACCGTTCTGAATTTCAACGGCTTTCTGAATGATAATGGGACCGCCGTCGCACACTTCGTTTACAAAATGTGCGGTAGCACCCGTTACCTTGACGCCTCTGTTAAGAGCCTCCTCATGAACTCTGAGTCCGTAATAGCCCTCGCCGCAGAATGACGGAATAAGCGACGGATGGATATTGATTATTCTGTTTTCAAAAGCAGAAATAAACTGCTTTCCGAGAATAGTCATAAATCCCGCAAGAACAACAAGGTCAACATCCTTGGATTTCAAAAGCTCGGTTACAGCAGAATCATACTCATCAAATTCGTCATAGTCTTTTCTTCTAATAACCTCAGTTGCAATCGAATTGTTTTTTGCTCTTTCAAGTGCATAAGCGTTTGGATTTGAGGACACAACAAGAGAGATTTTTCCGTTTTTAATCTCTCCCCTGTTCTGAGCGTCAATAAGCGCCTGAAGATTTGTGCCGCCGCCCGACACAAGAACTGCAATATTTTTCATTATTCAAACACTACTCCGTCATTACCGCTGATTACTTCACCGAGTACAACAGCGTCTTCACCGTTAGCCGCAAGAACCTCAAGAGCCTTGTCTGCATCTTCCTTGGCAACGGCGATTATCATACCTACACCCATATTGAATGTGTTGAACATATCGTGCTCGGGGATATTACCTACTCTCTGCATAAGCTTGAAAATAGGAAGAACAGGAATATTGTCCTTTTTGATTTTGGCTGAAAGACCGTCTGTAAGCATACGGGGAATGTTTTCATAGAAACCGCCGCCCGTGATGTGTGAAACAGCCTTTACATCAACCTTATCCATAAGAGCGAGAAGAGGTTTTACATAAATTTTTGTTGGAGTGAGCAATGTTTCACCGAGAGTTTTGTCAAGCTCAGGATACTCGGCATTGATTGTTTCCTCGTTGATATCAAAGATTTTTCTGACAAGTGAAAAACCGTTTGAGTGAACACCCGAAGAACGGAGTCCTAAAAGTACATCACCCTCACAAAGCTTTGAACCGTCAATCATCTTCGGCTTGTCTGCAATACCAACGCTGAAACCTGCAACATCATATTCATCAACAGGCATAAGACCCGGATGCTCTGCAGTTTCACCGCCGATAAGAGCACAACCGGACTGAACACAGCCTTCTGCAATGCCTGATACAATTTCAGCTACCTTTTCGGGATAGTTCTTGCCGATTGCGATATAATCGAGGAAGAAAAGAGGTTTTGCTCCACAGCAAATTACATCGTTTACGCACATTGCAACTGCGTCAATACCGATTGTGTCATGCTTGTCAAGAAGAAAAGCAAGCTTGATTTTTGTACCTACACCGTCAGTACCGCTGACAAGTACAGGCTCTTCCATATCTTTGAAATCAGGGGCAAAAAGTCCGCCGAAACCGCCGATGCCTGAAATAACACCGTCAATTTTTGTGCGTGCCACATGCTTTTTCATAAGCTCTACAGACTTATAGCCTGCTGTTACATCAACACCTGCCGCTTTGTAGCTTTCGGAAAAGCTGTTGTTCATTGTAATCACTCCGTCACTTTCTGTTAATTTTTTTAGCGTATTTATCTACAAAGATTGTTCTCGGAATTTCAGCGTCGTAGCTGCCCGTGAAACAACCGTCACAGAATTCTATATTTGCACCCTCAGCAATTTTTCTGAGACTGTTTATACTGAGATAACCAAGTGAATCTGCACCGATATATTCACAGATTTCACTTGTTGTCAACTTGTTTGCAATAAGACTTTCTTTATCGTGAATGTCCACACCAAAGTAGCACGGACATACAAACGGAGGTGAGCTGATGAGCATATGCACCTCGGCAGCTCCTGCCTCACGCATAAGACGAACAATATGCTTTGATGTTTCACCTCTGACGATTGAGTCGTCAATAATAACAACTCTCTTGCCTTTAACATTAGCCTTCAAAGCAGTAAGTCTTGTTCTGAGAAGTCTTTTCTTTTTATCTTTACCCGAGCCTACTGTTCTGCCGATATATTTATTTTTGACAAAACCTGTGCTAAACGGGATACCCGAAGCCTTTGCATAACCCTGTGCGGCAATAAGTCCCGAATCGGGAACACCGCACACCATATCTGCCTCAATCGGGAACTCGTCATAAAGAAGTTCACCGGCTTTGAATCTTGCATTATGTACGCAGACACCGTTGATTACGCTGTCCGGTCTTGCGATATAGACATATTCAAAAAGGCAGAAAGATGTTTTATCGGGCAAAAGCTTTAATTTGTAGCTGTGAAAGCCTTCTTCGTCAACTACTACCATTTCACCCGGCTCAACATCACGGACAAATTCACCGCCGAGACTGTCGATAACACAGCTTTCGGAAGTGAAAATCCAGCTGTTTTTGAGTTTGCCGATACAGAGCGGACGAAATCCGTGCATATCACGAAAGCCGATAAGACGGCTCGGTGCGCAAATTACAGTTGAGTAAGCGCCCTTGAGCTTTCTCATTGAAGAAAGAACAGCATCTTCAAGCGTGTCTGTTACACATCTTTCGGTTGCGATAACATAAGCCATAATTTCAGCATTGGAATTGGACTGAAAAACAGCGCCGCCTGTTTCAAGCTCCTGCCTTATTTCATTGAAGTTTGTAATTGAGCCGTTGTTTGCAATACCGATTGAACCCTGAATATATCGCATAACAAGCGGCTGGTTAGATGCACGGTCGAGTGATTCCGATGAAGTATAACGGACATGACCGACTGCAATCTTACCGTTTGGAAGTTTTTCAAGTGCTTTGGGCGTAAAAATCTCGGACACCATACCGAGTTCCTTGACAGTTGTAAATTCACCGTCTTTATTCACGGTGATACCTGCACTCTGTTGTCCCCTGTGCTGAAGGCTGTAAAGTGCGTCATTTGCGGCGGCAACAACATCGATATCGTCATCATTACGGTAAATACCAAACACACCGCACTCGTCATTTACTTTGTCAAGTTTTGTGTCAATATCTACATAGTTCTTAATCAAAGCTCTGCCACCTTAGCCTGCATTGCCTTGTCTTTTTCGGCAACGCCTTTTTCCATATCAGCTTTCATATTTTCAAGCTTCTCTGCAAGAGAATCGTCGGAAAGTGCGAGCATTTCAACGGCAAGAATTGCAGCGTTAGCCGCACCGTCAACTGCTACTGTTGCAACCGGAATTCCTGTAGGCATCATAACTGTTGCGAGAAGAGCATCCATACCGTCAAGCTGAGCCGACTTGCATGGGATTCCTATCACAGGGAGGGTTGTTTTTGCTGCAAGAACACCTGCGAGATGTGCCGCCATACCTGCTGCGGCAATGATTACGCCAAAACCGTTCTTTTTAGCCTCTGCCGAAAACTTAATTGCCGCATCGGGAGTACGGTGTGCGCTCATTACATGAACCTCATACTCTACGCCAAATTCTTTGAGTTTACTGACAGCCTTTGATACTACGGGGAAATCACTGTCGGAGCCCATAATAATTGCAACCTTTTTCATAATTACTCATAGCCTTTCCGCCCACTTGATAAATTGCCGCAAAAACCGTGCCGTGGGCAGACAAAGTCAGGACAAATATGCCAATTTATGCTTTGAATCGACATAAATAAAGCATTACTAATTAATTATATAAAAAAATCGGTTAAAATTCAATAGTCAGGCGAAATTATTTTTAAAATACCGCCAAAAAGCAAAAAGTGACTGTGCAAAGCATAGCCACTTCATGATATTAATTAATCTCGGAAACATCTTTTCCTTGTTCGATTTTTGTGCCTTTATCGGGATCTGTAGCATTAAGATACGGTCTTTCATTGGAAATTACGCCCTCGGTTGTAACTCCCGCCTCTGCAGCCTTTTTCATACCCGGAAAAAGAAATTCCATCTTTTCATTATCGAATTTTTCATCGAGATATTCTTCAAAGCTGTTTGACGCAGGTACTCCCTCTGTTCTCTGAGTCCATCTTGCCGTAGCTGTTACGGACATAAAGCCGTTGAATGCCATGAATACAATCAGAAATGTTGTAATAATTGCACCTGCTCTTTTAGGGATTTTTTCAATAAGCTTTGCTGTCCACGGATACAGATAACGCACCCAGACAAGACCAAGGAATCCCCAGATAAGGGCATACATAAGATTAGTTCTGCCGTCAAGGTTAAACGGAGTGTCACTGTAGTCCCATGAAACCGTGCCGAACATCTGCTCCTGCAACCACGAACAGAAATACTCAAAACCTGCTCCGACAAAAGCACTTATCACAAAAACAAGCGTATCATTAAGCTTGTAAAGCTTATACAAAGCGGCTGTCAGAAAACACGCACCGCCGCCGTAAACAGGAATAAACGGACCGTAAACCATGCCGACACGCATTTCAAAATGTCCGTCAACGCAGAACGCCCATATTGTTTCGAGAATCGTGCCGATGAAAGAACCGATCACAAACAGATAAAAAAGCTTCGTAAAACAGAATCCGTAAGCAAACGGCTTGTCCTCTTTGCTTTCAAAGGTTTGTGTATATTCTTTCATATTATCCTGCTTAATCTCCTCAATTTTAGCATTAATTTGCTTTACATAAGCCATATGAGTGAGATCGGGATAAGCGTGTGCAAGTCTTTTTCTTAAAATATTCTCTGTAAAAAGTCGGTTATAGTTTTCTTCAAGTTCCTGAATTTCAACCTCTGTTGCACCTTTATCCATAAGCTCGGAAGAATTTTTAAGCTTTGCAATTCTTCTGAGCAAACGGATTGTTGTTATCATTGAAAAAACATAATCAATTACAATAATCCCGCAGAAGCAAAGAACAAGAATAAGACTTACCCAGAAAGGAATTGCTTCAACGGCTGTGCGAAGCACCGGAATTATCAATCCGACAAGCAGCATACCGAGCAATCCGAGAAAAAGTGCATAAGGAAAAGTTATATAATTGCCTATGCTGAATTTCGACGAAGAAAAATCCCATGGCTTGAATTTGAGAGTTTTTTCTACAAGCACACCGACCACAACCATAAGTGCAGATAATATCAGAGTTGAACCGATGAATAAAATCAGCTTGCTGTTTTCAAACGGTTTTAGTGCCGTATAACAAATAACCGCCGAAAATCCATACATAGGGCAAAACGGTGATGTCAGAAAACCGTTGTTACTGAATTTTTTCTCAAGAAGAAGCGAACGAAAACTGCTCGCCACCCAGCCAAAAAACGAGAAAATTACGAAGTACCACAACAGGTCGAGTAAAAATTGCATTTCCTATCCCCCACAATTTTATGCAACAAATCGGACACAGAATTCTGTGCCCGAAAAATTGCCGTAAATTTCACATTCTTTATGCCTTTGTCACATCATCTTTCCAGAGTTCTTTAATTGCGGTAACACTACCCGCAAGTCCCTGAATATCTGAAGGAATGATAATCTTTGTAGCCTTGCCGTCAGCGGCTTTACCGAATGCCTCAAGCGATTTAAGCTGAATAATTCTATCGGTAGGAGAAGCCTCATTGAGCATTTTAAGTGCGTCGGCATTAGCTTTCTGAACTGTGAGAATAGCCTCAGCTTCACCCTGTGCCTCACGGATTTTCTGCTCCTTAACAGCGTCGGCTTTAAGAATTGCAGATTCCTTCATACCCTCTGCAACAAGAATCTGACTGCGTTTTTCACCCTCTGCATCAAGAATTCTTGCACGGCGCTCACGCTCTGCCTTCATCTGCTTTTCCATCGCATCCTGAATTTCACGGGGCGGAAGAATATTTTTAAGCTCGACACGGATTACCTTAATGCCCCATGCGTCGGTTGCCTCGTCAAGAATCACTCTGATTTTACCGTTGATTGTATCACGGGATGTGAGTGTGTTATCAAGCTCAAGATCACCGATGATATTACGCAATGTTGTTGCAGTAAGATTTTCAATAGCGCTGAGCGGTCTTTCTACACCGTAAGTATAAAGCTTTGGATCGGTAATTTCAAAATACACAACCGTGTCAATCTGCATGGTGACATTATCTCTTGTGATCACGGGTTGCCCTGCGTTGTATAAAAGGATACATCAAAACATTCCTCAGAATTTCCAATGAATTCGGACTATTCTGTTATCTCTTGTTCCGCCGACTTCAATATAGTCAACCAAAAACATAAGTTCATTATGTGTCAATTTTTCAATATTACTGTATTGATTCACTATTGTATGATTGCTTTCAAGTGCCTTAATCTCATCATCTATACTCAATAACTTTGATTCAAGCAATTTAATAGTGGTATCAATTTCTACGGAATCCGCATCTATTGCATTTTTAAATTGATAATAGTCATTAATAGATATTATTCCATCAGCTTTATCCATATATAAGGAAGTTAGTCTATTTTTTAATAATTTTTGCTTTTTTATTGCGGATTCAATTGATTTTAAAATTTCCTGACGACGATTATTTATTTCAACATTAGAATCAATCTTACTTTTGACAGCAGAAACATCCATTAACCTTTGACAATGGTCCTTGATTTCATCAATCACAATTTCTTCAAGTCTTTTTACGGTTATGACACATCCGGGACATATTCCCGTTTTAATGTGTTTAGTAGGACATTCAAGCATTGGTGAATTATGATAAGTATGTTTATTGAGTGTAGCACCACAATACACACATTTACACATTCGCGAGAACACCGTATTTTTCATATCCTGTTTATAGGGAGTACTTCTTGTTGAGCGTATTATCTGTGCCTTATGCCAAGTATCATAACTAACAATTGCATCGTGAGTATTTTCGACAATATCCCACTCGCTTTGAGGTTTATATCGCCGTTCTTCACCTTTATAAGATAATTTTTCACTCTTGCCTTGAACAGTATTACCGATATACACCTGACTGCTTAATATCTTCTGAATAGTATAATAGCACCATAATCCTCTCGTAGCTGTTTTTTTATGCGAGGATACTTCTTTAAGATTCTTATACTTTGCAGGAGGCGGTATTTGTTCGTCATTAAGTCTGCGTACTATTGACGCATAACCTAAGCCATTGATGTATAATCTGTAAATGTATCGTACAATCTTTGCTGCAGGTTCATCTATAATAAGTTTATGCTTATCTTCAGGTGATTTTGCATAGCCGTAAGGAGCTTGACTACCTACCCATTCTCCCTTTTTACGCTTTGCAGACAAAACTGCTTTAACATTTTCAGATATATCCTCAAGGTACCATTGGTCTATGAGTCCATTGATTTGTCGTGCTTTTCGGTTCTGTCTATTAGAAGTATCCGCATTGTCAATAATACTCAAAAAGCGAATGTTCCACACCGGAAACATATAGTTTAGGTAATGCTCTACAAGTTCCAGATCACGGCAAAATCGTGATTGTGTTTTACATAGCAAAACATCAAACTTATGTAACCGTGCATCCTCAATCATTCTGTTGAATTCCGGTCGTTGTCGGTCGGATCCTGAAAAATCATCGTCATTATATATGTCGTATATTATCCATCCCTCTTTTTCACAGCGAGATTTTAGTAACATAATTTGGTTATTTATGCTTTCACTATTATCTTCGGGATGAAGTTTATTTCTGTCCTCTTGTGACAGTCGCACATATAGTGCTGCTTTAATTTGTTCGATCATAAAATGCTCCTAGCGTGAATCACAGGTGCATACAATGATACGATACCTTTCTTATAAATCTTGCACATTATATCATATCTTCTGCACTTTGTAAATATCGCACGCATTAATAATTATCAAATTTAACATTATAACTTAGCATTTTTCGCATTAATCATTCGGGCGTACTGTTCATTAAAAAGCATCTTCTGAGCTTCTTTATCAGTAGTCTTGTAAAAATTTTCCACAACCACCTTACTTTTGGTATTTGTGTATTTTTCTGTTTTACTCATTTCTCACCTCTTTCAGAGTTCACAATCAGTATAGCATACTGATATATTAAAAATTATTGATTTTGTTGCTCTATGATTTTTTTACAGTCGTGTAATAAAAAAAGACCACACAAGAACTAATTTGCTCTTGTGTGGTCAATGTTTTTTGTTAAGACTTGGTATTACTTGGTTGTATGAATCATTCTTGCTCCACATTGTGGACAATAATTTCCGTAGGTCATCATTGCCGAATTGAAAAATGTCATACAATGAGGGCATACAATTGCGTAACATGTGACACCATCAACTTCAATTTTCTTATCAAGCCAATCGTTTGTACTGTCATTGATTTCGCTAATACAAGTGTCAATATACGGCTTAATATGTTTCTCAAAAATTTCAGCAATCAAATACGCATCTCTGTCATAGTCGGGAACAATAGCTTCAGCTATTTTACTCTCAACATCGGAGTCTATATTGTAAATGCCTGAGCAAGTGAGAATATCATATATTTCGCTGCATAATGTTGTATCAGTACAACAATCATAGCAAGAATCCTCTATGTCAGAAAGCGAAAAATCGGGTGATTCACCATCAAGAATATCAAGCAAATACTTTTTGATATTCTTCCAAGTAGCAAGTTTATTATATGTACTTTTTTTAGAAATTATAGAAATGAATTCTGTACGATTAACGGTGCTAATGACTTTTAGAAATGACTTCTCATCTTTACACCATTTACCTACAAAATTTCCCCTATTGCTTACAACAATGAGAGTGTAATTTGTCAAATCAAAATAAAACATTGCATTATCATTATTGTTCTCATATGATACAGAATAGAACTCTGACCTAACTGATTCAACTTTTAGTTTCATTAGTAATCAGCCTCCTCACTTATATTACGATTATTTCATGCATCAACAGCTTCACTTTCAGTTTCAAAGTCTGCTTCAATGGCATGGCTTAAATAACAATTATCATCATGCATACATACAACACTATATGCTGATGAGCCGTCTGGATATTTAAATAAACTTACGAATGCAGAACATCGCAAAACGGACAACTTTTTAAGTGAATATTTTTCATTCTTTCTCAATCCTTCCTTTAACTATACTAAATTTTTGCATTCAGGACAGAAATTCTTCCATTCCTTAGTTTCCTTATTCCAACAAGTGGACCACTTTTCGGAATTTATAAAATCTTTGCAATCTTGCCAGCTGTCAAACTGCTCTGTTTCTCGATTGCAAATATCGCAGAATGCAACATACTTTCGATATATTTTTAATATCATAGTTTATCTTCCTTTACCACTTACTGATTGTCTTTGTTACAGGTAAATCTGTTATGAAAATTCTGCAAATGGAACATAGCTGTCGTCCATATCTCCGAGCTTTTTGCACATTCATCAAGATAATGTGTGTACGGATCAGATAAGGCGTCCCCCACCTTAATAATGGCAAGACAGCCTATCAGCGACAATGTGATATAACTCATCATAGCACTAAGTCTGTGCAGTTCTTGACATACAACCACACACTGAGTTTGAAAGTTATATCCGTGTTCCTGAAACACCTTGCAGAACGCAATTACATTTACCCCACTGCCGACAGACGGTTCAAAAAGTGTGAAATACCCGTTTTTAGATATTTCTTTATCTACTTGTCCTTTGTCAAATGATAATTTTGCCATTAGGTAAGCAACATCGAACGGAGTAAATGTCTGCTTTAAGGTTTTGCTTGACAATCCGAGATTCATATAAAGCTCTCCGAAAAGGTCCTGAAAAGAATTATATTCAAGCTGACTTATGATTTCAGAAAGAATATTCTTTATAATTACAAGCTCATCCTTAGAGTAATTTTCAGCGTATTCCTTATACTTTTTTTCGTTTTGTATGAAGACATCCTCAGTAGTGAATACATTTTGAATGCTCAAAGCATACATTCCTACGCAGTCATCAAACACCTGCCGCATTGACTTTGCACCGGTTAGGCTCTTAAACAAGTCCACCAGTTTATTAAAATCTGTAGAATTTTTCATCTTATTTTCTCCTTTACTTATGAAGCAACTCCGGATTATCGTGTATATTGCCGATGATTTCTACCGCATTACAGTAGTCCTCTTCGCAATTGTAATTCCACATAATTTCCCAGAGAGATATGTAGTTATCATTGCAACAAAAGTGTGATGTATTATTACAGCCTGTTCTCGGAGCTATCTCAGAATCAAGATAATCCCAATCTATATACGGCATAATACCAATTCCGAAGCTTCCGCAACAATGAGTAACAACACCCTTTTGAAAATTAACTAACTGCACAATATCGCCTTCATAGATTTGTTCACAGTTTTCGTCATACACACAGGTAAAACGACCGACCGTATTCGGATCAACCTCATAAGACTTGCCTTTTTCGGTAATGTACCACGATTCTTCAACTTTTGTTAAAAATCCGTAATGCCAGTCACCGTTGCCGGATTTGTCTTTCGGTATTGTTTTTCCCCTGTGTAATGCTGAATCTAAATTATACATAACTTTTCTCCATTTCTTTACGGGAGTCAAGATAAACTTAACTCCCGTCTGCTTTTATACTTTTTCTCTTTCTTTTTTGCAATCATTTGTTGCAAAAGCATTAAAAATAACTGCAAGACTCAGAATATGATTTCTGGACCACTCCATATCTTCATACACATCTTTCATATCATACGGTGCACCATTTTTTCCGTGACCGAATTCATCAAGCCACAGCATAGTCTGTTCTGATACATCATAGTCTCTGCAATATGATATGACATCACAAGCCTGCATACTCCAATCAATCGGCAACTCTTGATTAATGAAGTAGGAAAGATCAATGTCATAATAGCAGTCCTGTCCTTCTGGCGAATAGAATTGAAGTGTAATCGTACCGTCAGATATTTCATCTGATACTATTCGGAAGTTTTCGTCTTCTATCATATCTATTAGTTGCTTTGGAAAGGTATCCTTAACATTTTTATACATATTAGTCTCCTTCAATATTGCTTAAATCAAAATTCCTGACCTTGCTCTTTTTGTGTTACCACTGTGGCTTTACCGATTCAGGTTCTTTGTCATATCCGTTACCGATACAAATACCCTCGTTATACATCTCATCGTAGCTGTCAAAGCCATTCTGATTTGCGACGATTTCTCTGTAATCCTCAATCGGAACATTGCCGATATTGGTTGCTACCATATCGCCTCTTTCGGCATTTTCGATGAGAGTTTCCATTGCTTCAGTCGTACACTCTGTAAAATCCGGAGTCTGTCTGAAAGCATTTTCTGCTTCTTCAAACCATTCCGTACCCACATCGGCAAGTGCTTGTTTATACATATTAGTCTCCTTCAATTTTTAATATTTTAATATCATACGCATCATAATTGCTTAAATCAAAATTCATCCAAGCATAATTGTGATTTGTGTCAATAGTACCTTCTACAGGACTGTCATAGTGAGTATCAGCAAGTAACTCCATTAACCCGTCAATTGTGGTGTTCTTTTCTGTTATTGAAGTATATGTTGATACAACATCATCAAGCATTGCTTTACGAGCGTCCTCTAAGCTGTCGAAGAAATCTGTTTTTGTTTCAGCGTTTGGAATGAGATATATTTCTCTGTTCATACTGCAAACAATAATGTACTTTGCAGATTTCTTCTTACCTGTTTTCCAGTCAATTCCTCTTTTATCAAGCACTCTGCGAGCAGCTTGCGTGGATTCATTGTCAGGATGACCGTGTGCCTTGCATAACGATTTTTCTGTGAGAGTCTTATCTCTTAGAATACCGACACTTATCAAAAAGTCATAATTTTGCTTTTCATTTTCTCTGATAATACGATACTTATCAGCAGCAATTTTACATTCCTTCTCAAATTTGCGTTTTCCTCGTTCAGATTTCAACTGTCTATTGCATCTGAGCTTGTCAAGAACATAGCCGCTGACAGGAGAACTACAACCTTTAAAACCTAAGTATTCCTCTTCGGCCATTGCATTTGAAGGAATACCGCAGGGATTATCCACAGTTGGAGCAGTTGCAATAACAACAAGTTTATTCATAACTTCTTCGTCACGATCAAACAATACAGACTTTTTCAAATAATATGCGTCATCATCTGAATTTGATTTAACATATACAATATCTTCTGATGTTCCGTTATCGAGATGCCTCATAATATCGTCAAACCAATCATATATATCGGTACCTTTGTCGATACAATACTGAAGACATTGTGAATCAAGCAGATCAAAAAATACATCTGTGTCACCTTCTGAGTTTATATATGACTCTTTAATCAAGTCATATGAAATATGATTTTCGACATACTGTCCTCCGGCGTTTGAATCGGGATTATAATATAAATCCACAATTTCAGCGGAATTATGATTGAGATACCATCTGTCAATGGTTGTGTATAATAACATATTTGTTTCTCCTTTTATAAAATTGTGAGGTGCTTAAATTAAGCACCTCACTTTTCGTCTTTAATTATTTTCTGCTATACGCATTGGAACCAAAACAGTTTCAGTTTCTGTTTTGCCTTTGATAATAATTGGATTTAAAGCATTTTTGATTGATAATGAAACATTATCATCATTAACTGCTTTAACACAATCAGTTAAGTAACCTACATTGATTCCGATTCTTTCAGGAGATTCACAAGTAATACCCTGAGTCTCGATCGGAACCGTGTCAACATATGTAGCTGTTTTGCCATTATAAGATAAGCTCATATTGTCATCACTTATCGTCATAACGACCAATACCTCGTCTTTTGTGGCAACAGTAGTTATCTGTTTAAGCACGCCCAAAAGTAAGGCTGTATCTACTTTTACAGATTTTTCATGTTCAACAAAAAAAGTATCAACTTCCATTAAAGTGCCGGTCAGCAATGATGTTCTCAATACGGTTTGGTTATCAACGATAAAGACTGCCTTGTTTCCTGATTTGTTAATGCCGATATTGATTTTACTGTTAGCACTTTTCAGGCAACACATCAATATGGATACCGCGTCTTTTGTAATCGTAAATGTAAACTCACCTTCCGACTTGATTCTGCTTCTTGCAATCTTGAAACCATCAATTGCATAAGCTTCAAGCATTCCGTTTTTGCACACGAAATTCAGCCCTGTAAATATGGGCTTTGAATTGTTGGTACTCATCGCAAACGCACAATTTTCAAGTGCAGTACGAATGAAACTGCTTTCAATCATAGCAAAATTCAATTCGGTAGGATTGATTTCCTCAATTGTAGGAAAATCCTTACTTTCGACATTGAATTTGCAAGATGATTTTTTACCGCGTGTTTTTACAGATACGCAATTACCTTCGCTTTCAATATCAAGAGTTGTTCCGGCAGGCATTGACAATATGAGTCGTACTACGCCGTCTGGAAATATGATTGCCTCATCAGGAAGCTCAGGAATCATACCGAGTTCATCTGAACCTAATTTGTATGAAAGCGTGTCTGCTATACTGCAACAATGAAAGAAACCTTTGCGGTCTGCCATAACAGCCATAGGATATATTCCTGATTTTCTGTTGCTCATATAAATTTTACTCATAAGAGCAAGTTTATCTTTAAGTGTTGTTGTAATTGTAAAACTCATTTTTTTCATAATAATACTCCTTTTATTTCTTTAATAAATTTGATAAAACAGTAGCTTCAAGCAAATTTTTAAATTTGTTAATTTGCTCTGTACAGTCCGAGGTAACATTCCCATTCCCATACGCTCTCGCTTGTACGAGAGAAAGCTGATTGTTTTCTTCTTTCTTAAATTCTACCGTTGCATAAGGCTTGTTTGCCTTTGCAACAAAACAAATATAATTTTTTCCCTCACACATCTTGTCAAAATAATTGAATTTACCTACACAAATGTGCATCAAATCTCCTTGATGTACAAAATCTGACTTGCTGTGAGGAAAAGAAAACTTGAAATTACCAATATCTTTGCCGTCCAATTCATGTAACGGTTCAATAATAGATAACAGCATCTTGTTCTTTTTAATAATTTTCTTTTTTTCTCGCTTATCTTTCTCTCTGTTAAGCCAATTAAGTGCATCATCGTGAGATTGCATAAGGTCCTGCGGAAACAGAAAATGTTTGCTGTACTCAAGAACCGAATATGTTGTATTGTGACTCAAGCTATATGCCTCAAGATACATACTCACATAATCTTGTAATTCGATTATGCTTCCTGACTGCTTCTCAAGATAAGACACAACCTGTCTAACCGTAACTTTGTATGTTACGCAAAAATCAACAATACGATTGACTGAATTTGGAACATTTTCACCCTTCTTACTTTTACAGTAGTTATAGGCAAGCATAAAATCCTCAAATTTATCGGTAAACTTTTCGTTGAAGTGTTGCATACAACGCAATGTTAGATAGTCAATATTATTCTCAACAGCAAATTTAAGAAAACGCTTATTGCACTTAATGAATTCTTTTACTGTATACGGAAGATATTCATTGAATTTTGCGTCATAACAAAAGCTTCTTATGGATTGAAAAATTACATGAGATGACAAATTTATCAAACCAATTTTTTCGAGCTTTTCAGCAAGTATTGTATTTTTACTGCCAAGAATAAGTTCTTCAAGTCTTTGAGAATCAACTACACCATTGGAAATACAATGCGAGATTGAGTCTATCACCTCAGATATACCGGAAATCTTCTGAGTAATACTATTAAAATTTCCTTTATATATCTTTTCAGATTCATAGTATCTGTTGGGTAACATTCCAACCAAGTGATAACCCTCACTCGGTTTAGAATTTTGCCAGAACAAGACACCGGTTGTGAAATCATATTTGCGTATATGATAACTGAATGAAGTTCTGTTTAGGTCAAACAAATCTCTTTCATATTCATCTATACTGCGGTCAGCTTTAATTTCTTGAATATAGCCTGACTCAACTTTTGCTCTAATCACTTCAGATACATCGAAATGTCTTACCATAAGTCTATCGTCATCATATATATCAAGCATCGAATAACATTTAAATATGCGTCTGCTTGATAACTGCTTATATGATACAGCTGTAAGATCCTTATGACAGTACGGGCATTTGTAGTTATGCCTTGATACAAGATTTTTTTGAAAAGTGATTTTCTTCAAACACTTTCCGCAAAATCCTGTTTTTCTGTCTTTGGTTGAAAATACAACTTTATAGCCGTAATCATCATAACAAAATGATAGAAACTCATGAGGTGCTTTAGGTACACACTTCCACATTTCGTTTTTGGCTCTCTGATTTTCTGCCATATGCATAATTTTCAGTTTTTCTTTCCGAGATAATATATGGGAACAAAGTGTGTTATAGACACTTCTACCGTCTTTATCATCGTCGTTAAAAAACTTATAAACACAAGCTCCGTTAAATACCGTAGCATTAGAAGAAATGTGCTGATTTATGCACGCAACAGACCATCTGCCGTTTTCGAGCAAAGTTAGAATATCGCCCTCTTTGCTGATAACAGACAAAAACTTTCCATCCGCATTGATTCCTTTGCCAACGAGATATTTCTTATGTTCGATTATCTTAATAGAAAACATAATCAAACTTCCGCAATAATCATCAGCATTTTTGACGAATGACAAAACCCAACCGGGAAACGGCTGGGTTCTCATTTTTCGTATTGACTTTTTAGAAGGTAACATTAGTTACTACCTCCCAACAATGAAAACAAATCAAGAGGTTTTTCTTCCTCTTTCTCAACTTTCTTATCAGGCTTAGCAGCACTCTTTTTTGTACTGCCATTCTTAGTAACTTTCTTTGTTGTTCCTTCATTTGTCTTTTTGGCTTTAGATTTAGCCTTGACTTTTGCTTTAGCTTCAGCCTCTTTTTCAGCTATTATAGCGTCGTCAAGATTGTAATAATCGTCGAGTATTGCAAAAATCTGGCGATGATCCAAACCGATTCCGTTACCAACAGACATTGACTTTACCTGCTTTGTCAAATAATCGAAAGCTTTGGAAAAGTTTTTACTCTTAATCAATACCTGTTTGCTGAAATTGATATCTGTTTTTGCACGGTTATAAATGTGCAAAAAGCAAGCAATCAATGGCAAGCCGTTAATTCCGAAATAAGTGTCCTGAGCAAGCCGATTTAATGCAGTATCAACGATTTCATCTTCTGAAACATTATCGAAACTGATAATCGGCTTAAAATCATCGTAATTGATGTTTGGCACATCCTCTACCTTGATTTCAGGCATTTGCACTTTTTCTTCATCTTTTTCTTCCGAGGAAACTTCAGTTGTTTTCACCTTTTCCTCTTTTGAAGGTTCTGATAATACTTCCGGTGTTAATGGTTCATTTGTAGAAACACTATTATCACTTTTCGGTAATACCTTAACATTTTCCTCTTCTTCAACATCAATGTTCTTCATTGTGTCGATTTCACTAAATACTGACATAATTTTCTCCTTTTCCACCGGTCGTGAAGATTAAGGGTTTTCCCACCGGCAACATACTCTTTTCTCGGCGACATTACTGCCGTCTTTTAACCTTATAAAAGGTTGGGTTTATTATATATAAAAAAAGCCACACAGCATTTAAGCTATGTGGCTTCATTTGCTAGACCAATAAAAAAAGGT
>ENA-OQLI01000134-OQLI01000134.1-human-gut-metagenome-genome-assembly--contig:-NODE-134-length-110531-cov-10.991748_pt1 | contig 110531 bp, 116 predicted proteins | sample MGYA00242805_ERZ504812 | MGnify/ENA primary metagenome ERZ504812 (study PRJEB26092, sample SAMD00036430) | human gut metagenome | host: Homo sapiens | study: EMG produced TPA metagenomics assembly...
TTTATAAAAGAAGAACAGGCTCATATAAGACAAGTTTCAATAATGGCTTTATTGAGGGTATGAACAATAAAATCAAACTTATCAAAAGAAATGCATATGGTTTCAGATATTTCTACAATTTAAGAAAGCGCATATTTTTACATCTTGGTTATTCTTACTCTTTTACTTACAAAGATACGAAAAAAGGAATCCCTATTTTTCAATAGTTATTCCTTTATCCTCCACTCTTGACACAGAGCCAAGAAGAGTCTATCTGTTATTCAAATGCTATACAAACAGGTGCAGGTAAATCTATTGTTGAGTCGCTCATAAGTAATTTTTCATTATCTTCATCAAAGGTTAATACTTGTAATTGATTATCACTTTGACAGCCAACAATTAAGAATTGATCATTAATAATATGAAAATCTCTAGGACCTTTACCAGTATGAACCATATACAATAATGATATTTTACCAGATTCTTTATTGACACGATACATCGCAATACTATCATGACCGCGATTAGATACAAATAAATGTTCACCAGTTGATGTCATACGAATAGCAGATGCACTTGAGAATCCCTTGAAATGTCTAGGAATACAATGAATAGCTTGAATAAGACTAAAACGGCCTTCAGAGTATTTAAAAACCATAATATTATTCGCAATTTCATTCACAAGATAAGCAAAACGACCATCATATGAAAAAATCATGTGACGTGGTCCAGAACCAGGAATGACATTGAGAGTATAATCAGCATCTTCTAATAATACCCCTTGATGAAAGCGATACATAACAACTTTATCTGCACCTAAGTCTACAGAATATACAAATTGTTTATCTGGTGTAATACCAACATAATGAGCATGTGGTCCAGTTTGCCTTTTTAAAAGATCAGGTCCAAGTCCTTTATGTCTTACAGCAGAAATTTTCTGAGTTATTGTTTTGTTATCTAATTGATAAGAAGCTGTTGCACCAATATGATAATTTGCTGCAAAAATATAACAGAGAGTATCATCAACACATAAATGTGTATAAGATCTTCCACTAGAATTATAATTATTATTAAGAATTAATTCATCTTTATAAATTGAGAAACTCCCTAATCCTCCACCATCATTCAATGAACTGGCATTTTTATATGCAACATATAGAACATGATCTTTAGTTATCATATACGAAGGGTAATCCTGCGTGACTATCTGCTGAACACGTTGCATCTCAAGTGTCTCTTCATTAAGTCTCATGATATAAATTCCCTTATCATTATTTTTTCCATAACTGGCAACATAGAATGTTTTCATAAGTAAACCCCTTTCATAAATCTATTTTAACACAATAATATTCTATTTACTAATATAAAAAAATGTACTACAATAAATATAATATAAAAGAAGGAGTGATCGTTATGGAAGATAAGTTATTACTAAGTTTGTTACAGAAAAATGCAAGGATGAAAATTACTGATCTAGCGGCCGCCTTAGAAGAAACGAAAGATAATGTTATTGATAGATTAACAGAATTAGAAAAAGAAAAAGTCATTTGTGGATATCATACAATTGTTAATTGGGATTTAACTCATGCTGAAATTGTCACTGCCTTGATTCAAATCAATGCAAATCCAGAAAGAGAGTATGGTTATGATAGAATCGCAAGTCGTATTTATAAATTTGATGAAGTCGATACAATGTATCTCTTAAGTGGTAGTTTTGAATTTGTAGCTATAGTCAAAGGGAAAACAATGCAGGAAGTTGCTCACTTTGTAGCAAGTAAATTAGCATGTTTAGATGGTGTGACAGGGACATCAACATTCTTTGTATTAAAACAATATAAAAATAATGGTGTTGTTTTAATTGAAGATGAAGATGGTTCTAATGATAGATTGGTGGTGACTCCATAATGGATTATGAAAATATGTTGAGTGACCGTGTTAAACTTATTAAGCCTAGTGGAATTAGAAAATTCTTTGATTTGGCCTCACAAATGGAGGGAGTTATTTCTCTTGGAGTTGGGGAACCAGATTTTACAACACCTTGGGCAATTAGAGAAGCAGCAATATATTCTATTGAAAAAGGACGTACTTTTTACACTGCTAATCGTGGTTTATTAGAATTACGTAAAGAAATATGTAATTACTATAAAAAAAGATTTCAGGTATCATATCATCCTGAAAAAGAATGTATTGTCACTGTGGGTGGATCTGAGGGAATAGATATTGCTATTCGTTCAATTATTAATCCAGGTGATGAAATGATTGTTTTAGATCCAGGCTATGTTGCTTATGCCCCAGGTGTTGAATTGGCAGGTGGAGTTCCAGTTGCTATCAATCTTCGTCATGAAGATCAATTTAAATTGACTCCTGATTTATTAAAGGCTGCTATAACTCCAAAGACAAAAGCAATTTTGTTAAACTATCCGTCTAATCCAACTGGTGGATTTATGACAAAAGAGGATTATGAAAAGATAGTTCCTATCCTAAAAGAGACTGGAATTATTATTCTATCTGATGAAATTTATGCAGAAATAAGTTATGAAGAGGAATTTTGTTCAATTGCATCATTTGATGAAATTAAAGATCAAGTAATTATTGTCAGTGGTTTTTCAAAGGCACATGCTATGACAGGGTGGCGTTTAGGTTATATTCTTTCCAATTCGGTTTTGTCTAGTGCTATGTGCAAGATTCATCAATATGTTATTATGTCAGCCCCATCACCAGCACAATATGGTGCCATTGAAGGTTTAAGACACTGTCAGGAAGAAGTTATGAAAATGCGTGATTCATATAGAACAAGAAGAAATTTTCTTGTGAAAACATTTAATGATATGGGATTAGAAACATTTAAGCCATTAGGTGCATTCTATGTTTTCCCATGCATTCAATCAACAGGACTATCTTCAGATGAGTTTTGTGAAAAACTCTTAGAAGATCAAAAGGTAGCATGTGTACCAGGAACAGCATTTGGACCAGCTGGTGAAGGATTCATTCGTGTTTCATATGCTTATAGTATTGAGGAACTAAAAATCGCAACAGAGAAAATAAAAATATTTGTTGATAAAATAAAGAGTCGTTAGACTCTTTTCTTGCTTTTCAATCAGTTCACCATGAGTTCATCTCGATTGTATTAAATAGTGGTAAGGAGATTGTGAAATGTTGAAGAAAGATAAAATAAGATTATTGGATAATAAGAGATTAAAAAAGAATATTCTTAATCAAGTTGTTAAAAATCCAATTTTGGAAAATGTTAATAGTTTATTACGTATGGAGCAGCTTTATGAAGCTGGGATTAAAGAAATTCGAACAAAATTGGAGATACTAGATTCTGAATTCAAGGTGAAATATGATCATAATCCTATTCATCATATTGAGTCTAGATTAAAAAAGCCAGAAAGTATTATAAAAAAGGCGATAGATAAAGATGTGACATTGACTGAAAAAGAAATTATGCGTCATATACATGATATTGCTGGAATTCGTGTGATATGTAATTATATAGATGATGTCTATGTTGTGGCTCAATTATTGATTAATCAAGATGATATTAAGCTTATCAAGATAAAAGATTATATTCAAAATCCAAAAGATAATGGTTATAGAAGTTTGCATTTAGTGTTAGAGGTGCCTATATTTTTAGCTGAAGGTGTACAGCCTATTCATGTAGAAGTTCAATTAAGAACAATAGCTATGGACTTCTGGGCTTCATTAGAACATAAATTAAAATATAAAACTGATAATAATGTTCCTGAAGATATCAAAAAAGAATTAATCCAGTGTGCAATGTCTATATCAGAGTTAGATTATAAAATGCAAAGTATACACAATCGTCTGAATAATGATTCAGAGATTCAATAAACTGAGATATCATTATAGATATCTCTTTTGTTTGACAATATTTTCCATGATGATATAATAATAGTAACGATTACTATTTAAGAGGAGGATAATGTATGAGCAAACATTTAGGAATGGATATTCGTGTACCCATAGAATGTGATAATCCATCAATTCAAAGAGATGAAGAAAAATGTATTAAGTGTGGTCAATGTAAGAATATCTGTCAAGATTATATTGGGGTTCATGGAACGTATAGCTTAGAAGATACATTAGATAGAGCAGTATGTATCAATTGTGGACAATGTGCAAATGTATGTCCAGTCTCAAGTATTCATGAAACTTATGAATATCCTTTCATTCAAGAAGACATGAAAAATTCTGATAAAATTATTATCTTTAACACATCACCATCAGTAAGAATTGCCTTAGGAGAAGAGTTTGGTATGGAAGATGGAACTTTTGTAGAAGGTAAAATGATTGCTTTATTAAGAAAACTAGGAGCTAAATATGTTTTAGATACAAATTTCTCAGCTGACTTAACTATTCTTGAAGAAGGTACAGAATTAATACGTCGCCTAACAAAGCAAACTAAGCCTTTACCGCAATTCACAAGTTGTTGCCCAGCTTGGGTAAAATATTTAGAAATTTATCATCCAGAAATGCGTAATCATCTTTCAACTGCTAAGAGTCCAATTGGTATGCAAGGGCCCACAGTAAAAACTTATTTTGCTAAAAAAATGAACATAGATCCAACTCAAATTGTTAATATAGCTGTTACACCTTGTACAGCCAAAAAATATGAAATCAAAAGAGAAGAGATGTGTGATGCTGGGAAATATTTAGGAATTGATAATATGCGTGATATGGATTATGTGATTACGACAAGAGAACTCGCAAAGTGGGCTAAAGAGGAAAATATTGATTTTACATCTTTAAAAGATTCAAAGTTTGATTCACTAATGGGTGAAGCAAGTGGAGCTGGTGTTATTTTTGGAAACTCAGGTGGAGTTATGGAAGCAGCACTTCGTACTGCTTATGAAATAATGACAGGTGAATCAGCTCCAATCAATTTGCTTACATATACGCCTGTAAGGGGATTGGATGATGTTAAAGAAGCAAGTGTAGATATGAATGGTATAACAGTAAATATTGCAGTGATTTTTGGTACAAAAAATGCAAGTCAATTTATTGAAAAGATGAAGACTGCTGATAAAAAGTATCACTTTGTTGAAGTTATGACATGTCCAGGTGGTTGTATTGGTGGTGGTGGTCAACCAAAAGATACGAAATATCAGGGCGATCTCCTTCGCGCAAAAAGAATTGCAGGACTTTATAACAGAGACCAATCAATGAATTTAAGAAAAAGTCATGATAATCCTGAAATTCAACAGTTATATAAGGATTTCTATCAAGAACCAATGAGTGATTTAGCAGAAAACATGCTACATACAACTTATATAGATAGAAGTAAGGAATTAGGAAAATAAAAAATGTATGAGTCTCTATTATAATTCTCTATAAAGAACAAAAGGAAGAACTCAATCTATTTATCATAGATTTAATTCTTCCTTTTCAAATACTATTTTTGTTTTTCTCTTTTTAACATTTCTTCATAACTAAACATACAGCCACAGTAATTTTGTCGATACATTTCATACTCTTTTGTCATTTGAGTTGATTTAAGATAACCATTATTTTTCTTGAAATCAGCATATAAGAACTTTGGTGTAGAACTTTGCCAGGCATCTCCAATTTCATTAATCCATTGACTATTTTTATGTGGAGATATACTCAAGACAGTTGTCCAATAATCATAATGATTTATTTTTGCATAATCAAATGTTCTACGCATTCTTAAACTATAACATAGTCTACATCTCATACTTCCCTCAGGTAATTCTTTAAGTGGATAAAGATGAGAAACCCATTCGGGATGATTGTAAGGATCTTCGATAACTTGAATATTATGCTTGAAATCTTGATTAAATCTCTTTATAAAATGTAAAAGTTCCTGATATCTTCTTTGATATTCATCAATAGGATAAATATTTGAATTAGAATAATAAATAGTTATATGAAAATATTCAGATAATTCTTTAATGACATAACTTGAACAAGGACCACAACATACATGAAGCAATAGAGATGGTTTTGTATCTCCAATCTTCATTAATTCTTCTTGAAGCTTTAAATCATAGTTTATTTTCATTATTGAATAAACATACAATCACCAAATGAGAAGAAACGATATTTTTCTTCAACTGCATGATGATAAGCCTTTAATATAAATTCTTTATTGGCAAAAGCACTCACTAACATCACAAGGGTAGATTTAGGTAAGTGAAAATTTGTAATTAAAGCATCAATAGCTTCAAATTGATAGCCTGGATAAATAAAGATATCAGTACTTTCCTGAGTTGCTTTAAATTGTCCATATTTCTTAAAATTTGCTTCAAGTGTTCTTGTAGATGTTGTACCAACACTTATAATACGCTGACCATTTGCTTTGGCATTGTTTAATTGTTGTGCAACATCTTCATCAATCATGTAAAATTCACTATGCATGTGATGTTCTAAAACATCATCTACTTTAACAGGTCTAAATGTTCCTAACCCTACATGAAGAGTCACATCTAAAATCTTTACACCTTTTGCTTTGACTTTATCAATAATATCATCAGTAAAATGTAAACCAGCTGTTGGAGCAGCAGCACTTCCTTCAATCTTTGCATAGACAGTTTGATAACGCTCCTGATCTTCAAGTTTTTCCTTGATATAAGGAGGAAGAGGCATTGTTCCAAGAGTATCTAAAATCTCATAAAAGATACCTTCATAAATCATTTCAAAGTGACGTATTCCTTCATCACCAATATGAATACATTTTGCTTTTAAAGAACCATCACCAAAAGTAATAATAGTATCAATTTTTACAATTCTTGCATTACCTACGAGACATTCCCAAACGTCATTACCTAAATCCTTAAGTAACAAAACTTCAACATGTCCATTGGTCTCTTCTTTTGTTCCATAGAGTCTTGCAGGAATAACCTTTGTATTATTTCTGACTAAGATATCTCCTTCATGTAAATAATCAAGAATATCATAAAAATGTTTATCTTCAATTGTTTCATTCTTTCTATCTAATACCATCAAACGAGAAGTATCTCTCTTTTTTAAGGGAGTTTGTGCAATTAATTCTTCAGGTAAATGATAATCAAATTCACTTAATTTCATATTTAAAATGCCCTCTCATATACATCTCTACCATAATGATCTAAGAATTCTTCTTTAAAGTCTAATAAACGATCCTCTTGAATTGCATTTCTAATATCTTCACTTAATTGTAATAAGAATGCAACATTATGGATAGAGAGTAAACTCTTTCCAAATATTTCATCACATTTATGTAAATGTCTCAAATAAGCACGTGTATAGTTACGACAAGTATAACAATGGCATTTATCATCTATAGGCGTAAAGTCATATTTAAACTTCTCATTATTAATATTCATTCTTCCATAATGTGTCATTAATGCACCATGTCTCGCCACTCTGGTTGGTAAAACACAGTCAAACATATCAATGCCTCGCATAGCACCTTCTATGAGGTCAATAGGATTTCCTACTCCCATTAAGTAACGTGGTTTATTTACAGGTAGCCATTGAATTGCATCATCAATCATTTTATACATGACATCCTTAGGCTCACCAACACTGGTTCCTCCAATAGAATAACCTGGGAAATCCATTTTTACTAATTCTTTCGCACTGAATTCTCTTAAATCTTCAAATTCTCCACCTTGAACAATTCCAAAGAGTGCTTGATCATCTCTTTGATGAGCATCTTTACCACGTTTTGCCCAACGAAGGGTTCTTTCAACACTGTTTTTCATATAGTCATGTGTACAAGGATAAGGAGCACATTCATCAAAACTCATAATAATATCTGCACCTAAATCATTTTGAATTTGAATAGCTTTTTCAGGGGATAGAAATAATTTCTTTCCATCAACAATACTTTTAAAGGTAACACCTTCTTCTTCTATCTTTCTTGTTTTTCCTAAAGAAAAAACTTGAAAGCCTCCACTATCCGTTAAGATAGGTCCATCATAATTCATAAATTTATGTAAACCACCAGCCTGTTTGACAACATCTTCACCAGGTCTTAACCATAAATGATAAGTATTAGAAAGAATCACTTGTGAGTTCATTTCTTTTAATTGTTCAGGCGAGATACCTTTGACTGTAGCCAATGTTCCAACGGGCATAAACATAGGTGTTTCTACATCTCCATGAGGGGTATGCAAGATACCATATCTTGCCCCACTTTGCTTACATACATGTTTTAATTCATACCAAAAACCTTCCATTTTTTCACCTCTTTTTTAGCACTACTCATTATACATGAAAGTTGTTATAAGTTCAAATTTTATCTGTTATTTATATTTGCTTAAAACATATTCTATGGTGTATAACATTAGGTGATAGGATGACAGATTATTAAATGCTAATGATTATGAATAGTGTTGTTGAATGACTTCTTGAAATAATCAACAAGTCAAATAAATAACGAAACCTTAGGATACTGTTTATTAGCAATACCTTTTACATTTTAGGCAGAATCAATGTCAATAAGTTGTGTAAGAAAAAACATGAATTTATATGATAAAATAACTTGTTGAGTGAATATATAAATTATTATTTGTGAAAGCGCTTGACAAATGATGAGATGATATTCTATACTAGGATTAGAAAGAAAACCTTGTAACAAGCTGTTACAAGAAAAGAGTATGTTACTGGAATGCAGGCAGAACTCAAATAACATGTTTTTGACATGTTGTTTGAGTTTTTTTTCTAGAAAGGAGGTCATTATATGAAAGTTAGCCAAATATTGAATAATAATGTGGCAGTTGTCAAACGTGGATCACAAGAGGTTATTGTTTATTCAAAAGGAATTTCTTTTAAAAAGCGACCAGGAGATTCCATTGAACTTAGTGAAATAGATAAGACATATGTATTAGATTCACATGATAAATTAGAACATTTTAGTTATTTATTAACAAATACAAAAGAAGAATATCTTCAGATTGTCAATCAAGTGATAGATTATGGCGAAACTCTTCTAGAAGAAAAAATGTCTGATTATCTTTATCTTACTCTCTTAGATCATGTTGATTTTACAATCAAGAGAATGAAAAAAGGTCAATTTATGAGAAGTCCACTATCTTATGAAGTAAAGAAGTTTTATCCAAAGCATTATCAGATAGGCATATATGGGATTAAACTCATTAAAGAAAAACTCAAACTAGATTGTCCAGAAGATGAAGCTGTAGCGATTACCTTACATTTCATTAATATTCAGACACATAATAACATGGAAGAATCGATGTTGATTATGGATACTGTTAAAGATCTATTAGCAATTATTAAATATCATTTCCATACAACGTTTGATGAAGATTCAATGAATTATATGCGATTAGTCACTCATATTCAATATTTTGCCCAAAGATTAGTACATAAAGATTTCTTTGTGGAGACAGATAATGAATTGTATAATCACATCTATAAAATGTATCCACAATCCTATCATTGTGTACAAAAGATGAAACAATATGTTTACAAGGTATTTCAATGTGAATTGTCACAAGATGAAGAAGCATATTTGATATTGCATATTCATCGTGTGACATACCGAGACAAATAGGAGGATTATTATGAATTATAAGAATTTATGTGAAAAGATTATCTATCTTGTTGGTGGAAAAGATAATATACAGAATGTTGTCCATTGTGTCACAAGACTCCGTTTCACTTTAACTGATCAAAGTCTTGCTGATATAGATAAAATTCTAGAATTAAAAGAAGTGATCGATGTTATAGCTAATGAAGCAGTCTTTCAAATTGTGATTGGTCCACAAGTTATGGATGTTTATAAAGATTTCATGAAATTATTAGGAGATGGTGTTTCTCAAGATGTAACTGTGAAAAAGAATATCTGGCGTTCTGTTTTAGATTTGATGTCAGAGTCTATGTCACCGATTCTACAGCCTTTAATGGCAGCTGGTATGTTAGCAGGTGTTTTATCTATTTTGAGTTTAACAGGTATTATATCAGCAGAAAGCTCAACTTATATGATTATAGATTCGTTACGTAATGCTATATTTTATTTCCTGCCTGTATTTATGGCAATGTCATGTGCTAAAAAACTCAATGCGAATCCTTACTTAGCAGTTGCATTAGCAGTTACACTTTTATCAACAGGTATTAATGGTGTGGAGGGGCTTAATTTCTTTGGTATTGCTTTGCCCACTATTACTTATTCTAATTCATTTTTTCCTATTATATTAGCAGTTTGGCTAATGGGAAATGTTGATAAAGTTTTATCTCGTATTATTCCTAATACAATAACTTATTTCTTTAAACCTGTTTTAACATTATTAATATGCCTGCCAGTAACTCTATTGTTATTTGGACCAATGGGAACTTGGTTAGGTGATGGCATTAATCTCATTTGTCAATTTTTAATGAGTACAGTTGGTAATTGGATAGTTGTTGCATTATATGCTGCTTTACAACCATTCTTGATTATGTTTGGTGCTGCAAATTTTGTTATGCCAGTTTTAATGAATTTCTTAACAACTCAAGGTTATGATCCTATTTTCTTAGTTGGGTCTTTGATTTCTGATGCAGCAGTTGGTGGAGCGTTATTAGGTTATTTTTTAAGATCAAAGAATTCGCAACAAAAGCAACTTTTTGGAACAACAGCATTTAGTGCATTTATGAATATTACTGAACCAGGTATTTATGGTGTCTTTGTCAAGTTCCGTCGTCCATTTTTTGCTGTTATGATTGGTGGTGGACTAGGTGGAATGTTTGCAGGGCTTATGGGTGTAAAGGGTTATTCTTTTGCTGGATTAGTCTCTTTAACAGCGTGGATAGGAGATGGAGACTATCGTAATTTCTATTGTGCTATTATAGCAGTTGTGATTGCTATTATTGGAGCGGGGATTGCCTCTTATTTTTTAGGAATCCCAGATACAGATGAAGAGAATTCAGTTCAAAATAAAAAAAGAAATTTAGAAATACATGCACCTGTTGAAGGGAAAGTTATTTCTCTTACTGATGTTGAGGATAAAGCTTTTGCAAGTGAGGCACTTGGAAAAGGAATTGCATTCATGCCAGAAGAAGATATGATTTATGCACCAGTGAGTGGAGAGGTTGTGACTTTATTTCCAACACAACATGCAATTGGATTGAAGACCGATTATGGAATAGAAGTTCTTATTCATATAGGTATCGACACTGTAGAATTGAATGGAAAATATTTTAAATCTTTTATCAAACAGGGAGATCATGTTCATATTGGTCAGGAAATGATACATTTTGATCGTGAAGCTATTTCAAAAGAAGGATTTGATAATACAGTGATTATGGTCATTACAAATTCTCATGATTATTTAGATATTGTTCCTACAAATGAAAATCAGTTGAGTTTAAATCAATCATGTTTAACGGTGGTGCTATCATGAAAAAGTTTATGTGGGGTGGCAGCATTTCAGCTCATCAGAGTGAAGGCGGTTATCAGGAAGGTGGGAAAGGTCCAGCTATTATGGATTATGTCAGTTTTGGCAGCCATCAGCAAATGCGACAAGTCTATGATGAAATAAAAGAAGATGTGATTTATCCAAATCATACAGGTATAGATTTTTATCATAGATATAAAGAAGATATTGCTTTATTTGCTGAAATGGGATTTCAAGCATTAAGAATCTCGATAGACTGGTCAAGAATATATCCTCAAGGAGATGATGAATATCCTAATCAGGAAGGGTTGGATTTTTATCATTGTGTTATTGATGAATTATTAAAATATCATATAGAACCAATTGTAACTTTGTATCATTTTGAAATGCCATTGAATATTGTGAAAAAATATCAGTCATGGTATAATCGAAAAACTGTTGATTTATATGTTAGATTTTGTCAGACTGTGATAACATCTTTGAATAATAAGGTACATTATTGGATTACTTTTAATGAAACAAATCATTTAGATTTAAAAGGAAAATATTCTAATTTATTTACATATATCCTCACGGGATTAAAACCATCAGAATTTGATAATATTCACGAATTTGAGGCAAGACTTTCTTATCATATGTCGCTTGCAAGTACAAAAGTTGTTGAACTTGCACACCAGATTAATCCTCAAAATAAAGTTGGATGCGTCTTTGGAATAACCCCTTTTTATCCTAAAACTTGTCATCCTTTAGATGTTATGAGAGCATTTCAGGATATGAATCAAGACTTATACCAACTTGATGCTATGACAATGGGATACTTTCCTCAATATAAGTTAGCAGAATTTCAAGAGAAAGGTGTCTTTATTGAAATTTCAAGTGAAGATAAGTTAGCTTTTGCAAAAGGAAAGATCGATTTTATTGGGATTAACTATTATTGTACAGAAGTGAGTTCTCATATAGAAATTGATGAGGAAAAAGCATTATTTGGTGGATATAGTAATCCTTATTTAGAGAAAACAGCTTGGGATTTAACAATTGATCCAGTTGGGTTAAGATATCTTCTCAATTATTTAGATAGGAAATATCATTTACCAATATTGATTACAGAGAATGGGATTGGTTTAGAAGATGAGATAATTGATGGAAAAATCCATGACCAGGTGAGAGTCGATTATCTTCAAAAACATATTGACCAAATTCAAAAAGCAATAGAGAAAGATTATGTTGATTGTATTGGTTATTTGATGTGGGGACCAATAGATTTAGTAAGTGCAACAAGTGGAGAAATGAAAAAAAGATATGGATTTATTTATGTAGACAAAAATGATGATGGAACAGGTTCGTATCAGCGTATAAAAAAAGACTCTTTTTACTGGTTTAAAGAGTTCTTAAAGAGCAAGGAGTATGAATGAGGTTTACAATAAGATGTATTAATGATACAATAAACAAAGATAGTGAGGTGGAAGACATGCATATTAATAATCAACAATATTCAAATTCATATCATGATGCATGGCTTACACAGGAACAATATTAACCAGTTTTTCTTACAAGGGATGAGTGCGTCCAAAATAGGGGAACTGTCAATACAATAATAAACAAAGGTTCCATTTTTATTGTGGAATCTTTTTTTGTTCCCCAGAAGAGAAAAGGGGATTTATCATGAAAAAGAATTTATATTTAAATTATATATTTGAATTTTTACTTAATTTGAAACTCACAACATTACTTTGGCCAACATTTTTAATTATGAAAGGATTTACTCTTATTGATGTTGGAATATGTGAAAGTATTTTCCATATCACATCAATGTTAGGAGAAATGCCAACAGGAATTATTAGTGATTTATATGGAAGACGATTGAGTCGATTGCTAGGAAGACTTATTGATATTATATCCATTATTGTTTTAATTATAGGACAATCAGAATGGATGATGTATTTATCATTTATATTGTCTGCATTATCATATAATTTAGAATCAGGTACTGATAGTGCTTATGTTTATGATCTTTTAATGGAAACTCATGAACAAGATACTTTTCCTAAGATACAGGGAAGAAGAGAAATTGTGATTCAAATGGCAACCTTATTAGCAACAACAATTGGTGGAATCATTGCAGGATTGAGTTATCAATTGACATATGGCTTATCTATACTTGTTGTGATAATATCTATTTTTGTTTTGATGCAGATGAAAGAGATTCGAAATCAGCATTATGTCAAAACTCATATTCTAAATGATATGAAACAACAAGTCATTATGAGTTATCAGCTTATTAAAGAAGATCATCAAATCTTTTATTTGATTTTAAGTACATCACTTTTTTCAGCATCATTAACAACATGTTATTATTACTTAACAAATTACTGGACTGAGTTAGGTATAAAGATATCATCTATTTCTATCTTTTTATCATTAGAAAATGTTGCTGCTATGATTGCAGGAACGTTGGCTTATAGAATTCTAAAACATTATTCACAAAAAAAGTTACTCTTAATTCTACCATTAGGAATTGTTATTTCTATGATTGGAATACCTTTTTATCCTATTTCTATTTTAGCAATATGTGTGATGGCATTCTTTGAAACAATACTGTATATAGCTATGACGACTTTTTTAAATGAAAAGGTTGAAAGTCACTTAAGAGCAACACTCTTATCTGTCTTATCTTTAGGATTTAGTTTAGTTATGATTATTTATTTTCCATTAGTTGGATTGATTGGTGAATTTTTTGGATTAAAGATTGCTTATATCACTTTATTTGTTGTAGTTAGTGTTATTTATATAGTTTATCAATATGTTATTCGAAAGCAATATGAAAAAATTTCCTAAAGAAAATATTCTGGGAGATGAAAAATATTTTAGAGTTTAGATATTTGAGTTTTCATTTAAAATTCTTGTAAAATAAGAGTATGCAACTGTTAGGTGCGAAACTGACAAGTGAGCTATGTCGTATGCAACAACTCAATTTGATAAAATAAAGGAGTCAGGAGGATTAGAAAATGAAACTGAATGAGAAATTATTGCAATTAAGAAAAGAAAGAGGTCTATCTCAACAACAGCTAGCAGAACAATTAGATGTATCAAGACAATCTGTATCCAAATGGGAATTAAACGAAAGTATACCAGATATACAAAATATAGTGGCTATGAGTGAATTGTTTCATGTAAGTACTGATTATCTGTTAAAAGATGAAATGGAGAAGAATCAGGCTGATGATAATCGTATTGATATTATCCTCGTTGTTTCTACACTCATTATTTTTTTAGGACTTGTTTTAGCTTATACGTTATGGAATTATTATCAAAATTCAATATGTTTATACAGGTATTAGGTATTATACTCTTTGAGGTCTTTGCAATACCATTGCATAAACAATCATATCAGAAAACATTTTTTAGTATCAATATTTGGTTGTTAACACTTATACCTATTCGCTATTTTATTGAATATACAGTGACATTTCAGCATCTTTATAACATATTATATCAACTGATTGATAATAGAATAGGAACTATTCTAATCTTTTATCTACCAATAATTATTTCTCTAGTTATAAGTACACTCATCTTTTACTTTATAAGAACTTCATTTTTTGAAAATGATAAATAAAATCAATATCCTTCAAAGAAAAAAGGACAATAATTGTCCTCTAATCAAAAGTTACATATTCATTATCTAATGGTGGTACGACTTTTAAGTCGTCCACTTTTAATATACAAACTTCTCCACCAATATCCAAATCAAATTCTAGAACAATCTTTCCAGTGACTTGAATCCATTCATCAGGAATAAGTTGTTTTGCTGCTGGGTGTTCACAAACCATTCCAATAAGCGAAGTATCTTCTTCACAACAAACCATTGCCAATCGCCCAATAACGAAACCATCTTCAAGTTGTTTATCACGTCCAATAAATTTGCCTTTTAGCGTAACTGTTTTACCAGCATATTTATCAGGATGATCTAAAGCATCCATACAAAAGATACCAAAATCATGATCCAGGACAATAAGTTCATCACCAGAGATATCAAATGGCAATTCATCATCATCTAAAGTGTTCACTGTTCCGTCATCTTTCTCATAAATAATCTGACAAGTTGAGTTTATTGCCTTAATGTTGTTTCTCAAGAAAGATTTTTTAATAGAATTATCAATTCTATTAAATATTAATAAATCAGTATGTACAACATGTTGAAATAATAAAGAACGCATGTTTTGAATATATAAGCTAAATGTTTGTGCATTAATAGTTGTTAAAACTTGAACAACTTCCCACCCATCAGGAAGACTACAAGCCAATAAGCGATTCACATTAAACATTCCATTGAGTTCAATAAGAACTTGAGTTGGATTGTATTTGTTTCTTAAGTCTTCAAAATATTCATATGTCCATTGATCTTCATTCGTAACATAAACAATATCACAATTTAAAGTTTCAATTTCTTCTTGATTATATCCAACTTCACCTTGTTCACTTACAATTAATAATGATTTTTCACCCTCACAAAAATCAGTTGAAGTTATTGTATCATTGATAAAAGTTGTTTTTCCACTATCTAAAAATCCAGTAAATAAATATATACGTGTCTTCATTATTCAACTCCAAACAATTCACTAATTTTATCTTCTAATAAATCCTTACCAATGACACAAATACGTCCAGTGTAATCGGCAGGACCAACGCGAACTTCATATTCACCAGGCACTAAGTCAAAATGTAACCATGTTTTTTCAGGAGTTTGTAAAATTCCTTTTGCACGAAGAATACTTCCAAATTGAGATGAAGATGACAAAGTTTTCAAAATGGTTTCTAATTGGTCTTGTGTGTATGTATGAATGGTTTCTCTACCCATGCTTGTAAAGACTTCATCAGCATGATGATGTCCGTGTTCATGGTGGTGTCCACATTCACATTCATGACTATGTTCATGATGGTGGTCTTCATGACAGCATTCATGTTCATCGTGATGGTGATGATGTTCTCCATGGCAGCATTCGTGTTCATGATGGTGCTCTTCATCATGGTGATGTCCACATACTGGGCATATTTCTACTTCTTTGAGGAGAACTTGTTGTAAAGAATCTTTGTTTTCTAAGGCATTCATAATTGTATCTCCAGTTAAATCATCCCAAGGTGTTGTAATGATATTGGCTTTTGTGTTGAATGTCTTAATGATTTGAATATCTTCTTCTAGCTTATGCTGATCAACATCTTGAGTACGACTCAATATAATTGTTGAAGCATATTCAATTTGATTATTAAAGAATTCACCAAAGTTTAATGAATAGGTCTTGCATTTTTTCGCATCAATTACAGCAATAAAGCTGTTTAATTGCAGTTTATCATCATGGACATTGATAACTGCTTGAATAACATCAGATAATTTGCCAACACCAGATGGTTCAATAATAATGCGATCTGGATGATAATCTTTCACAACTTTTTCTAACGCTTCACTGAAATCTCCAACCAGAGAACAACAAATACATCCAGAGTTCATTTCAGTAATTTCAATACCAGCCTCTTTAAGAAAAGAGCCATCAATACCAATTTCACCAAACTCATTTTCAATTAACACAACTTTTTCATGGCTTAAGTTTTCTTTGATTAACTTTTTAATTAATGTTGTTTTTCCTGCACCAAGAAAACCAGATATAATATCAACTTTACTCATAATATGACCTTCTTTCTCTTCGTATTATAACACTCATATTTTTGACAAGCAAATAAAACGTATACAAGATAAATGTATGACATATCTTGACAATAGGTTCATATAGTATTATAGTTAGTATGCTAATTATTAGCATACTAACAAAAGAGGTGAATTTATGCAGATACCACTCTATATTTTATTATTTAAAACATTTCATGCTCAAAGAAAGAAAAATCGTGCTCAAATGTATGAAATGAATTTAGCACCTGGACAGCCAAAAGTCTTACGCTATATTTCTACAAATGATGATTGTAAATTAAAAGATATTGCTGAAGCTTGTGATGTAGAACCAGCTACAGTGAGTAAGATTTTAAATGGTCTAGAAGAAAAAAATATGTTAACACGTCAGATTAATCCACACAATAAACGTGCTTATCAATTAAGAATTACACCACTTGGACAAGAGGCTTTAAAAAAATGGGATATTCATTGTAGGGAAGTAGAGGCTATTTCTCTGCAAGGTTTTAGTGCTCAAGAAAAAGAACAATTTAAAGACTATTTGTCAAGAATGTATATGAATTTAGCAGGAAAAGAATTAGAATAGGGGGAATTTTTATGCTAAAACGTTTGTTTCCTTATGCACAAAAACATCGTAAATACTTGATGCTAGCATGTGCATGTGTCATTTTGGAGACAGTTTTTGAGTTGGTTATTCCAACATTAATGGCAGATATTATAGATATTGGTGTTGCAAATAGTGACAAAGGATATATTTTATGGAAAGGTGCCCAAATGATTATCTGTGCTTTATTAGCACTGATTTTAGGAATAATGTATGCTCGTTTTGCTGCAACAGCTGGACAAGGATTTGGAGCAGAACTTAGAAAAGATGAATTTGAAAGAGTTCAGAATTTCTCATTTGCAAATACTGATCATTTTTCAACGTCATCTTTAATTACTCGTTTAACAAGTGATGTGACAATTCTACAGACAGCAATTAGTAATGGAATTCGACCACTTGTACGTGCTCCAGTTATGTTATTAATGGCATTGTTTTTTACTTTTACAATTAATCCAGAATTGACTATGGTGTTTGTTGTAGTGACACCAATATTGGCTTGCGGACTTTTTGTGATTGTTAGGAAAGTAGGACCGTTATATCGATTAATGCAAGCAAGCATTGATCAAATCAATACAGTTGTGCAAGAAAATTTAAATGCTATAAGAGTCGTTAAATCTTATGTAAGAGAAGGGTATGAGGAAGAAAAATTTAAAAAAATGAATATTGCATTAAGAGATAACAGTGAACATGCATTTAGAACATCAGTTTGGAATATGCCACTATTTCAATATGTAATGTATACAACAATTATCTGCATTCTTTTCTTTGGAGGACAGATGATTTTTGAAGGAGTCATGAAAGTTGGAGAGTTAACAGGTTTTTTAAGTTATGTCATGCAAATTTTAAACTCTTTGATGATGATTTCAGCAGTTTTTTTAATGTTAACACGTTCTATTGCCAGTTGTGAACGTATTATAGAAGTATTGGATGAAGTTCCTGATATTCATGATCCGCAAAATAAAGATTTGATTGTTAATAGTGGTGATATTACATTTCACCATGTTTATTTTAAATATAAGACAACAGCTAAAGAATATGTTTTAAGTAATATTGATATGCATATTCCAGCAGGTTCAACAATTGGTATTTTAGGTGGAACTGGTTCAGCCAAAACGAGTCTTGTTCAACTTATTCCTAGACTATATGATGTTAGTGAAGGAGAAGTTCTCATAGATGGTCATAATGTAAAAGAGTATTCTATAGAACATTTAAGAGATAGTGTAGGAATGGTTTTACAAAAAAATGTTCTATTTAGTGGCACAATTAGAGAAAATCTTTTATGGGGTAATGAACATGCTACAGACGAAGATATTGATTGGGCTTGTCATGTCGCTAGTGTAGATGAATTTATTCATCAATTTCCAAAAGGGTATGAAACTGATTTAGGACAAGGAGGAGTCAATGTTTCAGGAGGACAAAAACAACGTTTATGTATTGCAAGAGCGTTATTAAAGCATCCAAAGGTTTTAATTTTAGATGATTCAACAAGTGCTGTAGATACAGCGACTGAAGCAAATATTCGTGAAGGTCTTGCAACTCTTAAAGAAACAACAAAGTTGATTATTGCCCAACGAGTATCCTCAATTCAACATGCTGATCAAATCATTATCCTTGATGATGGACATATCAATGCGATTGGAACACATGATGAACTTTTAAAGAATAATAGTATCTATCAAGATATTTACTATTCTCAAATGGAAGGAGCTGGTTTATAATGGCAAGACAAATAACGAACGCTAAGCCTAGAGATATGATGAAAACACTCAGTTCTTTTAAAAAATATATGGGGAATCACAAATATGCATTATTAAGTGTTTCATTATTAGTTATCATGAGTACTGGAGTTAATTTATGGGGAACCTTTCAAATTCGTACAATAGTTAATCATTATATTCTTCCTAGAGACTTTCAGGGGTTAATATCATTTCTTATTTTCATGGCTTGTATTTATGCAATAGGGGCAACTTCTACGGCAATATATAAACAACTCATGGTTCATACCTCTCAAAAAATAGTTGAAGAAATGAGACAGGATTTATTTTGTAAAATGCAAAAGTTACCATTACGATACTTTGATAGCAATGCACACGGGAACATTATGAGTCATTTTACAAATGACTTAGATACTGTTCAGGATGCTTTAAATAATTGTTTTGATAATTTGATTCAAAGTTTTATTATGATTGTTGGAACACTAATATTAATTTTTATTTTAAATTGGCAACTCTCATTAATTGTATTAGGTTGCATGATTGTTATGTATTTTATTATTCAATATTTAAGTCATCGTAGTAAGTATTATTTTACTCATCAACAGGCAGCTATGGGTCAACTTAATGGATTTATTGAAGAAATGGTTGATGGTGTTAAAGTGGTTAAAGTCTTTAATCATGAACAAAAAAATATAGATGAATTTAATAAGCGAAATCAAGCGTTGCAATATGCTTCAACAGAAGCATTAACTTACTCAGGAAGAACAATACCAACAGTTGTCAGTATTTCTTATTTTAACTATGCAGTTGTTGCTTGTGTGGGAGGTTTCTTTACTATAGCTGGTATGATGGACTTGGGAAGTTTATCATCATATTTGATTTTTGTAAGGCAGACTGCACAACCAGTTAATCAATTTACACAGCAGTTAAACTTTGTGTTAGCTGCTATGGCAGGTGCAGAGAGAATATTCGAAATGATGAATGAAATAGAAGAAGTTGATGAAGGACAAGTGACTTTAACACGTGTTAGAGAACGTAATGATGTTTTATATGAATGTCAGGAACATACTGGATTATGGGCATGGCGTCATCCTCGACCAGATGGTAGTGTAGAACTTGTTCCATTAAAAGGGGACGTCCGTTTTCATGATGTTGTGTTTGGCTATGATTCTGAGGTCACAATCTTAAAAGATATCAATCTTTTTGCGAAGCCCGGACAAAAGATTGCTTTTGTTGGAAGTACTGGAGCAGGAAAAACAACAATTACAAACCTAATTAATCGCTTTTATGATATTCATAGTGGGAGTATTACTTATGATGGAATTGACATTAAACTTATCAAGAAGAACGATTTAAGGAAATCTATTTCTATAGTGTTACAAGATACGCATTTATTTACAGGGACAATAGCTGATAATATTCGTTATGGAAAACTTGATGCAACTATGGATGAAGTTATAGAGGCAGCAAAGTTGGCGAATGCTCATAGTTTTATCAAACGTTTACCAAATGGCTATGAGACTATGTTAACAGGTGATGGAGCAAACTTATCACAAGGTCAACGTCAGTTATTAGCCATTGCACGTGCAGCTATTGCTAATCCACCAGTTCTCATCTTAGATGAAGCGACAAGTTCAATAGATACAAGAACTGAAAAGCTTATTGAAAAAGGTATGGACAGACTCATGGAAAACCGTACTGTTTTTGTAATTGCTCATCGATTATCAACAGTCAGAAACTCTAATGCTATTATGGTATTGGATCATGGTCAAATTATTGAACGTGGCAGTCATGATGAACTGATTGAACAAAGAGGAAGATATTATCAATTGTATACCGGTCAGTTTGAATTAGATTAAAAAGAACTGTAACGAAATAACTAGTAGTTATTTTGTTCAGTTTCTTTTTGTTTTGTAACTCTATAGACGAAAAAAATATATATTGGATGGATCATGGTCAGGATACTTTAGTATGCTGAAATATAATGCAGAGCAGTATGGCAAGAAGTTTGCAAGAATAAAGCAGTATGAATCAACATCACAAAAGTGCCATAAATGTGGATATATGAATAAGAGGATAAAAGAATTAAGCAATAGGGAGTGGGGGTGTATGCAATGTCAGATAAGAGAGATGTTAATTCAATACTTTCATGTTCCTTGCTAACTTTTGTTTATTATTCATCACAAATTTGAATTTCTTAAAATTTCTTTAATTCAAGTATATAGATTTTTGAAAAGAAGTTAAGAGTAAAAAATGATTCATTTAAATCAAACAATGCTTCCTGATGATTTGACAAGTCATTTCCTTTTATTTTATATTATTCTTATTTTATCAACAGAAAATGATACAACCTATTAGTATACGTCACCAATATACCAGTTGTAAATGAGTATTGGAAAAATTATAATAAAATTGAATTTATAAAATGTTATGAAAGTGACTGAAGTATAATGGATAAACAAAAAATATTAATTGTAGATGATTCAGAAATGAATAGAGATCTACTCGTTGAAATTCTTAAAAATCAGTATGATATTGTAGAAGCAAATAATGGTGCTGAAGCAATTACAATTCTTTCACAGCAAAGAAAAGACTTTTCACTATTACTGTTAGATATTTTTATGCCTGAAATGGATGGATTTGAAGTTTTAACTTATATAAACAAATATCATTGGGATGATAACCTCGCTGTTATTATGATTTCTGCTGATAATTCTCCTTCTAATATTAAGCGTGCTTATGATTTGGGGGCATTTGACTATATCAGTCGACCCTTTGATTCAACAATTGTCCATCGTCGTATTTCAAATACAATGCTTCTATATGCGAGACAGCATTATCTTGAAAAGATTATAACACAACAGTTTCATGAACAGGAAAAAAATAACAAACTGATGATTTCAATTTTATCTCATATTGTTGAATTCCGTAATGGTGAAAGCGGTCTACACATATTACGTGTTAATGCCATTACTAATCTTTTATTAAAAAAGCTGATACAACAAACTGATCAATATGTTTTATCTGAGACAGATATTGCTTTAATTAGTACAGCATCATCTCTCCACGATATTGGAAAGATATCAATATCAAGTTCTATTTTGAATAAACCTGCTCGTTTGACTAATCAAGAGTTTGAAGTTATTAAAACCCATCCTATAATTGGAGCAAAAATGTTGCAGGACTTACCTGCTGAACAACAAGAATCTCCCCTTGTTAGTGTTGCCTATGAAATATGTCGATGGCATCATGAGAGATATGATGGTAGTGGATATCCTGATGGATTAAAAGGAGATGAAATTCCAATAGCGGCACAAGTCGTTGCTTTAGCAGATGTTTATGATGCATTAACAACAGAAAGATGTTATAAAGAAGCTTATTCACATAATCAAGCACTAAAAATGATCTTAAGAGGTGAATGTGGGGCTTTTAATCCTATTCTTTTACAATGTTTGATAAATATTTCAGATATGCTTGAAACTGAATTGAAAAATGTAGCAAAGATTCAGCCAACACCTCAAAATATTAGAAATATGATTGAAAAGAAAAATATTAATGGAATCCTTGATAGAAATAAAGATCCCTTATCATACGAAAAAACATTGCATTTGTTATACACTGATCCTCTAACTGGAGTATACAATCGTCGATATTATGATGAACATTTTGTCAATCAACAAGATATTGAAAATATGGTTGTCATCGATATTGATAATTTCAAATCTATAAATGATTCTTATGGCCATTATGTTGGAGATTGTGTTATACAAAAAATAGCAAAAACAATAGTATCATGTGTCCGAAAGATAGATACTGTCATTCGCTATGGTGGAGATGAATTCATTATTATATTCTGTTGTATTCCATCTGATTTATTTAAGAAACGATTAAAGATTATACGTACTTCAGTAAATATGCTAGAATTTGATGAATGTCCAAACATTTGTGTATCAATAAGTATGGGTGGGATTTATAAAACGGATAATCCAATAAAACTATTTAAAATTGCTGATGATTTTATGTATAAAGCAAAAAATAAAAAAAATAAAGGAATCGTGGCTATTTATGATGACAAAAAAATTATGAGAGAAAGTGAGGAAATATAATATGAACCTAAGAGAATGTTATATGAAGCTTGATGGAAATTATGATGAGGTCGTTCAGAGATTACAAAATGAGTATATAGTGGAGAAATTTATGTTCAAGTTTTTAAAAGATAAAAGTTTTAATTTCTTAAAAATTTCTATCCAGAATGAAAACTATGAAGATGCACATCGCTATGTTCACACTATCAAAGGAATTTGTCAAAATCTTTCATTTTCTAAGTTATATGAAAGCAGTCATCAAATGACAAATGAATTCAAAAATAATAATTATAAAAAAGCCCTTGATTTAATGCCCCAATTATCAAAAGACTATTATCAAATAATTGATGCTATTAATGAATATCAAATGTTTAAGGAGAAGTAACAAGAATGGGTAGCATTAAAACAAATAATCATATAACTCGCTTTCTTACTCGTAGTTTTATTTTGCTTATTCTGTTTAGCACAATTATATTTTTCTTGTTAGGGGTATTCATGAACCAAAAAAGTAATGAAAGTATATATAAAATAGGCGAAATTTATATGTCTAGCATGAATAAAGAAATCTCTAAAAACTTTGAAAACGTTATTAAATTACGTTTTGAGCAAGTGGCAGGTATTGTTTCTACGGTTTCAAAAGAAAACAATGATTTACAAGAAATCTATGAAGAATTGGCTTATAGGTCAGAAATCAGAGGATTTGAACATTTATCAATATGTGCTAGTGATGGTACTTTTGAAACAATTTATGGAAAAGCAATATCTCCTAATAATCCATTGCCTTTCGTAGATGCCTTAAAAAATGGTCAGCAACGAGTTGCTGTTGGTACTGATGCTAATGGGAATGAACTTGTTTTGTTTGGGATTAATGCTGATTATCCTATGCAAAACAATAAAAAATGTACTGGTTTAGTGGCAGCTATTTCTTTGAAGTATATCACAGAATTTCTTTCTTTGGATAATGAAGGGGATGAGACATATTATCATATTATTAGATCCGATGGTAGTTTTGTTATTCGTAACTCTAACACTGACTTATGGGAGTCATTTGATGTAATCCAAAAGCAACACAATTTTGAAAAAGTTGATTCATCAAAAAAAACTCTTCTTGAAGGACTTGATAAAGCACTTCAAAATAATAAAGATTATACAAAAATGATTAAAATTAATGGTCAATATCATCAAGTTTATGTCACATCTTTACCTTATTCTGAATGGCATTTAGTCGCAGTTATGCCGTTTGAAATGTTAGGATTTATCATAGATGATCTAGGTATCCAACGTGTTGGCACGACAGTACTTGCTTGTGCTGCTATATTGATTCTTTTTATACTCATTTTCCAACGCTTTTTCGTTATGACAAAATTACAATTGCAAGAATTGGAGAAAGCACGTGAAACCGCTATAGAAGCGAATAAGGCCAAAAGTGAATTTTTAGCAAATATGAGTCATGATATCCGCACACCTATGAATGCTATTGTAGGAATGACAGCAATAGCAACAGCACATATAGATAATCAAGAACAAGTTAAAAACTGTTTGAAAAAAATCACACTATCAAGTAAGCATTTATTAGGACTCATAAATGATGTTTTAGACATGTCTAAAATTGAAAGTGGTAAGTTATCTTTAACTATGGAAGCAATTTCATTGAAAGAGGTTGTTGAAGGTATTATCATTATTATGCAACCGCAGGTAAAAGCAAAAAAACAGAAATTCGGTATACATATTGAGGATATTTCAACAGAAAATGTATGGTGTGATGGTGTCCGTTTAAATCAAGTCTTATTAAATCTTTTATCTAATGCAACTAAGTTTACACCAGATGGTGGTTCTATAGATTTCTCTCTTTTAGAAGAAGAATCTCCAAAAGGTGAGAACTATGCTCGTATTCATATCATTGTTAAGGATGACGGAATAGGTATGACTCCAGCATTTTTAGAAAAAATATATGAATCCTATAGTCGGGCAGATGGAAGGAGAATACATAAAACTGAAGGGGCCGGTTTAGGTATGGCAATCACAAAATATATTGTCGATGCAATGGAAGGAACTATTGATGTACAGAGTGAACTCGGAAAAGGAACGGAGTTTCATATCGTTTTAGATTTTGAAAAAGTATTGACGATGGAAATGGATATGGTTTTACCGCCTTGGAATATGTTGATTGTTGATGATGATAAATTATTCTGTGAGAGTGCTATAAAAACATTAGATTCTATTGGTATTAAAGCTGAATGGACATTAAGTGGAGAAGACGCTATAGATCTAGTTATTCAACATCATAAAAAAAGAAATGATTATCAAATTATCTTATTGGATTGGAAACTACCAGATATGGATGGTATTCAAATTGCTAGAGAAATTCGACATAATTTAGGAGGGGACATCCCTATTTTACTCATTTCTGCATATGATTGGAGCGAATTTGAGATAGAAGCTCGTGAAGCCGGTATTAATGGATTTATTTCAAAACCTCTATTTAAATCAACTTTATTTTATGGTTTACGCCAATATATGGGTATTGATTCAATGCAAGAGCAAGTATTGAATCAAAATATTGACATATCTGGACATCGTATCTTACTTGCCGAAGATAATGAACTTAACTGGGAAATTGCAAGAGAAATATTATCTGATATGGGTATGGAATTGGAATGGGCTGAAGATGGTGAAATATGTCTTCAGAAGTTCCAAGAATCACCAGAAGGATATTATGATGCTATTCTTATGGATATTCGTATGCCTCGTATGACAGGTTATGATGCGACTAAAGCAATTCGATCATTAGAGCGTTCAGATGCATCAGTTATTCCAATTATTGCAATGACAGCAGATGCTTTCTCTGAAGATATTGAAAAATGTTTAGAGTGCCAAATGAATGCTCATATAGCAAAACCTATTGATATTAAAGAACTCACTCGATTATTGAAGAAATATTTAATATGATGTCTAAGAAGGGATTTTATGGATTTAAACGATTAAGCTTATATATGTAATACTTTCCCACTAGACAACATAAATGGAGATTTTAGATAAGTATAAAAGTTTATCATTAAAATTTAAATCTTTAACGGGGTAGTCATACCCCGTTTTATATTCAATTTTTGCAGTGAATGTCTATTATGCCAATATAATAAAGTATAATTTGCTTTTCATCAGCAATTCTATCCCGAGCTATATTCATCATATCAGCAACACTCATTTCATCATATAAGGCAAGAATTGCTTGTGATTGCTAAATAATGTTTTGAATCCAAATAAAATTTTTATTTTATCATTTTTATTTACAAATAGAATATATAAAAATATAATAAGCAAAAAGAAGGGGAATAAGGGGGAATAAACATGATAGATGGTCATATGCATTTAGAAAATGGTCCGCTTACAAAAGAATATGTATTAGAATTTGTTGAAGAAGCACATAAAAAAGGAATTGATAAAATTCAAATCTTAGATCATACACACCGCTTTATTGAGTTTGAACCTATTTATATGGAACTTAAGGATTATGAGGTCCAAAAAACATGGTTAGAAAATAAAAAGATGAAATTCAAGGACCATCTTGCTGATTTTGTTAATTTGATGGAAGATGTCAAGGCAATGGATTTGCCTATAAAAGTAACATATGGATTAGAAGTATGTTATGTTCCACAACATGAAGAATTCATTAGAAATATTTTATCACAATATCATTTTGATTTTCTAGTAGGGGCTATTCATTCTATCGATGGAATATTATATGATATGGGATTTTCAAAAGCTTTACTATGGGATAAATATGATGTTAATCATATTTATAAAAGATATTATGAATTGATATTTCAATTAATTGAATCTGATTTATTTACTCAACTTGCACATCCAGATACAATTAAATTATTTGAAATTTATCCAACATATGACTTAAAACCAACATATCAGAGATTATCTGAACTTTTAAATGAACATCATATGAAAGCAGAAAATAATACAGGTTGTTATTATAGGTATAATCATCCAGATAAAGGCTTATCTAATGAACTTTTAGAAAACTTTAAAAAAAATCATGTACAATTAATTACTGCTTCTGATGCACATAAACCTGCTGATGTTGGAAGTTATATAAAGGATGCAGAAGAAAGAAATAAAATTTAGCATATATTTGATATATGCTTTTTTGTTTGCTTCAAAGTTGTTTTGCCTACAATAATGAAAGAAGGAGGTTAAAATAATGAAAGAAATGATTTATGGATATGTAAGAGTGTCTAGTAAAGATCAAAATGAAGAGAGACAAGTTATAGCAATGAGAAATTTTGGTATAGAAGATTCTCATATTATTATTGAAAAACAATCAGGTAAAGACTTTCTGAGACCAAAGTATTTAAAATTGACTAAAAAGCTAAAAACAGGAGATATATTGGTTATTAAAAGTATAGATCGTTTAGGTAGGAATTATGATGAAATTATTGAACAATGGAGGACTTTAACAAAAGAGAAACATATTAGTATAGTTGTATTGGATATGCCATTATTAGATACTAGGAAAGATCAAGATTTAATAGGAACGCTTATATCAGATATTGTTTTACAATTACTAAGTTATGTTGCACAGACTGAAAGAGAATTTATTCATCAACGGCAAGCAGAAGGTATTGCAGCAGCTAAAGCGAGAGGAGTTCATTTTGGACCAGATCGTATTCAATTGTCTCCAGAATTTATTGATTATGCATGTCTATGGCATCAAGGCCAGATTTCTTCAAGAAAAGCAGCTCAGAAATTAGGTATATCTTATCAAACGTTTTTACGGCGAGCAAAAGAAAGAGAATACCAAAAAATAATTTAATTTGTCACAAAATGTAGAATTTTTGTAACAGTAACTATAAAAACAAAATGAACCATTATATCCAAGAAAACTACTTAAATAAAGTATAACTCGCTTGTTACAGAATGTCTACAATCTGTAACAAAGGAGGTGTTTTATGAATATATATCAAAGATTTAAAGAAAGATTAATGTTCTTACTATTTCATTCTTGTCATATTTATTTATTAGAACACTTTCAAAATATTGTTATTTTCCAATATAATCCCCAGAATCACAATATATATGTTGTTCCAAGGTGTCAAAGGTATTTTAATATCACCAAACATAGATTAGAGACATCATATAATGATTTATTTGATAATATTCTTTCTGGACAAGGAGCTTGTTATGGGAGGGTTCAATTAAATCTAAATGGTTCATGGGTGATACTAGAATATCAATATATTTATAAGAATAAAAGGTTAGTACGGATAGATGGTTATATGACTGACATTGATGACATGAAACAATATGAAAGTTATCTATTAGATGTATCCCAAAAGGATGGGTTAACACATCTCTATAATAAAGTGACAGTTGAAAAAAGAATAGAGGAAAATATTCTTTTACATGGGAAAGGAACTTTATTGATGTTAGATATTGATTGCTTTAAAAAATTAAATGATCAATATGGACATTTAGAAGGTGATAAAATTCTCAAAGGATTTGCTGCTGAATTAACGAGCGTTTTTCAGAATGAAATTATAGGGAGAATTGGAGGAGATGAATTCATTGTTTATCTTAAAACAATGAAAAAAGATAATCTTATTGATAAGATAGATTATCTTTTAACTCAAGTTACATCTCAATATCAAATTATGCCTTTTTCAATAAGTATTGGTATTGTTAATTATAATGGTCAAGACACATATGAGGAATTTTTTCATAAAGCAGATATGGCTATGTATAAAGCAAAATCTATGTGTGATCAAAAATATTATTTTTATGAGTAAGATAGAACCACATGGTTCTTTTTTTTCTTATTTTGCATATTATATAAAGAATTGTTTGTAATTGTATACAATTCAAATAAAAAATAATAAAAATTTGTGTTTTTTAATAATATCACTGGACAAATTTGTTTTTATCAAATATAATAGCAACAACATTATAAAGGAGGACGTCAATATGACAGAAAAAAGAGTTTACAATTTCTCAGCAGGTCCATCAACACTACCTGTACCAGTATTAGAAAAAGTAGCTGCTCAAATGTTGAACTATAAAGATAGTGGAATGAGCGTTATGGAAATGAGCCATAGATCGTCGTCCTATTTAGAAATCTTTAATGAAACAAAGGCATTATTAAAAAAGGTATTAAATATACCAGATAACTATAAAATCTTATTTATACAAGGCGGAGCAACACAACAATTTTCAACTATTCCATTAAACTTAATGAAAAATGGAAAAGCTGATTATATTGTTACTGGAGCTTTCTCTAAAAAAAGTGCTCAAGAAGCTAAAAAATTTGGTGATATTCATATTGCTTACAATGGTGCTGATAATGGCTTTAAACATATTCCTACACAAGAGGAATTAGATTTAAGAGAAGATGCATCTTATGTTCATTTATGTTCTAATAACACAATTTTTGGAACAGAATGGAAATACGTACCAGATACAAAAGGGGTACCAGTTGTCGCTGATATGTCATCTAATATCTTGTCTAAACCAATCAATGTTGCTGATTATGGGATGATTTATGCAGGTGCACAAAAAAATATGGGTATCGCAGGATTAGGTGTAGTTATTGTAAGAGAAGATCTTATTAAGGACCATAAAGAGAATATTCCAGTTCTGATGGAATATAATACAATTGCAGATAATGATTCAATGTACAATACCCCACCAACTTTCTCAATCTATGTGCTTGGTTTAATGCTTGAATGGATTGATAGTTTAGGTGGATTAGAAGTTATGCAAAAAAGAAATGAAGAGAAAGCGAAATTATTATATGACTATTTAGATCAATCAGACTTCTATCATGTTCATAGTGATAAAGATAATCGTTCATTTATGAATGTGACATTTACTTGTCCTAATAAAGATTTGGATGCTAAATTTGTTAAAGAATCTATTGCAGCTGGAATGTCTAATTTAAAAGGACATCGTTCTGTAGGAGGAATTCGTGCATCTATCTATAATGCTATGCCATTGGATGGAGTTCAAACATTGCTTGATTTTATGAAAAAATTTGAAGAAGAGAATAAATAGGAGATATATATGTATAATATTAAATTATTAAATAAAATTTCTCCAGTTGGAGTCGGTCAATTTGATGACCAATATCTTGTTGGGGAAGATGTTGAAAAAGAAGATGGTGTATTGGTACGTTCTGCATCAATGCATGAATATGAATTGAATGATAATTTAAAAGCAATTGCAAGAGCTGGAGCAGGTGTTAATAATATACCACTTGAAAAGTGCAGCAATGAGGGGATTGTTGTCTTTAATACGCCAGGAGCGAATGCAAATGCAGTTAAAGAGTTAGTATTATGTGGACTTTTCTTATCATCACGTAAGGTAGTAGAGGGGATTGATTGGGTTAAAACTCTTAAGGGGAATGAGGATGCTGCAAAATTGGTGGAAAAGGGAAAAAGCCAGTTTGTAGGACCAGAGATAGAAGGTAGAAAATTAGGAATTATTGGTTTAGGTGCAATAGGGGTTCATGTTGCTAATGCTGCAATCAAATTGGGGATGGAAGTTTATGGATTTGATCCATATATTTCAGTTAATGCTGCATGGGGAATGAGTAAATGGGTTAAGAATGCTCAAAATGTAGAAACGATTTTTAGTGAATGTGATTATATTACATTACATGCACCTAGCACAAAAGAGACAAAAGGGATTATTAATCAAGAAAGTATTGCAATGATGAAAGATGGAGTTCGTATTTTGAACTTTGCAAGAGGGGATTTAGTCAATGCACAAGATGTTTTGACTGCTATTGATTCTGGAAAAGTTGCCAAGTATATTACTGACTTTGCAACACCAGATATCATTGATCATGAAAATGTGATTGTCATGCCACACTTGGGTGCTTCTACGCCAGAATCAGAAGATAATTGTGCCCGCATGGCAGTAAAAGAGATAAAGGATTATCTAGAAAGTGGTAATATTGTGAATTCAGTTAACTTCCCAACTATTAACGAACCACGCACGACAAAGTATCGTATTTGTTTGATTCATAAAAATGTACCAAACATGTTAGCACAATTTGCCACTCTTTTAGCTAATCAAGAAATTAACATTGAAAATATGGTAAATAAAGCTAAGGATGATTATGCTTATACAATTATTGATACAAACGATGTTGTAGGAACAAAAGAGTTTGAAAGTTTGGAAAATGTTATTAAAGTAAGAGTTGTTGAATAACGAAGTTGTGAGACAAAAGGATAGAATTTCTATCCTTTTTAAGTCTTATATGATTATTTATTTCTTTGTTCTTGGTTTAATGTTTGGTAGGAATTAATTGTAAAATATGCTAGAATAAAGAAAAAGGGGAATGATAATTGTGAAAAAAATAGGAATATTGCTAGGTATTGCTTGTTGCTTGATGGGTTGTCAAAAACAAACTGAAGTGGAGATATTGAAAGAAGCAAATTCATATACATATCAAGATCAGTTAGAATTTGAAGTTATGAAAACAGAAGTCAGTCAACAAATTGCACCCTCAAATAAAAATAAAACATATAAATATATTAAGTTATCAGATGAAAATAATATTTTTATAGATATGGTTGTTAAAACAGTTAATTTATCAAAAAATGAAATGAAGATGACAGATATATTTAATGGACAATTTGAAATCAATAAAGAATCATATCCAATGAAACATGCTATAGAAACAGTCAATTATAATCAAATGAGTACAACAGATACTTTAAAAACAAATGAAACAAGATATGTACATCTTTATTGTGAAGTTCCTAAGGAGCAAGTTAAAGAAGAAGCAAGTCTCCAATTTAAAGTTTTAGATGAGCATGAATTTCAATATACATTCACAACAGAACAACATATTGTTAATAATGATAGCAAATCATTGGGTGATATTTTAACTCTTAAGCAAACGCAAATTGCTTTAAATAATATAACACAATCGAATAAAATTGAGCCTTCTAATAAAGGTTTCTTCTACAGTTATATTCCAACTGATCATGAAGATGAAACATTTGTTATTTTACAAATTGATATTAAAAATACTACAGATAGTTCACTAGATCCAAGTGATTATATTTATTGTGAATATACAATAGGGCAAGAACAGATTAAGTCACAAATTATTATAGAAAGTGAAAATCATAAATCTGTATCAAAAACAGGAAAGATAGAGCCATTACAAACACGTACATTGTATTTGGCTATGCCTGTAAAGAATAGTGTTTTATCTGAAAAGGGGACAATACATTTATTTGTTGAAGGGAATACATTTGAGATACAGTTATAATATTGATGACTGTATCTCTTTTTTTATTTGTCATAAGATAGTTATCCTATCTTGGAGATTGATATTTTTATTGAAAAAAAGGATATAAAAAGATATAATGAACTTAAGTAAATAGGATTGTAAAGGGTGTGATTATTATAAGGATTTCATTTAGTCATGAAGTTCGTTTATCTGTACCTTTACGGACTGGACATTTATCATGAGATAAATGTCTTTTTTTACCTCAAAATATGAAAATTCTTATCATTTTTGAAGGTTCATTTAAGTACAAATTAATGAACAAGAATTTTATAAAAGGAGGATTTGAAAGTGAGAGGTATAAAAACAAATAGGTTTATAGGTATCATCGTTGCTGGAGCACTTACATTGGTGATGAGTAGTATACCAAGTCATGTAAATGCTGCTAACAGTCCAATATTGGATAGTAATGGGAAGACATTTTCTACATTAGATGATGCTATTCAAAATGGTAGTGGTCATATTATATTACAAGAAAACTTGACACAGCAACAAATGGTTGTCGAAAAGGGAAAGACTATCCAATTAGATTTAAATGGTAAAAAATTGACTTTACAGAAAGATAATGGTCCTGGTCTAACTGTACAAGGAAGTCTTGAAATTAAAGGGAATGGGACATTAACTAAAGAGGGATATGGTTATTTAATTGATAACTCAGGAACTCTGAATATTGTAAATGGAACATATACAGATGATATAAATAATGAAAAGGAACAAAATGGAACTAAGAATTCTGCTTTGATTCGTAACTTAGGAACAATGACAATTCATGATGGAACTTTTACAGATTCTGGGATTGTCATTAAGAATGATGATAGCAGTGCTCAAGTCTATGGGAATTTAACAATAAAAGGTGGTACATATCATTGTACTTCTGACAAAAGCTTTGCAAATATTCAAAATAGTGGTGTTGCAACAATTGAAGATGGTACATTTGATGGTGGTAATTATACAATTCTAACAAGATTTTGGAAAGGACCAGCAAAAACAACAATCACTGGTGGACATTTTAAGCAATCTTTAAAGGATAATTATGTGTTTGCTAATTATTTTGACACACAAGGTGGAACAACTGTTAATCATATTAGCGGTGGTACTTTTGAAGGGAATTTTGGAGCTGATAAAATAGGAGAAAATTCACCAACTGGTCAAGTTAATACGATAATATCAGGTGGTCAATTTGATAACGATGTCAATGCTTTTTTAGAGCAAGGTTATAGTTGTGTAAAAGTTAATAATGTATATAAGGTTGCTAAAAGTGCAACAGGTATCACACTTTCAGAAGCAAAGAAAACATTACTTGTAGGATCTGAATTAGCTTTAAAAGCTACTGTTACACCTTCTACAACACTTGACCAAGTCACTTGGAGTTCAAGTGATTCCAAAATTGCAACTGTTAATGCCAATGGAGTGATAACAGCAGTAAAAGAAGGAACTGCAATTATTACTGCAAAAGTAGGTTCTTTCAGTGCAAACTGTAAAGTTACAGTTCAAGCAATTAAGGCAGATATACCAAATGTTGATTTATCAAAACCAGATACAACAGTAAAAGTAGGAATTAGTGATAACAATTCACAAACAACAATTATCAATACAGTTAATGATATCGTTAAAGATATATTGAATGGGCAACAAGTTGCTGAAAATATTTTAAGTCATGAAACAGCTTATAAAGTTGAAAAAGCCATTTTAGATAATCAAACAATTACTGTAAAAGCTAAATCTCAAATACTACAAGAGAGTGCCATAAAACAAGAAGAACTTCAAAAAATAAAAGATGTTTTAAAAGTTTCTAATGGAACTACACAAACTTCACCAAAAATTGTACAATATATTGATTTGAGCATGATGTTGATTGCTAATAACAATGAGGAATTAGGAAGTTTATATCAATTAAATAAGCCTATCACTTATACATTAACTTTACCAAGCAATCTTAAGGCTGAGGGAAAAACATTCTATGTTATACGTCTTCATGATGGAAAAGCAGATAAATTAGCAACAACTCTAAACAGTGATGGAACATTGTCTTTTTCTACAGATAGGTTCTCAACATATGCTTTGGTATATGAGGAAAATGTTGAAATCAATTCAACAGATAATCTTGAAAAAAATCCAACAAATGTGAAAACGAGTGATGAAAATCAAACAATTTTATGGATATCTATAGCGAGTTTAGCATTAGTAAGTGGAATTGTCTTAATTTTAGATAAAAAAAGAAAAGATTTATTAAATAAATAATAAAAGCTTTAACGGAATAATGATTATTTTTATTTCGTTGAAGTTTTTTTATGTCTCTGTTATAAATAAAATTATATATTATAATATATAATTAAAAATTATTCTATTTTTATGCTTTCATATATTGACAAATTTAAGAAAGAGGAGTATTCTAAGTTTGAAGTTAGAGTTCGCTAACTTATATTTATAAATGTTTGGTTAGGTTTTGCTAACTTTGTTTGGAAAGTGATATCAGTTTTATACTGATAAGAAAGAGAGGTAGACATGATGCCATTAACATTTGCTGATTTAAATAAAGAAAATATTATAAAAAAAGTGGGTGGAGGAAATGAAACCAAACGTCATCTTGAAAATCTTGGTTTTGTTCCAGGAAGCTCTGTTTCAATTATCACAAAGAATAACGGAAATTTAATTGTAAATATAAAAGACTCTAGAGTCGCAATTAGTGAAGAACTTGCTAAAAAAATCATGATTTAAGGAGGGGGGGAAAGTTATGACATTAAAGGAAGTCAAAGTTGGAGATACAGTGACTGTCAAGAAGTTAAATGGTCAAGGTGCAACAAAACGAAGAATTATGGATATGGGTATAACTAAGGGCGTTGAAGTTTTCGTAAGAAAAGTAGCTCCATTAGGGGATCCGATAGAAGTGACTGTGAGAGGATATGAATTATCGTTAAGAAAAGCCGATGCTGCTATGATTGATGTAGATTAAGCAGCATTTAAAATGATACTAGAGTTAGTTATGGGTAACTAAAGAGGAGGAAAAATATGAGTATACAAGTTGCATTAGCTGGTAATCCAAACAGTGGAAAAACAACATTATTTAATGCTTTAACGGGTGCAAATCAATTTGTTGGAAATTGGCCAGGAGTTACAGTTGAGAAAAAAGAAGGAAAATATAAAGGAGATAAGGAAATCAAGATTACTGATTTACCAGGTATTTATTCGTTATCACCTTATACATTAGAGGAAGTTGTTTCTCGTGAATATTTATTAAATGAAAAAGTTGATGTTATATTAAATATTGTTGATGGTTCTAATTTAGAGCGTAACTTATATTTAACAACCCAACTCCTTGAATTGGGAATTCCAGTTGTGGTGGCAATCAACATGCTTGATGTTATTGAAAAGCGTGGAGATAAAGTGAATTACGTTCAATTGTCAAAAGAACTAGGATGTCCAGTTATGCCTATATCAGCTCTTAAAAATAAGGGTATAGATGAGGTTATGGCAAAGGTAAAAGAAAGTGCTCATCGTTCTTTTGAAGCTAAAAATATTTATGACAAAGAAATAAATTCAGTTTTAGATCAATTATCACACTTATTACCTAGAAGTATTGATCAACATATTACTTTATTCTATAGTATAAAATTATTTGAACGTGATGATAAAATCATTTCTTCATTAAATACAAAGGTTGAAGATGAAAGCCTTATACAAGCTATTGAAAAGAAGATGGATGATGATAGCGAAAGTATTATTACTGATGCGAGATATAGTTATATCACAAAGATTATTAAAGATTGTTATGTAAAAGCCAATCGTGAAAGTTTAACAACATCTGATAAGATTGATAGAATTGTTACTAATCGTATCTTAGCTTTACCAATCTTTGCATTGGTTATGTTTATTGTTTATTACGTCTCTGTAACATCAGTAGGAACATTTGTAACCGAATGGACAAATGATGTTCTCTTTGGTGAAATGATTCCACCAGCAATTGAAGGATTCCTAGTCTCAATTAATTGTGCAGCATGGCTTCAAAGCTTAATCCTTGATGGTATTGTGGCAGGAGTTGGTGCAGTGTTAGGATTTGTTCCACAAATGTTAGTGTTATTTATATTTTTAGCAATATTAGAAGATTGCGGATATATGGCACGTGTTGCATTTATCATGGATAGAATCTTTAGAAAATTTGGATTATCTGGAAAATCATTCATTCCAATGCTTATAGGTAGTGGATGTGGAGTACCTGGCATTATGGCTAGTCGTACGATTGAAAGTGATCGTGATCGTAAAATGACAATTATGACAACAACTTTCATTCCATGTGGTGCGAAATTACCTATTATTGCTTTGATTGCAGGAGCTTTGTTTGATGGAGCCTCTTGGGTATCGCCTAGTGCTTATTTCTTAGGTGTTGGAGCTATCATTGTTTCTGGAATTATTTTAAAGAAAACAAAATTATTTGTTGGAGATCCAGCACCTTTTGTAATGGAAATGCCAGCATATCATGCTCCTAGAGTATTAAACGTTTTAAGAAGTATGTGGGAAAGAGGATGGTCTTTTATTAAAAAGGCTGGAACTGTTATCTTATTATCTACAATTGTGATTTGGTTCTTACAATCATTTGGATTTGAAGATAGTGGATTTGCTATGGTTGATGATATTAACAATAGTTTGTTAGCTACAATTGGACAAACATTTGCTTGGATCTTTACACCACTTGGTTGGGGTGAATGGAAAGCAGCTGTTGCGAGTATTACTGGTTTGGTTGCTAAAGAGAATGTTGTTGCTACATTTGGGCAATTGTACGGATTTGCTGAAGTAGCAGAGGATGGTGTTGAGATTTGGGGAACACTTGCTGTGAGTTTCACAGCGCTATCTGCATATTCATTTTTAGCATTTAACTTATTGTGTGCACCTTGTTTTGCCGCAATGGGAGCTATGAAAAGAGAAATGAACAATGCAAAATGGACAGCTTTTGCAATTATATATCAATGTGTATTCGCATATGCGGTTGCCCTTATCATTTACCAACTTGGAAATCTTATTATCAATGGAGTTTTCGGTATTGGAACTATTGTTGCATTGATTGTTCTTGTAGGTATGATTTTCTTGCTTGTTAGAAAAGGAAAATCTTCAGAAAAATTAGAAGTTCAATATTCAGTTCATTAACAAAGGAGGTGGACATAATGAATCTATCAACATTATTGGTTTTATGTGTACTTATCTTGATTATATCGTTCTCTGTAAGAACGATTATTAAGGATAAAAAAAGTGGGAAATCATCATGTGGTGGTGATTGTGGCGCTTGTGGTAGCCATTCATTATGCCATGATTCCAAATCATTGTTTGAAGAATATAGAAAGCAAGAGCTACATCGCTAGCTCTGCTTTTTGTTAGGAGGTTATATATGTCTACGATTATTATTATTTTATTATTAATAGGAGTTGTTATTTTGGCAATTAAAAATTCATCTCAACACTTTAAGGGGGATGGTGGATGTTGTTCAGATCATTCAAAAATACCAGATAAAAAACTTCAGGAAGCAGTTATTGGCTATAAGACGATTCATATTTCTGGAATGCATTGTCCTCGTTGTGCTGTCAAAGTTGCTGAATCCATTAATAAAATTGAAGGTGCTAGTGCTAAAGTCAATGTTGAAGATCACATTGCTATTGTTTCATATGATAGAGAAATTGTGAATCAAAAATTGCATGATGCTATAGAAAAAGTAGGGTATCATATTATATCAATAAAAGAGTAAGTAATAAACTTATTTCATCATATCTACATACAATTTTAATTGTTATAAACTATGTATGGAATGATCATGTTAATGCCATTATATTTGATAAGATGCTAAAGAGGAACATGTTCTCATGAATGGGAGTTAAGTTCAATTAATGTAGTTAAATGAGAATAATGAGTGTTTTCATCTTAGAATAAGTACGAATCAATATATTATGAAGAAAACAAAATAAACTCAAGAACATTTTAGCCTGTGTTTGTATAATTATTCAAAACATATTGACAAGTGCAGGGAAAAGAGGTATTATAAATATAAGAGTTAGCAAAGACTAACTTATGTGATGAAACAATTCATAATTTAAGTGATTGATGTGAATTAATCATAAAAGATTATATTGTGTATAAGAACTTGGATCATGAATGATAACGAATAACTATAGTTGACCTCATACTCCTATTCATTGTTGTAATGATTATAAAAAGCCAAATAAAATCAGAACATACATTGGCTATGGTTGTTAGAATTGTTCAATGGCACGTAAATGCCATCCAAGCAATAAAAGAGTAATCTTCAGATTACTTTTTTTCTTTGGATAAAATAGGTTAGGATGAAATCATTTAGAGTTGCATTTGAAACTTTTATATGTTAAGGTAAAACAAGAAATGAGTGATATATATGGCAAAGATGTCAGAAAGACATACACAAATATTGGAATTATTGACTGAACAAAAAAGAGTAGAAGTCACTGAGTTATCAGAACTGCTTCATGTTTCACAGGTAACAATCCGTAAAGATTTAGACCAGTTAGAGAATGCTGGACTTATTTTAAGAGCTCATGGATTTGCCACATTAAATTCAAGTGATGATATGAATAACAGATTGGCTTATCATTATGATGTTAAACAAAAGATTGCCAAATTGGCCTGTGAATCCATTCGAGATGGTGAAACAATTATGATTGAATCTGGCTCATGCTGTGCTTTATTGGCATTGGAGATAGCCAAGACAAGAAAAGAAATAACAATAATTACAAATTCAGCTTTTATTGCTGATTATGTTAGAAAGACTGAAAAGATTCGAATTATCCTTCTAGGTGGAGAATATCAATTAGAATCTCAGGTCATGGTTGGACCGTTAACTCGTAAATGTGTGGAAGCATTCTTTGTAGATAAATTTTTTATTGGTACTGATGGCTTTTCAGAGGCATCAGGATTTACAGGAAATGATTATATGAGAAGTGAAACAGTAAGAGACATGTCTAAACAAGCAAAGCATGTCATTGTTGTGACAGAGTCTTCTAAATTTCAAAATATTGGTCTTGTTAATTTATTGCCAACACATGATGTCTCTTGTGTCGTCACTGATAGTGCTATTCCTATTCAATGTGAACAATATTTGTTGGAACAAAAGATTGAAGTTAAAAAAGTATCTTAAAGATATCTGAATAAATAAAAAGATTGAAAATTCAATTCTCAATCTTTTTATTTATTCTTTAATTCATTAAGCAGCCATTGGATTTGTGTGAAAGCAACAGATTCGAAGTCTAGTTGATATTTTGTTTGTATAGCTTCATTGCTTTTATATAAAAAATCAATAAGTGATGAAATAGCATAAACAAATGATACTGTTGATAATTTTGGATCAAGTGTAGATTTAACACTTCCATCATGAAAGTTTTTAGATAATAAAGCAACCATATCACCAGGTTTTACTTGATATTCATTGTAAGGATTATCCCATTGATAATCTTTTTTTGCACTTGCACTCATATAGATTGAACCGAATATATCCATGAAAATAGGATAGTATATATTTTCTTTATAGAGTGAAAGTGTTGTATATGCATAGGCCTGAAATTTTTCATATGTTGTAGAGGCTTGTTTGATTGCTGTTACACATTTTTCATACATAGATGACTGATGACGATAAAATATGGCCCAAAGAATATCTTCCTTACTGTCAAAATAGTTATATACTGTTGTACGTGTAATATGACAACTTCTTGCAATATCTACAATTGAAACGTTATCTATCCCTTTTTCAATACATAAGTTCTGAGTTTGATCTAAGATATTATTAATTTGAATTTGATAATGATTTTGATATTTATTCCCCATATCACTCACTCCTTGCATCTATACTATAGCATTTTTAAATGATTTCAAATACTCTTTTCTTGTAAATTTAAACATAATGTATATTTTACGAACACTTAATTAAATTTTAACACACTGTATAAATTTTGCTGTTATGATAAATGTGTCAAAAGACAGGGAGGAAATTTATAATGAAAAAATTAAAAAAAATAGTGACTTTATCACTAGCAATGGTATGTATATTAGGAAGTGCAGGTTGCTCTACATCAAATAAAGATACAGCCAATAAATGGCCAGAAAAAATTGTCTTGGCACAAATGCCAAATGAAAATAATCCCAATGCTGATTCACAACATGAAAAATTTGCAGCAGCATTATCAGAATATCTAGGAATTGAAGTAGGGTCTGTTGAAGGTACTGATTATACAGCTGGTATTGAAGGTATGGCAAGCAAAAATGTAGATGTTATGCTGGTTTCTCCAATGAGTTATTTCCAGGCAAAGGAAAGAGCAAATGCTGAGTTGTTAGTATCAACACCAACAGCTGCAGATTATAAGACAGCATTTATTACAAAAGCAGATCGAGATGATATTAATTCTTTAAAAGATTTAAAAGGGAAAACTTTTGCATTTGTAGATCAAGCATCTTCATCTGGTTATTTATATCCAAAAGCCAAATTAATCAAAGAACTTCAATTAGATACAGATAAATTAGAAGCTAATGATTATTTCTTTAGTACTGTTGCTTTTTCTGGCGGGCATCCAACTTCATTAACTGGTGTGACTATGGGCGATTATGATGCAGCAGCAGTTGCAAAGGCAATTATCACTCAGATGGTGAAAGCAGGACAATTAAAAGAAAGTGATATTAAGGTAATTGGAGAAACTGATGTTATTCCAAATCCTTGTTATGTTGTAAGAGGTGATTTACCACAAGATTTAAAGGATAAGATTAAAGAATTTTTCATGACATATGATGATGAAAGTTATTTTGAAGCTGTTCATGAAAATAAAGATATTCGATTTGTGGAAGTTACTGATGAGACTTATACACCTGCAAAAGAAATGTTAGAATTATTGAAAATTGATATGGGAGATAAATAAGATGGGGAAACCAATTTTAGAAATTAAGAATTTAGAAAAGGTATATAATGAGACAACACATGCTTTACAAGGCATGAATGTTTCATTTCATGAAGGTGAATTTGTTGTCATTATTGGTCCATCTGGTGCAGGTAAATCAACATTTATCCGTTGTATTAACAGAATGATAGATCCATCTCAAGGAGAAATAGTTTTTGATGGTATTCATATGGAAAAAATGAGAGGCAAAAGTTTAAGAAAACAAAGAAGTATGATTGGAATGATTTTTCAACATTACAATCTTATTGGAAGAACAAATGTTATCAAAAATGTTCTTCATGGGCGTCTTGGACATATGAGTCTGATGAATAGCTTGTGTGGACGTTTTTCCAAAGAAGATATTCAAGAAGCGGCAACTCTTCTTAAACAGGTTGGGTTAGATGAACAAATGTATAAAAGAGCAGATGAACTTAGTGGGGGACAAATGCAAAGAGTTGGAATATGTAGAGCGATTATTCAACATCCCAAACTTCTATTGGCAGATGAACCAATTGCATCACTAGATCCTCATTCTGCAAATAAAGTTATGGATACACTTTATAAAATGACTTGTGAAAGGGGATTAACATGTATTGTTAATCTTCACCAAGTTGATTTTGCAAAAAAGTATGCAACAAGAATTATTGGAATTAAGGCAGGACGTATAGTTTATGATGGAACACTAAACGATTTAACTGATGAAATGATTCAAAACATATATCAAGGTAAAGAAGAACAGATTGTTTTAAAACAATCACATCAAAGTGTTTTTCTAAAAGAAGGTATGGCTAATGGGTAATCTTGCTCTTATTCCATCAAGAAACAGAAAAATTTATCTAGCATTTTTCATTAGTATTATATTTGCTTTAAGTTGTCTTTATTTAGAAATAGATTTATTAGAAATGATATTAGGATTTCCAACATTTGTATCTTTCTTTATTCATAAGTTTATTCCACCGGACTTTTCTAATATTGCTCAGTATGCTCCTGCTGTTGGTGAAACAATATTATTTGCAGTTGTAGGAACATATATTTCAACATTCTTCTCTTTATTATGTGGTATGTTGATGAGTGAGATGACAAATCCATATAAACCATTAAGAATGTTAGTAAGAGCATTTATATCTTTTTTAAGAAATATTCCTGTATTAATTTGGGCAAGTTTATTGGTTTATGCATTTGGAGTAGGTGAAATAGTGGGCTTACTTGCCTTGATTATTGCCACTCTTGGATTTTTATCACGTAGTTATTGTGACAGTCTTAATGAGATTCCCAATTCAAAATTAGAAGCTTTAAAAGCAAGTGGAGCAAGTGACTTACAAATACTTTGGCATGGCTTGTTACCATGTTTTGTACCAAGCTTAATCAATTGGACACTTTATTCTTTTGAAATTAATATTCGTGCATCTACAATATTAGGAATGGTAGGAGCTGGAGGAATAGGGGTTCTTATTCAAACAAATATTAAATTATTTAAGTACCATGAGGCTTGTGCCATTATTATCATTGTCGTAACAATTGTCTTATTAACAGAGTTTATCACAAACAAGATAAGATTATTGGTACATTAAGGAGAGAGTATGGATATTCTAAGAACAACAAAAAAAGGAACAGGACTTCGCTATTTTATCTCTATAATTATTGTTATTTTTGTATTTTTAATAAGTGTTCATTTATTAAATTTAGACTTTACAAAATTTTTAAATCGATTAACTAATATTGGAGAAGTTATCTCAAGAATGTTAGTATTTGATGCATCACTCATTCCAAGTATCCTATTAGAAGTTTTGGTTTCAATCTGTCTTGCTTTGACATCATTGGTTATTGGAACCATCATATCTTTTGTATTGGCTGCTTTAGCAGCAGATAATTTAGCCCCTAATCATTATATAGCATGCATAATCAAAGGAATTGTTGCTATTATTCGTGCCATTCCTGCTTTAGTCTGGATACTTATGGTTGTTGCCAGTGTTGGATTTGGAAATACGGGAGGAATGATTGGACTCATTTTTCCAACAGTTGGTTATTTAACAAAGAGTTTCGCTGCTTCTTTAGAAGAAGATGGTTATGAGAGAGTTGAAGCTTTAAAATCAACTGGTGCCAATTGGATTAACATTGTTGTTAGAGGTGTTGTAGTTGAAACAATGCCACAACTCATTTCATGGATTGCAATGAGATTTGAAAATAATATTGCTGAAGGAATATCACTTGGAATGGTGGGTGTTGGAGGTGTTGGGTATTTATTAAACAAAGCTATCATGAAATTTGATTATCCTGCCATTTCAACAATTATCGTTGTTATCTTTGTAACAATGTTTATCTTTGAAGTTATGACAGTAAATATAAAAAAACGTTTACACACAAAATAGGAGAATAAAAATGCAAAATATAATTCGTTTACCATTAGATAATGCTTACAATGTAAGAGAATTAGGTGGATATTATACAAAGGATAAGCAAATAACACAATGGCATCGTTTTTTAAGAAGTGATGATATTTCTCAACTTACAGATCAGGATATTGAGTTCTTATTAAATTATGGGGTCAATAGTGTCATTGATTTAAGATCACAATCAGAATGCCAAGCTCATCCAGATTCATTAATGAATATTGAAGGTATAGACTATTATCATTTACCATTTATGAGTGGGGATATTGACGATGTAACAAAAATTATGGATAATCTTGAACAATTTGATTTAGGTGATTTCTATGTTGAACTCTTGAAAGAAAAAGAATTGGTTGCTCAACTCTTATCTCTTATAACAGATGCAAAAGAGGGGTGCTTACTTTTTCATTGTTCAGCAGGAAAAGATAGAACAGGGATTCTCAGTATGTTATTGCTTATGATTGCTGGTGTCAGTAATGTAGATATTGAAGCAAACTACCAATTAACATATACTTATTTAAAAGAAAAACCAGGGTTATTAGATATGATGCCTTCTGATATGGATTTATCATGTATGTATTCAAAACCAGAAACAATACGTAAAGCTATTGATTATATATTAGATCATTATCAAGATATAGAAACATATTTGATGAATTGTGGACTATCTAGTCAATATATTAATAAATTAAAAAATAAGTTATTATAATCTTTTAAAGAATAAAATTTATGAAGAGTGTTAGAGAACAATAAACAAAGTGAATAATTAAATTATCATTTATGACATTGGTAAAAAGCCAAGAGGAGCTCTTGGTTTTATTTTCTTATAACAAATTGATTTGAAATGTTTTATACATGCTTAAAATCTACGGTTAGTAATCTTTTAGAGCATGTTTAAGATTATTCTTAAATTAGAATAAGTTGACATTGTTTGTTTTGGAGAATAGTATAAATATATAATGAAAATATCATTTGAAAAAGAAAGGTGGTCATATTATGGGAAGACAGAGATTTAATATACATACTCATACTGCAAGATGTGGTCATGCCGATGGTACAGATGTTCAATATGTTAATAGTGCTATTGAGGCAGGATTTCAGATACTAGGATTTAGTGAACATATTCCTTTTGAAGAAATTAGAATTAAAGGAGCACGTATGTTTATGGAACAAAAAGATGAGTATTTGTTGAGTATAAGAAAACTTCAACAACAATTTAAGGGCAAGATTGAAATAAAAGTTGGATTTGAAGTAGAATATTTAGAAGATCATCTAGACTATTTAAAACAAGTCAAAGAAGAATGTGATTATTTAATTCTTGGACAACATCTTAAATATGTACATTCCCAAAATGAATTTTATGATTATGACTGTTATTGTTCAGATGAGGACTTATTCATATATGTTGAACAGATTGAGGCTGCATTACAACATGACTTGGTTACATATGTTGCTCATCCAGATTATTTTATGCAAGGTCGTAGAATTTTTTCAAAAGCGTGTAAAGAAGTAGCACATCGTATTGCTAAAGCAAGTCTTGAATACGATATCCCTTTAGAGATTAATTTAAATGGATTTCGTTATGGAAAAAAAACATATGAATTTGATGAGAAACCAGATGTTTATGAGGAACGTTATCCCTATCCATTTAGAGAATTTTGGGAAATTATTTCTTCATATGGCTGTAAGGTTCTATATGGTTATGATGCGCATTCTCCTATTGCTTTTCTTGAGAGAAACAGAGAAATGTTAGCTAATGACATATTAAAAGATATTCCTCTACATTTTATTGATTCAGTTTTAATAAAATAAAAAAGGAGTCATAAACTCCTTCAAATCATATAATATTGATATATAAGGAGCGTTCTTTTAAAAGGACGCTTTTTCATTTAAAATGTCTTGATAATAAAAACTCTATCCAGATAAAAGGAACACATAAGAAGACAACTTGGATACTAAGTATTGTGATAATTAAACTACCATGATCCAAAGCAATACGCGGTAATAAAAATAAAGTCACACCTACCAAAACAATTCCAACAATAAACCAGCTTTTTCCCATACATGCCTGAGCATAATCCCAAGTTTCTTCATTCATCATACTGCGTTTTGTGCGATAACCATAAGATGTATTTCTACCTTTTGGTGGTGCAAACCACATAAGAATACCAAAAACAATCATAATAATGGGAATAAATAATGATAATACAGTTATAAATAGTGGCATATGAATTCCTTCTTTCTAAATATATTATACTCCTATTCTATTTAAAAAAGTCAAAAATGATAAATAATATATTTTATGTATGTTTTTATTCAAATTAACAATAATAAGTGAGAAAATAGTAGCTCTTTTACATAAACTTAACAAATTTTATACAAAACTTTGCTATTTAAGAAAAATAAAAAGAGATAAACTGTAATTGTCTTGAAGGACAGATGTTATATGAAAGAAGGATATAAAAAAATGAAAAAATTAGGAGCTTTATTATTGGCATGCGTATTAAGTTTTAGCTTAGTTGGGTGTGGCGGAGATGATAAAACACCAACAAGTAATGGAGATACTACAAATGTAAGTGGTAAAATTACATTAGATGGTTCAACTTCAATGGAGAAATTGGTTAAAGGTCTTGCAGAAGCAATTAAAGAAGATTATCCAAATTTAACATTAGAACCACAATTTACTGGTTCAGGTACTGGTATCAAATCTGTAATTGCTGGAACAGCAAATATTGGAAATTCATCTAGAGCATTAAAAGATGAAGAAAAAGCTGAAGGATTAGTAGAAAACATTGTTGCCTTAGATGGTATTGCAGTTATTGTTGATAAAAACAATAGTATCAAAAATTTAACAAAACAACAATTAGCTGATATCTATACTGGAAAAGTAAAAAATTGGAAAGAAGTCGGTGGGGCTGATCAAAATATCGTTGTGGTAGGACGTGAAGAAGGTTCAGGAACAAGAGACGGTTTTGAAGATATCTTAGGAATTAAAGAAAAATGTAAATATGCAAATACTTTAAATGAAACTGGAGCAGTCGTTGCTAAAGTAGAAGGAACACCTGGAGCTATTGGTTATGCATCTTTAGATGTTGCAGAAGATAGTAAGGATAAAGTGAATATTCTTTCTTTAGATAATATAGTGCCTAGTGAATCAACAATTTTAGATGGTACTTATACTTTACAAAGACCATTTGTTATGGCAACAAAGGGTGAAATCAATAAGCAATCAGAACAAGTTCAAGCAGTCTTCAAATTTATTGAAAGTGCAAAAGGACAAGAAGTGATTAAATCAGTTGGTTTGGTTGTACCAAATAAATAATAAGGACTAAAAAGTGTCTCTAGAGAATAGAGATTCTTTTTATTAATTCAAAGTTAACATTTGTCTCATTAAATTTACTTTTTAACACAATCTTAACAAACTTTATACAAAACATTGATATTTCATTCATAAGAAAAGATATAAACTGAAAATGATTTTTAGAGATGAAATATAAAAAGGAGTTTAGTATGGAAAAAGGAATAGTATCTATTTTAAGTAATAGAAAAACAAAATCAGCAGTTGAAAAAATAGCAGCATATATTTTTACTGCATGTGCAATTGTTTCTATTGTTGCTGTTATTTCTATTACAGGCTATATGATCATATCAGGAACACCAGCAATATTTAAAGTAGGACTTACAGATATTTTATTTAGTAATGTTTGGGAGCCAACTGCTTCAACACCTCAATTTGGTATTCTTAACATTATTTTAACATCCATTGTTGGAGTCTTTTTAGCTATCTGTATAGGAGTCCCAATAGGGATATTAACAGCTGTTAATCTATCTGAAATCGCAAATCCTAGAACAAGAAAAATTATTAAATCAGCAGTGGAATTATTAGCTGGAATACCATCAGTTGTATATGGGTTATTAGGAATTTTGATTATTACACCTATCATGTATCAATTAGAGTTATTTATATTTGCTTCTTCAACAACACATCAGTTTACAGGTGGGTCAAATTTAATATCTGCGATATTGGTTCTAGCTATAATGATTTTACCAACCCTTATTAATATTACAGAAACATCATTAAAAAGTGTTCCAGATGATTATCGTAAAAGTTCACTAGCATTAGGTGCAAGCCAAATGCAGACGATTTTTAAAGTTGTCTTACCAGCAGCAAAGAATGGAATCATGTCAGCAGTTGTCTTAGGTGTAGGACGTGCTATTGGAGAAGCTATGGCTATTTTACTTGTAGCTGGAAACTCTGTTAATGTTCCTTTACCATTTCATTCAGTTCGTTTTTTAACAACTGGAATTGTTTCTGAGATGGGGTATGCATCTGGATTACACAGAGAGGTCTTATTTACGATTGGACTTGTTTTGTTTATCTTTATTATTGTTATTAACCTTGTCTTAACATTTGTACTCAAGGGAGGAAATCAAGATGGAGAATAGTATTTATAATAAAAAAAGTCGTTTTAGTGATAATTTATTAAACTTCTTTATTCAATTTTCTACTCTTATTTCAATAGTGCTACTGGTTGTTATTATTGGATATATATGTTATCGAGGAATTCCTCATTTTTCATTTGATTACTTAATCAATACAACAAGTATTTTAAAGAAAACGGTAGGAATTTTACCTAATATTATAAACACATTATATATGATTGTTGTCACTTTATTAATTGCAGGACCTATCAGCATTGGTGGAGCAATTTATTTAAATGAGTATGCAACAAATAAAAAACTTGTTCATATTATTTCATTTACGACAGAAGTTCTTGCAGGAATTCCATCAATTATTTATGGATTATTTGGAATGTTATTCTTTGGTGGTGTTTTGAATTTAAGTTATTCAATTTTAACAGGAGCTTTCACTTTAGCCATTATGATTCTACCAATTGTTTCTCGTAATACACAGATTGCTTTACAGGCTGTTCCAAAAAGTTATCGTGAAGCTGCACTAGGAATAGGAGCAACAAAATGGTATATGATTCGTACAGTATTGTTGCCGAGTGCTATACCAGGAATCTTAACCGGAATTATTTTAGCAATGGGAAGAATTGTTGCAGAATCAGCAGCACTATTATTCACTGCTGGAAGTCTAAGTATATTACCTACAAATGTATTTTCACACTTATTCTCCAGTGGAGCAACTTTAACAATTCAATTATATTTAGAGATGGCTAAAGCAAATTATGAATCAGCATTTGTTATTGCATTAATTTTAGTTGTTATTGTTTTGTTATTAAATTTCACTGCAAAGTGGATTTCTAAAAAATTTGATGTAAATAAGGTGGATTAGAGTATGAATAAAAAAATTGAAGCTAAAAAATTAAATCTCTTTTATGGGGATAAACATGCTTTAAAAGATGTTGATTTGGCAATTGAAGAAAATAAAATTACTGCCTTTATTGGTCCTTCTGGATGTGGAAAGTCAACATTTTTAAAGACATTGAACAGAATGAATGATTATGTCAATAACGTTAAAATTACAGGTGAAGTTGTTTTAGATAATGAAGATATTTACGACCCACGTGTTGATACAACAGTTTTAAGAAAAAAAGTTGGAATGGTTTTTCAACAGCCAAATCCATTTCCAATGAGTATTTATGATAATGTTGCATATGGACCAAGAATTCATGGTATTAAAAATAAGAAGCAACTTGATGAGATTGTTGAAAAGAGTTTAAAAGCAGCTGCATTATATGATGAAGTGGCAGATCGACTCCACTCATCAGCATTAGGTTTATCAGGAGGTCAACAGCAACGTTTATGTATAGCAAGATGTTTAGCAGTTGAGCCAGAAGTTATTTTGTTAGATGAACCAACAAGTGCACTTGATCCTATCTCTACATTAAAGATTGAAGAACTTCTAATGGATCTAAAAAATAAATATACAATTGCAATTGTTACTCACAATATGCAGCAGGCATCACGTATTGCTGACTATACTGCTTTTTTCTTAGTTGGTGAGATGGTTGAATATGGAAAAACAAAAGATATATTTTCATTACCACAAGATAAACGTACTGAAGATTATATCACAGGACGTTTTGGTTAATATTGTGTTTTAAGCAAAAAACAAATATAATGGAGGTATAGAAAGATGATGAGAACTTTATTTGATGCAGAATTAAATAAATTAAATGTAGATTTAACAAAAATGGGACATTTAGTAGAGGTGTCTATTGAGAATATGATTGATGCTTTTAAGCATCAAGATAAAACATTAGCAAAAGAGATTATGGATAATGATAGATTGATTAACGATATGGAAAGAGCAATTGAATCTAGATCATTTAATTTAATTTTAAGGCAGCAACCCATTGCAAGTGATTTAAGAAATGTGACATCAGCATTAAAGATTGTTACAGACTTAGAAAGAATTGGAGATCAGGCTGCAGATATTGCTGAAATTATTTTGAATTTTGAAGGAGAACATGCTTATCGTACTGTTGAGCATATTCCAACAATGGCTAAAAAAGCAAAAATGATGGTTCATGAAGCTATTGATGCTTTCATTAAAAAAGATCTCTCTACAGCACAAATGGTTATCAAAATGGATGATGAAATTGATTCTTTATTTCAGGAAGTAAAACAAGAAGTTACTGAAATATTAAAAGAAAATAGTGAAAGAATTGATTATTGTATAGATTTTCTGATGATTGCTAAGTATTTAGAAAGAGTTGGTGATCATGCAGTGAATATATGCGAATGGTTAGAATTTAACCAGACAGGAACAATGAACGACCACAGACTTATCTAAGGGGGATAAAAAATGAACGCACGTATTTATGTTATTGAAGACGATGAAAACATTCAGGAAATTGTCAAATTATCATTAGAATCTAATGGATATCAAGTCACATTATTTGATAATGCAATTGATGCAATTATAGCTATTCATGAAGATGCACCAGATCTTGCAATCTTTGATGTTATGTTACCACAAATGGATGGTATTACAGCTGTCAAAAAGATTAGAGAAACAAATACACAAATGCCTATTCTTATTTTAAGTGCTAAAGATAGTGAAATAGATAAAATTCATGGATTAGATAGTGGTAGTGATGATTATATGACAAAACCATTTGGTGTCCTTGAATTATGTGCACGTGTTCGTACATTACTACGTAGAGTTCAGCCAAAATCCAAATCGATTCAAACGCCAACTTTATCAATTGATAAATCTACACATATTGTTCAGCAGAATAACCAAGGTATTGATTTAACACATAAAGAATATCAATTATTACTTTATTTAATTGAAAATAAAGAACGTGTTGTGGAACGAGATGAACTATTGAATAATATTTGGGGTTATGATTTTATAGGAGAATCAAGAGCTTTAGATGTCCATATAAGATCATTAAGAAAAAAGTTAGATGATAACGGAGAAAAATATATTAAAACAGTGCGTTCTGTAGGATATCGCTTTGTTGAAAAGGAGGATACACATGACTAAGTCTATCCTCCGTTATTTTATCATCATTTTAATTGCGACTCTCCTTAGCAGTTGTTTTATCTCTGCTACGTTAATTTCTAATAGTCTTTTGAGTACAACAAAACAGGATATGTTGTATTCTTTAAAGTTAATTGATTATGCAATTGATTATCAACAGCCATTAGAACAACAAATTGAAAAATTAAATCCATTAGCTTATTCTGATCAAACACGAATTAGTGTTATTGATAAAAGAGGGCATGTTGTTGCAGATACGGTATCTCAATCTGTATCTGAAAACCATTTGGATCGACAAGAAATTCAAGAGGCACTTCATAATACTGTTGGTTATGCAAGAAGGCGATCTGAAACAACAAATGAGAATATGTTATATGTTGCTTATTACCATCAGGATTATATATTGCGATTATCTATTCCATATAATGGATTATTAGATCATATTCCATCTTTAATTCCAGCATTATCTATAAGTGCTGTTGTTTCTTTTGTGATTGCATATATTCTATCTAGAAAACTTGCTTTTACAATATCTAAACCAATTATTGATATTAGTGATAGTTTAGATCAAATGACAGAAGATTTTCGATTTGAATTAAAACAATATGATTATCAGGAATTTAATGTTATTGTTAATACAATAGGAAACTTATCACATCGTTTACGTAAATCAATGCGTGAAGTAAAATTAGAACGTATAAAAATGGATGAAATTTTAAAACAAATGAATGAAGGCTTTGTTTTATTAGATGAAAATTATAAAATATTAAGTATTAATGCAAAAGCAACATCAATCTTAGGAAATATGAAGACTTATGATCAGTTTATGGATTACTTATATTATCCTGAAATTATTAATGCTTTAGAAAATAACATTCCTAAGCAAGAAATAGAAATTAAAATTAATCATAATATCTATGCATGTTATATTTCAAGAATTGATTTAGGAACAACTTTATTATTTGTTGATATTACAGTTGCTAAAAAGGCAGAAAAAATGCGCAGTGAATTTTTCTCTAATGTATCACATGAATTAAAGACACCAATGACATCTATTCGTGGTTATAGTGATTTATTGGTTCAAGGTTTGGTTCATGATGAAACACAAAAACATATGATGTTAGAAAAGATTCAAGAAGAGGTCAATAGTATGTCAACTCTAATAAATGATATCTTAATGCTATCTAGGATAGAAAATATGGATATTGAAGTAGAAATGATGCCTATGAAAATGAAAGGTCTTGTTGATGAAGTTCTAGAAAGTTATCAAGTAGAGTTATCTAAACATGATATTACAATGCATACTGATTTTACAGATCTTACGTATATTGGAAATCATCAACAAATATATACTTTACTTAATAATCTTATAGGAAATGCTATTAAGTATAATATTGATCATGGTCATGTTTTTGTCAATGTTGAAGATCAAGGTCAAGCAATGAAAGTGACTGTGAAAGATACTGGTATTGGAATCCCTTTAGCTGATCAATCTCGTATATTTGAAAGATTTTATCGTGTTGATAAAGGAAGAAGTAAACAAAGAGGTGGAACTGGATTAGGATTAGCAATTGTGAAACATATTGTTTCTCATTATAAAGGCGTTATTCATTTAACTAGTGAATTAGGGCAAGGAACAACAATAGAAATAATTTTACCACAACAAAGTATTAAGGAAGTTTAGAACTTCCTTTTTTTGTCGATACTTAATCTGGTGATAAAAATGAATCAGTCATATTGGCAAAAAACATCAAAGAAAAAAATAGGAAAAAAAATAGAAACAGATATAGCAACGGATATTGTCATTATTGGAGGCGGTTTATCAGGTGTTGCATTGGCATATCAATTAAAGGATAGTCCATATCAAGTCATAGTTGTTGATAAAGATGAACTCGGCAGTCATACAAGTGGTCATACTACTGCAAAGGTGACGACGTTGCATTCTACACTATATCGTGACATTACAAAACATTATGATATTCATCAAGCTTATCTTTATTATAAATCTAATCAACAGGCATTTGATGAAATTGAAAATATCATACAAAAAGAAAATATTGCTTGTGATTATCAAAAGAATAATTCTTTTATTTATACAGATGATCCTAATTATGTCAAAGACATACAGGAACAAACCGATATTTTCCATTCATTAAGAATTGAAACAATTCATGATGAAAATCATTTGGCTTCATTAGGTCTAAAAAATCAAGCTATTTTTCATCCCCTTAAATATCTATATAAACTCGTTGATATCTGTCAAAAAAGTGGCGTTTCTTTTTATGAACATAGTGAAGTCACACATATTGAAAGAAAAGATGATTCATTTATAATAGATATAAATGAACATCACATACAATGTCATTACCTAGTTCATGCAACAAGGTACCCATTTATTAGAAAAGGTTTATATTTCTTTAAACTCTTTCAAGAAAAAGAATACATTGATTATATAATCGAACAAAATGGTAAAGACAGTTATCTATGCGTAGATCAAACAAAAAGTTACCGTCCTTTAATAAATGATGATAGTTTACAAATTACCAGAGATTCTAAAGACTGGTTTGCTCAAGATAGTACACCTATTCGTGGAATTCCTTATATTGGAAGACTAAGTAAATATTCAAATGAATTTATAATCTATGGCTTTCAAAAATGGGGTATGACTTTGTCACAAGTTGCTGCAAGACTTATTAGTGATTTGATTTTAGATAAAGAAAATCCATATGAAGATTTATATGCATGTCATTATTTCTCTATGTCTTTTGCAAAAAAATATACAAATAAGGTGTGGAAAAATACTAAAAAAGGCATGATTATGAATCGTTTTCAAAACGATCCATTAATCACTTTAGAGAATCAAGATGGTATGGTAACAAAGGTCAATGGAAAGTTAACAGCAGTATATAAGGATAAAAAAGGTGAACTCCATTTTCTCACACCATATTGTCCTCATTTAAAATGTGTTGTAGATTTTTGTAAGAAGGATCAGACTTGGACATGTCCTTGCCATCAATCTGTTTATGATGCATATGGCCATCTTATGGAAGGACCAAGTCTTTATTCCTTAAAGAAAACGCAAGATAAATCATAGTAACCTCTCACTGAGAGGTTTTTTTACTAAAAGTGTATTTTTATCTTGACTACTCCCTAAGGGAGTAGCATATGATAAATATGCAATTAAAAAAGGGAGGATGCTAAATGCTTATAAAGGATGTTTGTAAACTTTGCCATGTCACAAAAAAAGCCCTTGTTTATTATGAAGACAAAGGACTTATTTCTCCACTTATAATGGAAAATGGTTATCGAGATTATAGTCAAAAAGATATCAAGATCATTAAAGAAATTTGTGTTTTAAGACATTGTGGAATAAGTGTGTCAGATATTAAAATTATTCTATTAGATACTAATAAAAAAACAGTGATAAAGAAATATCAAAAATTAAATAATTTACATATAGAAAGTTATTTAAAAATGAATGAGAGTCTTCAACGATTGACACAGAATTATGATATTGAAAAAGAATTTAATCATTTAGTTGAAAAGAATGATTGTCTTCTTACTGTAAGAGAAAAACTTATTTTAGCGTTTCCAGGTTGTTATGGACTTTTTTTGTCATTACATTTTGGAAGATTCTTAAATGAAAGTATTGATACTAAAGAAAAGCATAAAGCTTATGTTCAGATGATTCATTATTTAGACCATTTGGTTATTTCTCAAGAATTGGTTGATTATATGAAATCAATATTTAATGACAAGTATGATATCTTTGCTTTAGAACAACAAATCTATCTTGATACAACAAATGCTTTTCATGACTTTGAAAACTATTTCAAAGAGCACCAAGAGCAATTGGAAAATTATATTGAGTATAAACTATCAGATGAATACAAAGATTCATTGGTAAAAAAAGTTCAAGAAGAAATATTAATTTTTCAAAAGGAAACAGGATATCAAGATAACTTTATTGAGAACTTAAAGATTCTTAGTTCTTCTTATCGAGAGTATCTTCATCAGTTAGAAAAACTCAAAAAGCAATATATATATTTCCACAAGTCCAAGAATTCTCATCAAATGCTTTAAATACATATTTCTTGAAAAATTGAGCAATAACTTTCATTTTTTACGAAAACTACGTATAATGTAATTATACGAGGGGATGATTTTATGAAATGTGATGTCTGTGGAACAAAGATTCCAATAGCTGAGAGTACATGCCCAAATTGTGGATACCGAGTGAAAAAGGATGTTGTTCAATCTTTTGATGCATCCAATAAGACACATGAGCATATTCGTACACAATCAACAAAAACCTATGTCAAGCCAAATATACCAGATATGAGTATGTTTCAAACACCAAAATGGATTATAGGAATAGCAGTTGCTTTTGTTGTTGTAGTCATAATTATGACAGTTCTACCACTATTATCAAAGTCTTCTCGTTCTTCCAGTGACTGGTCTGAAATGACTTTCCAGGAAGTTATTGATTTGGGAGAGGGAGAAGGAACAATTGAGCTTGCACAAAGTTCACTTGAAAAAGTTCAAAATCTTATGAGCAATACACTTCACATAGAAGATATATATACCCATGAATATTGTAGTGATTATGATGATTCTGTAAACGCAAGTTTTTCTGTACAAGGGTATAGTCAAGATGTATATTATAGTGTTAATTACACATATGTAGATAGAGAATTGCTGTCATCTGAATTAACAATTTCTGGAACCAGCCAAAAAAGTATAAAAGATTTAGAAACTTTACCAATGAATAAGGATATAGTCACAAAACTTGGGGATTATATGGATATTCACAATGCATACGAGTATTTTGATCAAGGACGTTTAAAGCTTGTTAAGTTAAAAGATTATAATGATCAGTATGAATATGTTCATTCTCAAAATCCATATGTATTTATTCATGAAAAGGTTTATTCTCGTAATGAATTTGAATATTATTGTACCATTTCAAGTCGTTAGAAATAACGACTTTTCATATTGTCACAAAATTTGATACGAGATATGAAAGAATTCATTTTCGTATTCGTAGCAAAGTTATTAAAAAAGTATTATAATAAAATTATATATGAGGAGGAATCTTATGAAAAAAATTATGTCATTATTATTGATGATGAGTTTTATCTTGGCTGGATGTTCATCATCGAAAAGTGCAGATACAATGAAAGTATTAACGCCAAATGGAGCAACAGCCTTATCTTTAGTAGGTGTTTATGAAGAAATAACAAAGAATGGTGAAGTGAAAATTGTTGAAGGAAGTGAACTGATTAGCAGTGAACTTGTTAAAAAGGATAGTGAATTTGATGCTATTATTGCACCTATTAATTTAGGCTGTCAATTAATTGCAAAAGGTCAAACAGATTATAGATTAGCTGGCGTTTTGACATGGGGAAACCTTTATTTGGTACAAAATGAAGATGTAACTAATAATGAATTAGCAGCATTTGGTGAAAAGGCTGTTCCAGGAAAGATTTTTAATCTGGTAAAAGAATCATCGGATATTATGAAGAATTCTAAAGTTACTTATTATAATGCAGTGAGTGATGTACAAGCACAAGTCTTAGCAGGAAAATGTCAGTATGCATTAATGGCTGAACCTGCTGCAACTGCAACTATTGGAAAAGCAAAGCAAAATGGAACAACATTAAAAATAGTCGCTTCGCTACAAGAACTTTATCAAAAACAATCTGGGTCTATAGAGGCAGGCTATCCACAAGCGGCTATTTTTGTTAAAAATAAAGATGATGTGAAAGATTTATTATCAAAGATAGAAGCATTTACATCTGGTAAAAAAGATGAAGAATTATTAACAAAGTCAATTGATAAAATTGGTGCTGAAACATTTGGTATTCCAAGTGCAGCTATTGGAGCGAAGACATGGACAAATCAAAACATCAATTATAAAGATGCCGCAAGTGTTAAAGAAGATATTCAATCATTACTGAAACAATTTGGCATTGAATATAGTGATGATATGCTAATCAAATAATGAAGCATAAAATTAATCTTGTTGTTTATATTTTGTTGTTATGGCAACTGGTTGCTGTTATTGTCAATAAAGAGGTCATTGTTCCTTATCCTTTAGATGTTTTTCAAAGAATGATTGACATGCTTACTGATTTCAATTTTTATCAGACTCTATTTATAACCCTATCACATGTTATTATAGTGGTTGCAATAAGTGCACTTATTGCATTTGTGTTAGCTTATCTAGGATATCAAAAACCACTTATAGATGAATATGTTTCACCATTACTAACAATGATTCAAGCAATACCTAATATTTCATTTATTATACTTGTATTGGTTTGGGTATCATCATTACAAACTGTCTATATTGTGCTTTTTCTAGTTGTTTTTCCTCTATTGTATAATAATTTTATACAGGGTTTTAAAAGTATTGATCATGACTTGCGAGATGTTATATTATTATATCATCCAACATGTTTTGAAAAGTATTTCAAAGTATATTTACCTCTGATTCGTCCAAGCTTTTTATCAGGAATGAAGAGTTCATTAAGTCTTGGTGTAAAAGTTGCAGTGATGGCTGAGATACTAGCTGGACTCCCTTATGGTGTAGGAAGAGCAATCAATTATAGTCGAATTCAATTTGATATGGTTGGAGTTTTTGCATGGACCGTTTGGTTAGTTATTATGATATTGTTTATTGACTATATATTAAATAAAGTTATGCATGATCATGAATTTTAAGTACAAGATATTGTAGTGAACCCTAAAAGTGGAATTAAAATTTAATATTTATTGTAAGGCTTGATTCCTAACTTGTAAAGGAGTTAGGCCTTTTCATTTTTCATTGTGTCTTCCTTTTGGCTTATTATTAAGACCATCATAACCTCATTTTTCATAATTGTTAATCCATTGATTGATTTGTCCATCTGCAATATCGTATAAAATCATTAATAACATCTTAGACTCTCATGAGCGAAAATATAAGCTTACTATTTCTTTTTTATCTTTATATGTTAATTTTGAATGTTAAAAAAACCTCTTGTTCATAGTTCAACTTTTGAGGTTCAATTCAATTTAATATTCTTTTAATAACAAGGAAATCTAATTTTATTTTCATTTTTATCTCCCTTCTGTAATTGATATTACAAAACGGAAATTATATAAAAAAGCCAAGAATTATACTTCTTGGCAAAATAAGATATTTTATTATTTAATAATAAGTATAGTAATACGATTTCATTTCTTTAATTGTATTTTCTTTAGCTATTCCCTTTTTTTGTGGAGAAGGAGAACACCCAGAAATTATTAAGGCAACGAGAATTAATATTGTCTTCATTTTCAATTGCTCTTTTCACAATCATTATTAGCACATATATATTAAAGTTTATACTTGTATTTATTTTAGTTAGAATATGAAGTTATTCTATTTTTTATATCTTAATTCAAATTTTTAAGAGATAATGCAGTATGACATTGAATCAATCAAACTGGTTAACTGAATTACTACTTCATTAACGTATTTTTCTTCAGTTCATAAGATGGATGATACAGCCCTGTTGGTTCATAAAATTCATCACCAATATAACTGAAACCTAATTTAAGTAATAATTTTGATGATGCTATATTATTAGGATTATGACCTGCAAACAACTCTTCTGCCTTCAAAACAGTAAATGCATAATTTATTACTGTTTTTGCTGCTTCCATTGCATATCCTTGTCCCCAAAACTTTGGACGCAGATGAAAACCTATTTCATATTTACCTTTGCTATATGGTTTTAATCCACAGCAACCAATCAATTCGTTTGAGTCAAGTTTAAAAATAGGCCAGTATTGAATATTATACATCGATTTATTTTTTATTTCTTTTTCTAATCGTGTTCTAATATCATTCGTACTGAATTTACCGCTAGCACAAATGAATCTTGTGACATCAGGATCTCCCCATAATAATTCTGCCAGTTTGATATCATCTTTTTCCCATTCAGAAAATCCTATTCTATTTGTAGTTAAGAAAAAATCTCTATCCATTTGTATACCTCCTAAAATTCTAATTTGTTGAATCGAATAATTCTTATTATTTACTGAATTCACATTCATATGTTACATATGAATGTGAAAGATGATAGCCTAGCTTTTCTGCCAAATGTACTGACCTTAAATCGTGAGCATCCCAACTAGGATAGATATTATTTGCAAGGCATTCCAAAATCAGCTTTGCTCCACAAACTGTAGCCAGACCTTTTTTTCTGTATTCTGGTTTTGTATCAATCTCGATTTCTATTCCATTCTTATATATGGCATAAGGAGAAGCACCAGAAACCAACTGTCCTTTATGAAGTATTGCTACTCCAAGTGCACGCTCTTTATAATCTTGATAATTCTCAAATTGGGAGCATAAATCAACTGACCAATTTTCTTTCTTTGCTAGTTCAAAAACTTCACAGTCAAATTGCCTGATTTCATAGTCATCATCAAGAGATTCTACTATTGATTTAAGATATTCTTTATCAAAAATATCAGGTTCTTTTTTAATTGCATATCGTAATGTTTTTTTTGCTTTTTTTCCAAAAGTGTGTTCAATCATTGGATACCAATCTTCATTATTAGCTGCAATAAGCATAAAGTCACGGACTGGAATTGACTTTAATAAATTTTCATTTGGAATTCCAGCACAAAAACTGAAATCACCATTTATTACAATGGCAGATTCAGGAGTCATTTCATCATCCGTAATCAGTGTCCCCATATACCCTTGCAGACAAGACCAGATTAACGCTTCTTCCCAATTTTGGAATAGCGCAATTGCTTTCTCATTATACATAAACTCACCTTATCCCCCCCCACTAGACAAACTCTATTTTATGAAACGCTTTCTGCTTTGATTGTATCATAGAAGCTTTATAACCACAAATCTTTATGAAAAAAAGAAAGTCTATTATCCTTTAGACTTTCCTTTTCTTATTATTTCTTTTCATACTGTAAACTATAGCTCCCGCAGATATCAGCAGTATTCCGATATTGAATCCAATAGAATTCATATCTCCTGTTGGTGGTACTTCATGGGGAACTGCTGTTCCTACTTCTGTAATCTCAAATTCCTTCACTATCTCTGCTGAATGATAGTATTCATCTTCCCCTACACTAATCTTCACCCTATATGTTCCCACTTCTCTTGGTGCTGAATTCAATTTCACCCAGCTGTCTTCTCTTTTTTCTTCATACAGGATTGTGATAGGCTTTGATGAGCCTTTGACTGTAAGATCTGTTTCATTTAATTCTATTGGCTGACCATCATATGTCTTGCTTAGCTCCTTATTAAGAGTAATGAGACTATCTCCCTTTTTCACATTTAAATGAAGCGTCACCTGCATCGTTTCTTTTCCATTGCCTGATGTTCCACAATCATACTTATATACAATAGGTGTTCCCACCTGATAGTGACTTACAATCCCTGTTTCCTTATCCAAGTCTCCTCCACTTATCATCGTCATGTTATTTGGATCGATTCCTTTGTATGCTTCCTTTATATTAAAGCTGCTTCCTACGACATCCAAATTGACTGTAGAATCTGTTTTATTTAATTCAGTCAGATTTTCATTATTCCCAAGGTTGAGATAAGCTAATGGGCTATTCTCACACCTCAGGATATTTAAATTCTTATGCTGACTTACATCCAGTATATTTAGATGGGTATTATTACAAATTAAATTCCTTAAAGCTAGATTAGCACTGATATCCAGTTCCCTAATATCAGTATCACTAACACCTAACCCCATTAATGCTTTATTTTGACTATGTAATCTTTGTACCTGAACAATACAAAAACCACAATTCTGAATTACCGCTGACATCCAGATGCCCAATCTCTGTATTATCCACGTACAGTGCTAGTAATCTCTTATTGCTTTTGACCTTTAAATCTTTAATACCTGTAGAGCTTAAATCCAAGTATTCCAATTCTTCAAGCCCCATTATATTTAATGAGAATAGATTTTGATTATCCGCACAGTTGATCAATCTGAGTCTCTTATTGCTCGTTAAATCAAGACTTTCTATGCTTGTTCTCCAGCATTTTAGTTCCAGAAGCGATGTGAAATATTCGATTCCTTTTACACTTTTTATCTGTGTATTTCCACCAATACTTATTCTAGTTGCTGCTTCAAGTTCGGCTACAGACAGCACATCATTGCCATTTTTATCAAATTCCGTTTTAACATATTCTCTGAATGCTGAATCTGGGAAGTTTTTGACATTAATCGAAACTTCTCCTTCCTTTGGCAGTTGTGGAATAGGAACGGGTACCTGATATATTCCCAATAAAGTAAAGTCTAGATTTATCCACAATTCCCCACTGCTGATGGATGTAGCTTCTTGTATAATTCTCATTGTTATATCGAGAAGCTCACATTCTATTCCACCCTTTGTAATGGTTTTACCCTCAAGAGCTTCCTTTACAATTTCATATATTTCCTGTTCTGTAATCTCATTGCTTACCTTTCCATCTAGTGCCTTCTCTATAAGCTCCAAAGCTTCATCTGTTGTAATAGTGCTTTGCCCTGTTGCCTTGACACTGGTCAATGGCATTGTGCCTAATAGGATTGCTATTGTAAATAGACATATCCCTATTTTCTTCATTATTCTTTTCATTCTCTTCATCTCCTTTTCATCCTGTTTCTAAACATATACCTTTGCGAATATCTATTATTATATCATAAGTACCTCATAAATTTACATTCTACAATAAAATCAGCTAAATATTGTTGGTTTTTTTATTTTTCTCAACTTTTTATGCTGTCCGTTAAGGTATGCTATTGTGAATAGATGTCATAAATTCTATCAACTTTCTTCAATCATCTTTAGGGCATGATAAACTTTCTCATGAGTAATTGGCTTCATATTGAAGTAGGGGATACCCAGTTGATATGCCTGTACCCCAAAGTCCAGATCTGAGAACCATATCAGCCTTCCGAGTGAAACTTTCAGTCCTGTGATGATATCAAGTCCAGCCACGCCAGCCTTTGCTACAATGACGGGATTGGCTGGCTTTTCTTTGAGCAGACAGGTGAGTTCCTGCCAGTTGGTACAGCAGCGTATCAGCACTTGAACATTCCTGCCTTTACAGTAGTCAATGACAGACTTTTCAATCACAAGAGTCTCTACAATGTCATGGTCACAAATAATTAATTCCATACATACTCGCTCCTTTCTGTGCGTGGTCTTTCCTACTCTTACCATATCAAAAATAAGGAACATTTCAATAGGTTGGCTGCAAATTGCAGATTTTGGCATAAATTTGCATGGAATTGATTCACTTTTTATATAAAATAGGGTTGACAAATTCTTTTTACTCGTTCACTTCCTGTTAAGGGAATATTAAAAATCATAGATGTAGCAGTTGATTATAAGACATTCAAAAGAGGTTATGGGTTCTTGTATGCATGTAATTAAAGATAAATTTTGACATTAGACAGTCAAAAAACTATACCATTAATGCATACTGGAGTTATATGAAAGATGTGATAGTTAAGTCTGAATTTTCTATTAGATTACTTAATGATGGTTCTTTCTTAGATGTTTATGCAATGCCAAAAGATAATACACCATTTGATATGCGTGATATTATTAAAAAAAGAAACAGTAAAAAAGATTGAAATTCAATTTCAATCTTTTCTAAACTTCATTTTTCTTAATATTATCAAAACGTTTTGTTGTGACTATAATAACCAAAGCAATTACAACAATTATAGCACTAATTAAGAAGATTTTATATGATCCAAAATATTGATAAATACTTCCAAAAATGTAACCATAGATAGCTTTAGCAATACTCATTGCAGCATTTAACAATGTAATTGCAGTGCCAAATACAGCAGGATTTACAACCTCTCTGATATAGGCTAAACTTGCTACTGTTGAACATGCAACACCTAAACAGTGAACAATGCTTATTAAAACAAAGACATATGAATTAGGAATAAAAGCATAAACGAATAAACGTATAGCCATTAAGGCTGTTGCAATAGTAAAAAATTTTTTATAACCAAGTCTTTTTATAATCTGTGAGGCAACCATAAGAAATAAGAATTCAGGTAAAACTTGGACAAATGTTAACCAACTGATTAAAGAATTATCTCCTTTAAGAGTAGAAATCAAGTGGTTACCAGCATAAGCACCAGAACTGTCTACAACAATTTGTGTAATCATAATTAAAACTAAGATAAAAATAAAGTTTTTATTTGTGAGCAGTTCTTTAAAGTTACCTTTTTGAGGTTTCTCTTTCTCTTCTTCTTTTGGATCTGCTTTTGGAAAGGTAAAGCAGATGAATAAGGCAATACCCAATAAGAGTATATAAGATGTAAATAGAGGTCCATCTAATCCATACATATCAGCTAGAAAACCAACTGCCATACTTCCTAACATGTATCCTAAAGAGCCCATTCCTCTTATAGAACCATAGTTACCACCAATTTTAGCAGTATAATTCATCGTGATAGTGTCAGCCATAGGTGTAGAACCCAATCTTGCAACTTCCAACATAAGTGCAAAGACAATGACACCAATATAAACTGTTTGTTTAGAGTAAAAATATAAGACAACAATGCTTGCTGCTAGTGAAATCATCAACATTAAATTATATTTCCTTGTTTTATCACCAATGATTCCCCATAAAGGAATAACACAAACTCCAAGTATTAATGAAATAGCAGTAATGAGACCAATTTGTGACCCATTTAATCCAATGCTTTGTTCTAAATAAACATTAATATAAGGAGTAAAACAACCAACTGCCCCAATCAATAAAAAATAGAAGACTTGAAACTTCAATATATTTTTATCCTTCATATAAAAAATCCTCCCGTAATCTTTATTATACATAAAATATATTTCAACAGACTCAATCTTTCATAAATAGAAAATAATAGATTTCATTCTTCTATGTCAAATCATAAAAATACACTGTATAATGTATTTGAGAGGAGTGGCTTTATGAAATTTAAATCTTCCATTAAGAGAGTAGATATTCAAGCATCTTTCATTTGTGTTATTTTAGTTATTTGTTCGAGTTTATCTATCTTCTATATTAATTATCAAATTACATATAATAATATTATAGAAACTTTACATACTAGAACAGATGCTATTTATAATGTAGTAGATTCATTATTATATTCTGAATTGTTTGATCAAATCAATTCTGAGGATGATTTCAATAGTGACATCTATAAAGAATATCAAAATAGATTATTACAAATGCGAGAAGTAGCCAATGTTCGTTATCTTTATACTGCTAAGAAAAATGCTGATGGAGAATATATTTATTTAATTGATGGACTACCACTGGATTCAGAGGATTTTAGAAAACCAGGAGAACTGATTGAATCAGATATCATTGATGATATTGCTAGAGTTTATCAAGGTGAAATTGTCTTACCTAATGATATTTTAGATACATCTTGGGGAAAAATATTTTTAGCATATTACCCTATTCATGGAGGACCTGGTCATACGGAGGAAATTGTTGGTGTTGTTGGTATAGAAATAGATGCTGAAACACAATATAATACATATCATGATCTTCTTAATGTTACACCTGTTATTATTATTACTGTATGTATCTTGGCGTTTCTCATATTTAGATGGTGTTTTAGATACATTTCCAATCCAAGACGAAAGGACTTGTATAATGTTGATGGATTGACTGGGCTTAAGAATAGAGCTTCTTTAGAATATGATTATATGAATTTCTATATCAAAGATAAAGTTTTAAGTATTATCATGATAGACTTAGATAGATTAAAAAAAGTAAATGATAATTATGGGCACAGTTATGGTGATGAATATATTCGCTTGGCTACTGAGGCTATCAAGAAGGCAGTTGGCAAATTGGGGATCAGCTATCGGCTTGGTGGTGATGAATTTGTTGTTATTATGAATTGTGTAAATAGGCAAAAAGTAGAGACTATGGTTGAATGTATTTATAATGAGTTTCATAAACGTACTATTGATTTTCTAGAAAATCCAGATTTATCAATTGGTTTTGCTATTTATGATGAGAGTAAAGATAGTGATTTTTATGACGTATTGAAACGTGCTGATGAAATCATGTATAAACATAAAAAAGAGAAATATATGAGAGAAGATGATTAATCTCTCCTTTTTTTATAATTAAATGTAAAATGAACTTTACATTTAATGTAAAGTGTACTATACTATTTATAAGGAGTGATAGTGTGAAAACCAAAATAAAAGAGTTAAGAAAAATAAATAAAGTCTCGCAAGATGAATTGGCTTTAGCAGTAGGTGTAACAAGACAAACAATTATATCACTAGAAAAAGAAAAATATATAGCATCTTTAGTTTTGGCTTATAAGATAGCAAAATATTTTCATTTAAGTATAGAAGAAGTATTCGATTTTTCAGATATGGAGGGAATGATTTAATGGAAGATTTTAAAAGAGTTATTCAAAGAAGAAATTTTATATTAAAATGTCTAATACTTTTGGCAGTTATATTAGATATTGTTTTAAATATTATTCCTATTGATCCTCAATTAGATATAGCTACTAGTTTTCAAATAGGACTTCTTATTGGATTGTCATTGTTAGGATGTATAGGTGTTTATAAGTATTCACGCATACTTAAAGATGATAATGAATTAAAGAAACTTGAAATTTCTGAACATGATGAAAGAAAAAAGATGATTAAGCAAAAGACAAGTCAATCTACACTTATAACAGTTGTTATCACTTTATTAATGGTAACTTGTGTTATAATTTATTTCAATCAATTGATTGCTTTTACATTGTTATGTGTTATTTATAGTATTCTTCTTATTACAATTGCTTTCAAAATTTATTATTCTAAAAAATACTGAGGAGGAATAAATATGTGTAAAAGAGGGTGTAAACCAAATTATTATATTTCTATTGGGATGCTGTTGAGTACAGCAACATATTTTCTTTATGATGCACATTGGATAACGCATGAAATAAGATTTATAAGTTTGGTTATATCAGTTATATTGATGATGTATGGTTTGTTTAAAACAAAAAGTCAATCAAAGAATTAAGGATAATTAGAAATAATTATCTTTTTTGTTTCATATTTAGAAAAAATAACACTGAAAAATGACTTATAATATAAATATATATGATATAATAAGAGAAAGCAAAGGGGGAGTTATTGTGAATTTTGTTTATATATCACCAAGTTTTCCAAAAAATTTCTTTCATTTTTGTGATCGTTTAAAGAAAAAGGGTGTGACAGTTTTAGCTATTGGAGATACCCCATATGGAGATTTAACAGAAGATTTAAGAAATGCTATAGATGATTATTATCAAGTTTATTCTATGGAAGACTATCAAGCAATGGTAAAAGCTATGGGTTATTTTGTATTTCATTATGGCCATATCGATTGGTTAGAATCTAATAATGAGTATTGGTTAGAACAAGATGCAAGATTAAGAACTGATTTTAATATAACAACTGGAATTCATACAAATCATATTGATGATATAAAATGCAAATCAAAGATGAAAGCATTTTATCAGAAAGCAGGAGTCAAAACAGCTAGATATCATTTGGTTAGTGATTTACAGGATGGTTTAAAATTTATTAAAGAGGTTGGATATCCTGTAGTTGTCAAACCGGATAATGGAGTAGGAGCAGCTAAGACATACAAAATAACTAATCAACAGGAGTTGGAATTGTTTTATCAGGAAGAACATATCACACAATATATTATGGAGGAGTATGTTAATGGATTAATTATTTCTTATGATGGTATTGCAAATTTAAATAAGGATATTCTTTTTGAAACATCTCATGTTTTTCCAAATCCAATTATGGATGTTGTGAATAATGCAAGTAGTATGTATTACTATTCTTTAAGAGATATTCCATATGATTTAAAGATGGCTGGTCAGGCATGTGTGAAAGCATTTTATACAGCTGGAAGATGTTTTCATATGGAGTTCTTTAGATTATTAGAAGATAAGCAAGGATTAGGCAAAAAAGGTGATCTCATTGGATTGGAAGTTAATTTAAGAACGCCAGGAGGATATACACCAGATATGATGAATTTTGCAAATAATATTGATGTTTATGATATCTATGCTGACATGGTTACGAAAGGCTTTAGTGAATATAATCATGAAAGACCATATTATTGTGTATATTGTGGAAGGCGAGATCTGTTGAGTTATACTCACAGTCATAATCAAATTATGAATAAATATCAATTTGATTTGGTTACAGCTGAAAGAATGCCAGATATTTTAAGTGGTGCGATGGGGAATTTTACATATACAGCAAGGTTTGCAACGATGGATGAAGTCAATGCTTTTGTTGAATATGTTCTAGAGTAGGAGGAATCAATATGAAAAAAGAATGGTTTAAAGAATATAGTGAATGTTTAAATAGAGATATGGAGTTTATGGTTTATGGTCATGCTGGACAACCCATGCTAGTTTTTCCGTCGCAAGATGGACGTTATTTTGATTTTGAAAATAATGGAATGATTGCAACAATAGAACATTTAATTGATCAAGGAAGAATTCAATTATTCTGTTGTGATAGCATTGATCAAGAGTCATGGTCAGCTAAAGGAGCAGATAATCGCCATAGAACTTATATACATGAGCAATGGTTTTATTATATCGTTAATGAATTGGTACCTAGAATTTTTGAAATCAATTATTATGGAAATGGTGAAAGTTATGCAAGAGGTATTTATACAACTGGATGTTCAATGGGAGCTTCACATGCTTTGAATTTTATGTTAAGAAAACCTGATATATTTATTGGAACAATTGCATTAAGTGGATATTATGATAGTGATTTATTCTTTGATAATTATCATGATGAAATTCTCTATCGTAATTCTCCAATCCAATATCTTCATGGCATGAATTATGATCATCCTTATGTAGAAATGTATCGTCACAGTCATATTGTTTTATGTACTGGTCAGGGAGCCTGGGAAGATGATATGATAAGAAGTACGGCAAGAATGAAAGAGTTATTTGAATATAAAGATATTCCAGCATGGGTAGATTTTTGGGGTTATGATGTGGATCATGATTGGCCATGGTGGAGAATCCAATTTCCATACTTTGTAGAAAGGGTGGTGTAGTATGAATCTTATTTTTATATCACCACATTTCCCTCTTTATTTTTATAATTTTTGTGATCGATTAAAAGCACGAGGTGTGAATGTCTTAGGGATTGGTGATGCAAGTTATGAGAGTTTGCCATTTTATACTAAGATTGCCTTGACTGAATACTATAAAGTTAATAGTTTAGAGGATTATGAAGAGGTTTATCGTGCTTGTGCATATTTTACTTGGCATTATGGAAAACTTGACTGGATTGAATCTCAAAATGAATATTGGCTTGAATTAGAAGCAACTTTACGTAATGATTTTAATGTCACAACTGGAACAAAAATTCAAAATATGGTACCAATGAAATATAAATCAAAAATGAAAGATGTTTATAGGCAGGTTGGAATTCCAACAGCCAGATTTAGAATGGTAGATGATTATCAAGCTACAAAAGCTTTTGCCAATAAAGTTGGCTATCCAGTTATTGTTAAACCTGATAATGGGGTGGGAGCGAGTTCTACTTATAAACTTAAAAGTGATGATGAATTAGATTATTTCTTTGCGACAAAACAACCATATATATCATTTATTATTGAAGAAATGGTGCCTGGTCATGTTGAAACATTTGATGGTATTACTGATAAAGATAAAAATATTTTGATAGCAACAAGTCATGTGATGCTTAATTCTATTATGGATAATGTCAATGAAGCAAGTGATACAGCTTTTTATTCACAACCCATAGAAGGATTAGATTTATATGAAGTAGGAAAAAAGGCAGTTGAAGCATTTGATACAAGAAGTCGTTTTTTCCATTTTGAATTTTTTAGACTAGATGAAGATCGTGATGGTCTTGGTAAAAAAGGAGACATAGTTGGGTTAGAAGTCAATATGCGTGCTCCAGGAGCATATATGCCTGATATGATGAACTTTGCGTATAATGTTGATGTTTATACAATTTGGGCTGATATGGTCAAATACAACCAATGTTTTTATGATATAAAGAGAGAATATTGGGTTGCATATACTGGTCGTAGAGAAGGTTTTGGTTATGCACACAACTATGATCAAATTCGTGAAATCTATGGTCAAAATATTGCTTTAGAAACTGATGTTCCTGAAGTATTGGCAGCAGCTATGGGAAACTATGTATTTATTGTAAAATCTCGAACACAAGAAGAACTATTTAAAATGATTCGTTATATTTTAAAACGTGAGGATGGAACTGAGTGGATGTAGAATCTCATATTTAACTGTATTTAAACTTTTCATAAACAATATGTTATTGATATGAAAAATACAAGATAGTAAAAAGGAAGATAGAAACTATTAAAAATAAATAGTATCTACTTCCTTTTTATAAAATGTTGTTTTAAATTAAATATGGTAAAAATAAATTGGCAAGGCTTAGAAAAATGAAGAATCCTAAGACATCAGTTGCAGTTGTTAAAAAAATAGACGAAGCCAATGCTGGGTCAGCATGTAAAGCTTTTAATGCAACAGGTATAACAAATCCAAAAAAACCAGAAACTACAAGATTTCCAATCATAGCAATACAAATAATAATACCTAAATAAAAATTACCATATAAAACATAAACAATAACACCTGTCACTGCACCTGTCACTAATCCATTAATTATACCAAGAAATATCTCCTTTATAAAAGCTGGAAAGCAATCTTTAAAATGAACTTCTCCTAAAGCAATACTTCGAATCATAATAGAAAGTGTCTGACTTCCAGCATTTCCACCCATTCCAGTTACAATCGTCATTGTTGCTGATAAAGCAACAATTTGTTCAATAGTACTTTCAAACATTTTAACTGTAAAAGATGCTAAAAACGCAGTAACAAGATTCACAATCAACCAAGGTAAACGCATCTTGATAGATTCTAATAAAGTTGAATCCAAAGATTCTTCTTTATTAACCCCATGCATTTGTAACATATCTTCAGTATGCTCTTCTTGAATAACATCAATGATATCATCAACAGTAATAATTCCAAGCAATCCATTATTTTTATTAACAACAGGAATCGTTGTTAAGTCATATTTAGAAACGAGTAAAGAAACATCTTCCTGATCTGTTTCAGGAGCAACAGAAATAACTTGATCATCCATAATAGAGCCTAATGTTACATTATCATTAGCAACCAATATATCTCTTAAATCAGCTGTTCCAATTAATTGCTTTTTATCATTGAGAACAAATATAGTCTCAATAACTTCTGTCTTTGGACCAATCTCCTTAATCTTCTTCAATGCATTAATCATTGTAAGATTTTGAGAGAGAGCAATATATTCAGTAGTCATTAAACCACCAGCACTATCTTCTTCATAGCCTAGTAATTGTTCAATAACTTTTTTATCTCCAGCTTTCATTAAATTAATAAGTTGTTTTCTTTTTCCCATAGGGAGTTCCCCTAAGATATCAACAATTGTATCCTTTGGAATAAGATTAAATAAATCTAATATACGTTTATTATTTAAGCAATCAATAATATCAACTTGTAAATCTTCATCTGATTCTTCAAGAATCTCAGCTAATTTTTCATCATCAATATGATTACATAGATATTCTAATTGATTGTCTTCAAGATCTTCAATCTCTTTTGCTAAGTCAATGGTTTGAACATGTTCATAGATATCATCAATCTGTTGAGTATCATGCTTAACCAATGCTTGTAATAATTTTTCTAATTGAATCTGTGTTTTGTTTTCCATATTTGACCTCCATTCTTTATGTTGGTCTCATCATTGTGAGATCATAACTACTCGGTTTCGGTTTGCCTTCATCCATAATCCCACATCCTTTCTTTTTCTATTCAAAGTATGATGAAAATGTAGTGTAAAGTCAAGTAAAAATCTGTTAGATTTTGTATAAGTTTAAGATAATTTTGAGAATAAAAATATCTATCTCTATGAAGTGTTACCATTGATTATCATAATATAATATATGTGATATAAATTTTGTCGTGTATATCAAATAAGTCATCCATATAGAAAGAAAATGTAAAACTGTTTCAGTTTTTGAAAAAATAACTAACTTTTAAGGTAGAATATTATAATGGGAGTAAATATAAGGGATGTGTTTATTTTAGTATAAGAAGTCAGTGAATACATTTTCTTTTGAAAGGAGAAAGACATGGTAGAATTTAAATTTGATACACAATTATTGATTGAAGGACAGAATCTAAATGAAGATCAGATTAATGATTATATAACTAATCATTTTAAAGGAGATTGCTTATTAGCAGTTGGTGATGAGGAATTAATTAAAATTCATTATCATACTAATGAACCTTGGCTAATTCTGGAATATGCAGCAACACTTGGAGAGATCTATGATGTTGTCGTGGAAAATATGGAAAGACAGGCTAATGGTTTAAAAGGTTAGGGGGAATAAGTTGTGGATATTCAAGTTATATTAATGCAGATGATTCAGTTATTTTTGGTTATAGCGTTAGGATATTTTTTATTTAAAATGAAATTATTTGATGTTGATTTGAATAAGAAGTTAACATCAATATTATTAACAGTGACAACACCGGCTATGATTGTGTCATCTGTTTTATCTACAACTGTTACTCAAGGGTTAAGTGATATATTTTTTGTTTTTATATTAGGCTTTGCTATTTATTTCATTATGCCTATTTTGGGCTTTTTCATTGTTAAAGTTTTAAGAATTCCTTTGCCACAACAGGGACTCTATATCTTTATGACAGTTTTTTCAAATATTGGTTTTATGGGATTTCCAGTTATGAAAGCGATATTTGGTTATGAAGCAGTGTTTTTTACAGCTATCTTCAATATGATTTTTAATTTATTTGTTTTTACAGTAGGCGTTGTGATTATGAATTATGGGACAGGCCATAAAGTGAAATTGAATCCTAAGAACTTATTGTCTCCTGGTGTTATAGCTTCACTGGTTGCCTTATTCATTTATTTTACAGGCATAAAGTTACCTGATGTTTTATCTTCAACAATTACAATGATTGGAGATATTACAACCCCAATGGCAATGCTATTAATTGGGTCAACACTTGCTACAATTCCAATTAAGGAAGTGTTTACTGAATTTAAGATATATCCTTATACAATGATTAAACAAATTATTGTTCCAGTTATTGCTTATCCTCTTTTAAAATTGGTTGTTGGAGATCCACTTATTTTGGGAATTGCTTTAATTATGATATCTATGCCAGTTGCTAATAGTGCAGTTTTGTTTGCTACAGAATATGATGGAGATATTTCTCTTGCTGCTAAAACAGTTTTTATGACGACTTTATTGTCAGTTGTGACTATACCATTGATAGTTGCTTTATTTCTTGTGTGATAAGTCAATGCTGTTTTTCATTGAAAGGAATGTTTGAAGTTATTATTTCATAGATAAAAACAAGTTATCAAAACTCAAAACTTGTTTTCGTTGACAATTTATTGAAAATATGGATATAATAATTGAGGATAATTCATTTTATGCCCAGAAATGAGGCGTTTTTTTATGCAAAAAAATTATGATGTTATCATTGTTGGTGCTGGACCAGCAGGAATTATGACAAGTTATGAATTGTATTTAAAGAATCCAGAATTAAAAGTTCTTTTGATTGATAAAGGTCATGATGTTATGTATCGCCATTGTCCAATCAAAGATAAGAAAATCAAGAGCTGTCCACAAATCAAAGAACATGAGCCTGGGTGTTTACCAGCATGTTCAATTACTTCAGGATTTGGTGGAGCGGGGGCTTATTCTGATGGAAAATTTAATATTACAAGTGAATTTGGTGGTTGGCTGACTGACTATTTAGATAATCAGGAAGTTGAAAATGTTATTCATTATGTTGATGAATTGTATTTAAAACATGGGGCAACTCATGACATTACTGATCCAACAACTGATAAAATTAAGGATATTGAAAGAAGAGGTTATGCAGTAGGATTAAAGCTTCTTCGTGCAAAAGTCAGACATCTTGGAACAGAAGAGAATTTAAGAATTATGACTGAAATGTCAAATGAATTAAAAGAACATATAGATACAGCTTATAAAACTGCTGTGAAGGATATTATTGTAGAAAATAATCGTGCCAAAGGTATTGTTTTAGAAAATGGTGAAGAAATTACTGCATCTTATATTGTATTAGCACCAGGTAGAGATGGTTCAACATGGTTATCAAAAGTTTTGAAAAACCAAGGGCTGGAGTTATATAATAACCAAGTTGATATTGGTGTTCGTGTAGAAACAAATAATATTGTTATGGATGAAATTAATAAAAACTTATATGAAGGTAAATTTGTTTATAATGCATCAGTTGGTACAAAAGTGCGTACTTTCTGTTCAAATCCAAGTGGACATGTTGTTGTTGAAAATCATTCAGGAACAATGTTAGCAAACGGACATGCTTATCATGATCCTAAATTGGGAAGTCCTAATACAAATTTTGCATTGTTGGTTTCCCATGTATTCAGTGAACCATTTAATGAACCCAATGAATTTGCACATGAAGTAGCAAGATTAGCAAATATGCTATCTCATGGAAGTATTATTGTGCAAAGATATGGTGATATTAAAAGAGGGAGACGTACGACTGAGAAACGTTTAAAAGAAGGATACACAGTACCAACACTTCCAGAAGCTGTGCCTGGTGATTTAGGACTCGTTTTACCATATAATACTATGAAATCAATTATTGAAATGATTGAAGCTTTAGATCATGTTACACCTGGAATTGCAAATGAACATACACTGCTTTATGGTGTTGAAGCTAAATTTTATTCAGCAAGACCAAAAGTAAGGGAAGGCTTTGAAAGTGAAATTGATGGCTTGTATGTTGGTGGAGATGGTGCAGGTTTAACAAGAGGGCTTGCACAAGCTGGTGCGAATGGAATATTGATTGCCAGAGATATTATGAAAAGAATAAAATAGATAAGAAGAAACATATTTGTTTTTGCTCTTCTTCTTAACATAATTGATATAGAAATAGTGTTTACAATTCAATATTATTCTTGGTTAATTTGTATATAATGCTAAAAAACATGTTATAAGTTTCATAACATGTTTTTTTATTACCCTCATCTCTTATCATAGTATGTCGATGTTTGTATAATGGCATTGTGATATTAATTGAATACAAGAGTCTCAAAAGCAATGATTGTTTCACCAAAAAATGTATTTGCTTGATTTAAATCATGAGAAAATGAATCATAATTTCCTATAATTAATGGTAATGTCGAATATTTAAAAATAGAAGAATCCTGATTGCCTAGGAAACTGATAATTGGAACATGATTTGAAGCAGCAGTTTCAACAATCTCATTGAGACGTGGTGTTTTTCCTGAATAAGAAATAACAATTAGAATTGTATCATCATTAAACCATTGACTGAACATTTCCATATGGACAACACATAAGGCTTGATAACCAAGTAAAGTTAAACGTTGTTGCATGTATTCAGCAATAGGTGCAGAGAAACCTAATCCAAAGACAATAATTCGTTTAGATTTGTCATGAATTATGTAAGAGAATTGTTCGTGGTATTCATTATATTTCGATTGTAAGTCGATAGCATTATCCTTGGTAGATGTCAGGTGATAAATCATATCGCTATATCCGTCAAATCCAAATTTATCACATAACTTATAAATAGTGGATGTACTTGTATAGTTATCTTTTGCCATTTGACGTATACCAATTGACTTCAATTCCTTCATATGTTCTTGGATATATATGATAATTTGTTTTTCAAGATCATTTAATTCATATTTCTCTGATAAATGGACAATATTCATAAAGACACCTCCTGATATTATTATGTCATAGAAAAAAGAAAGGAGCAAGACGAATGGCTAAAACTATGTATGACCCATGGTCAAAAATTACAACAAGAAATGGATATGCTGGAGATGAAGTGATTTCAGCATTACAAAAATCAATAAGAAGAGGTTTAGAAGAACAAGCATGTATGTTTGCATATGAGATGTATATTTCATCACCTCAATTAGAGGAAAAGTTATGGAGGAGACTTCTAACAATATCAGTTGAAGATATTGGTATGGGAAATCCTATGGCTGCAATTATGGTGAATAATCTTTATCAGATGAGTAAACAATTTGATTATGCTGATGGTGATAAGCCAATGTATTTTATTCATGCAATCCGTTATTTATGTTCATCAGAAAAGGATCGCTCTAGTGACTTATTAAAGAATATCTGTATTAAGTCTTTTGCAATGGGTAAGTTTCCAGAAATTCCTGATTATGCATTAGATAAACACACACAAAGAGGACAGGCAATGGGAAGAGATTCATTTCACTTCTTAAATGAAGCTAGTAAAGTATATCCTCAAAAAGAGGTTGATAATGACTATAAAGAGAGATATGCAAAAATCTTAGAAGAATATGATCCAGAGAATGTTGTAGATTCTGCATTCAAATTCAATGGATGGCAATTTTAAATAAGGGAGAGCAAAAATGATTAGTTGTTTAGAAAGAATGTTAGCACCGTTAGCAAACAAACTCGGTAATCAAAGACATTTACAAGCAATTTCTAACGGAATGATGATGTCACTAGCATTAATTGTTGTGGGATCTATCTTTTTAATTATCGCCAATCCACCAATTAATTTAGATATTGTTGATTTGAATACAAGCAATATCTTTATGAAAATGATGATTGGATGGAAACAATGGGCAGTTGCAAACTATAATACAATTACAATTCCATATACGATGACAATGGGACTCATTGGATTAGTTACTGCTTTTGGAGTCAGTTATTCTTTAGCTGAAAGTTATAAAATGAAATCAGCAATTAATGGTATTATTGCAATGTGTGTATTCTTAATGATTAGTGCACCAGTGACTGATGGGCAATTGTCAATGACATATTTAGGTGCTGATGGATTATTTGTTGCCTTAATTGTTGGTTTATTATCGGTTGAAATCTGTCGTATTGTAGGTCATAAAATTGTTTTCACTTTTCCTGAAAGTGTGCCTACTGCTGTAACAAACTTCGTCAATTCATTATTACCATTAGCAGCAAATATTATTATATTATATGGATTAAATTTGATTTTAATAGCAATAACTTCAAAAGCTTTGCCAGAATTAATCATGAGTTTATTGACTCCAGCAATTTCAAGCGTTGATAATATTTGGGCTTATATGGCAATCTTTGCGTTTTCTAATATTTTGTGGTTATTTGGTATTAATGGATCATCTATTATTTTTCCAATTGTCTTTGTATTGGGATTAACAAATTCAGGGATTAATGCTGAACTCGTTAATGCTGGTAAAGGTCCAACTCAAATTATGAACTTACAGATGTATCGTTATGCTGTCCTTGGTGGTGGAGGAAATACATTAGGACTTGTTTTATTAATGTGTTTCTCAAGAGTAAAGCATTTAAAATCAATTGGACGTTTAAGTGTTGTTCCAGGTATTTGTGGTATTAATGAACCTGTTATTTTTGGAGGACCTATTGTCTTAAATCCAATTTTAGCAATTCCATTTGTAGTGATGCCATGTATTTCTATTGGATTAGGCTTTATAGTACAAAAAGTTGGATTGGTTAGTATGGGATATATCATTGACCCATCATTTACTCCATTCTTTGCGCAAGGTTTCCTATCAGCACTTGATTTTAGAAATATTATATTTATGTTTATTTTATTAGCAATCAGTGTTGCAGTATACTATCCGTTCTTTAAAGTATATGAAAGATCATTAATAGAAAAAGAAGGAATTGAAGGATAATGAGAAAACCAGAAAATCAGTTTGATTTCTGGTTTTTTTATCATAACGAAAAATATTATGATGAGGATTTTGATAGTGGCTTAAATCATTGAACTGGTAATAAGTCCAATTAAAAATGATATAACATTGGCAGTCATTGTGTATACTTGTATTTTTCTATGAGAAGGTTTAGGAAGTCCACATTTTTTAATACATTGTATATAAATAACCATCTCAATACCAATAACAAGTAATTCTATCCATAAATAATGAAAGATCAATAAAATAGTGCTTTGTTGAAGTGGAAGAAGATTAAATAAGGCATTTAATAGCAATTGTGTAAAAATATTCGTAACAATAATCAGTCCCCGTTGTTTAGGATTCTTGATATGAAACATATTAGCAACCATAAGTTCGATAATAATAGTGAGTAAGATTCTGATAAATAAAGAAGTTTGTATCCATCCAAATGCTATATTCTGTTCAACTTTTATTTGTCTATCCCATTCTTGAGAAGTCACATTAAGTTGTTGGGACTGACTATCTATTGTCACTTTATAATAACTATCAAAAGCATATCTTTTATAGGTTTTACTAGATATAAATTGATGAGAATCTGGAAAGAATAACAGTATTTTAAATTCTTCTGGTGGATGATATCCCCAGGTTACTCTTTGATTATTAGTGCATTCATCAAAAAACTGGAGAAAATAATAACCATCATTATCTTTATAATTCACAAAGGATTGCCAAATGTTTTCATCCATATTTTCCATAAGACGCTTAGAATCTTCTGTGTTTTTATATACAGACCAAGGACCAGATGAATCCTCTTTTGATAGAAGGGTAACATAACACTTTTCATTGTTTAAACCATAAAAGTTAAGAACAACACTTGGCTTTGGACCCATATCTGCATAGACATTTGTGGGAAGAAGAATGAAAATGAGGATACAAATAATAGCAGTTATTTTACGCATAATAGCATTCTCCTATCTTTTATTTTTGTTGAATATCGATTATATAATAGGCTTGATTATTGTTAATAGTATCTTGATTAAGGAGATCATTATAAGCATACAGTGTATTTTCATATATACCAAGAGACTTAAACTCCTGTTTTGTAATCTTTGAATCTACTCCATATTTGTCCCTAGTTGCATCATAAAAAATAGTGACTTTATTATTTTGATATTGTACATCTAGCAAAATCGGATCACCTTCAATCGTATATTGTACAATAATAAGAGAAGCCTTTTCTTGATTTTCAATATGATTAAGAAATTGTGTTAACAGTTCTTGATGATAGTCATCTTGATGGACTCTTATATAGAATGGATATGTTTTCATATCTTCTAAGGAGATTTCTGAAGGTAATGAGTAAAGTTCAGAATTTGTGTTTGTCTGATTTTGTTTTGAAGGTTGTGTTGATGGGTTTGCAGTGTTTGGCTTTTTTGGCATAAACAAGATAAAACATATAAATGCAATACATATACAGCAACTTAATGTTATCATTTTATAACGGTCATTTATTCTTTTTGGTTTTGGATGAGAAGATAAGATGTCTTGAAGCACTTCTTTTTTTGATTGATTGTCCATTTGTATGTGTTGGTAAGCTTTTTGAATAGGATTCATAATGTTAAATCACCTAACTTTCTTTTTAATATTTTTTTAGCTCTTGCTAATTGATTACGAATTGTAGAAGATGGTTTGTGCAAGATTTCTGCAATTTCCTCACTATTATACCCTTCATAGTAATACATATAGATAACTGTTTTATAACGAGCTGGTAATTTAAGAATGGCTTCCAATGTTTGATCAATTTGAAAAGTTTCCAATTTTACAATATGATTTTCATCAAAAGAGATATGTCTTCGCCATCTTTGTTTAAGCATATCTTTACAAACGTGTGTACAGGTGACAATGAACCACGCTTTTTCATGTTCAATAGAATGAAACACAATATCATTATTCATATATTTTATAAAGGTCATTGATACAGCGTCTTCACTATCGGCTATATTTTTCAAATATGAATAAGAAATTCTGAATACCATATCTATATGTCTTTGATAGACGGCAATAATTTCCTCATCACTATGGATTCTTGGTTGATGCATAATATCCCTCCTTCATTTATAACACGATTCAAATCAATAGAATGTCTCATTTTTTTTATTTTACCATATTATTTTAAGGTATTAAAAAGTTCTGCATGACTGAGCAGAACTTTTAAAGATGTGGATTAATATGAATCATACAATGTTTGATATCTGGAAATTCCTTTTCCAAGGCATCATGAACTTTATGAGCAATAAGATGGGCTTCTTTTAAGGATAAATCTTCTTGAACACCAATTTCTAAATCTACATAGTATTTTTCACCAAACATTCTGGTTTTTAATGAGTCTATACACTCAACATTTTGTTGTTGTAAGATAAAAAGTCTTAATTGATGGGTGATTTCATTTGAACAGCTATGATCTATCATTTTGGTAGTCGCATCATAAAAGATAGTGACTCCAGGCTTTAAAATAAAAACACAAATAACTATACCTGCCAAAGGATCTAAAAATGTATATCCTAGCATTGCTCCTGCAATTCCTACCAAACTTCCAATAGATGATAACGCGTCACTGCGATGATGATAAGCATCTGCCATAAGTGCTGATGAATGAATTTTTTTGGCATGAAATCGAGTATACCAATACATCATTTCCTTTGTGAGAATAGAAACTACTGAGGCAATAAGCGCAATCATAGAAGGAATCATAATCGTTTGAGTATCAAATAATGATAATAAGCTGTTATAGCCAATTTGTAATCCTGTGAAGACTAATAATACTGATAATATCATAGCAGCAATGCATTCCATTCGTTCATGCCCATATGGGTGCTCATTATCTTCCTTCATACTTGAAAAATGGACACCAATCATGACTATGACAGTACTTATAACATCACTCATAGAATGAATAGAATCACTTAACATTGCATGCGAATGACCATAAATACCAGCTAAGAATTTAAAAATGGAGAGGATTAAATTTTCAATCATTGTTAAAACAGAAACATGATAAACTGTTTCTTTATATATATTTTCGATAAAATCACTTCCTTTTCATATTTTATGAAAATAAATCTATTTTGTGATTAGATGTGGGCAATTGATTTATAATTTTTGTTATTAACAAAATACTTTAAAATAAATAATAATAGAAATTGATAATAAAGTAATTATATAACATATATGTAGTTCATTTCTTTTTTCTTGTTTAAGTTTACATGAAGCTAAAATTCAATTATAATAAAAACAATTATAGGGGGGATTTTTATGATTATAGATGGGAAAGCAATTTCTTTAAAAAGAAAAGATGAATTAAAAAAGAAAATTGATTTATTAAGAAGTGAAGGAAAAAGAATTCCTAAATTAACTGTTGTTTTGGTGGGGGATAACCAAGCAAGTCAAACATATGTAAGAAACAAAGAAAAGGCATGTGCATATGTAGGCATGTTATCAGAAATTATACGTTTAGATGATACAATAAATGAACAAGAACTTATCCAAGTTATAACTGGTTTAAATCAAGATCAGTCAGTTGATGGAATACTTGTTCAATTACCATTGCCTTCACATATACATGAAGAGAGAATTTTAGATTTAATTGATCCTAGTAAAGATGTTGATGGCTTTCATCCATCAAATGTTGCAAAACTTTTATTAGGTCAAAAAGGCCTTGTTCCTTGTACACCACAAGGGATGATGGTTTTATTAGATGAAATTGGCTTTGATCTAACTGGAAAAGAAGTTGTTGTAGTAGGAAGAAGTAATATAGTTGGGAAACCTGTTGCATTATTATGTCTACAAAAAAATGCCACTGTAACAATTGCCCATTCTCGGACTCAAAACTTAAAAAATGTATGTCAAAGAGCAGATGTTCTGATTGCGGCTATTGGACAGACAAAATTCTTTAATAAGGATTATATAAAAAAAGGTGCAGTGGTATTAGATGTTGGAATGAATCGTGATGAGAATAAAAAACTATGTGGTGATGTTGATTTTAAAGATGTTGAAGATATTGCATCATATATAACTCCAGTTCCTGGTGGAGTAGGGCCAATGACTATTGCAATGTTATTAGAAAATACTTTATTAGCTTATAATCAAAGAGAGGGATAGAACATGGAATATAATTTAAATGATATTGTTGAAATGAAAAAACAGCATCCATGTAAAAAATCTAATCAATGGCAGATTATTAGAATGGGTGCAGATATTAAAATTAAATGTTTGGGTTGTGGAGCCATAATTATGTTTTCTAGAAGGGATTTTGAAAAGCGTTTAAAAAAGGTCATTCCGCATGCTGATTAGACTGATTGAGGAAAAAGATAATCAAGAGGTTGAGCAATTGATTCGCACCTGTCTTCTTGAATTCAATGCTAATAAACCTGGTTGCGCTTGGGAAGATCCAAATCTTGGACAATTCTTTCAGGTTTATCAACCTATGAATATGCAGTATCTTGTTGTTGAGAATGAAGGTCACATTGTTGGGGGTTGTGGAATTGGACCTGTTGAGGGAAAAGATGATGTTTGTGAACTTCAGAAAATGTATTGTCTTTTGGAAACAAGAGGAACTGGAATCGCACAACAGCTTTTAGATTTATCTTTAGATTTTGCTAAAAAGCATTATTCAAAATGTTATCTAGAAACATTTGAAAACATGGTAGCTGCTAATAAGTTTTATATAAAAAATGGCTTCCAATTATTAGATAAGCCAATTGTAGATGGACCACACTTTGCATGTGATAAGTGGTATATAAAAGATTTATAGTTAACTGTGAGAAATCACAGTTTTTTAATAAAAAAACTTAAAGATGTGTCTAATGATTTTGAGGTAATGGAGATGCATAAGTTTTTGAGGAGAAAATATGCATACGAAATGTATTTGACTTTTATCCTCTCTTTTATTTATGAAATGATGTGTGACTGTGCCTAAGATAACTATATATCTTTATCTATATTTCATAAACCTTATAGTCAACTCTATCATCATACTATCAATTGATAGTTTTTACTTCGTAAAATGAGATAAATTAGGTATTTTGACAAATAAAGACAAGAAGTTTATGATATATTCGTTAGGTACCTAAAGGGAGAAGTTATGTATGAATAAAGAGAAGATGGAAACTGGCAAAATTTTGCCACTATTAGTAGAACTTTCAGTTCCAGCTATGATTGGAATGATTGTTAATGCAATATATAATATTGTTGATAGAATGTTTATTGGAAATGCACCACATCTAGGTTCGATTGGATTGGCAGGAATTACGATATCATATCCAGTAACACTTGTATTAATGGCGTTAAGTTTAATGGCAGGAGTTGGTGGTGCAACTCGATTTTCAATTGCTTTGGGTGCAAAGCAAGATGAAGATGCAAAATTTTATCAAGGTAATTCCTTAATGATTACTGTTATTTTTGGATTGGTGTTTATGATTTTTGGGAACTTATTTATGGATCCTATACTTACAGTCTTGGGCGCAAGTGAAAGTGTTTTACCGCATGCAAGGGCATATTTAAGTATTATTTTGTATGGAGCAGTTTTTCAATGTGTTGCAATGTGTGGCAATAACTTTTCAAGAGCACAGGGCAATGCAAGAAATGCAATGGTTTCACAATTATTAGGTGCAGGATTTAATATTGTTTTTGATTATATATTCATTGTTCAATTTCATATGGGAATGGAAGGTGCAGCACTTGCAACAATTGGTGGGCAATTTTTAAGTATGGTATGGCAACTTGCTTTCTTATTTGGAAAGAGAGGGCTTATTCAATGTAAATTAGTTCATATGAAGTTGAAAAAACGTTTTACATATATGATTTTGAAAACAGGATTACCAGCATTTTTAATGCAGATGTCAGCCAGCGTTTTAAATATTGTTATTAATGGAACATTAGGGACATATGGTGGAGACACTGCTATATCTACAGTGGGTATTATTACCAGTGTACAGACACTTATGTTAATGCCATTGACAGGAATGGTACAAGGACAACAACCTATTATTAGTTATAATTATGGAGCTAAGCGATATGATCGTGTCAAAGAGACATTGAAATATACAGTCATTGGCTCAACAATAATAGCATTTATTGGTTTTTTAATTATTGAAATATTCCCTGCGATGATAATCTCTATGTTTAATCAAGAAGCAGAAATTATTAATTTAGGAAGTATATCATTGAGAATATGGTTTATCTGTTTACCACTTATTGGTTGTCAAACAATGTGTGCAAACTTTTTCCAAGCCATTGGAATGGTTAAACAATCAAGTTTTTTAAATTTATTAAGACAATGCTTGTTGTTAATACCGCTAATACTTATATTGGCCATGATATTTAAATTATATGGTGTTTTTATAGCGGTACCAATTGCAGATTTAATAGCATTTCTTATAACTATGTATCTTATAAGAAGAGAAATGAAGACATTTGTTGTAGAAGAGGTGTCATAGTGGAAGAAGAAGGAAGATTTGCTCAAGAAAATCAATGCTCTAAGCAAAACAGTGATTTGCAACAGGTATGTCAATTCAATGATTTGACAAGTCAATTGATAAAGTGTGGACAAATTCTTATGCATAAGACAGGTAAGAAAAGAGGACAAGAAAATATTTTAGAAATATTATTTCAATATGAATCCATGTCCCAAAAGCAGTTACAAGAAGTTTTAGGAATTGAAGCAGGATCGTTGAGTGAAATATTATCGAAACTGGAACAAAGACAATTCATTGAAAGATATAAAGATATAAATGATAAAAGAAAATCAATTATACATTTAACATCATTAGGAAAAGAAAAGATTAAACATAAAAAATCAAATGATGAAGATATGTTTGATATGTTAACATCTATTGAACAACAGCAGTTAAATGATATGTTAAATAAAGTTTTAAAAGAATGGTATAGAAGACATATGAAATATCATAAAACAAAATAATACGAAAATATGTAGGCTACTTTCCATAAAAAGTAGCCTACAATCTTTTATAATATAGCAGATTCAGATGTTATCTAGTTGTTATTATATACAAATCATATAGTAAATATTATAATAAAATAAAAGGGGTTGATGGGGATGCAACGTATACTTATTGTTGAGGATGATAGTGAAATTAATAATATGATTAAAGAATTTCTAGAAGGCTATGACTATAATTGTCATCAGGCGTTTTCTGGAAGTGAGTGTAAACTTTTAACACATATGGAAAGTTATGACCTCATATTATTAGATTTAATGTTGCCAGGTATTTCAGGAGAAGAGCTTATTCAAGAACTAGCGAAGACATCTAAAGTAATTGTGTTATCAGCAAAAAGTGGTATTGAGAGTAAAGTGAATCTTTTAGAATTAGGTGCGAATGATTATATTTGTAAGCCATTCGATATTCATGAATTGCTTGCTAGAATTAAAGTTCAATTGCGTCAATATGAACCTAAACAAAGACAATTGATCTATAAAGATTGGACAATTGATTTAGATTTAATGACCTTAAATGCAGCAGGTCAATCCATAGATTTGACATCTCTAGAATTCAAAATTATTGAATTATTCATGCGTTATCCACAAAAGGTCTTTACAAAAGAGAATATCTATGAGTATGTTTGGGAAGATGATTATGTAGTTGGAGACAAAACAATTCATGTCCACATCAGTAATATACGAACAAAACTGAAATCAACAGGAACAGATCATTATATTCAGACTGTTTGGGGGATGGGATTTAAGCTTATAGATTAAAAACTTAAACTTTTCTTAAACATTCCTTTACGTTTATTGAAACTTAATATTCTATTCTATATTTAGAAAAGAAAGGGGTGTTGATATGAACACACAATATGTTGTGGAAACACATCAGTTATGCAAGCAATATGGTAAACAGTATGCTGTTAACCATATGGATATGCATATTAAGAAAGGTGATATTTATGGTTTTATTGGTAGAAATGGGGCTGGGAAGTCAACGACATTAAAGATGATAGCAGGGCTCATACATTCAAGTTTTGGGGAAATTAAACTTTTTGGTGGACCATCTGATAATCAGATCGCACATCAGCGTATAGGAATATTAATAGAAGAAGCAGGTTTATATCCTCATTTGAATGCTTATGATAATTTGGAATTACAAGCATTGTCTCTTGGAATCGTAGATAAGCAAGTTATTAATGATGTTTTAAAACTTATGAATTTAGAGCATGTAGGCTCAAAAAAGGTTAAGAATTTTTCTATGGGAATGAAACAAAGATTAGGTATTGCAATGGCAATGCTTGGAAATCCTGATTTCTTAATTTTAGATGAACCTATTAATGGTTTAGATCCAGAAGGTATTCGTGAAATGCGAGAAACTTTATTAAAATTAAATAAAGAACAAGGTATGACAATGATTATTAGTTCACATATTCTTGGTGAATTAAATAAATTAGCAACAACTTTTGGAATTATTAAAGATGGTGTTTTGATTCAAGAAATATCAAAAGATCAATTAGATGAAAAATGTAAAGAGTATTTATCAATTGAAGTTGATAATACTGAAAAAGCATGTTTTGTATTAGAAGAAATGACAGAAGAAATAGAATATGAAGTTAAAGATCAAACAGCATTACATATTTACAATTATACTGATTCATCAAAATTAATATCAGAATTTGTAAATGAAGGAATTGCTGTGCAATCTGCCACTTTCCATAACCAAGATTTAGAAGAATATTTCTTATCTTTAATGGAAGGAGGAGAAAGTCATGTTTAATATGCTGAGAATGGATTTAAAGAGATTACAGAAATCAAAATCATCCTATGTTATTTTCATATTATCTATATTCTTATTATTTATTTTCTTTGTTGCTATGTATATTGCATTAAATCCAGATTTGCAAAGTTGGATGAAAGCACGTGGATTCATTTTTCAAATGGATGGTATGGATTCTACTCAAACTTTATCTTTCATAGATTTATTTCATCTCACATATACTCAAAACTTTATAGCTATTCTTATAGGAATAGTCGTTGTTTTGTTTAACTGTCATGAAAATGAATGTGGTTTTTCTAAAAATATTTTAAGTACACATGTTAATCGTTTTTATTATGTTGTGAGTAAAATTATAGCTTTAAGTTTATATGCACTTCTTCTTATACTTGTGTGCTGTGGGGAACTTGTGTTATTAAATATTTGTGTTTCTTCATTCTTTATATGGAATACAATTAGTGAGATATTCCTTTATATTGCACTATTATGGTTTATTGCGATTGCATATGTTTGTATGTATACAACTTTGACAGTATGGCTTAAGAGTAAGTCTGGCTGTATAGGAACTGTTATTGTTTATGCAACAGGTCTTTGGATGGCAATCGCAAGTCCGTTATTAAATTTTGTTGGTTGGCAAAAAATACTTGATTATACATTGATGAGCCATTTAGGGCTATTAAGTAGGCAAGTACAGAATATTGATATCAATGTTATTTTGTTAATGTTAGTGAATGTACTTATCTTTATATTTCTTTATATATTATTAAGTACCTTAAAGTTAAATAGAAAAGATATCTAAAGGTGGTGGAATGATATGGTTTACTTCATTGTATTATCAATAATGCTAAATGTTTTTTTAATTGGATATATAATACGTAGTCATAATGAGATGAAACATCTGACTAAGCAATTGAAGACAGTCAAAACAGGTAGCCATATTCATTTGACATCACAGATTCATACCCAAGAATTTCATAACTTATATTTACAATTAAATCTTTTGATGGATAACTACAAAGAAAAACAGTATATCAATCAAAAAGCTGAACAACAACTCAAAATGACAATACAAAATATGGCACATGATTTAAGAACACCATTAACAAGTTCGATTGGATATATGCAGATGATAAAAGATAGTTATAATCAAGACAAAAATGAACGTTATCTTCATATTTCTTTATGTAAAATGGAAGAACTTAAAGATATGTTAGAAGAATTATTTCTATATACCAAATTAACATCTGAAAGTTATCAATTAGACAGAGAAGAAATTCCCATTTATCCAATCTTTGCAAATATTTTATTAAGCTTTTATGGACTTTTTCAAAATAATCATCAAGAGCCAATAGTTCATTTTGAAGATGAAGCTATTCAATGTCTAGTGAATCAGGAAGCTATTGAACGTGTATTTCAAAACATCATTAATAATGCCATTATACATGGAAAAGGTGATTTAAGAGTTTATCAAAAGGGACATCAAATAGAATTTATAAATACGATAAAAGAAACTTGTCCTCCTAATATTGAACATGTTTTTGATCGTTTTTATAAAGCTGATGTTTCAAGAAATAAGACATCATCTGGTCTTGGTTTAGCAATTGTAAAAGAATTTGTTGAGAAAATGGGTGGAACAGTACAAGCGAGAATTGAGGGAAATCAATTTATTATAGAATTATTATTAGATGAAACTAGGATTTATGAATCTTAGTTTTTTTGTTGACATGGAAACAAATATAAATTATATTGTATCTAAGGAAACAAAAAAAGGAGGGTGAATTATGTTTGTTGATTTCACTTTAAAAATTACACCAGAACTTATAATAGATGCACAAGGAAATGAGAAAAAATCATTAGTAGGGCATTTAGGGACACATTTTGATGTCATGAATAAGGAATTTCCATTGGAATATCTGCGTTTGCCTTCGGTTATATTTAATGTCCATAATAAACAAGAAATTCAATTCAATGACATTGATTTTAGTCAAATTAAGGAAGGAATGTTTGTTGGTTTTGCAACAGGCTTTATAGAGAATGTTGGCTATGGAAATAAAGAGTATTTTACTCAACATCCACAATTATCAAATGAGTTAATAGAAAAACTTATTGCCAAAAGAGTCGCTATTATAGGAATAGATTGTGCTGGTATTCGCAGAGGTAAAGAACATACGCCTATTGATCAGTATTGTGCTGATCATAATGTCTTTGTTATAGAAAATTTATGTAATCTACAAACCTTTCTTCATTCAAAGGATCACATGACCTGCTATATAAATACATATCCTGTTCATTATAGTGATATGACAGGATTACCATGTCGTGTTGTAGCAGAGGTATAATATGCATCAGGATTTATTAGATCTATTTGCTGAACAATTAGAAAAGCAGGATCAACTTTCTAAACTTACAGAAAGTGAATTTTTACATCAATATGGTTATTCTGATGTTCATAGCATCGATTTTATTGGTAATCATAAAGATGCTAATATTACACAGTTATCTTTACATCTTAAAATGACGAGAGGTGCAGCAAGCAAAATTGTCAAACGTTTATTAAAGCAAGAACTCATAGAAATGTATACAAAAGAAACCAATAAAAAAGAAAAATATTATTGTTTAACAAGAAAAGGTAAAAAGATCTTTAAAGAACATCAAAAACGTCATAAATTATGGGTGAAACGTGATACTGAATTTTTTAAAAGATATCCAGTCATTGAACTTCAATATGTGAAAGAATTTATGAAAGATTATAATCAGTATCTAGAAGAACAAATCAAAAGTATAGAAAAATAGTGACTATATAATATTTTATATTAACAATCCTTCCAATGGTAGTATGGAATGAACTATCATTGGAAGGATTTTCTTTCTTTAAGGAGATATATTAATTATTACATAAGATTTAAATTTTTATATCTTTATATATTTAAGTGTAAATATTAGTGATTAAATCATGTTTTTTTTACGCTATCTCTTTCAACAATTTTTGTTGCCACAAGTATTTTTAAATGACTTATATCACCATTGATTTTATTTATTAATCTTGATACTGCGATTTTTCCTAATTGCTTTTTGTCAACTTGTACAGTTGTTAAAGGTGGATTGAATAATTTACTAATAGGCAAATCATCAAATCCACATATTGAAATATCTATATTTAATTCTTGAAATGCACGTACTGCCCCAATTGCAATATTATCATTTACGGCATAAAAAGCTGTTGGAAGTTCATCCAAACTTAATTCGTTTAGAAAAGCCTTTAAATATGTTGCTGTATCCCTATATGATCCTTCAGGACTAGGATCGACTAATATTTCATTCTCTGGTCTAAAAGGTAAATTGTAATCATCCAAAGCATTTCTATAACCCATTTTCCTTTTCTTAAAGTTGTTAATTTGATAAGAAGAATTGATAAGTCCAATATTTTTATGCCCATTATCAATCAGTAGTTTTGTAATAGCATAACTGCCATCAGAATTGTTGATCGCAACATAGTCATATAACATATCATCATATTCATTATCTAATACAACAAGAGGTGTACAAACATTATCAAAGAGTTTTAAATCATCTATATCCATTTCTGTTCCTAACAAAAGTACTCCTTTTGTTTGATTTGATTTTAAACTTTTAGTAATTTCTGTATGTAGTGAATCAGAGTTAACATGGTGAATAATTAATTCGTATCCTTGGAGACTACATTCATTTTCGATTCCTCTAATCAGTTCTGAGAAAAATGGGGTATCTCCTATAATATGGGCATCTTTATAAATGATAATTAAACGAATGGTATTGTTATTACTACTGCTATTGTTTTTAAAATATCCCATCTCTCTAGCAATTTTTAATATATATTCACGTTTTTCTTCACTAATTCCTTTTCTGTTGTTCAATGCATTAGAAACAGTTCCATCAGAAACACCTGCTTTCAAAGCAATATCTCTAACTTTAACTTTCATGAAAACCCTCCTTTCTAAAGTAGGTATATGAAATATTATATATTATATTTTATTGTTTCTCAAATTATTTAGTTGAAAATTTATTTTTATTTAGTATATTACCTTGATTAATTGTTTTATCAAGCTCAAATACTAATTATTTAGTAAATGTTTAGTATATAAATTAAAAATATTTAGTTTTTGTATTGACTTAATTTAGTTGTGAAGTATATAATAAAGTCGAAGTAAGGGGTTTCAAGTAGGTTTGCAACAAAACAAAATGATATTGTATGAGGAGGAAATTAAAAAATGAACAAAGATGAATTGATGGTAAAGGTTTTGGGATTTGCAGGTAAAGTTCAGGGTAATAAATACTTAACAGCCATTTCCCAAGGATTAATGCAAACATTACCAATATTGATGATAGGATCAATTGCGTTACTATTAGCAGTGTTACCAATTGATGCATGGCAAGGTTTGATAACTGATTTGGGAATTAAAGCAAAGCTATTAGCGGGTTCAACATTAACAACGAGTTTAATTGCTTTATATTCATGTTTCTGTATTGGATATCAATTAGCAATTCAATATAAGCAAGATGGAATTGCAGCAGGATTGATTTCTGTATTTTCATTCTTGGTTTTAACGCCATTAAATGAGGGGGCTCTAGATACTTCATGGTTATCTGCTCAAGGCTTATTTGCAGCAATGATTGCTTCATTAGTGTGTACAAGAATTTATGTTTTATGTATTGAGAAAAATTTAACAATTAAAATGCCTGAAGGTGTTCCTGGGTTTGTTCAAAGAAGTTTTCAAACATTATTTCCTGCAATTATTTCAGGAGCAGTTGCTATGGTTGCCAGTTTCTTATTTGGTTTAACTAGCTATGGTTCATTTGCACAAATGATTTACTCAGTTGTCGCAATACCTTTACAAGGTTTAAGTGGAAATGTCTGGTCATTAGTATTTATAGTATTTATTCAGATGATTTTATGGTTCTTTGGTATCCATGGTTCTTTAGTAGTTGGAAGTTTTATTACAGCATTATATTTACCAATGGATACTGCAAATATGGATGCATTGGCAGCAGGTTTATCAAATAGCGAATTGCCACATATTCTAGGTAAGACATTCTATGGTTTATATGCAGGTATTGGTGGAGCAGGTGGAACTTTATCATTATTAATTGTTATCTTAATATTTGCTAAAGCGAAAAAGAATAAAACATTAGGTAAATTGGCTATTGTACCAGGCTGTTTTACAATTAATGAACCAGTAGTATTTGGTTATCCATTGATATTAAATCCAATTATGGCTATTCCATTTATTATAACACCATTAGTTCAAATTTTAGTGGCATATGCAGCCATTGCAGTTGGTCTTGTTCCAAGATTAACAGGTATTCAGGTTCCATTTGGCATGCCAATATTACTTAATGGATTCATGGCTGGTGGATGGCAACACGCTATATTGCAAATTATATGTATTGCAATAGGAGTAGCTATTTGGTTCCCATTCTTTAAGTTATCTGATAAAAAAGATTATGAACTAGAGCTCTCTGGAGAAGTTACGGGAGAATAAGTATGATAAGTGAAAAAATACAATTGAATAAAACAGCTTATTTAGAGACTTATTTATTAAATAATTCCCAAGAATATAACGTTGGTAAAAAGCGACCATTTGTTCTAGTTATACCTGGTGGTGGTTATGCCTTTACGAGTGATCGGGAAGCAGAACCAATTGCCCTAAAATTTAATAGTATTGGATTCAATAGTGGAGTTTTATGGTATACAGTCATGGACCAAGTTACAAATGTTCCCCATAATGCTTTAATAGAGGGGGCTATGGCTATTAAATATATAAGAGAACATGGAGAAGAATGGTTGATTGATACAGATAATATTATTGTATGTGGATTTTCTGCTGGTGGACATCTTACTGTTCAGTTGGCAACAAGATGGCATCAAGAATGGTTGGCTAAAGAATTAAATACGACAAGTGATATGTTAAAGGTTAATTTGGCTATTCCTTGTTATGCGGCTGCTAAAAGTAAAAAGTTTGCAGTAGATGATTTAGGGTTTGCACATCAGTTGATTGAAAATCCTAATACTGCAAATGTTCGTTTCTTTGGAGTGGAGGACCCTACGGATGAAGAGGTTGAAGCATATAATATATTAAATTATATTGATAAGCATACACCACCTATGTTTATTTGGCATACATTTGAAGATGTGTTGGTTGATGTATCAGCATCTATTGAATTAGCAGCAAAATTAAAAGAAAAAAATGTTCCATTTGAATTACATATATTTGAAAAAGGAGAACATGGTTTAGCATTATGTGATAGAACAACTTCACGAAAAGCCAGTCATCATAATAACCATGTTATTCATTGGTTTGAACTATGTGAGGAATGGTTATCTGATTATATAGATTAGGTATAAGAATATAGTCTAGGAATAGTTTGAATTCTTAGACTTTCTTAGTAAGGAGGGTAAAATGGATTTGCAGATTCTAAAAAATCAATCTTATGATTTACGAAAAGATATTATTGATTTATGTTATCAATCACAATCAGGACATGTTGGTGGCTCTTTATCTTCAATAGATCTTTTAAATGTTTTGTATTTCCATGTTATGAATGTTAGCCCAGTTCATTTTAATGAAGAAAATAGAGATCGTTTTATATTGAGTAAAGGTCATATTGCTGAAGCATTATATGTCGTACTTGCTAAAAAAGGATATTTTGACTTTAATGAATTAAATCAATATTGTAAATATGGTTCAAAATATTTTGGGCATCCCTCTTCTAAAGTAAAGGGAGTTGAACTGAACAGTGGGGCATTAGGACATGGTTTGGCTTTAGGTGTTGGGATAGCCATTGCAGCCAAAAAAATGAATAGAGATTATCGCACATATGTATTAATGGGCGATGGTGAATTGGCAGAGGGTTCAGTTTGGGAATCAGCAATGGCAGCAGCATTTTATCAATTAGATAATTTATGTACGATTGTTGATAGAAACCGGCTTCAAATTAGTGGTAATACTGAAGATATAATGGCGTTAGAGAATTTAAAAGAAAAATGGCAATCATTTGGTTTTGAAGTATTAGAGATTGATGGAAATAATTATCACCAAATTATAGATTCTTTTGAAAAAGCAAAAGAGATTAAAAATAAACCAACTCTTATTCTAGCAAATACAATAAAAGGTAAAGGGATATCTTTTATGGAAAACAAGGCAAGTTGGCATCATGGTGTTATTACTGATGAACAATATCAAACATGCTTAAAAGAATTGGAGGAAGCTAAAAATGAGCAGAATATCTAATAGAGCAGTTATCTGTGAAAAATTATTAGAATATGCAAAAAAAGATTCTCAAATCTGTATAGTGACAAGTGATTCAAGAGGGTCAGCTTCTTTAACTCCATTTGCTAATCAATATCCAGATAGAATTATTGAAGTTGGAATTGCTGAACAAAATTTAGTTGGTGTTAGTGCAGGACTAGCTTATGCAGGATTGAAACCATATGCAGCTTCGCCAGCTTGCTTTTTAACAATGCGTTCAATTGAACAAATTAAGGTTGATGTTGCCTATTCAAAAACAAATGTTAAATTAATTGGAATTAGTGCAGGTGTAAGTTATGGAGCATTAGGAATGACACATCATTCATTGCAAGATATTGCAGTCCTTGCAGCAATTCCAAACATGACAATTATAGCACCTGCTGATAGATATGAGACCGCAAAAATGATGGATGCATTACAAAAATTTGAAGGACCCGTATATATAAGAGTAAGTCGTAATCCAGTTGATGATGTTTATAGTCATACTGATTTTGATTATCAAATTGGGAAAGCGAATATTTTAAAACAGGGTGATGATATAACTCTGATTGCCTATGGGGATATGGTAAATGTGATTGATAAAGCAGGCCAGATTTTAGAAACTCAAGGAATACATGCTAGAGTTATTAATATGCATACTATTAAGCCATTAGATAAAGAAGTTATTATTAAGGCTGCTAATGAAACAAAAGGAATCATAGTTGTTGAAGAACATAGTATTTATAACGGTTTAGGAAGCTTAGTTAGCCAAATTGTTTGTGCAAATCATCCATGTCCAGTGAAAACAGTAGCATTACCAGATGATACATTAGTAACTGGCGAAGCACAAGAATTGTTTGATCATTATGATTTAACAAAAGAAAATATAGCATGTATGGCTAAGGAAATGTTAGAGGGTTAAAACATGAAATATATCTTAACTGTTGATCAAAGCACATTCTCAACAAAAGTATTTTTAATAGATGAAATGGGCCAGATCCATGCTTCAAAATCAATTAAACATAAACAAAACTACCCTGAAAATAACTGGGTAGAGCATGATGCTAGTGAAATTTATCATAACTTAGTTACAGCAACAGAAAATATTAAGCAGCAACATTCTAAATTATTTCAAGACATAGTAGGTATTGCAATTACAAATCAAAGAGAAACAACTGTATTGTGGGATAAAATCACACAAGAACCTGTTACAAATGCTATTGTCTGGCAATGTCGAAGAACTTTAAAAATATGTGATGAATTATCAAAATATGATGAAAGAGTAGAAGAGTTAACAGGTTTAAAAATCAATCCATATTTTTCAGCAACAAAATTAAAATGGCTTTTAGAGCATTATCCAGATAAAAATCGTTCATATGCTTTTGGAACAATAGAATCATGGTTAATTTATAAATTAACTCATGGCAAAAAACATGTTAGCGATGTTACAAATGCTTCAAGAACTTTATTGATGAATATTGAAACGTTAAAATGGGATGATGAGTTGTGCCAAATATTTGATATTCCCCAATATCTATTACCAGAAATATTAAATAATGACGATATATTTGGTTATTCAGATATTGAAGGGTTATTGCCATATAGAGTTCCAATATGCGGTATTATTGGCGATTCTCAAGCATCATTGTATGCCCAACATTGTTTTGAAAGTGGGGCAATGAAAGTTACATTAGGTACGGGTTCAAGTTTGTTAATGAATAGCGGGCATGAAAAACCAGAGAAAATGATAGGTATTGTTTCAGCTATAGCCTGGTGTTTAGATAAAGAAGTGACTTATGCTAGAGAAGCCATTATTAATTGTAGTTGTGATACTTTAAACTGGTTAAAAGATCAAATGCATTTGTTTAAAAAAGAGGATGAATTAAATGATATTTGGGATAAAGTTCCAAATAATGATGGCGTTTATTTAGTTCCAGCCTTTGTTGGTTTATCAGTTCCTTGGTGGTCTAATCATGCTAAAGCAAGTATCAGCGGATTATCTAGAAGCCACACTTATAATCATGTACTCAGAGCGGGATTGGAGTCAATTGTTTATCAGATTTTTGATGCTGCTGCGACATTAATGTATGATTCCCAACAAAAATTAAATGTTGATGGTGGGGCAGTATTTAATGAAGGATTATTACAATTTTTATCTGATATTTTAAATATGGAAGTTGGTGTAAGTCTTCATTGTGATTTATCAGCAATGGGAGCTTATGAAATTGCCAGAACCCGTTTATTAAGTAAAGAGAAATTGATAAATGTTCAAAAAACATATTATCCAAATATGTCTAAAGAAGATAGAATTAAAAATATTGAAGGGTGGCATTATGCTGTTGAAGGTGTTCTTGCTATGAGTGAGAAAGAAAGGTGACAAAATGAATAAAGTAAGATTAGGGTATATTCCTACAAGGAGAGATATTTTTAGTAAAGAAGATGCTATTAAATATAAAGAGTTAATTCTTGAAAAACTAAAAAGTTGGAATATTGATATTGTTGATATTGAAGATATCAATGAAGAAGGTCTATTATTTGATGATAATGATATAGATAAAATTGTTGATAAAATGGTAGAGAATAAAGTAGATGCGTTATTCTTCCCACATTGTAATTTTGGTACAGAATATTTGGTAGCTATGGTTGCGAAAAGACTGAATTTACCGACTTTAATATGGGGTCCAAGAGATGAAGAACCATTATCTGATGGTGCACGTTTAAGAGATTCTCAATGTGGTTTGTTTGCAACTGGTAAAGTTCTAAGGAGGTTTTCGGTCAAATTTACTTATTTAACAATGTGTCGTTTAAAAGATAAACAATTTAAAGAGGGGGTGTTTAGATTTCTAGCAACTGCTAATATTGTTAAAGAAATGAGAGATCTGACTATCTTACAAATCTCTACAAGACCAGCAGGATTCTGGACGATGATGGTTAATGAAGGTGAATTATTAGAAAGATTTAATGTTAAAATTCATCCAATAGATTTATCTGAAATCAAAGAGGAAATGGATCGTATAAAAAAAGAAGATGGAGATGCTTTGCATAAAACTATAGTATATTTGAAAGAAAATACAGTTGTAGGAATTAATGATCAAGCGGTTAAAGATGTTTCCGCATTAAAATGCTCAATTAAAAATTTAGCAGATAGATATCATTGTAAAGCGGCGGCTATTCAATGCTGGAATGCCATGCAAGGTGTTTTAGGAATTTTCCCATGTGCAGCAAATGCTTTGTTAACAGATGAAAGATTTCCAGTGACTTGTGAAACAGATATCCATGGGGCTATTACGGCAATCATGGCGCAAGCAGCATCATTAGAGAATAACGTGACATTCTTTGCTGATTGGACAGTTCCACATCCAACAAATGATAATGCGGAATTATTACAACATTGTGGACCTTGGCCAATTTCATTAATGAAAGAAAAACCAAAATTAGGAGCTCCATTTGCTTTTCATCATTCTCATCCTGGATCATTACATGGTGAAATGAAAGAAGGTCAAGTGAGTATCTTAAGATTTGATGGTGATAATGGAGAATATTCTATGCTTATGGGAGAAGCTCATACTGTAGAAGGACCATTTAATCAAGGAACATATGTATGGATTGAAGTAAACAATTTAAAGAAACTTGAAGATAAACTTGTAAAAGGACCATATGTACATCATTGTGTAGGTATTTATGAAAATATATTGCCACAAATCTATGATGCATGTCATTATATAGATGGATTAATTCCTGATCTTTATGATCGAGATGAAGAATCATTAGCAGCAATTATAAGGGGTGAATAATATGACATTAACAATTCATAAGAAAAATTTTATTAAAGATGGAAAACCATTCTTTTACCTAGCAGATACATGTTGGTCGGCTTTTACGAACATTCCTGAAAATGATTGGCATTACTATTTACAATATCGTAAAAGACAGGGATATAATGTATTACAAATTAACATACTTCCCCAATGGGATGCTAGTGGCACAGATTTAAATTATGTACCATATGTATTAAAAGAAGATGGAGGGTATGACTTTACAAAAATTAATGATGATTATTTTCAACATGCGAAAAGAATGTGTGAAATTGCTAAAGAGTATAATTTTGAATTAGCATTAGTTGCATTATGGTGTAACTATGTACCAAAAACATGGGCAAACAATATGTTACCATTAAATACAATGCCATTTGATTGTGTTGATAGATATATTGAAAAAGTTGATGAAACATTTACACAATTTAATCCCATCTATATTATTAGTGGAGATACTGATTTAAATGAAGAAATAACAAGAAACTATTATAATAAAGCAAGTGACCTATTAAGGGAAGCTGCTCCTCAATGTATACAGACATTACATGTAAGAGGACGCTTAATGGAAATACCTGAAGAAATGATTAATAGAATGGATTTCTATATGTTTCAATCTGGCCATAATGCAAAAACAGAAAATTTATGTATGACATATCGTTTACCTGAATATTTTGTTGAAAATTATCCAGGAAAACCATTAATTAATTCAGAACCTTGTTATGAACAAATGGGTTCTTCAGGAAGAATTTATGGTAGACATCATCGTTTCAATATTAGACGTGCAGCTTGGCAAAGTTTACTTTCAGGAGCTTGTTCAGGTATAACATATGGCGCAGCTGGTATCTATAGTTGGCATATTTATGGTAAGAACTTTGGTTCAGCAATAGGTGAGGGATTTGATATGCCTAATCCATGGCAACAGGCAATTCATTACCCAGGGGCATGGGAATATGGGGATATTAAACATATTTTTAATGAATTCCAGGTTACTGAATTAATTTCAAAGCAGAAGGTTTTGTTGAATAATACAGAAGAAATTAGGGTAGCTTGTACTCCAGATGAAAAATTGATGATGATCTACCTTCCAGAAAATACAACAATTAAATTGAATTATCATTTTTCAGAAGATGATGAATGCACAATCATTGATTTAAATACACTACATAGAGAATGTGGAAGAATATACAATCACAAGGATATTTGTTATTTGGATATGCACGTTTTTGAACATGATGTGCTTTATATTATTAGGAGAAAATAATGAGTAATATTTTATTGTTATGTGCTAGTGGAGTAACATCATCATTATTAGCACAAAAGTTAAATAGAATAGTTGAAAATGATTTGAATGGCTATAATTTAATAACTTGTTCAATTTGTGATGTGGCAAGGTATGCAGATGATACATCAATTATGTTACTCACACCACAGGTGAGATTTAATTATGATAAAATACAACAAATGTATTCAGATAAACATGTTTTAAAAATAGATAATAAAGATTATAAACAATTAAATATTGATAATATTCTTGAGATGATTAAAAATCAAATATACTAGTATAAAAAAGGATTATAAGTTTTCTTCTATATGATTTTCTTCCCTTAAAGCAAAGAGAACGCATAATCCTATTTTTGGAGGTTCATATGAAATTATTTTTAGATAGTGCAAATATAGAGGAAATAAAAAGGGCTAATGAATTTGGAATTATTTGCGGAGTGACAACAAATCCATCTATAATTGCAAAAGAAGGAAAAGATTTTAAAGAAATGATTCAACAAATGACACAAATTATTGATGGTCCAATAAGTGGAGAAGTCAAGCCGACAACAGAAGAGGCCAAAGATATGATCAGAGAAGGTCGTAGTATTGCTAGTTTACATCCCAATATGGTTGTTAAATTGCCAACAACACCAGAAGGATTAAAAGCCTGTCATGTATTATCGAAGGAAGGTATTAAAACAAATTTAACACTTGTTTTCTCAGTCCCTCAAGCCTTACTTGCTGCCAGAGCAGGAGCTACTTATGTTTCACCATTTATTGGTAGAATAGATGATATTTCTATGGATGGGTTACAATTAATAAAAGATATTGCTCAAATATTTAAAATTTACAATTTATCAACGCAAATCATTTGTGCTAGCATAAGAAATGCATATCATATTATTGGATGTGCAAAAACTGGTGCTGATATAGCAACTGTTCCATATAGCATTATTGAACAAATGGTTAAACATCCTTTGACAGACAAAGGATTAGAAAAGTTCAAAAATGATTATATTGCTGTATTTGGAGAATAAAATTAGGTAATAGAAGATATAAGAGTATTGCTTTTAATTTGTATAGAGTTAAACTTTCTCTACTATGTAATAAGATGATTGACTGCATCATTATATTCAAAGAAAACTTATTTAATAATAAATCTATGTGAAGAGCAATATGAGATATAAAATACCATAAAAGATGAGAAGATATGATTTTTAGATTGATTTTAAAAAAGTATTTGATAGCATAAGAAATTCCATAAAGTAAAAAGGCAGAAATCTGCCTGCAAATGGTTCATAGGTTAATTTAAATTGGTACTTTGACAAATAGAACTAAAAAAGAAAAATTGAATTAAAAATCGTTTTATAATTTATTAAAAATGCAGTTTAAATACTGTGTTTTTTAGAAAATAAAACTAGAAGCAGATCCTTATTGTATTCTCTTACTTCCAGTTACATTCCTTCACTATTTTTTTACATATGCAATTAGACGAGCTCCTGGACCTGCATGTGTTCCAATGACTGGACCAACAAAACCATGAAGAACATCCTCAAACTTAAATTCATCACGCAATGCTTGCTCAAATTTTTCTAAGCCCTCATCATTACCTGTATATCCTATACAAATAGGTTCTTTGAAATCAATTTCACCATCTTCATGTATTAATTCAATGATTTTTGCAGTGGCTTTCACAGCCCCTCTTGCTTTAGAGAACATTTCTAGTTTTCCATCACGTAATCCAATAATTGGTTTTACTTTTAGAAGTGTTCCAGCTGCGGCAACTGTCTTAGACATTCTTCCACCTTTACAAAGATATTCTAAAGTGTCAACAAATGCGACAATACGTACACGTTCTTTATAAGCTTGTAATTCGTTGAAAATAGTTTCTGCGTCTTTTCCTTCTTCACGTAAAGCAACGGCTTTTAATACCAAAAGTCTTAAAGCTTGAGTTGCATTTAAACTATCAATAACATAAATATTTTCATATTCAGCTAAATCTTTTGCTATATTAGCACTTTGATAAGTTCCGCTAATAGTACCAGAAAGTGTCATAACAATGACACTATCACCTTTTTCTTTGGCTTCTTCATAGTAGTTTAGGAATTCTTGTGGTGAAGGTTGCGATGTTGTTGGCAGAACTTCACTTTTTTCTAATAAACTATAGAACTGATCAGGCTGTAAATCAACTCGGTCTTTATATTCTTTACCATCAATAATCACTTTTAATGGAACAATGTCAATATTTAATTCTTTTGCATAAGTAACATCTATATCAGATGTTGAATCAGTTATAATTTTAATCATTTTATTCTCCTTGTGTCATATTCTCTTGAACTGTTCTTAACATTTTTTCAAGAAGTTCAACTTCTTCGCGACTAAACATATTTTCAATATCACCAAGGGTCTTTTTAATATAGCGATCGTTATCACGATAACAAGATAAGAATTTCTTTGTGACTTTTAAACGAAAAGCTCTTTTATCTTCTTTGCAGACTGTTTTTGTTAAATAACCTTTATCAATCATTTGATTGATTTTATAAGTTGCATTAGGTTGAGAAATGCCCATATATTTTGCATAATCTAAAATAGTAGGGTTATCTAACATATATATAATGTCTAAACTAAATGCTTCTTGCATAGTTAATTCTTTTGAATTCGCACACATAGATGCATAGAAATTCATTTTGAAGATGTTATAAACTGCTTGGAATTCTTTACTTAACATAGTACACCTCCTTTGATGATACTTAAAATATTTTAAGTACAGTATAATAGATTTTTTATGATTGTCAATAAAATAATTAAAATATTTGAATTAAATAAAATAAAAAAGTGTAGCAATAATCACAGAAACCAAAACATCACTAATAAAGTGAACACCTGCAAGAATGCGGCATATACTCATTATCATAGCCACAATAAGCGCAAATATACCTAAATAGATATTCACATGAAAGCATACCAAAGCAATAATAACTGCACTTACAGTATGACGACTAGGAAAAGATTCACCGTGTTTATGCCCTATTAAAGGCTCAATATTCATTGCTTCATAAGGACGAGGACGATTCACAATTTTCCTGAATACTGTTACAACAAGAAAAGCAGCAAAGGGTTTCCATATCGTTTCAAAGAGGAAAGGACTCTTTGAAATAAATAAATACAAGAGAACACAAGGATAGAGAATAAAAGTAATCATTGGAAAATAGCGAGTAATCGCAATGATTGTTCTTTGTAAAAAAGCTGATTTACGTATATATTGTAACATTGCAACATAGAATTTTTCCATAATCCCACCCTTTCTTTCTTATTATAACCAAAACGACAGATGATGACAAATAGAAATCACTTGTATTTTAGAGTGTTTTTAGATAAAATGTATAGGAAGTTAAGGAGTGATAATTTATGGCATTAACAGCCGGTATTGTAGGATTACCAAACGTAGGAAAATCAACATTATTTAATGCAATTACAAACGCACAAGTGGAAGCTGCAAACTATCCATTTGCAACTATTGATCCAAATGTAGGTGTTGTTGAAGTTCCTGATCATCGTTTAGAAGAATTAACAAAGATTTGTAAGCCTAAAAAGACAGTTCCAACAACATTTGAATTTACAGATATTGCTGGACTTGTTAAAGGAGCATCACGAGGAGAAGGTTTAGGAAATAAGTTTTTAGCGAATATTAGAGAAACAGATGCTATCTGTGAAGTTGTTCGTTGTTTTCGAGATAAAGACATTACACATGTTGATGGTGATGTAGATCCAATTAGAGATGTTGAAACAATTAATTTAGAATTAATCTTTGCTGATTTAGAAACTGTTGAAAAAAGAATAGGTAAGATTGAAAAGAAAGCAAAATCTGGAGATAAAGAATCAAAGGCAGAATTAGATATTTTAGTTCCCCTTAAAGACATTCTAGAAGCTGGAAAACCGGCACGCACTATGGAATATAGTAAAGATGAAATGGATATTGTTAAGCAATTTACATTGTTAACAATGAAACCTTTAATCTATGTTGCAAATTTAGGTGAAGAAGATTTAGAAAATCCAGATGCCAATCCATATTATGTAGAGTTGAAAGATTATGCATCAAAAGAAGGATGCGATGTTGTTCCAATTTGTGCAAAAATTGAAAGTGAATTGGTAGGGCTGGATAAAGAAGAAAAAGATATGTTTTTACAAGATCTTGGAATTGATGAAAGTGGTTTAGATAAGTTAATTAAAGAAGCTTATGCATTGTTAGGTTTAAATACATTCTTTACTGTAGGTGTAGATGAGGTTCGTGCATGGACATTCAAACAGGGCATGTTAGCACCTGAAATGGCTGGTGTTATTCATACAGATTTCCAAAAAGGATTCATTAAGGCTGAAACTTATGCTTATGATGATTTGATAAAATATGGTAGTGAACAAGCTTTAAGAGAAGCAGGAAAAATTCGTCAAGAAGGTAAACAATATGTAGGGAAAGATGGAGACATTATGTTCTTCAAGTTTAATGTTTAATGAAAGAAAAAATACGAAAAGTTATTCTTGTTATTAGTGTTTGTGTCTTTGTTTTTTCTGCTTTTCAATTAGGTAAGATTTTCTATGATTATTATATGATAGAAAAAGAAACAAATGATATTGTTGATACTTATGTAGAAGAACCTCAAGATGATAAAGATCCCCTTCATAGAGTTATTCATTTTAAAGAATTACAAAAAAACAATAGTGATGTTATTGGCTGGTTATATATTCCTGATACAAAGATAGATGAACCTATTTTAAAAGGAAAAGATAATGACAGTTATCTTTATACTGATATATATAAGAAAAGCAATAAAGCTGGGGCTATTTTTATAGATAAAATCAATGAAAAAGATTTTAAAGATGATAATACAATTATTTATGGCCATAATATGAAAAATGGTTCTCGTTTTCATGATTTAAGATATTTTGTAGAGAATGATTATTTTCAGGAACATTCATTGATCTATATATACTTACCTGATGGAACTGTTAATATTTATGATGCATTTGCTTCTACAATTATTGATGCAAATAGTGATTTATATGCTAAAGGAATCAATTATAAAAAATATATAGAAAGTATTCAGGATGTTGCTAAAGTGTATAAAGAAGTGAGTGATAAAGAAGCTCCTTTAGCAATGCTAAGTACATGCTATAATGGCACTGACAATCGTTATGTTGTCTATGGAAGATTAAAAGAAAATGTAAAGACTGATGTTTCTGTGTCAAGAGTGGGAGGCAAGTAATTAAATTGGTTTTTACTCACTTTTGGGTAAAAGGAATATCTGAACAGTACAAAAAACTGTACTGTTTTTTTCTGGATATCTATTTCTTATATTTGGGTATTTTGATATAATAGATATATAGGATGGTGTTATTCATGAAATATAATGAAATTGATTTAAATGAAAAGTTGTTTGGTGATGACTTTATTGTCTATGACTGGAAAGAAGATACCGATAAAATAATTATCTATGTCAAGGCGACTTCTCATGATGATGTATGTCCTGTTTGTGGTGCTCCTACATATACACTTCATAATACTTATCACAGAGTCATACAGACTTACCCTATTCGAGGCAAAAAAACTTGTTTGGATGTCATTACCTATAAGTACAACTGTACGAATATTGAATGTGATAGGAAGGTCATTATGCAGAATCTCCCATTCGTGACTTCCTATCAAAGAAGAACCGATGAACTTAACTGCCTGATATTGGCTGTTTCCATGTTTGTGAGCAATGAAGGTGCAAGCAAAGTATTAGGACTGCTAGGGGTAACAATCAGTAATGATTCCATCAAAAGAGTACTGGATAAGATTGTCATTGAAGATCATTATGATGTTGAGCAGGTAGGTATTGATGATGTGGCTATAAGAAAGGGACAAACATATGCAACTGCAGTCTATGATATGGAGGAACATCATCTGATTGCACTTCTTGATGGAAGAGACAAGGAAACGGTAACAAAATGGCTAGAAAGTCATAAGAAGATAAAAATAGCGACTCGTGACAGAGCCAGTGCCTACGCTTCTGCAATTAATGAGATTCTGCCAGAATGTATACAGATAGCTAACCGTTTTCATCTTCTTCAGAACCTTATTGATAGAATGAAAGAAATATTCAAGGAAGAAATACCAGAAATGATATTCATAAAAGATGGAAAAATCATGGATGAGATGCCAAAAAAAGAAGCAGTACTGAAAATTGCTCCTAGTTCTGATGAACTGAATAAATTGAATTATGATAACAGTGAACCAGTTGATGAAAGCGGAAATATCATAGACTTTGATAAAAGCTGTACTGACAAGAATGATAAGTCCCATCAAAGACATGCAGAAAGCCATAAAAAAACAAAGATTAATTAGAGATATACAGAGAAGATGAACCGACCTGAATAAAAAGAGATACAAGACAATAATGGTTGAATTTGAAGTGTCGCAGCTAACTGTCAAGAAATATATTCAAAGGAGATCAAATGTTAAGATGTCAAATGCCACAGTCAGCGATATTAGATTCTATCCTGATAGAGAAATAGATAAAGTTATGACAGCGAAACTAGCATCGTGTGATTATATTCATGATCATCTTAATATTATTGTGATTGGAGCAACAGGTGCCGGAAAAACATTTTACGTCTCTGCCCTGGGCAATGAAGCATACAAGAAAGCAATCAATGTTAGATATATAAGACTTCCTGATCTGCTGTATGATTTAGATCAGGCAAGAAATAAAGATAACTATAAAAAGAAGCTAAGAGCATTGTCAAGAATTGAACTGCTTATCATTGATGAATTTTTATTGACACCAACAACGACTGCTCAGCAGTCAGATATACTGGAATTACTTGAATTGAGATATAATACTCATTCAACAATATTTGCATCACAGTTTCTGCCACAGGGATGGCATTAGAATTTAGGTGGTGGTGCAGTAGCCGATGTCATTCTCGATAGAATAATTGCAAACTCCTATCTGATTCATATAAAAGGCTCTAAATCGATGAGAGTAAGAGAAAATGAGTAATTAGAATATTTAAAGATAATCATAGTGCATATTCGCCCATGATTTAAACTAATTACAAAAAAAGAGAATTCAAAATCATTGTATTAACTAATGAAATTTGAATCCTCACTTTTATATACTTGAAAACAAATTTAAACATTCTTTTTCAATGAAATATAATTTTGTCACTTTAATTAACACACTATCATCATTTGATTAACATAGTGCATGCAATAGACTGAAATATTCATAGGAAATGTTATGTCCCATTTTTAATGAATAATATTGATTTTAATTTATCAGATTTATTAAAAAGATAAAAACAGTACAATTGCTTGTACTGTTCAGATATTCCTTTTACCCAAAAACGAGTAAGAACCAATTATTTTCCTATCCAGTTTTAGTATAGAACAAAGACTGGTGAATTATTCTTATTTAATTCATTTTTATTTCGTTTTAGTAGGTTCACTAGAATTTTTTTTAAAAAAACCTATTAACAGAATAATTATACCAACAATTTCCATAAAAAGTCCTAAAAACATATACATATTTGCATCGGTTGTATAACCAACTATATAGTTGCAAATAGAGAAGAGTAAAATTCCAATCCCTAAAAGCAATATTTTTATTTGTTCCATAATTTAGCTCACCTTGTGTCCGTCATATCTGTATCGTACAGAGTATGTTTCCTCATTTTGGGTTGTCCATCCAAAACTCATACCAATACTTGGTCCTGATCCAGAAAAAGAAACAGATGGAGTTCCAGTTACTACACTATGACCATATCCAAATTTAAGGTAAACTTCATAAATTGTATTGGATACAACTGCATCTAATACTAGCTTTCCAGATCCATAATATGTCCAATATGACATACCACTTCCCATATTATACCCCATATCGAATTGGATTTTTGCAGCTCTATATTCGTGAATAGGATTCCATTTATAAGTAGTGTCTTTCATATTTGGTGCTCCACCTGTGGATTTATATTTTACAGTAAGAAATGATGATGATTTATTGATTGCGACATTTACAGGACTTCCATTAGAACCAGTTGCTGACCAAGTTGCTGCTAAAAGATCATCTTGGATAAAAATTGGACATGATGACCATCTAAATGAATAATTAAATGTGTATTTAGATTTAGATGCTATTGCACTTCCTAATACTAGATTAAGGGTCGCTCCACGGATTTCTTTAATTATTTCATCTTCGTTTATATTTTTTTTGCTTAAACTAACTCTTAATTGTTTAATATCGTTATCACTATAACCCATATCTTTTAATTGTTCATTACTAAGTTTTGCTCTTTCTTGTAGTTCGCTAATTAAATCAAAATTTTTAATATATTTTATTTGATCAGGAGTCATTCCTTTTGAAATTAATTCCTCATTTGTTTGAGATTTTAATTCCTTGAAATATTCTAATTCTGATATTTCATACTCTAGTAACTCTTCATTGGTTTTTGCATTTACTGATGAGATAGGACTTATCATTAAACAAATAGTACAAACAATACTTAAATATTTTCCTAATTTTTTCATTTGTGATCCCTATATATCAATATGAAATATTGATATAATACCTTTCCCTAACTATTAGAAGATAGTATTAAATTGTATTTCAGCTCCTCTCCATACATCATTTATCTCTATATATAAACTATATCAAATTTTCTTGTTTTTTAAAAGTACTTTTTATTAAAAAGTACTTTTAAAAATATAATTTCTCTATCTGTATAGAGAAATTTATTAAAAAATTAAAGATTAAAGTTTACTGTATATGATTTATTATTAGCAATACCTGTTGTTGTAATTACTCGTCCTTTTGCAATAACCCTATATGTCTTGTTAGAATTCAAAAATTGCCCAGAATAACTACTCATTTCAAAAAACATTATACTACTTACTCGTGATACAGTAACGATTGGTTTATAACTTGTATCGAATTTAGAACCACTATATTTATATTTTAATGTCATTTTATTATTTCCATTAAAGAACAACATTGTTTTTGATCCAATAGTAGAACGTGAATTAATCCATATTTTTGTATTAATAACATTCTCTGATGTATATACTAATTCATCAATCAATGATTTTTTAAATGATCCAATATCTTGTGTAGTAATAAACTTAATATACTGTTTATAATTTGAGCTAAATTTTTCTTTTAGTTCACTATTGAGAAAATCATTTTCATCTAAAATATAGTAGTTTGTATTATATTTTTGATTGATTTTTTCAATTTCTTGAGTATAGAGATTAAGTTCACATTTGTATTCTCTTGAGTATGCACTTACATAATTGAGATTAAATAAAATGGAAATAAATAGAAAAGCTATAGTAATAATTTTTTTCATATCTTATCCTCCTGGTTGACTACATTATTTAATAATTTTATATAATTTACAAATTCTTCTCTCCCTTTTTCAGTTAAACTGTAAGTGGTTTGAGGTTTGTTATTGACAAATTCCTTATTTGTTAATATAAAGCCTTCACTCAATAATTTTTTTGTATGCGTTGCCATATTACCATCACTACAGTTGCATACTTCTTTTAATTCATTATAGGTAAGGCTTGAAATATATAAACTAGATATCATTTGCACTCTAATTATTGATTCAAATACTTTAGAATAATTTATGATTTTATTTTTCATTATTAATATTACTCTTTCTTTTTTATAACAATAATTGATATTAATAAAGAGAGAATTTCAATGATTCTATATGATTGAATATTATTTAATATCATAAAAAGGTTTGTTTGAATCAAACTAGCATCTATTAAATTCAAATAAATTGATAAATAATAAAACGAAAAGCCACAATATATTATATACATTATAATCAATACTGAAATACCTTTATATTTGAAATAAGAATATAAATACAATAAAAATACTATATTAATAATTCCAGATATTGGAAATGATTGATAAAAAGAAATCATTGTTTCAGCATTCAAAAGAGAGGAAAAACTTGAAAGGCAATTATCCAAACAAAAAAATATAGGAAAGATTAGCCATATTTTCAAATACCTTCTTTCTTTTACTGAAATTTCAGATTTTAACACACAAAATAATAATAGAGTAGGAATAGCAATACAAATTATTATCCTATACACATTATATATGGTGTAAAATGAGGAATAATTGTATAGTTCATAATACATATTTATTTTATCAATACAAAAAAAAGATAGAATACTTAAAAAATATAGTATAAACCAATATTTTAGTATTTTTATAATACCAAAAGTAGGCTGATATGAATCTTTAATATATTTTGTATCATTCATAGTTTGTTCAATGATATTTAAATATTTTTTATATTCATCCATAGATTAACATTACTCCTTTTTTAGTAAACTTTTTATTGTAAATATTATAATATAATAATTCTTATTTTTCTATAATAAAATAAGAATCTTGATATCATTATGTATATGAAATATTAAGTTTATATATTTTTTACTATTACTTATAAATTAGAATCCACCATTTGTGCTCTTAAATAAACGCTTGTTATGAGTGTACTGCGAATAATATAAACCATCAATAGTTAGTTTTTTACTTATAAATAAAATAATATAGAAGCTTGGGAATTACCTGTAGAAGTAGATTTACAATTAGTTATATTTGTTACAAAAATAGTGTTCCACCATCCTTCTCTTCATATACTATTTTTGATGATTCTATCAAAACCAGTTATTTTCTTCTTGATAAGTGTTATCACTAATTCACCATTATTATATAAGTAGAATATTTTTTTTGTTTTCACTATTTAAATTATAGTTAAATGTTTTAAATTTCTCTTTTTTAGCAAAAATGTCATTAACGTTTATAAGAAATATTGATACAATAACTGCCTTTGTAATTATTCTTTTAATCATTTTATTCTTCACACATAGTATGTACGTAATTAGAAAGTAAAGAATTTATTCATTTACTCATGATTGCATATTCTCATTTTCAGATAATATAGTTTGTTTTGAATCAAGTGTTCATTCTTTCTCCTTGTGATTACTCCATATTTATATTCACAACGACTTATTCTTTTTGATTAAGATGGTATTTTATACCTGAATGAGTTTGATATAGCAATGTTCCTACACTTGTCTCCGTATTTACAAGGCAGTGTTTATCTTGATTTAGAGGTGTAATTTAAAACAGATTTACATTCAGAAAAGAAGTCCATTAGAGTTAATAGGTGGAACGAATTCACAGAAATGTCATATATGTGGATAAATTAATGAGGGAATCAAAGACCTAAACATAAGAGAGTGAGCCAAAATACGAAATATTGCATAATTGTGATATTAATGTAGTAATAAATATCAAAAAAGTAACTAATATAATAATATCATAAAAAAACAATGGGGTAGGAAACAGTCTATGTAGTATTCTTGCAAGTTACACTTAACATAAAAATGTGATTACATGAAACATAGAGATTGAAGATAACATGTTTTGCTAATGAGTAGTGTTATAAAATAGGTATTGCTATCTATGCATTAGGTTAGATAAGAAAATATAAAAATTTTATGTTCAACAGCGAAGATTATTAATTTTTTAGATACTTGTGATTCCATTATTATGATTCAATGTGTATTAGTAATCTTAGAGAAATTTCATTGTATATCAAGTATAAGTGCAATGTTTGCATTTAAGGTGAGTTTTATGTTTATAATTATAGGATTTTTCATGTATTTAGAAAAAATCATATAAAATAAAAAGATGTTTTGTTCATTGAGGAATAGAAACATTCTTTGTTGAAGAAAATTTTCGGAAGAGACAAATCGTTATGAAATTGATTAAATATAAGAAATGGTGTTAATAATTTCAAAGAGAGTTCATATGATAGAAAGGAAAAGAGGTGTAGTATGCTCACACAATTTCATGAGAAAGCGCAAAAAGCAATTGTCATTGCAGAGAGTATTGCTTTTGATTTAGGACATAGTAGTGTAGGAAGTGAACATCTTCTCTTATCTCTTTTGAAGATAAAAGATTGTCCTTTTTCTAAGAT
>ENA-OQLI01000138-OQLI01000138.1-human-gut-metagenome-genome-assembly--contig:-NODE-138-length-108768-cov-9.470633_pt1 | contig 108768 bp, 136 predicted proteins | sample MGYA00242805_ERZ504812 | MGnify/ENA primary metagenome ERZ504812 (study PRJEB26092, sample SAMD00036430) | human gut metagenome | host: Homo sapiens | study: EMG produced TPA metagenomics assembly...
AAAAATCCGTAACCGGATAAACATAAAAAACAAAACCGCGGGACACGCGGGGATAGCCTGTTTTAGCTTTGCCCTAAAGGGTAATCGAGCAGGAAGCCCCCACTTCAAAATCGTAAGATTTAAGTGGTGGGAGCATGTCACCGCCGTGAGTAAGAGCAAACATGCTCGCACTGAAATGAAATAGAACGGAGCATAGCAAATGGAGAACAGGATCATTACAACAGATGTTACAGAAGAGGATTTTTCCCTGGAGGGAAATTTAAGGCCTCAGAGTCTGGATGAGTATATTGGTCAACAGAAAACAAAAGATACCCTGAAAATTTATATCGAAGCAGCAAAGCAGCGTCATGATTCACTGGATCATGTGCTGTTTTATGGACCTCCGGGGCTGGGAAAGACTACACTTTCCGCGATCATTGCCAATGAGATGGGAACACATATGAAGGTAACATCAGGTCCTGCGATTGAAAAGCCAGGCGAAATGGCTGCGATCCTGAACAACCTTCAGGAAGGAGATGTGCTGTTTGTAGATGAGATACACAGACTGAATCGACAGGTAGAAGAGGTTCTTTACCCGGCAATGGAAGATTTTGCTATCGATATCATGATCGGCAAGGGAGCATCCGCCCGTTCCATTCGTCTGGATCTTCCGAAGTGTACATTGGTAGGTGCAACAACGAGGGCAGGTCTTCTTTCCGCGCCGCTTCGTGATCGTTTTGGCGTAACACAGAGACTGGAGTTTTATGATAAAAAAGAACTGACGACGATCATTCTACGTTCCGCTCAGGTGCTTGGCGTGGAAATCGAACCCAATGGAGCTGCCGAGATCGCCAAGCGTTCCAGAGGAACCCCCCGTCTGGCCAACCGTCTTCTGAAGAGAGTACGTGATTTCGCCCAGGTGAAGTATAATGGTGTGATCACCTACGATGTTGCCTGCTTCGCATTGGATCTTCTGGAAGTAGATCAGTATGGCCTTGATAAAACAGACCGCCGCATTCTCCAGACCTTGATCCTGAATTTTCAGGGCGGCCCCGTGGGGCTTGAAACACTTGCCGCATCGATCGGAGAAGACTCCGGAACACTGGAAGACGTGTATGAACCCTATCTTTTGCAGACAGGTTTCCTTAACAGAACTCCACGTGGAAGAATGGCTTCCGTGCTGGCATATACCCATCTTGGATATCCTCGTCCTGATTTATCGACAAAGTAAAGGTCATAAAAAAAGTGAATTACTCGGTAACTGAGTTACCAGAGAATCTGAATTGAAGACTATTAGCACAGGTGAAAAAACGTTCTGTATAATGCGGTAAAAAAGAAAAAGCGCCAGGCAGGAAACTTTATTTTTGATATAACGGATTGCCCGCTGAAAGAGGGCGAAATAATGGAGCAGGTCAATAATCTGTTCAGATCAACACATCTCTCCTTTTTTGGAAGAGATCGCATTGTACAAGGATAGAAAAATAATTGGTGTTTATCAAAGAAATAAAAAATAAGAACCATTCAGCTGTACGATCTAAAAGATCATGGGTACTGCGAATGGTTCTTATTAAGATATCTTATGTGTATTTTACGATAATATACACAAGAATGCAAGACTTAAAATAAACAATAATTATCCACCAGTCAGAAAATGACAGGTGGTATTTTTATACACTTTTTTAAGAAAGAGAGGACAAGAAATGAAGAAATTATTTATCAGTCAGCCAATGAGTGGCAAAGCAGACGAGGAGATTCTTGCAGAGCGAAAGGTGGCAATCAAAGCGGCAGAAGAGTTGTTGAGAGAACCTGTAGAGGTTATTGATTCTTTCTTCCAGTCAGCACCGGTAGGAGCAAAACCTCTGTGGTTCATTGGAAAGTCCCTGGAGTTTTTATCTGATGCCGATATCGCCTATTTTGCAAAAGACTGGCAGAAAGCAAGAGGATGCAAGATCGAACATGAGCGTGCGGTTGAGTATGGAATTCCGAGAATTGACCATGTGTAGGAGGTAAGGAATGGGAAATGAAGAATTTTTAAGACTTTGCAAAGTAAAAGTAGCTGAATATACCAATTCACACATGGATAAGATCGATGGAAAACAGATCACAGTACAGTATGTGTACGTGGTATGGAGTTGTAAGACATTACAGAACAGTAAAGCACTTCTGAGCACGACTGTGCCGGATGGAATGTATTATGAGCTGACATATAACGGAGATAAGCACGAGTTATACTTTGATGCTTATAAGAAATTTCAAAACATGTGCTTTAAACTGTAATTGCGCCGGTGCAACAGTCGGAGAAGGGAAACACTACATGGAAACAATCATTTGCTCATGTCATAGAATAGAAGATCTGGAAAGAAAAGGAGAATGAACATGAATGTAAATGTAATGATGCAGTATGTAACATATGGTCTGGCGCTGATCGGGGTGCTGGCGTTCCTGGTATCGATTATTGTGCAGGTGATCAAAGAACTCCCGGGACTTAATAAGATCCCGACAAGTATTGTAGCACTGGTCACATCACTGATCCTGTGTCCGGTGGCACTGGCAGTCCTGTGCACGTATTATAAGACAGCTGTCACCTGGTATTATATTTTCGCATCGATTATTGCGGCGTTTGTAGTGTATTTGGTTGCGACCGGCGGTTGGGAAAAAGTAAAAGGTATCTGGGACAGGACGAAATACAAAGATTCAGAGGGCGAGTGATCCCTTTGTGAAATTCGTTGAACATCAAAGGACGATATGATAATATAGAACACGGAGCAATCGTGTTGCAGGGTGGCTGACCTCTATTCTACATAGAATGGATGTGGTGCTGATGGACAAGAATCATTTTGATTTCAAAGACCTCATGGCTTTTGGTATGTTCATTCTGGCATTGCTTACGTTCGTTTTGACGTTTTGTAAGTAATTTTCTACATAGAAAAACCACCCCAAAACTTTGGCTGAGTGTAGGGTGGAATTTCTATTTCGCTATTCACTGAGTTCAACCCCTTGTGGGCGGTTGTTCCTTTGTATTATCAATATACCATTTCGAAAAAAATAATTCAAGTATTTTTAGGAGGCGAGTAATCGTCTTTTTTTATTGGAGGAAACATATGTTAAAGATTATGGGAAAAGCTCAGGTATCCGGCAGGAATTATGGTCAGAAGATCATCAGCATTTTGAATGGCATATTATCTATTAAGGCATCAAATAAGACATCAAAAACAGAAAAGGAGAGTACAACCATGAATATCAACACAAGTCTTATCAGTAACAACAACAGCTATGCAGGTCATAAACCGGCATATATCGTAATTCACAACACAGATAACTATGCCAAGGGTGCAAATGCGAAAGCACATGCTAAGGCTCAACATGATGGAAACTTTAAAGGCTATTCTGCACATGTATATGTGGACGACACAGAGGCGTATCAGGCGCTTCCATACAACCGTGGAGCATGGCACGTAGGCGTCAACTACGGAGGTCGGCTGTTCGGTACTGTCAACAATAGAAATTCAGTAGGAATCGAGATGTGCGTCCAGGCGGGCTATAACTATGAGAAAGCTTTCCAGAATACAGTACAGGTGTGCAAACAGCTTATGAAACAGCTGGGAATCCCGGCTGACAGAGTTGTGCAGCATTATGATGTATGCGCAAAGAACTGCCCGTCAGCGATCCGTGCAAAAGGTGACTGGAACCGGTTCAAGCAACTGATCGGAGCTGAGACCACCACGCCAACGGTAGATAAGTATTATCGCACAAGAAAGTCCTGGGCTGACAGCAAGAGCCAGATTGGAGCATACAAGAGCCTTGAGAATGCAAAGAAAGAGTGGAAACAGGGCTACACCATCTATGACTGGAACGGAAAAGCAGTGTATCCTGTACAGACTTCAGAAAAGGCAGTAGTTCTGACAGGAAAATTTGAGACCCAGCTTCCGATCATCCGGAAAGGGAATTCCGGCGTTGCAGTTTCTGTGCTGCAGTCTGTACTTGGTGTTACTGTGGATGGCCATTTCGGAGACGATACAGAAGCATCTCTGAAAGTTTTCCAGAAAAACACAGGCGTAAAGGTAAGTGGAACCTGCGGTATTGATTCCTGGAAAAGGGTGATCGAACACATGAAAGCCAACACTCATAATTGAGAAAAACATTTGCATCTTTAAGGAAAATATTGTAATCGACAAAATAATAGAAAAACTTCTATACATTTTTGCGGGAATCAGTTATAATAAAAGAAATTGCGGGTTGTAAGACCGGCAATGCAGAGGAATGTTATTGAGGAAATTACCAGTAACAGATAAATTCAGGAGGCTTTACGAATGGCGGTAAAGAATACAGCACAGGTTGTTATCGATGGAAAGATCATTACTCTGGGCGGGTATGAGTCCGAGGAATATTTTCAGAAGGTTGCAGCCTATATGAATAATAAGATCAGTGAGCTGAGTCAGATGCCGGGATACTCCAGACAGGCCATGGAGACCAAACATACACTGCTCAGTCTGAATATTACAGATGATTATTTTAAGGCAAAGAAGCAGGCGGAGATTTTTGAACAGGATCTGCAGCAGAAAGACCAGGAGATGTATGATCTGAAACATGAACTGATTTCTTTGAAAATGCAGATTGAAGAGGCGAAGAAGGCAGAACAGGAAGCTCAGGAACAGAAGAATCTTCTGGACGGTAAGGTGAAGGAACTGGAGAAAGAACTTGATGAACTGCTTAAATAAGGATGGGGGATTGCTTCGGTAATCCTCTTTTGTTTTATGGTCATCGGATTGATTAACAGATGGGAGATGAGGGAATACTTTGAAAAATATGATAACAGAACTGCTCTCGCCGGCAGGTTCTTATGAAAGCTTTGAGGCAGCTATTGGTGCCGGGGCTGATGCGGTATATGTAGGAGGACCGGCTTTTGGAGCAAGAGCTTATGCGCAGAACTTCACCCAGGAAGAGCTGATCACTGCCATTGAGACCGCACATATCCATAACCGTAAATTATATCTTACTGTGAATACACTTTTGAAGAACCGTGAACTGGATGATCAGCTGTTTGAATATCTGCTTCCATATTATGAGGCAGGTCTGGATGCGGTGATCGTACAGGATCTGGGAGTATTTTCTTTTATACGCCGGAATTTCCCGGATCTGGATATTCACGCAAGCACACAGATGACAGTAACCGGACCGGAGGGAATGCGGTTTCTGGAGGAAAAGGGAGCAACTCGTGTGGTTCCGGCCAGAGAGCTTTCCCTGGAAGAGATATCTGCCATGCATAAGGCAAGTCCTCTGGAAATAGAGACTTTTATCCATGGAGCTCTCTGTTACAGCTATTCCGGCCAGTGTCTGATGAGCAGTATTTTCGGTGGAAGAAGCGGAAACCGTGGCCGCTGTGCGCAGCCATGCAGGCTTCCTTACAGTGTAACCATGGATCACAGAAAATATAAAGGAGACAAGGATTTTTGTGCATTAAGCCTGAAAGATATCTGCACTTTGGATATTCTTCCGAATATCCTGGAGGCGGGTGTTATGTCTCTGAAGATCGAAGGGCGTATGAAACAGCCGGCGTACACAGCGGGCGTCACGGCAGTATATCGAAAATATCTGGATATGTATTTAAGTGGAAAAGAATATCACGTTCAGGAAAAAGACCGGAAGTATCTTCTTGAGCTTTTCAGTCGTGGAGGATCCTGCAAAGGATACTATGATATGTATCGCGGACCGGAAATGATGGCTTTTGCCAATGAAAAAAAATCCGGTAATATCCAGCCGGAGATCAGAAAAATAAAAGAAAAAATTCATGGGAATTTAATACTTTCTCCTGAAAGTCCTGTTATACTGGAAATAACCTGCAAGGGCCAGACAGTAACTGCTATGGGCGGTGAGGTACAGTTTGCTAAAAATCAGCCAATGGAAGAACAGAGGATCCGTCAGCAGATGGAGAAACTGGGAAATACAGATTTTCAGTGGGAGGATCTGAACATTGAAATAAATGGAAGGATTTTTGTTCCGGTTAAAGTTCTCAATGAAGTACGAAGAGATGCTCTGAGTCAGCTGCGGGAAGCACTGATCGGATGTCAGAAGAGAGCACAGGTTACGAAGCAGCCGACGAAATCTAAGGATCAGGCTGCCTGTCACAGAAGGGTAACAGACAGCCTGCCTGTGTATGTATCCTGTGAACGTTCGGATACTGCGGAAGTACTTTTGAACGAACCGGGGATTACAGGTTTTTATTTTCCTTTTGATACTATGGAAAAATATTTTTCACCGGAACTTGCTGCAAGCAGTGAATTATATCTTTCTACTCCACATATCCATCGCGGAGAAATCCCCGAAAAGTGGCTTCGATCAGCTCAAAAATGGTTGGAGCAGGGTATGAAGGGTTTTCTGGTAAGAAATCTGGAATCTTACGCCATACTGAAAAAAATGGGATATGGCGAAAAATGTATCCTGGATGCATCCATGTATACCTGGAATGATCAGAGCGTTGATTTCTGGCGGGAAGAGGGAGTTCTTCGAAATACAGTCCCCCTTGAGTTGAATGAGGGTGAACTGAAACACAGAGATAATACTTCTTCGGAGCTGCTTTTATATGGTTATATCCCACTGATGCTTTCCGCGCAATGTGTAAGGAAGAATCTTTTCGGATGTACAGGAAAATATGAGACGGCTTATCTGAAAGACCGCTATAACAGTGAATTTCCGGTAAAATGCAGCTGTGATCCATGGGGAAAAAACATCTCCGAAAAAGCAAAATACTGTTATAATATCATTTATAATAGCATTCCTTACGGACTTCCGGGTGAAAAAGATCAGGTAAAAAAACTGAACCTTCACTCTTTGCGACTGGCATTTACGATCGAAGAGCCAGAGAAAGCAAAAGCAATCCTGAAAGAATTCCGGACGGTTTATCAGGAAAACGGAAAACCTTCCGGACGCAGGTATACAAAAGGCCATTTTAAAAGAGGAGCCGAGTAAAAGTGTATGATTAATGTAATTACAGAATTATCTAAGTATGTGATCCTCACATTGATGATCGTCTATACCTTTCATTGTTTTTATATGGTGTGGCGGCAGGATGAGGAAGAAAAGAGAGAACTGCTCCATCAGCAGCTGACCATGATCTTTTTTATTGATTTTACAGCATTTCTTGTGATCTATTTAAAAAGCATGGATTTCAGGGTCATCCTGTTCTATATCGAAATGATGATCTTTTTTGCAGCGATCCAGATCCTTTATCGAATTATTTATCAGAATGCATCGCTGCTTCTTTTAAATAATATGTGTATGCTCCTGAGCGTAGGATTTATCATGCTCTGCCGGCTTTCACTTCCGTCTGCAACTAAGCAGCTTCTGATCGTGGCCGCAGGTAGTGCAGTATCACTGGTGATACCGGTAATGATACGAAAAATGAAATTTTTAAAAGATCTTACATGGGCTTATGCCGGAATTGGTATTGTACTTCTGGCGGCAGTTCTTGTTCTGGCAAGCACAAGCTACGGTGCAAAGCTTTCTCTTATGGGAATCCAGCCTTCCGAGGTGATCAAGATAACCTTCGTATTTTTTATGGCATCACTTCTGTGTACCAAGGTGGATTTTCGCAAAGTAGTACTGGCTACGATCGTTGCAGTGATCCATGTAGGGATTCTGGTTCTTTCCAGGGATCTGGGTAGTGCAGTAATCTTTTTTGTCACCTACCTTGTACTGATCTATGTGGCAACCAGAAATCCGAGCTATTTATTTCTGGGACTTGGCGGAGGATGCGTTGGTTCGGTGATCGCATATCATCTTTTTGGACATGTCCGTCAGCGAGTCAGTGCCTGGAAGGATCCGATGGCTGTCTATCAAAATGAAGGTTATCAGATCGTGCAGTCTCTGTTTGCGATCGGAACCGGAGGCTGGTTTGGAATGGGACTTTGTCAGGGCTCTCCGGAGAAGATTCCGGTCGTAAAAAATGATTTTATCTTCAGTGCTATTTGCGAGGAACTGGGTGGCATTTTTGCCATCTGCCTGATTCTTGTATGCACAAGCTTTTTTCTGATGATCGTTACTATTGCACTAAAGATCAGGAATCCGTTTTATAAACTGATCGCACTGGGGCTCGGAACGGAATATGCTTTTCAGGTATTTCTGACCATTGGCGGTGCAACCAAGTTTATTCCAATGACAGGAGTTACACTTCCGCTGGTGAGTTACGGAGGCAGTTCTGTCATGTGTACCATCCTGATGCTTGCGATCATTCAGGGACTGTATATTCTGAGGGAAGATGAGGACGAACAAATTGAAACGCAGCGAAAAGAAACGATTGAAAGAAGAGGAAAGAGAGCAACGCCTGAGAGAAAGAGAAATCGCCAGACTCCGTAGAAAAAAGAACCGGCCTTTAACTTTTGTATCGGCCTTCTTTATATTGATCTTTGTCAGTCTGATCGGATATCTGGTCTATTTTGACGCCATAAAAAGCGAAGATTTTATCAACAGCCCGTACAACACCCGTCAGGATACATTTTCGGACCGGGTAGTACGTGGAAGTATCCAGTCTTCGGATGGTGAGGTTCTGGCACAGACCAATGTGTATGAAGATGGAACAGAAGAGAGAACGTATCCGTTTTCCAATATTTTTGCACATGCCGTAGGATATGATACCAATGGTAAGAGTGGTTTGGAATCGGAAGCAAATTTCCAGCTTCTCACCTCCCATTCATTTTTTCTGGAACAGATGAAAAATGAATTCCTGGGAAAAAAGAATCAGGGTGATACCGTGATCTCCAGTCTGAATGCAGATCTTCAGACAACGGCATACAATTCTCTGGGAGACCGCAGAGGAGCGGTAGTTGTACTGGAACCATCCACCGGACGTATTCTGGCTATGGTGAGCAAACCGGATTTTGATCCGAACACGATCGCACAGAACTGGGATACCCTTGTTAATGATGAAAGTAACAGTAGCCTTTTAAACCGTGCAACCAATGGAGCTTATCCTCCGGGATCAACATTTAAGATCGTCACGGCACTGGATTATTTCAGACAAAAGGGATCACTGGAGGGATATTCCTATCTGTGTCAGGGAAGTATCACAGTGGATGACCACACGATCCAGTGTTACAATGGTGCAGTACATGGACAGGAGGATTTTTATTCTGCATTTGCACATTCCTGTAACTGTGCATTTGCAGATATGGGCCTTGGTCTGGGAGGAGATACTCTGAAAAGTACTGCAGAGGATCTGCTCTTTAATAGGGCGCTTCCGCTGAATTCCTATAAAACCAGTCGCTTTACCCTTGATAAAGATTCTCCGAATGCACTTGTGATGCAGACCTCGATCGGCCAGGGTAACACTCTTGTTTCTCCGATGCATATGGCATTGATCTCAAGTGCCATCGCCAATGATGGTGTACTGATGAAGCCAACTATGATCGATAAGATCGTGAATAATTCCGGTGATACGGTCAGGGAAACAGAAAAAACGGAATACAAACGTCTGATGACAAGAAATGAAGCCAATATCCTTGGAAAACTAATGAAAAATGTAGTTGAAAACGGTACGGCTTCCGCATTGAATGGACGAGGATATACTGTTGCCGGAAAGACCGGTTCTGCGGAGTTTGATGAAAATGGCTCCAGTCATTCCTGGTTTGTGGGTTATTCTAATGTAGATGATCCGGATATCGCCATTGCAGTGATCGTGGAAAACGGCGGAACCGGAAGTGAAGCGGCAGTTCCCATTGCGGCCAATGTTTTTGATGCATATTATTTCGATTAAATTGAGAACAGTATCTGCTTCTTGCCCCTTGCCTATAAGGTGAAAAAGAGGTATACTATAGCCAGTGCAAAAGACACACGCATTACAGGAGGATTGCAATATGATAGAAGCAACAAGCTGTGGCGGTGTGGTAATTCATCGGGGTAAGATCCTGGCATTGTATAAATCCTACAGGAACCGTTATGAAGGATGGGTGCTTCCCAAAGGAACTGTAGAAAAAGGAGAGACTTTTGAACAGACTGCTTTACGTGAAGTAATGGAAGAAGCAGGTGTTCGGGCCTCTATCGTGAAATATATCGGTAAGAGCCAGTATAATTTCACCGTTCCGGAGGATGTGGTAATGAAAGAGGTACACTGGTATCTCATGATAGCTGATAATTATCATAGCAAACCCCAGCGAGAGGAATATTTTGTAGATTCCGGATACTATAAGTTTCATGAGATCTATCATCTTCTCCGTTTTTCCAACGAGAAGCATATCGTGGAACAGGCCTATCAGGAGTATCTGGAAATGCGAAGTGAAGGCGTCTGGGCGAAACAGCAGAAGTATTTTTAACAACAGGACAGGGCTGTGTACTTACGCAGCCCTGTTTGGCATTATAACGGAGGTGAGGGCAGATTGCTGAAATGGATGAAAAACTATTACATAGGAAATGATGTAAAAAATCCTACTAGAATAAGAACCAGGATCACTGCTGGCAAATTCGTGCCGGATATCTACGTTGTTACTTTGTCTGATAATCCCGGAAATATTTTGGAAATTCTTCCTGCAGGCATGCTTGTACAGCGAAGCGCCAGAGCCACCTGTCCTTTGATCATTGGAATGGCTAGAGGAAAATCCGGTGCTATACAGATGGTACAGGATATGATCGAACAGGTTTATACCGAAACTGGAAATTTTAAAATAAAAGAATATCTTAAAAACAGGTGAACCAATGCTGCATATATTATGGCTGATAATAAAATGGATATTGATCCTTTTGGGGATCCTGATCGGGCTGATCTTTCTGATCCTGCTGCTTCTTTTATTCTGTCCGATCAGATACAGAGGGAAAATAAAAAAAGACCGAACGGATAGTCTTCGGGAAATACATGCTTTCGGTGAAGTGAGCTGGCTGCTTCATATAATTTCTGCACAGGTATTCTGGGAGCAGAGCGTTCTGAAAACAAAATTATGTTTTTTAGGGATTCCTTTGGAAAAATTTAAAAATCTGTTTCGTAAAAAAAAGAAACCTAGATCTCTTTCCAACTCCGGAAATCAAAATGCCAAAAAACAGGCAGAGGCTTCTAGAAGCCATGAAAAGACATCAAAAAACGAAAATCAGAACGATACCGCAGAGCTGCAAATGTCTGAGCCTCAGGAAGATACTGTTGAAGATATAAATGAAATTTTGGAAAATGTAATAATGGAGCCGATATCGATTTCCGAAGAAATATCGGAAGAATCGGAAGATGAAAAGAAGCTTCGGACAAAGATTGCAGATTTAATTTTGAATATAGTGGGAAGAATAAAAACTGCAGTTGGAAATCTGATCCGAATCGTACAGAATTTTCTTGGAATCCCCAAAAGGATTCTGAAAAAAATGCAAAGTCTTGCATTAACAATCCGAAATTTCTGTGATAAGATAAACTGGTGGAAGGAATTTTTAGACCATCCCCGAACCAGAGAAGCTCTTTCCTTTCTGTGGAAAAATGCAAAAAAACTGATTTATCATGTGCTTCCGACAAGAATCACCGGAAAAATCACATTTGGCAATGAAGATCCGGCAGTTACAGGTATGGTATTGGCTGTATTAGGAATGACGATTCCTTTTCATAAAAACAAGATCGAAGCAGCGCCCCTTTTTGATGATGAAAATGTTCTTAAGGGAGAGATCCTGTTAAAGGGAAGGATTTATGGAATTGTAGTTCTCAAAACAGCAACAGAGCTTTATTTCAATAAAAATATAAAATACGTCATCCACCGATGGAGACATAAGGAGGTAAAACATGGAGAAAGAGAATAATTTCAAAGATACCGTGAATTCATTATTTAAAGGAATGGATGGCTTTGTATCGGCCAAAACAGTGGTTGGCGATGCCATTCATGTAGGTGATACCATTATCCTTCCTCTGGTCGATGTATCCTTCGGCGTGGGAGCCGGAGCTTTTGAAGGGGACAAGAAAAATAACGGCGGCGGAGGTCTTGCCGGAAAGATGTCTCCCTGCGCAGTACTTGTGATCCAGAATGGAAGCACCAAACTTGTAAACGTAAAAAATCAGGATGGCCTTACCAAGGTTCTGGATATGGTGCCGGATTTTGTGAACCGTTTTGCGCCAGGTGCAGGCAATGCTGAGGATACAGACGGGAAAGAAGAGTAGTATTCCATTTAGATTTCATGCATATACTGTAATAAAAAACAGGAAATGAGCAGACAGGAGTGGGAAAGCTAACTGGTTTTATGCTGTTTTTTATTGGTGTGGGCATGGTTCTTGGTATCCTTATTACAGAGAATTTTATTGTGATCGCAATGGCAGTCATATGTCTGCTATGCGGATATCATATGTTTTGCAGATAAGCGGGAAGTGTGCACCTGGCATACTTCCCGCTTGTAATTTATCTGTCTTAAAGATAAAAAAACAGCCCCCGCATTCTACGGGGGCATACGATATTACTTACGCTCTTTCAACTTTTCCGGATCTTAAACAAGAAGTACATACATACATTTTCTTTGCTCCGCCGGCAGTTGTTTTTACTCTGACGGATTTAACGTTAGATTTCCACATTTTGTTGGATCTTCTATGGGAATGACTCACATTGTTTCCGAAATGAGCTCCTTTATCGCAGATTGCACATTTAGCCATGAATAGCACCTCCTTTTATCAACAGTCACCATTTTAACAGATGAATTGCTCTTTTGCAAGCAAAAAAAGGAAATTTATCAAAAATTCTGCAAAGAGTTTTAAGGAAAGTATTCCATACCTCCGGGAACAGGGCGGATCATGGTGGAATTAAGCGTTGTGTGTATGGTTTAGATCAATTTGAAACATAGAAAATTACCCAGTGCGAATTAATTTATCGTTTTTTCTTTGGCCTGGTCTCTTTCCTGAATCTGAATAGAACATATTCTTGTTGAACTGGCATATGAGGATAGGAAAAACGGGAAAATGCAAAAGAATTTGGCAGGTAGTTCGGAATCCGAAAATGTGGTATGATTATAGGTAGGATATCAGAAACGTCAGGAGTTGAATAGCTTGTGAAGAAAGAAGAAATTTTTAAATATGTGCAGAAACAGTACGGAACAGTCCCGGAATATTTATGGAGTAAATCGCCAGACAGTGCAGTACTCCGACATAAAAACGGAAAATGGTATGCAGTGATCATGACTATTGAAAAATCAAAACTGGGATTAGAAGGAAAAGATCCGGTTGATATCATGGATGTAAAGTGTGATCCGGACATGACGAATATGATTATTCAGACGCATGGATTTTTACCTGGATACCATATGAACAAGCAGCACTGGATCACGATTTTACTGGATGGTTCGGTCAGTAAAGCAAAGATACTGGACTTTTTGGACATGAGTTATGACTTGATTGATGGCACAGGCAGAAAGGAAAACAAATGAGAAAAGCAATCGTATATGCATCTGTACATCATGGAAATACAGAAAAATTAGTAAAGAGCATAGCAGAAGAGTGTCAGGTTGATTTGATTGATGCTGTAAAACAACCCGATGCAGATCTGAGCAGTTATGATATGATTGGGTTTGCATCAGGAATCTATTTTTCAAAATTTCATCAGTCGATATTGGGATTTGCAGAGAAGAATCTACCGGACGACAAAAAGGTATTTCTGATCTGTACTTATGGTGGAAGTGCGAATTATAAATCCATTGAGCAGATTTTGGACAAGAAGCTTTCCAAAGTGATAGGAAAATTCGGGTGCAAGGGTTATGACACATTTGGTCCATTTAAACTGGTTGGTGGAATTGCAAAAGGGCATCCAGATGAAGAAGATATAAAAAATGCAGTTGCGTTTGTAAAAGGATTATAAGTAAATAAACGAAAAAGAAAAACCGGCTTCATAGTATCGGTCGGCATGCTCCATCACAATCCGGGATTCCCCTTCAATAGAGTGGATGAGCTTAATTTTCTATAAGATAAAACAAGTTGAACTCTATCATTGCGTAATTATAAAAAAAAGGTTATAATAGTTTTATATAATTTAATCTGAATGAAACAATGGAGGTAACCATATGAATGGACGTATAGATTCTGGATTGGGTCAGATCGTAATTGATACGGATGTCATTGCGACTTATGCCGGCAGTGTGGCGGTAGAGTGTTTTGGTATCATCGGAATGGCAGCTATCAGTATGAAGGATGGCCTGGTCAAGCTTTTGCGTATTGACAGCCTGAAACATGGTATCAGTGTTAAGATCACGGATGATAATAAGATCCGGCTGAATTTTCATGTCATCGTAGCATATGGCGTGAATATCAGTACTATTGCGGACAATCTTGTCAACAATGTAAAATATAAAGTCGAAGCCTTTACAGGAATGGAGATTGAAAAGATCAACATTATGGTTGAGGGCGTGCGTGCAATAGATTAGTTTTAGAGGAGGAACTTGTGGTGAATAACAAAACCATAGATGCTAAAATACTTTCCAGAATGTTTCTGTCCGGAGCAAAGAATCTGGAAGCGAAGAAAGAGTGGATCAATGAACTGAATGTGTTTCCTGTACCTGATGGAGATACGGGAACCAATATGACGCTTACCATCATGTCTGCTGCTTCTGAAGTAGGTGCTCTTACAGATCCGGATATGGAATCCCTGGCAAAGGCAATTTCTTCCGGTTCCCTCCGTGGAGCCAGAGGTAATTCCGGTGTTATCCTGTCACAGCTTCTGCGTGGATTTACCAGAGGTGTGCGTAAACTTACAGATTTGGATGCACCTGCCATTGCCGCAGCTATGGAGCGAGGCGTTGAAACTGCATACAAGGCAGTTATGAAACCAAAAGAGGGAACCATTCTTACTGTAGCCAGAGCTGCAGCAGACAGAGCAGCAGAGCTTGCTGATGCTGCAGAAGATCTGGATGCTTTTTTCGATGGGATCTTTCAGCATGCAGAGGAAACTCTTGCCAGAACACCGGAGATGCTTCCAGTCCTGAAAGAAGCAGGTGTTGTGGATTCTGGCGGACAGGGACTTCTGGAAGTTTTCCGTGGTGCCATCGACGGATATCATGGAAAAGAAGTGGATTATTCCCAGTTTGAAGCAACAGCTCCTAAGATCACAAAGATTTCTCCTCAGGCAGAGGCAGATATCAAATTTGGATATTGTACAGAGTTTATTATCCTTCTTGAAAAACCGCTTCCACAGGATGAGATCGACCGTTTCCGTGAATTTCTGGATTCCATCGGTGATTCTATTGTTTTGGTGGCTGATGATGAGATTGTCAAGGTACACGTGCACACCAATCATCCGGGACAGGCTTTTGAACGCGCACTCACGTATGGTCAGCTTTCCCGTATGAAGATTGACAATATGAGAGAAGAACATCAGGAAAAACTGATCAAAGATGCGGAAAAACTTGCAAAAGAACAAGCAGAAAACAAAGAACCTCCAAAGGATCATGGATTTATTTCCGTATCCGTAGGTGAGGGACTTTCTCAGATTTTCCGTGAGCTTGGCGTAGATTATCTGATTGAAGGCGGTCAGACTATGAATCCGAGTACCGAAGACATGCTCAATGCTATTGAGAAAGTAAATGCAAAAACAATTTATATTTTCCCGAATAACAAGAATATTATCCTTGCAGCTAACCAGGCAAGAGATCTGACTGAGGACAAGGAGATCATTGTAGTACCAACCAAGACAATCCCACAGGGAATTTCCGCAATGATCAGCTTTGTTCCGGAGAAGGGCGGCGAGGAGAACCTTGCTTCCATGACCGATGCGATTTCCAGAGTGAAGACCGGACAGATTACTTATGCAGTCCGTGATACACGCATTGATAACAAGGAAATCCATGAGGGAGATATCATGGGAATCGGTGATGCAGGTATCCTTGCAGTAGGCAGAGATCGACTTCAGGTAGCGGAGGAGATGGTAGCAGAGATGGTTGACGAGGAATCTGAGATCATCAGTGTTTACTATGGTGAAGATGTATCTGAGGAAGATGCAGAGGCACTTTCTGATTCTCTTATCGAGAAATATCCGGAGTGCGAGGTTGAGCTGAACCAGGGTGGACAGCCAATTTACTACTATCTGATTTCTGTAGAATAAAGAGCACAAAAAATGAATGATAAGACACCTTTACGTGAATTAAAAGGCGTGGGTGAGAAAACAGAGAAGCTTTTCCAGAAGATCGGGATCACGACTGCGGAAGAGCTTCTCCGTTATTATCCGCGGACTTACGATATATATGAGGAGCCTGTGGAGATTGCATCAGCAGAGGAGGACAAAACAGTCTCTATCCGTGCCACTATAGCAACAGGTATTTATATTAACCAGATACGCAATCTCCAGGTTCTGACAACAACTGTGGCAGATGCAAGCGGCCGATTGCCGGTTGCCTGGTTCAATGCGCCTTATTTAAGGGGAACACTCAAAAAGGGCAGTGTGTTTATCCTCAGAGGAAAGATCATCAGAAAAAAAGGCCGTCCGCAGATGGAACATCCGGAGATTTTTACCCCGGCAGCTTATGAGGAGATCATTCACAGTATGCAGCCTGTATATGGTCTGACGAAAGGACTTTCCAACAAGATGATCACGAAGTTGGTCCATCAGATTTTGGATACAAGGCCTCTCCATGGGGAATATCTGCCGGAGGAGATACGGGAACGCTATCAGCTCGCAGATGCTAATTATGCGATCCGGACTGTTCATTTTCCGAAAAATATGCAGGAGCTTCTCACAGCCAGGAAACGTCTGGTATTCGATGAATTTCTGCTTTTTGTGCTGGCAATACAGCTCTTGAAGGAGAAAACAGAAGAGGCTCCAAACACTTTTCCAATGAAACCAGTATGGACAACCGAGGAAATCATAGAAGGGCTTCCCTATGACCTGACCGGAGCCCAGAAGAATGTCTGGCATGAGATCGAACGGGATATGAGCGGTCATAAGCTGATGTCCAGGCTTGTACAGGGGGATGTTGGTAGCGGCAAGACCGTGATCGCATTTTTAGCTATGGTACTTTCAGCAGAGAATGGATTTCAGAGTGCATTGATGGTACCGACAGAGGTTCTGGCAAATCAGCATTACGAAGGCTTTCTGAGGCTGATGGAAGAACAGAATATCGCTTCCTGCCATCCGGTGCTTCTGACAGGATCTACCACAGCCAGACAGAAGCGTGAGATCTATCAGAAGATTGCAGACGGTGAAGTGAATGTGATCATCGGAACTCATGCCCTGATCCAGGAAAAGGTGGAATATAAGAATCTGGGGCTTGTGATCACAGATGAGCAGCACAGATTCGGCGTTCGCCAGAGGGAAGCGCTGACGACCAGAGGAAATCCGCCTCATGTACTTGTTATGAGCGCAACCCCCATTCCCCGGACACTGGCGATCATTTTATACGGAGATCTGGATATTTCGATCATTGACGAGCTTCCTGCAAAAAGACTTCCGATCAAGAATTGCGTAGTAGGAACTTCCTACCGTCCCAAGGCGTATTCTTTTATTGAAAAGCAGGTGCAGATGGGAAGGCAGGCTTATGTGATCTGTCCTATGGTGGAAGAGAGCGAAGGCCTGGAGGCAGAGAATGTTACAGATTATGCCAGAAAGCTTCAGGAGATCCTTCCGGGGGAGATCAAAGTAGAAATCCTTCACGGAAAGATGAAGCCAAAAGAGAAAAACAGGATCATGGAGGCGTTTGCTTCCGGCGAGATCCAGGTACTGGTATCTACCACAGTTGTGGAGGTTGGAGTGAATGTGCCAAATGCTACCGTCATGATGGTAGAAAATGCAGAACGTTTTGGGCTTGCCCAGCTTCATCAGCTTCGGGGCCGTGTAGGGCGTGGAGAGCATCAGTCTTACTGCATTTTTATCCAGGGAAATAATGAAGAAAATACTTCTAAACGTCTGAAGATCCTCAATGAATCCAATGATGGATTTTATATAGCCGGAGAAGATCTGAAGCTTCGGGGCCCAGGAGATCTTTTCGGTATCCGCCAGAGCGGACTGATGGAATTTAAGATCGGTGATATCTACAATGATGCCGGAATTTTGAAGAATGCAAGTGAAGCAGCTGGTGAGATCCTGGCACTGGATTTTGATCTTATCCTGCCTCAGCATAAGGCTTTAAAGGAGCATCTCAAGGGGTATATGAGTGAAGAACTGGAAAATCTGGGGATCTAATTGGATGGAGCAAAGCGAAGAATCAGAACTTCGTTTTAGTATAAAAAGAAAAAGGGAGAAAACAGGATGAGGAGAAAAATGATCAAAAAACTTCTGTGTGTCGTTTTATCAGGGTCTATGATCTTTGGCAATGCAGGGATAACCATGGCTTCAGAGACAGAACCGGAAACAGTCCAGGAAAATGTAAATGAGGAGACTGACAGTCCAGAGGAAAGTTTTTCTGAGGAAGATATTTTTGAAGATGGAATCTCAGCAGACGATGAAGCAGCAGAATTACCTGATAGCACAGAACAGGAATTAGAAGAAGAGCCGGAAGAAGCGGATAATATAGAAATGTCGGAGGACACTGAAAATCTTTCGGAAGAACCGGAAACAGAAGAAATGGCAGAAAGTGATGACTTTTCTGATGGAGAAGAAGATGCTGTAAGTGCTTCCGCAAGCATGATGGATGGAGGAATCACCGGAGATATTGCTTGGTCAATTGATACATCCGGATGTCTTACATTAAAAGGAAACGGTGACTATGATACCTCAGATTATTATTGGGATGCAGAAAGGGGCTGGAGTAAATGGCAGGATGATATTAAAACAGCCATAGTTGAAATTTCCGGAATCACAAAGACAAGAGCTATGTTTAAGGGATGCAGGAATCTTACCAGGATCACTTTTAAAAACTGTGATTTCAGTAAGGTGACAGACATGGCCTTTATGTTCTCAGATTGTGAAAGCCTTACACGGCTGGATACTGGTTCATTGAAAACCGGAAATGTATCTCATATGCAGGGAATGTTCCGAAATTGCAGTAAATTAAAAACTCTGGATGTCAGTAAATTTGATACTTCAAAAGTTAATGATATGAATAGCATGTTTTTAGGCTGTGAAAGCCTTACACAGCTGAATGTCCGGAATTTTAATACTTCCAGAGTGACAAGGATGAGCGGAATGTTCCGTGAATGTCGGAATCTTAAACAGTTGGACGTCAGTAGATTTAATACAGCGAATGTTACGACTATGGAGGAGATGTTTTATTGCTGTGAAAGCCTTACACAGTTGAATGTCAGTAATTTCAATACAGCAAATGTTGTATATATGAACGGTATGTTCGAACGGTGCGAAAGTCTTACACAGTTAAATGTACGAAACTTTAATACATCAAATGTAGAAGATATGGGCAAAATGTTCTGTACTATGAGCAAGCTCAAGTCTCTGGATCTGAACAGTTTTAATACTTCTAATGTACAGAATATGTATTTCATGTTTTATGGAAATGAGTCTTTAACAAGCCTCAATATTAAAAATTTTGATACATCCAAGGTAGTAGATATGAATTCTATGTTTGGCGAGCTTAAAAAAATGACTTCTCTGGATGTTTCTGAATTTAACACATCAAAAGTAAAATCTATGGAAGGAATGTTTTCACGCTGCTATGCGTTAAAAGCTGTGGACGTGAGCCATTTCAATACTTCTGAAGTGGTAAAGATGGGATATATGTTTAACTCCTGTAGCAGCCTGGAATCTCTAAACCTCAGTAAGTTTAATACATCTAGCGTCAATGATGCAAGATATATGCTGTACTATATGGATAATCTTAAAACACTGAAAACGATCCCGAACCTGAAGTGCTCTATAGAACTTCCATTTACCATGTCAGACAGCTCAGGCAAAAAATATACGACCATGCCAACGAACAGTAAATGTATCACTTTAAAGGTAGTTGCTTCAAAACCAGTAGTTAGAAAGAGCATCAAAACGGCAAAGGTAACTGTAAAAACCGCAACTTACAATGGAAGTCCGCAGAAGCCAGGTGTAACTGTTAAACTTGGAAATACAACATTAAAAAGCGGCACAGATTATACAGTAACTTATTCTAATAATACAAAAACGGGAACAAAAGCTGTTGCAAAAATCACAGGAAAGGGAAGTTACAAAGATTCTGTTTCTAAATATTTTACCATCAAAGCATGCAGTCTTGACGGTAAAGTTCAAGTTAATTTGAAGACAACGATTTACACCTGGGATGGACAGGCAAAAACTCCCGCATTTTCTATTTATATGCCGAAAGCCAATGCGGCCGGAATGATCTCATTACAGAATGAAAAAGATTATACATATAAATATCTTAATAATAAAGAACCTGGAACAGCAACCTTACAAATCACAGGAAAGGGCAATTTTACAGGTACAAAAAAAATAGCTTATAAGATCAGCAAAGCAAAACAGCCGGTAAAAGTTACACCAGGAAGTATTACAAAACTTTATACAGACAAAGGCAAATCCTACAAAATCAGTGTTTCAGGAAAAAAAGAATTTGCAAAAGTGACATATTCAACCACTAATGCAAAAATTGCATCTGTAAAAAATAGCAAGATTATGCTTAATGGAGAGGGAGTGGCAACAGTTACTGTAAAAGTTGCGGCGACCAAACATTATCAGGCACAGAATATTGCAATTAAGATTAATGTGCTGAAAAGACAGAATATTACCACTGCTGTAAAGAATGGGGCAAAAATAGCGTATTCCACTACAATGAAATCTCTTGGTGCCAAAGTTCCTTCAGAAGGTGGGAAACTTACTTATAAGTCCTTAGATACCAGTATTGTTTCTGTGGATTCCAAAGGTAATTTGAACTTTAAAAAGGCAAAGAAGCTTGGAAAAGTTACAATCCAGATCACTGCAGCGAAATCTTCTTCCTATGCTCCGGCAACCAGGAAACTGACGATCACTACGGTAAAAGGAACTCCATCTGTCAGCTGTGTACAGCAGCAGGAACGTAAGATCTATGATGGAGCATTCAATCTCGGGGCAAAAGCAGATCAGAATGCAACATTGGTTTATTCCAGCAGCAACAGTGCTATTGCATCGGTAGCTTCTGATGGAACGGTTACTTTGAAGGAATGGCAAGAAAACGATATTCAGAGAGAAGTGCAGATCACAGTTACTACAAAAAGTACAACGTTTTATAATGCAGCGAAGCCGGTAATTGTTAATCTTACTGTTATTAAAAAGAAAAATCTGCAGCAGAGAATTGAAGATGAAAAAATCAAATTTCCTGATGGGAAATTTTGGAACCATGTTGTAAACAGTTATTCAGATCTGACAGATAATCTGGACAGCAGCGGAGCTCCTGAAAGATTTCAGGATACGATCAGTGATGTTCCATGCAAACATCACGGAACTCAGAGCGGAATTGATCCGATACCAGGTAATGGCGAGTATGATTGCAATAAGTTTGACGGGGCTATCCAGTGTGATGGGTTTGCAAGAAAAGTATTTTATGATATCTGGGAAGGGCAGAGAGTATCAGGCCTTCAGAGAATATATGATAATAATGTTCAGGTAGGAGACTATGTGCGCATCAATAATAATGGACATTCGGCTATCGTTACAGAAGTTTACAGTGATTCATTTAAAGTGATAGAGTGTAATCTGGATGGGGACGGACGTCATCATAATTGTCTGCTGCGTCATAACTGGACATATAGTAAAAGCAGTGTAACTTATCGTGTACATGCTGTAAATTACAGCCTTAACTAATAGACTTTTGAAACTTTTCTTTACAAAACTTTCAAATCGTAGTATTGTATTGCATGAGAAAAGATTAACAAATCCCTTGTAAGGAGGCTATAAACATGGCTAGAACAAAGAAAGCTGCAACCAAGACAACTGTAAAAACGGCTTCAATAAGCGAGACTCCTGCAAAATCTGTAGTAACCGCATCCGAAGAGAAAGCCGTTAAGGCTGAGACACCGAAGACAGACGATGCAAAAGCTTCTGTAGAAACAAAAGCAGCTGAGAAGACAGCTGAGGTAAAACCTGCCGCTGAGAAACCAGTAGAAGAAAAAACAGCAGAAGTAAAATCTGCTGAAGAGAAAACAACAGCTGTAAAATCAGAAGAGCCAGCTAAGAAAACCGCTGCCAAGAAGACAACAACACGAAAAACAACTGCAGCTAAGAAAACAACAACCAAGACGGCTGCTAAGACAACAGCAGCTAAGAAAGCTGAGCCAGTGACAGAAGTATATGTTCAGTACTGGGGCAAAGAGATACATACTTCAGAGGTTGCTGACAGGATCAAAAAGATCTGGACAGAGGATATGGGCAAAAAAGCTTCTGAACTGAAAGATCTCAAAATCTACATTAAACCCGAAGATAATGGTGCACATTATGTGATCAACGGAGATGTTACAGGATTTATCGGACTGTAAAAAGAATCTCTGATAAAAAGTATATAAAAGAGTATGTAAGATGGCCTGCTATAGAGCCAAACTATAGCAGGCTATTTTTTTTGTGTATTTGACCAAATGAGAATAGCATGATATGATTCACCTAACAAATAAACATACTAATTAGATAGGGATATGGTGAAATGAAACAGATATTATGCTTTGGAGATTCCAATACATGGGGATATGACGGAGAGAGCAGAGAGAGACTACCGTGGGGAGTACGCTGGACAAGCCTTCTCCAGGAAAAACTGAATAAAGAAGAATATCGCGTGATCGAGGAAGGACTGTGCGGAAGAACAACGGTTTTCGAAGATCCGCTCCGCGACGGAAGAAAAGGAACTGCACTTCTTCCCACACTTCTGGAAACACATGCCCAGGTGGATGTGATCACGCTGATGCTGGGAACCAATGACTGTAAAACTGTTTTCGGAGCATCCGCAGATGTAATCGGAAAGGGAATCATAAGATTGCTGGATCAGGTCCAGGAATATGCGCCAAAAGCGAAAGTCCTTCTCATGGCTCCGATCTACCTGGGAGAAAAAGTATGGCAGGAAGGATATGACCAGGAGTTTTCCAGAGAGTCTGTGATTGTTTCCAGAAATCTGCAGCCTGTTTATGAAAAAATCGCAGCTGAACGTCATATCAGTTTCCTTCCGGCAGCATCCTATGTACATTGCTGTGACGCAGATCAGGAACATCTGAATGCAGCAGGACATAAGAAATTTGCAGAGGTTGTATATCGAAAAGTACAGGAATTGCTGTAAATAAATATAGGATTTTAAGACTTTTGGATCTTATATAAAATAAAAAGATGTTGTCTGGCAGTTTTTCAGTTCTGTCAGACAGCATCTTTTTTGCATGAGCTTAGATCAACTCAGCATAGTAATAGATCTACCTGCGCGTACAGATTTAGTACTGCTGGCCGCCCTGGGAGCCGCTGGACATCTGGCGTTCCTGTGCTTCGATCATCTTTTTAAATAAGTTCTCAGAACGACACGCCGTATTTTACAGGAAAATCAACTATGTGGATGGATGTGAAAAGGAATTTAACTACACTTACGCATTTACAATCTAAATAATATACAAAAGATGAACGGAAGAGCAGAGATGTAATTTTTTGACATTTAACCAAATATCTGATAGTATGAAAACATACTAAGGACGACATCGGTTCCAATTCCCGGAACAGGATGTCTTTTTGTGTTTTTAAGGGGTGATAACCATGAATCATACCGCATATGACGTAATGAGAGAATATATGATCGAGGGAGCAGCGCTGGACGGACCGTACCAGTTCCCCATGATGCCACGGTATACCGGAAGACCTGGAGCGGATACTGTCGACTTCAAAGACAGCTTTGACCGGCGGATAAAGAACTACAGGGACTTGACCGTCAATTTCTATATCCATGACAACGAATTTGAGAAAATCTGGAATTGTCCGGATAAATATATCGAGCATCTAAAATGCTTCAACAGTGTGATCGCACCGGATTTCAGCATGGCAGTCGGAGAAGGTGGTATGCCATTTGCGATGAACATCTGGCAGAAGTACCGCAATCATGCGATAGCACATTATCTGTATATGAACGGAATTCGTGTGATTCCAAACGTGAACATACCTCCGGAATACTGCTATGATTGGATTTTTGACGGAATACCCAAAAAAAGCACGGTTGCCTGCTGCACCAATGGACGAGTGAAGTCAAAAGCATCACGACTGGAATTTTGCAAGGGATTTCAAGAGATGGTTCAGAGATTGGAGCCACTAAGAGTAATCATCGTTGGGCGGATACCACAGGAACTGCAAACAGATATAGAAATTATCAATTTCAAAAGCAGAAACCAGAAGATTAAGGACAGGGAGGGGAAATATGGGATTCTCAACTGAACGATCAGCACACAACAAAGTGCGTAGAAAAAAAGACAAGACAGAGCGAAAGGTGAAAGTCCGGAAACAACGGACCACATACAAAACGAAGAATACGGCTAGGAGAAAATCCGAGGGATTAAATAAATTAAATTGATTCGTGATTTTACACAGCCCCTCAGAAGATGCTATAGATTAATATATGCAAGATAGACAAAATGGAAATCTAGGAAAAACGGTTATTTTTGAGTTACCCCTTTTTTTAGTCATTTTTCGGACTTTTTCTATGTCTGAATATTGCAAATATTCAAGAGCCTCCAGAAATATCGTTCGTTTCACAACCGGTACGACCAATTTTATAAAAGCCTGTGGATCACCTGCGGACCGGTGCCGGGATTTTCTGGCGGTCAATAACTGACACCCTAATTTCGCCCACAACGCCTGCAAAACCGATAAGGCTATAACTCTTCGACCGGAATATAAACGGCCGTCAAAAAGCCAAATAGGGCGGTTGTACAGCACGCACAAAACAGAACATATTTTCGCCACTGTTCGGGCGCTGCGCCTCGGATCGGTGCCAGCTGCACACGAGAGCACGACAAAAAGAGCCAGAAACGGCTATATATAATCATAATATCACCATACCGGGATTCCGTCAACCGTGAGTATTGATTGATAAAAACGTGCAAAAACGGCTTGAAAATCAGGCAATGATAAAAATATCAATGAACGTCAAAGAGACGAAAAACGGCGAAAAAAGCAAATCAACAACCGTATTTCCGGGCAAGCAAAGTTGTTAAGCTGCCAAGGTGCACGGCTTGCGGAAAGATTTTACAAGCCTGATCCGCTCCCCAGGCCGTGAACTTGGCGCCGGGCTGGATACCGGAAGAGCAGCAGAAAAAGAGCAGCGTTTTCACTGCTCTAAAAAATTAACATCGGTTGACCGGGGCAAGTCCCGGAAGAACTCCGAAAAATCGCCGCTTTTTATAGCGGCGACGGTTTGTTTTTGCGTGGCTTTTCTGATTTCGATTATTTTTTCATTCATCAACAGAACACCTCCCCGAACATATATGAACCATTATTTTTAAAAGCTTCGTTCCAGGTTGTAACAACTTCTTCGGCTTCTTTCCTGGATCCGCAAAGGTTCGCCGCTGTGATACCTTTTATCGCCAGTTTCGAAAGCAAGTTATCACTTTCAGAAACTTTGACGGCGTAAGCATAGTTTTTCCCGTTCTCTGTCATCTGTACAGCGATATAACTTATTTTCTTTTTCATGTCTTTTCTTTCTTCCCTGTACCCATGGGAGCCGGGTGCTAAAATAAAAGGGCGTTGCCGGGAATCGAACCCGGCCAGAACCATTACGCCTAATCCAAACAATCATTGATTTTCTTTTCCAGATGCGGGAACGCTCCGCAAATTTCTTGCACGCTGTCGGCGTAATAATCGCCCACTGTTTTTCCGAAAATTGTAATATTTCCAGAATAAAAACAGCCGAGATCGTTAAACCAGATATCAAGCCCTGTTGCCTGTTCCTTTTTATCACCGTACCACATGTCAATTTTAATCATTTTATTTTCCTCCTAATTTTTATTTTAAAAAGCCGCCGGGGAAATGCTCCCCGGTACGCTTGCCGGCCCTGTTATGCGTAAATAGTACCAAGATTTTTGAACCGCCACATTGCAATAGCTAAATCCATTGCGCTATTAATCCAGTATGTAGGTTTATATTTATAAGCGGCGTTTTTATCTTTTTCAAACTCCGCAAGCGTCCATTGCACGCCCTGATAGTAGATGATGTGAACGCTTTTTTCTTTATTGTCTGCGATTGCATGACCACTATATTTTTCTTTGTTGCTCAATACCATTTCAGCGACTGGGAGAAGATCGGCGGCAGCATCTTTGAAAATTCCATATTCGTATTGACAATGCACGTAAACATTGCATCCCGCCAGAATTTCGCCGCTGTGCTCGTCGTAATCGACTTCAGAAAAATTTTTTGCAATTTCCTCCACTTCCGAAAGCCTTACAAGTGGATTTTTAACCGTGATATTTACAGATGTGTCATATAATGCCGCCCTAACTCTAATAGATACGTCTTTACTTGTGAATCCGCTTTCTTTTAATGTCTTACGAATCAACTGGGATAACTCTTTGTTGCTCATTGTGTAATAACTCATAGCTTATTCTCCTTTTCTTCTTTTTTTGAAATCCGGCGGTTGCGTTGGGGCTACGGCTTGACCGCCGCCGGAAAGGTTAGAACTTGCTCGGCTTTTCGTACCGGATAACCGGAACTATTTCACCGGATTCTAAAATCTTCAAGCCATTGTACATTGGACCGTTAAGCCCTCGGAGTTTCGGCTGCCATTGCAGTTCCTCCCGGGTCTCTGGGCTGTAATGTGTCCCGTAAATCAAGGCCCGCATTTCTTCCAGCGTCTTGATCTCTTCGGGGAGATCATAAACACATTTCCCGACTGTTGATGTTCCAATTATCATACTGTTTTCCTCCTTATGACTACTGACATAGCAGCTAATAACATTTCGTGGACTTTGCTTTCCTCTCTGAATGTGTATTTGTCTTTGCCTGTCGCTTTCATCCAGACGATTGAATAAAAGCAATTGATATTTGATAAAGCTTTAAGAATAGTGTCTTTCATTTTATTCCCTCTCTTTCTCCCAGATCAGTGTCTGGGGTGAATGTTTTTTTTGTTTTCCTTTGATGGTTATATAATACATTATTTTTAATGCTATTTCAATATACAAATACACCAAATTTAATGCGTTTATATATGCCACAATTTGTGCATTATTTATAATGTAAAAATACTTGCAAAAGCGGAATTACTTATATATAATAAAAGTATGAAAACAAGCTAAAAAAGGAGGAAAAAATAAATGATAACATACAAAATAGATGTTCTTGAAACACTGAAAGACGCTGGATACAAGCCGGCAAGACTGAGAAAAGAAAAACTTCTTGGCGAAAACGCTATACAGTCATTAAGGAAAAACGAAATGGTCGGAATAAAAGCGTTAGACAAGATATGTACTATATTAGATATGCAGCCAGGAAATGTTATAAAATACGTAGAAACGGAAAAGAAATAAAAACATTTAAAATAATGTAAATAACCGCTTGACAAAAACATTAATTATAATGTATAATATAGACAGTTAAAGAAGACAAGCACACAGCCCCCAGAAGGGGCGGATCAGGAGGGGAAAAGATGAAAAAAACAGAGGCTGGAAAAGCTACAAGAAGGGTACAACTTAAAAACATGCCGTTCGATCGTTTCGAGGACGGTATTGGATACATCCACGCAACCGGATATGATTGCCTTGTAGACGGCCAGTGGATGACCGAATACGAAGATAACATCTTTGAGGACGCTGCCGGATGTTCCTACGAGGTTGAGCCGGAAGAGGAGCCGGAGTGGACGGAAGAAGACGAGGCACAATGGGCTGAAACTTTCAAGCCGTATCCAGGATTTGAAGAATAGAACAAGGAGGGGAAAGAAATGAGAATCAACGGAATCGGAGTTGTTAGCAAGAAAGAAGCAATGTCCATCTTGACAAAAGAAGGACGGGAAGAAGTTAAAAACGGTGGAATCACCGTAGAAGAGCTTGGAGAAATGTACAAGCTCGAGCAGGTCAAAAAAGCCTGCAAGATAGGAAAGTGTTGTGATACTTTTGCGGCCAACTACAGCCGTATCCCGGACAGCTTAAAAGAAAAGCTTACGCCGCAGGAACTGGCGGAGCTTACAGTGGCGTTTTATAAATGTTACGGGGACGGGAAAAATGCAAAAGAATAAAGAGCCGGAAATCAGCTCTTTACACTTAAAATTATTGTTTCAACCCTCGGCGACCGGAATTGTTGGTCGCTCCACTTACAGAACATCCTCTGTAAGCGACAATAATATTATACCACAAAGAAAGGAAAAAGACATGAAAAAAACAATCAATCTTTTAAACGAAGTTGTAAAAATGGGCTTCAGTAGGGAAAAGGCTCTCAGAGATATCGACGCAAGTCTTGACGAAGAGCTTAGAACCGAAAACCGAAAGCCACTGATGGAAGAGGAAATTCCCGATCAGCTTTACGAAGATATCCTTTTCGGCTTCAGATGCGAGGCCGAAGAGCCATGAAGACAGTGCTAATAGAGGGATACATGGAAAAGGGCGTTTTCGCAACGCCTTTTTCGCACGCCGGGAAAAGGGTATATACGTACCCACTGCCGCCTTTTTCTACAGTTGCCGGGATGGTCCATTTTTTGTGCCGGTGGAGTAGCTGGCACGACATGAACATATCAATAGCCGGAAGCGGAACGATGAACGAACAGGAGTTTACAAAACGCTGGAAGGGTGGAGCTTATGCCGGATCAGAAACGGAAGAATTTAAAAAGCGTTTTCCCGTCCGAGTGAAAAACGGCCCGGGGTTCACAGGCTGGGTTAATACGCCGGTTTTAGTTGATTTTGTCGCAGATTTGAATTTGCGTTTGCACATTCAGCCAAAAAACGAAAAGGAAGTTGACATAATTTATAAAATGCTGAAGTATCCGAGACGATTTCCAAGCCTGGGACGGCATGAGGATTTGCTGAGAATTGATAATGTCGAAGTTGTTGACATTTTGCCACCGGAAAAAGTGGCGCTGAGTTTGCCAGCTTATGCGCCGGTACTTCCGGGAATCTCCGGCACTGTTTACACACTTCACAAAAAATATACGGTGGACAGAGAAAGGCGAATTTTTGAAGATGTAAAAACGGCGTATCTTGATGCAGGGCAAGAAGTCACGACCGAAATTGACAGCTGCGGAAACCCGGTGTTTTTAATGTGATTATTGACAGCTGACAATGATTATATTATTATAACTATAACGTCATTTTTATGACGAATGTAAAGTTAGAGTGTTAGTTATTGACTAATGGAATAATTAATAGTCACATTTTGGAACAGGTGGAAAACGCCTGAATGTAAAGTTAGACTGTTAGCTATTAAGCTAATACCCGAAATTAATAGCCCCATTGTGGAAAAGAAAAAAGCCCTTGGATAATCTCCAGGGGCTTAAACTCTGTTTCGTGGCGGCTAACGAGGGGAGAACAGACCCGCCGCCGAGATCTGTTAAATTATTCATAGCATACAAACGTTTGTTTTGTCAAGAAAAATATTTTTTGCTTTTAGCTTGACAGGTTTTTATAAAACGTGTTATCGTGTCACTAACGAGGAACTCAGGAGGGGCGAGCCGATCGAAAATTAATAAAAAATCATTCAGCCAGGTAACCGGATCAGACGCCGGAAGCCTGGCTTTTTCTGTGCCAAAACGCCCCTATAATTATATTATATATATAATCCTCTATTAATTAATTCTATACAGTACCGTATTATAACATCTTTTAAGCCCCTCCTAGATTCTGAGTTGATTAATATATACATAGATACACTATATTATAATATATATAGTTCTATAACGCTGTATATTGAGTTATAACGAATTATTTTATCAATAGGTCTTTTATTATACCCTTGAGCAATAAAAATAAATTTATGCTTGCATTAACAGCTTATATGTGCTATTGTAAATGGCAGATAAGCAAATACATTTACGATTTTTAAACAAAGGACGATATAAAAACTGAAAAGCATTTACGGAACTTCCGGCGCTGGGTGTAGCTGCTGGGCGTGTTCTTCGATTGCTGACCGGTTTAGTATCGTCCTTTTTATTTTGCTAAATTAACAGATTAACGTTGTAAAGTGAGGTGATACAGTGAAAAATACAACAACTACAGTACAAGGAATTGAAGTATATGAAAATAAAATATGGCAATTAGTAGATGAGTATATCAACACTGTATTATGCATACACCAAGAAGATTACGACAGTATAGAAAAGTACAAGAAAGATATAGCAGATAACAGAATAGATATGTTCTTCTATATCTCAGATCGTATAGAAAAACCTGGTAATGATGATATAGAGCTATTAGACAAGATATTTAATATATATATTAGGGTTTGCGGTAGATATGGTATATCACCTACTTTACAGATGTTTGGAATTATGGTTGGAATTAATGGAATGACCTTTACAGATTGGATGAATGGGGACTATAGGAGGGGCACTGCGCATGGCATGACGGTGAAAAAATGGAAAGAAACGTGTGGCGCTTTCGCTCTTGATAAACTGCATAATCAGACCGGAACAAACGCAAACTTGATCTTTGCCTGCAAAGTTGCATACGGCATGGCAGAGACAGCACCAGTTCCAGCAGGGCAACAAAACGGCATCCCGCAACAGTCAGCGCAGCAGATCGCGGACCGGTACAAGGACGCGCTGGAGCTTCCGGAGATGGAGCGACCGAAGCTGTAAACTACCGCCCGGAAACGTCCACGAGGTACGGACAAAAGGCGGCAGTTAGCACGAAAACGGCAGTATTTATACAATGTGTATAGTTACAACGCCAGTATTTGTGCATGTTGTATATCGATCTATATGGAAAACGAGAGTTTGTCGTATAGAAACGTATGTTCGATATTAAACATTACTTTTAGCCACCGCCGAAGGCCGAACAACAACAGCGTGATCCGGTCAGCGGGTCCCATGGGGCAGTGGGCTGACCAGATAGCGTGCGAGGGAGACGGGGACCCCCTTGGAGGGAAAGTCACCAGGAGCCGGGTGAGCCCCCAAAGCAAATAAAATAACAAAAAGGCCCTTTTCACATGGCAGAGATAGTGATTCGAACACGACAAGCCGTAAGCCTTAACGGTTTCTCTGCCAACACAAAATAAGACAATACCAAGAAAGGCAGGTATGAAGAATGAATGAAATGATGATTTTTAGCAATCCAGAATTTGGAAACGTAAGAACAGTGACGATAGACGGAAATCCTTGGTTCGTTGGAAACGATGTAGCAAAAGCATTAGGATACGTAAAAGAACGAAACGCCATTGCTAATCATGTCGATAAAGAGGACGCCCTGAAATGCAGCCTCCCTTCAAACAGCGGAGTACAGGAAACAATCGTGATAAATGAGAGCGGTTTGTTTTCACTTATACTATCAAGCAAACTCGATTCTGCAAAAAGATTTAAACATTGGGTAACAGCAGAAGTCCTTCCTTCTATCCGTAAAACTGGAAAGTATGAAGTTGGTCAGAAACAAGATTCTTACCAGATAGCTGATCCAATAGAACGAGCTAAAAGATGGATTGAAGAACAACAGGAAAAGCAGTTACTTGAACAGAAGGTGCAGGAGCAGAAGCCCAAAGCAGAGTACTTCGATTCTCTTGTAGACAATAGACTGCTCACAACATTTCGGGACGCTGCGAAAGAATTTCACATGCCACCCAAGACGCTTACGAAATGGCTGGCAGATAACGGGTATATTTATCGAGACCGGCATAATATCATCAAGCCATATGAACAGCATCGAAAGTCAGGACTTTTCCAGATGAAAGATTTTTCAACGCCTTATGGGTACTCAAATGTTCAAACATACATCACCGTAAAAGGCAAGGAAACATTCCGGCTGTTGCTTCAGGGGCAGGGAATTATTCCGGTATAAATGAGGGAGCGAGAAATATGGAGAAAATAGTAAATAATGACGGGTATCTTCGGACTGGGCTGATGAGTATAGCGGAACAACTTTTGAATATCTGCAATAAAACGGGAAACACGAATATTCAGCTCACAACATCGGCCTGGGAGAACGGAAAAGGTATTACACTTTTGGCAAAAACTGATGACAAACCAGTTCTTTCGGTAAAGATGGACACTGCCTATGAAAAAGAATAATCCACAAGGTGAATCCATCCGCATCCGGTTGCCGTACCAACTGGAGCAAAGACTTATAGCTGAAAAGAACCGAACCGGCAAAAGCGTGTCACAGATCACCCGTGAAGCCTTGACACAGTATTTTCGGAAAAGGTAGGTAAAAGACGATGCTTGAAAAATTTTTTAAAAAACAAAAAAGGTCTTCTGAATGCCATCCGCTTGAAAAGCCTTTAGCTCATGACCGCTCGTACGAGTATCATCACAAGAAAGCTGTTCTGGAGGACGGAATGCTGTACGATACAGAATCGGCGAAAAAGGTTTTTACGGACGAAGCAAGTTTGGAATATATCGCACTCGGAAGAGTAAGCGGCACGGAATGTAGCTCAGCGGTAGAGCAGTGACTTACAAGTCATGTGTCGCAGGTTCGATTCCTGACATTCCGATTCCGGTAAATTGCCATTACCGGAAAGCATTTCCAAAATGCTCAAATTTACCTTCTGATTGGTTCCGGTGGTTCGCGTTGGGCGACGATGCGTGGTTCAAGTCCACCCGCCGGACTTTTTTATTTTTTGGTAGTAACATTATGGAAAAAGATCATTATTGTACATGCGGTACGCGCTAGAAGAAGGTGTCTGCTGTAATGGTGAAAGCGAACATCGTGCAGATTTTAGATTCCTTGATGATAGCTGTGAATGTTGGGAGGGTATTGAAAATGACAAAACAAGAAGCAAAGAAAATGAAAAAAGAATTATCTGATTACAAAAAGGTATTTTCGGAATTAGAAGAGAGATGCAGCCCAGAAGCATTGGAATACTGGCACCGTCATTTGTGGTACGGACTTACTATCCAGTCAAATGCTGAAGCGGCAGCCCCAAAAGAGGGAGAACCCCCTAAACAACCTTTTAAATTAGCAGATTGGCTGATTGGCAGAGAATCAAAAGATGGGATTCGATTATACGGAAATAATGATCTTAAACAAATTGCCCTACACCTTTTTATTTATTGTGAGGACGAATAATGCGAATAGCAGGTAAAGAAATCAAAGACGAATGTTCCAAATGTGGAAACATCCTTGAGTGCGAATTGTTCCGTCAGGGGCATGGAATAAAACAGGAACGTGAGAATATAGCAAAGATGATCGAGTGCCAGATGAAACACAGGGAGGAAAGAGAGAAATGAACGAACTGAAGGTATTAAATGAGCAGGAAGTGTTAGGAAAACAGTTTAGAGTTTACGGAACAGCAGAGGAACCACTGTTTCTGGCTAAAGATGTAGCAGAGTGGATTGAGTATTCAGTTTCTAATGTAAGTAAAATGCTTGCCGCTGTCGATGATGAAGAGAAAACCATTCGTACAATTGTTACGAGTGGTTCAAACTATCAAACAGAAGCATGGTTTCTTACCGAAGATGGACTCTATGAAGTCTTGATGCAGTCCAGAAAGCCGATTGCAAAACAGTTCAAGAAAGAAGTCAAAGAGATTCTGAAAACCATTCGTAAGCATGGCATATATGCTACTGATAACGTGATTGACAATATTCTCAACAATCCAGACTTCGGTATCGAGATTCTGACTAAACTGAAAGAGGAACGTGCTGCAAGAGTAGAAGCTGAGAGAAAGAATGCTATCCTGATGCACGTCAACAAAACATATACCATTACTGAAATTGCCAAAGAACTGGGACTGAAATCAGCGATGCAGCTAAACCGGATCCTGGCAGAAAAGAAGATACAGTATCAGGTAAACGGTACGTGGTTGATGTACTCCAACTATAGTGACTGCGGATATGAGGAAATCAAACAGGAAGTATTGGATTCTGGAAAAGTAATCTACCATAGACGGATTACACAGATGGGACGGGAGTTTATTCTTGGTTTGTTTGAGAAGACGGCTTGATTGCGAAAGGAGAATTACCATGATTAAAAAGCTTTGCAATCTCTATATAAAGCACAAAACAAAGAATCTCACAAGGATTCCACTGTTTACAATGACTTTTAACTGGCGGAAATTCCAGAAAGAGGGAAGAGAAGGCAGTTGCATAATGTACACGATACATCCGGATATTGCAAAGGACCCAATCTTAAAAGAAAAACTCAGTGAATGTGTGGATCATATCCGCAATAACTACGACATGGAAATATTTACCAAGATTTGATGGGAGGAAACCATGAGAATTGAAGATATGAAGAACTGGACGGTAGACCAGATGAAGAAGGAAGTTGTCCGACTATCTGAAGAATGTGAGAAAAGACAGCATGAAATTTTGGATTTACAAGAACACCAGATTGAGCTGGAAAGAGATTTTGATGAGATGATGATGTATGGAGAGTCTGAATTAATTAACGATGCGCAACCAGATAAAAAGGAGACAGATTTTACTGCAAGTTTAAAAATGTATGAAGATCAGCACCAGTCCGATTGCATTACAATCAACCAGCTTCAGACCGCATTGGACGTAATGGTTGACCGATATGCGAATCTGAGAAAGATTCATGGGGTAAGCTAATATGGGCGTGAAAGATGAATTGAATCAGTTATTTATAGGTGAAAAAGAGATAGATACATCAGGAATACCGGAGCTTCCGGGAGATTTGATTAATTATTCGCTGCAATCTGTCGGAAAAGAGTTAGGGTTTAGAACGGAATTTGTTTTGTCAAAAGAATTACTTTACTCGTTGCTTTTCACAAATCGAATTAAACAAAATAATCTCCGCAAAATGCACGGATTCCCCAAAAAGCGCAAGATTGCAGGACGAAAAGGAGTGAGAAAATCAGATGAGCATTAAATCAGCATTTGAATCTGAGGGAATAGACTTCTCTCAGGTAATGAACCCACCAGAACCGTGGGACGGACAGGCATTAATTAAAAATGTTAACGGGAAAGACTACGCTTGTTGTCCTTTCTGTCAAAAAAAGAGCTTACGCATAGAAAGTAACACTATAATTAAGCACTTAAGAATTAAATGCAAAGGATCACATTGTAAAAAGGTTTATGAGGTAAACACTTGAGTAGGAGCTTGAATGAGAAAAATAAACATGTCAGGACTTAGGTTCGGAAGATTAACAGTGCTATGTGAGGACGGCAGATTAAATGGAGAAGTTGTGAATCTGATTGCAGCGCAAGCACAGCAGCTATCGTCAAGGGGGCTGGGTATCGCTTAAATAACGCAAAACTCAAAGCAGTCAGCATCTATCTGACGACACGAAACATGAGAGCCGCAATGAAGGCTGCTGGTGCGAAAGTACTGACGGATAGCAAGTATCTGACATCCGGTGACTATCTAAAGGCAGGAGATATCCTTCTGAATGATAACCACCACGTGGCTATCGCTGTTACCACCGGTGCAAAAGTAAGCACGCCTTCAACCACGCTCACCGGTACCTTCCAGACAAGGCTTCCGATTCTGAGAAAGGGCAGTTCCGGTACAGCAGTGGCAATGCTTCAGGCGATGCTGGGCGTAGAAGTTGACGGACAATTTGGGAATGACACATATGATTCCCTCAAAGTTTTCCAGAAAAATGTTGGTGTAAAGGCAAATGGAACTTGCGGTATTGATACCTGGAAGAGAGTGATTGAGCACATGAAAGCAAATACAAAATAACGTTCTGATTGATTTTTCCTTCAGAACAAGGTATACTATCAACAGCCGCACAGGGGTTGAACTTATGATGTAAAGTTTCCTGTGTGGCTACGCACAAGTGAAGAGTGCAGACTGATTCCACCGTGCATGAACGGAAGAGCTGTATGTCCCAATTCGAGGCTGTTAGCAGCGGCACGAGTGGACAGTCAGGAAAAGAGTTGGGCATAAAAACCCGACTCTTTTCTTATTCTTCGAGATATTCCTGATATATCTGTTCTATTTCTCTTTTTCGGTTCTGCGATATTGAAACGATATCACCGGAAATCATCTTGATGTCAGATGCAATGTTTGCGATGTAATCCATGTTTACGATATAACTGCGGTGACACCGGACAAAACGCCGATCCAGAACTTTTTCTATCTCATGCAGACGCCGGTAAAAACCATACTGATGCCTGCACGTGCAATGGATGATGCACATTTGACCACGGCTTTCTATATATTCGATGTTACGAAAGAAAACCCTGTGGAAATCACCTTTGAATTTTACAGTAAGCATCCGTTCTTTCAATCTTCCGAGCGTAGTATCAATTACGGAAAACATTCTTCCATCTTCATGCCCTTTAATAACATACTGTGTTGCCCGAACATCAAAAGCATCACGCATGTAGCCGGCATGAGCTGTCCAGAACATCAGACTTCCGGAATAACCAGAGCCACGTAACTTATATGCTACATCAATACCATTTTCGCCGTCTTTTAAAATGATGTCCAACACGATCAAGTCAAACCATTCACCGTCTTTCACATCATCCACAAGAGGGACACCAGAAGTGTATTCTGAAATCTGGTACGTTCTGTCGCCCTTTTTCTTCAAAAATGACTCAGCCCTTGCCTTGAAATAATCAATATCAAGCTGGTTATCGTCAAGTATCGCTATTCGCATTTATATCACACCCTTTTTTCGTTATGCGAAAACATGCTATTTATTCAATTTACCAATTTTTACGGTGAAATGTTGTAGAATTTACAATGTAGATAGTATTTATACAGATATTATACTACAGCAGTTTAATACTGTAAATGGGCTGAATTGCCGGAAATTTACCAAAGCTGCTCTCCTGTGTTAATAAAAGTGCTTAAAAATCCGGCAGTCAGTCCAAAAAGATAGGTGATTTGATGAAACAAAAGACGAAAATAATCTTAATATTGATACTCACAGTCGCATTGATAAACACTAGCGCTTATTACATGCTTGTTGATTTGCCAGACGTACAGGAAAGCGTGCATCTGGAGAACACTCAAAAACATGCTTTAGATGTGTGCAGAGCAGTCCATACTAATGCGCCGGTATATCACACTAAGGACATTGTTTGCAAAAGCATAATTTATTCTGCAATCACGAAGTTTATATTTGAGAACACGAAAATATTAATCTATATCTGGCAATTTCCGAGGGCAAATATCTTGTCGTAGTCCGTACTATTACATTGAGGTGGGAGTATAGTAAAAAACAGAACAAATGTTTGAAGTAATATTTCCCACTAACCGAACATATATTGTTATATAAAGCTGATCGGGAGGTATGCTATATGGGCTATAAAGAGAAGATTATTGCACTTTTAGATAAGGTTGATGATGAATACATATTGAAAAGGGTTTATAAGTTGTTGATGTACCTCTATTTGAAAGAATGAGATAAAAGAGCCGGGGATGTATTTCCCCGGCTTAATTATTATACAATCATAAGAATGATGTTGATAACATCGTAAATTAAAAAGAGGCCTAAACAAATTAAAGGAGTTATGAGAAGAGATATAAAGAAATTCATAACAGGAGTAATTCTTTTTACTACATCAAAGCTTGTGCCACATTTATTGCAAACGGCTCTTTTATTGGTATGAGAATATACGGTAGCCGTTTTCTTTGTTGCCATATGTACAAAATCGGGTGATTCTGTTAATTGAACGCCAAGGTCTGTGTTTCCGCAATGCGGGCATTTCAGCTTTTGCACAGTTCTTGGAACACCGTCTACCATCACATTTTCTGTATAAATGGTTTCTTTTATTTGCTGCTTCTGTTGATTGTCAAAAAGATAGTTCAAAAAGATGAATACAGCAATGGCAATAATAATCCAGATCATACTAAATCCTCCTTAGTAATTTTACATATATTATACCACTTAAAATTACAACAGCATAGTAAAAATATAAAAAGACCGGAGATTTTAACCTCCGGCCGTTCTTTTTTTAGTTGTTTTCCAGCTCTGTAAGAATTTCTTGGAGCTGTTTCCAGCGCTCTTCACTGAGCTTTGCGAACTTCACAAGAATCTTCTTGGCAAATTCATTGTCCCCGGTCATTACCGAATCGACGATAGCCTGCGCATCGCCATCGTCATCACTTTGGAACATGTTTCCGATTCCATTTACGAGCCAGTCGTAATTGACTTTGTAACTAGCACATATTAGTTTGATGTTCTTTTCGGATAGATCACGTTGACCGTTTTCAATCATGGACAATGCCGCTTGTTTAATTGCGAGTGTCTCTGCGAAGTCTTTCTGATTCTTTCCTAATTGTTTACGAAGAATCGAAACTCTTTCATTTATTGTTTCCAATGCTTATCCCTCCTTTCAATATTATAATATCACTAGAGTGATAAAAAGTCAACAAAAATATAATATTACGCTTGACAAAATATTGCACTGGTGATATATTATAATCACACAAGTGATATAGAAAGGAGTGAGAGAAATGACAGATGATAGACGAGAAGCGTTTAAAAAAATGGTAGAACGTTTTAATAATCTGCCAGAGAAAAAGCAGGATCAGTTGCTTTGGTATGGAAGAGCAATCATCGACACAGAAGAATGTGAAGCCAGCAAGAAAGAACATGCAACATTAAGAAGTGATTAGGAAAGGAGAAACATGAACGAATTACAGATTTTTAATTCGAAAGAGTTCGGGGAAATCCGGACAGCAGAAATCAATGGGAAACCGTATTTTGTCGGAACCGATGTTGCGAAAGCACTTGGATACAGCAACCCAAGAAAAGCTATTCTCGACCATTGTAAGGGAGTAACGAAACGTGACACCCCTACATCTAGTGGTATGCAGTCGATGTCATACATAAATGAGGGGGATTTATACCGACTGATTATGAAGTCGAAACTTCCGTCAGCTGAGAAATTTGAGTCATGGGTTATGGATGAGGTTCTTCCTTCTATTCGTAAAACTGGTTCTTACCAAAAACCAATGACGCTTGCCGAACAAATTCAGTTACTTGCACGTGGCAACGAAAATCATGAAGAGAGAATCGAGAAGCTTGAGAATACCATGACCATTGACTACGGTCAGCAGAAGCATCTTGGCGATCTGGTGTCACAGGTTGTCATTGAAATCCTTGGCGGCAAAAAGTCAAATGCCTATGTAGAGATTGGCAAGAAAGTTTTTGCAGAATGCAACCGTGATATCAAAACATACTTCGATGTAAATGCCAGAAACAATATTCCGAAGCTGAAATATATGGAAGCGGTTGATTATATCAAAGAGTGGGAACCGTGTATGAACACGAAAATAATGATTCGTGACTGTAATGCGCAGGTGACGATGTAGGGAGGACGAGGCAGTGGCAGAACAATTTTCTACATTCAAAGAGGATTTAGAGAATATCGGCATCCACATTACGGACGAACAGTATTCAGACCTCTGCGAGATTAACCTGTTTATGAAAGGGATGCCAGATATTCCGGTTTACAACATCCTACTGATACTCAAAACGCTTGGATTAATTCCAACCAAAGTGCCAGATCAGGAAAGCAATAAGGAGTGCAACGGCAATCTCGACGAACGTATTAAAAGCGGATTTGAGAGAAAGTTTGGAAAAATCAAAAAGTGATTTCTTTGCTTTGTCTTGTTTGGAAACATAGGAGTTTTTCCCTAAATCAGTCAAGTATATATTGGCTAAGTCAGTATTTACAAGACTTCGAGATTTAAGAGATTTCACGTAGTAGTTGTACGTCTGGTGATCGAGACCAGACAATTGCAGAAGGTCATACTGATTCATGCAATCATTGGTAGCATTTTGAATCAAAAGACCGAGCAAGTCATTTTCATTTTGAATTTGCAAATTTTTATCTCCTTTCATTTTACTCGGCATGGCGGTGCCTGTAAATACATTATAGGTAGATAAGAAAAGAAAAACAATAGAAAGGAGCCGTATGAAAGCATCGAAAATTGAAATCCGTCAGGTAGACGGTGAAAAAGGAATCTTCACAGAAATTCTTGTAGACGGTCACAAACTTGAGGGAGTAAGAAGCTTCGAATTAAAACAGGGAGTTGGTAATTCCGTTCCTATTCTTTCAATTGATCTGAATGCCTTAAATTTATCCACAGACTTGCAGACGTTGCAGGTAAACCAGAAAGGCATCGGAGAAATCGAAAGTATTAAATTCAAGGGACAGGAAATGCCAGTTGAGTTTGGCACAAAAGAATAGGCTCCCATATTTCAGAGAGCCGTGAGGATTACTTACTGAGATTTTGCAGAATTGAACAATCGCTGGCACGATTACAACAACCTGTAAAACCGGCATATTTACATTTTAATCTTCCGTTAATAGATTTTGGACTCTTATCTTCTAAAGAAGAAACGGAAATTTGAGTAAATTCGACAAAATAATCCTTGTTCTGTTTTACACAAAAACCAGAATACACCATTAAACAAACACCTCCTTTCCATAAGGAGAGTATACCACAGAAAGGAGACGCATGAGCGAATTAATACCAATTAATTACAATGGCGAAGAACCGACTGTATCAGCAAGAGATTTATATAACTCTCTTGAAATCAGTAAGCGATTTTCGGCATGGTTCGAAACAAACTCTCAGGGATTCGTTGAAAACGAAGATTTTACAAGTGTACTTTCAGGTACGGTTGTAAATAACGGAGCGCACAGAGAAATACAGGATTATTCTTTATCAGTAGATATGGCGAAACACATTTGCCTTATGAGTAGAACTGAAAAAGGAAAAGAATGCCGACAGTATCTCATCGATCTCGAAAAAGCCTGGAACACGCCGGAACAGGTATTTGCCAGAGCATTAAAGATGGCGGACCAGACGATTGCGAAGCTGAAAGACTCTGTTAAGTCGCTGTCAACAGAAGTTAATATGAAAAATCAGATCATCGGAGAATTAAAACCGAAAGCTGACTACTACGATGAAATCTTGAATAATCCAGGGCTTGTAACAATCACCCAGATTGCAAAAGATTATGGAATGTCCGGTAAAAGGATGAATGAAGTCCTTCATGATCTGGGAATCCAGTATAAGCAAAGCGACCAGTGGTTATTATACAGTAAATATCACGGAATGGGATATACGCATTCCAAAACAGTTGACATTGTGAGATCAGATGGCAGACCGGATGTGAAGATGAATACCATGTGGTCACAGAAAGGAAGAATCTTTCTTTATGAGACGTTGAAAGAGAACGGAATTCTTCCGGTGATTGAACAGATAGCAGCATCATAAATCAGATGCACAATCAGGAGGTAAAAATCAGATGATTAAATGTGAAAAAGGAAACGTATCAATCAACGGTGCGGGAAATGAAGTTATCCATGATCTTTCAGAAATCATATCTCGTACCTACAGTTCCTTCTCCAAAGCATTCGGAGAGGAAAAAACAAAACAGATGATTTTCAAGGCGGTAAACGCCGGGATGGGAGCGGACAAATGACAAAAGCAGAGAAATTTAACCTTTATGCTGATACCTTATATGGAATGTGCCGGAAAGCACAGGACACAGTTCCAGAAGCGTGTGTTTGTTTTGAGTGCAAGACTTTCAGCAGTGAAAAGTTAGGGACGTATCGAACGATATGCGTTGGCATCACGACATTTGAGGGAAGTAGAAAATATTACGACGTGTGCGAAGCATTACGTGATATGGAAGAAAACTTTGTATCCGTAAAGGCGGTGCTGAACAACCTGTTAATTGATGCTCCGTGTCCATACTGTGAAAAGGAGGAAGAAGATTAATGGATGTAGAAAAAGAAAGTTCCGTGGATTTTATCCCGGAGACTATTGGAGAAGAATATGCCCTGTTGGCAGGCAGATTGAAAGCTGTTGAAGCTTATCTTGATGCTTCAGATAGCGATTACGTAGACAAAACCGTTCTGGCTGCCATGTTAGGCATTTAAGTTGTAAGCAGCCCCGGCGGTGCAGGAACACCAACCGGAGCATGTATCTAACTTAGCTTGAGTAAGTTAAATACAAGATGATTATATCATACCTTCTTGTATTTGACAAATAAAAACACAGGAGGGCATTTTTAATGTCTAAAATCACTAAGGAAACTGGAAAAACACTTGCTTCTGAGATTATCGAAGATCTTGAGAAAGAAGCAAGAAACAAAGATCTGGCAATCATTGTTCTGCTGACTACAGTGCTGGCAATGAGGTTGTTGGGGAAAGGAAAATAATGAGAACTTACTTAGAGGGGCTTGCAGTGTTCGGAGTTTCCGGCCTGGCAATCGTGTTCTTTGCCGTATGCTGGGCTGTGACTGATTTGGATGCACTCACAATTCTGGCGTTGGATTATATCTTAATGAGTACAGTCGGGCTGGCAGTGATGCTTAAAATCAATGACTTCGTACACGACATTAAAAGGAAGGAAAAAGAAAGCAAAAATGCAAGATTTAAACAAAGCAACACTGACCGGATTTGTAACTGATCCGGCAGAAGTCAAATTTAAGCCAAGGAAGGGCAAAAGCTTTCTGGTCGTCAGAAGTGACCGCTTCAGTGGAACACCGGACGATATCATCGTGGAAATCCCGAACAGACTTAAAGGTACATTTCGGGAATGGAATTGGATAAAGGTTTCGGGAAGAATCCGTTCCAAATGGGTCAGAGCGGACCACCAAGAGAAAAAGTATATGTATCTGGAAGCATATGATGTCAGCACGGAAGGGACGCTTCTTGTGAATACGGTAGAAATGACTGCAAACATTTGCAAGAAGCCGGTGCTGAGAAAAACGCCATTAGGAAAGACAATCTGCGAAGTTTGCGTGGCAATTAATGGATACAAGCGGTCAGAATACATCTCCTGTATTTGTTGGAGAGATCTGGCGGTGAAAGCTTCTGAATGGAAAGTGGGTACAAAAGTTAGATTAAAGGGACGTATGCAAAGCCGTGATTATTGGAAAAAACAGCCAGATGGTTCTTATGTTAGAAAAACAGCATACGAAGTTTCAATAATGGAGATGGAGGAAATCAAAGATGAAAAAGGTAACTTTGGAAAAACTGAGCGTTGAAAACTATAAGAAATTTGAAGCAAGAGAATTTGATTTCGCAGGAAGAACAGAAGTTTCCGGAAGAAACAGACAGGGTAAAACTTCTCTGATGGACGCATATTTTGATGTCCTGATCGGAAAACTGGCAGATGGAACACTTCCGAACAATATCCGCCGGAAGGTTGACGGTGAAGAAGTTAATGATCCAGTGGTGAGAGAACTGGTTATTGACGTTGACGGAACGGAATATGTTGTCCAGAAAAAGACCAAGAAAGGAAAATCATCAAATACGGTTGAATATTACGTCAACGGAATTAAGCGGAACAAAACCGAGTATATGGAGATTCTTAAAAGGATTGCCGATCCTGATACGATTGCCATGTGCAGCAACGCCAGAGTGTTTTTGAATGAGATCCAGAAAGCAACAGCAAAAGCAAGGGAAACACTGGGGGGAATAGCTGGATTCAGTGAATCACAGTTCAGAGCAGAGCATCCGGAATATGAATGGATAAAGAACGAAGGTGTGGAAGGAGATTCTATCGAAGAAATCTTAAAAGCCCGCAGAAGAGACCTGAGAAAAGCCAAGTCAGATGTTGATGATATTGCAAAGCAGATCAGAAAAGAGCAGGGCCGACAGGTTGAATGCGATGAAACACTTCCGGCACAGAGGGACGACCTTCTTGATCTGCTGAAAGAAAACGAGAAGCAGGAAAAAGCACTCTGCGATGCTTCAAGGGAATACGACCGGATTTCTATTGAACTGGCAGGACTGAAGCGTTCACGTGACGCACTGGTTGAGAAAGCTGGTAAAACAGCCAGAGAAAAACACGACAGAATAACTTCCTTATTATATACGCTGAAATCCGACAAGAAAAATGCCGAGAACAAATTAAGACTTGCTGAAATGGATCTGGAACACGCTAACAAAGGAATTGAACGCCACAAAGCAGCACTGGCACAGGCTAAAAAGAAATATACGGAAGCATTAAAAGAGAAGTGGGACGGCGATACCGAACTTACTGCAATCCGTGGAGAAGAATTTGACCCGGCATTAGCTATTTGTCCGACATGCGGACAGACGCTTCCAGAAGAACAGGTGGAAACTGCGAAACGCAAGTTTGAGTTTAATAAGCAGTCCAGGATATCCAAAAAATTAGGAGAGAAAGAACAGTTTGAGAAAAATAAACGCACCAAACTGGAGCAGATCGCTGAGGACGGCAACGAAGCTTCCGAGGGATTGAAAACGGCGAATAAAACTAAGAAAGAAGCAGAAACAGTTATCGAAGCTACTAAGAAAGAAATCACATCTCTGGCGCTTGAAATCGCAGAAACAGAGAAGGAAGCAGAGAAACCGATTCCAGAACCGGATATGTCTGGCGATGAAGAATACAAGGCAGTTTGCGGCAAAATCTCAGCACTGGAAGAAAGTCTCAATGGCATCGGAAACGGCGAAAATGACAGGATTTTATTAAGCAACAACCGTCATTCTCTGGAAGCAAAACTCAGAGATGTTGAAGCAAAGATTAAGACTCAGACCGCAAGGCTTGAGGAAAAAGCCAACAACCTTGAAGCATTACAGGAAGAACAGAAGAAGCTTTCACAGAAGCAGGCGAACATTCAGCAGAAAGTAGATCAGCTGACGGAGTATTCCATTGAGAAGAACAAGGCACTGGCAACAGTGGTTAATCCGCACTTCAAACACTTCCAGTTCCAGTTCCTTGACTACACGCAGGATGGAGAACCGATGGAAATTTGCCGGATGATTTGCAATGGTATTGATTATGCAAACGGCCTGAACCATAGCGACCGGATCCTTTGCGACATTGACCTTGTCTTAATGGTAGAAATTCACAGCGAGACAGAGTTTATAGTGACGATGGGTTGGCACCAACAATCAGTACGAAGCCGGGAGGAAACACAGAACCCAAAGTATCCATATTATTTGATACAAGTTATATTGGTCAAGATGGAAAAGTAAGAGTATATGAAAATATCTGTCCTACGCTAACAAGTAGAGATTACAAAGAACCTAGAAGTGTTGGAGTTGTATGTAATGTGAATCCGTCAGGGAAAGGAATGAATGGGAACGTGTATGATTCTAACGGATTAAATCCAACTTTAACAACAAACAAAGGCGAGGGGAATAAGATTGCAATTCCAGTTCTCACTCCAGATCGTGTAGAAAAACGTCAGAATGGACGGAGATTCAAAGAAGATGGCGAGCCAATGTTCACATTAACATCGCAGGATAGACACGGGGTCGCAATTGATCCGCTCGGAGTATTACGTAACGTTCGCACAGAATATGGAAAAGAAATCCGTAAAGATTACGAAAGTGGAAAACTTGATATTTCCAGGCATGAATTTCTTGCTAATGAAATCAGAGAAGATGGAATTGCAAATACATTGTCTACAGTCCAGAAAGATAACCAGCTTGCAGTAAAAGTAGCAGAAGCAACTAAGCAAGGATATTCAGAGTGTAGAGTCGGTATTGACACAGTGAATTTATCAGTTCCAGGTAGTAAGACCAGAAGAGGAAGAGTTGGAAAAGAAGTTGCCAATACCCTAGATACAAGTTGCAATCAAGGGATATTTGTGAAAGTTTCCGATGAATTAATTGTATATGCAGTCTGGTATGAAAAATATCAGTGTTACATAGCAATTCGGAAACTGACACCGAAAGAATGTTTTCGACTACAAGGGTGGTCCGATAATTATTTTGAAAAAGCACAGTTCGTAAATTCTGACAGTCAGTTATACAAGCAGGCAGGAAACGGCGTAACAGTGACAGTTATAGAAACTATAGCAAGAAAAATGAACGTAAATCTAAATTGATAGCGTGTCAGTTGCTTACATGGGGAAAGTGAGGGTAGAAATGAAAAAAAATAATTACACTTCATTCTTCAAAACGAAACCAAAGAAAGTAGAGAGATACATTCGTTGCAGAAAATGTGGTGGAAACATGGAATGGAGTAGAGACTTTCCACCACAAATCAAATGTACGAAGTGTGGATATACGGTATATCCTAAGCCTTATGAATCTAACTGCAATGAGATTGAGAATTACAAGGAGGACACAAAATGAAATTATTTAAAACAGTAGATGAGAAATTAGCGGAAATTGGATTTGTAAAAGAAGAAGAAGACAAGTATGGGTGTGTGTATAAAAGAAAAGATAAGGAATATAATTTTACACAAAAAGTCTTCATTGGACACAAAAAATCTGGTGGACATATTTTGCAGTCATATGATCCAGATTTAGGAGATGATAAAGGGATTGGAAATACTTGTGTTGGTCTTACAGGATATGAAATGAAACTGTTTATTAAAAAGATGAAGCAGTTGAAAATGTATGCGGGCAAGGAGGACGCGAAATGTTAATCAGAAGTCAGAGCAAGGAAGTTTTAGCTAATATGGAAGGCCCGATTGCTATAGAGATTTTAGATAACGGTAAGGGACGTGCAACCATGTATTGGAAAGATAGCTATGTGCTTGGGGATTATTCATCGAAAGAAAAAGCCATGAAAGTGTTGGATATGATTCAGGAAGCATACATGGAATACAAATCTGGCGAAATTGTTGGCAACGGGCTGGCGGGATCAGCATACACAGGAAGCTATGATACAAAAGAAAGTGTGGCACATGGAATTGCTGTATTAAAAGGCTATGGAAATGAGATAAGAAAAACAATCCTGTTTCAGATGCCAGATGATAGTGAGGTGGAAGTATGAAGTACAGAAAGAAACCAGTTGTAATTGATGCACTTCAGTGGACTGGTACAAATCATCGAGAAATGTTCGATTTCCTGACGGACTATCAGTGTACAGACCAGTACATGTCGGCAGAAGGTAACTATATTGACCATTGGAAGGTTCCAGGCGGTCTGGTTATTAAGACATTAGAGGGCGAACATCTGGCGAATATTGGTGATTATATCATCCGCGGTGTTCACGGTGAATTTTATCCGTGTAAGCCAGATATATTCAGAGAAACTTATGAGGAGGTGGAAGCATGAAAAGATCTGAAACAACAAAATTCCTTAGCAGATTGTTGGAAAAAAGCCGTTTTTCTGGTCCAGGTAAATACTGGGCTAGAGAAGTAAGCCTTGATTATGGCTACGCAGCAGGAAAGGCAAGAAGAGTAGATTACATGCAATTTATTCCGGAAAATCAGTGCTCTATCTCAGCAATCGAAAAAGGAATATTTGCATGCTATGAAATCAAAAGTTGCAAAGAGGATATTTACAGCGGAAATGGATTAAATTTTATTGGCGAAAAAAACTACCTTGTGACAACAATGGAGTGCTACAAAGAGATTTTACCTGATTTAAAAAATGGAAAATTTGCCCAACATATACGTGAGAATTTTCCGGAATGTTACGCGGAAATAGGTAACATGGGAGTAATGGTTGCAGTTCCGTATCAGAGAGATGTTGCAGAAGAATTTGAAAGCCCAACACCACTAGGTGAAGATGTGGAGAAATGGAGATTATCAGTTATTTTGAAGTGTGGACACAATGGTTCAAGAAAAAGATCCATGACAGAACTGTTGTTTTGCATGGTAAGAAGCGGGCATTGAGAAAGGATGGAATAATATGATACATATCAAAGAAAGATTAAAGCAGTACGCGGATAAATATTCGGACTGCTACAAATACGCTAGGGTGTATGTCAAAGTTATTCAAGATATGATTGAGCAGCTTCTGGCTGATCTGGAGCAGGATGAGAAAGAAAATGGTTGGATTCCGGTCAGTGAGAGATTGCCAGAAACAGATGATTATATTCTTCTCTCTTTTGCGAATTACTCAATCCCAATAATCGGAAGATGTGAAAGAGATAAAGATGGCAACGGCATTTTTTACGCCGGTGACGATTTAATATCTTGTTTGGGGAATGATTTATATGTCAACGCCTGGATGGAATTGCCGGAGCGCTATAGGGAGGACGAATCATGATTACATTCTTATTAGGATTCACCCTTGGAATCATAGTCGGAGTGGTCGGTCTTGTATGCGTAGCGATCATGTACGACAAGCGCCACCCAGACGATTAGAAAGGAGAACGGTATGCTGACAAGGAACAAAAAGCTGAAAGACTACGGCATTCCGGCAGAGGACATTGAAAAACTGAATACGATGCTGAAAGACTTCCCGGCAGAGTACGGATACCTGCTTTCCAGTGCTGCCTTGTCAGCTTGCCCGAAAAACACGGTGATAGCGGATATGGTTATTGAGAATATCCTACACCGGAAAAGTTACAGGAAAATCAGTAAAGAAAGATATATTCCGATGAACCCGAAAGACTTTTACGGATACAGGCGCAAGACCGTCGCTGTACTGTATGAGAGGATGAGGTTGTTGGGAGTGTGGGAGGAAAAATAAATGAAGTTAATTGATTTAATAGCAGCAACTGGCGCTGATCCTGAAAGCGATATAAAAATCCAGATATGTCACCCAGGAAGAAGATGGGGTGATTACGATACATTCAATGCCGGTTCAAAGCTGCTGAAACCATTTTATGGCTTAGAAATAAGCTGCCTTTCGGCAATAGAAACAGATGTAATCAGAGTTGAGTTGGATTTTGAAGAGAAAGAGGGTCGTGATTGAATGAGCAGACTGATTGATGCAGACGAATTAATCAAATACATTAAAATTTGGGAAATCGGGACAAGTATTAGTTCCGACCAGAAAGAGTTTATTGATTGCATTAACAGACAGCCGACAGCATTTGATGCGGATAAGGCTATTAGCGAATTGGAAAGAGATAAATTCATTGAATCAGAATGTATTTTATCTGATGTGCATCAAGGATACAATGCTGGACTGAGCAGGGCAATCGAAATCGTGAAAGGCGGTGGAGTTGAATGAGAGAAATTCTTTTCAAGGCAAAGCAGATTGATAATGGTGAATGGATAGAAGGAAGCCTCATAGATTTAGACATTGACAGCGGATATTGTTATATTGTTCAGCCGTATAAAAAAGCGAGTATATTGCCAATCATCTTTTTAATAACAGACAGAATGAAATTGGTTGATCCAGAAACCCTCTGCCAGTTCACAGGACTTTGCGACAAGAACGGGAAGAGAATTTGGGAAAATGACATTGTGTTTGTGACTGACGAAAATGATTGTTCCGGACAAATTAGTACCGGTATCGGAGATGTGATCTTTATCGAAGGAATGTGGTACATAGATGGAAGACCCCAAGAAGGATTGTACGACATTAATAAGGTATTCCAAATCGAAGTCATTGGAAATGCTTTTGATAATCAGGAATTATTACAGGAGGAATCAGATGAGTAAAGGCAAAGACATTTCAACCATGTTTACGAGGGAAGAAAACAAAAGGAATGGAAGACTCGGATATGGACTGACTACCAGAGAGAAGGAAGATGTTATCAGTCCAGCACAGTATGGAGCATTCTTGCAGAAAAGAGGTAAGAGAAGATGAGTAAATCAGTATTAGTGATTGATACACCAGAAAACTGCGGAAAATGTAAATTTATAAGCGAATTTTGGTGCAGAGCAATGGGCGGCAGGAGAGTTCCAAACAATGATGTAATTCCTGATTGGTGTCCGCTTATGGATTTGCCAGAGAAAGACAATGGAGACTATCCGGCTAATACATTAGATGCTGGATTTGTAGAGGGATGGAATCAGTGCATTGATGAAATTACAGGAGGTGAAGTAGATGATTGATCTGGCAAAGAAATGCGTATTAGTCAGAACACATGAAGAATATGAAAATATTCTGAAAGCAGCAAAGAGACAAGGATATAGATGGTACGGTGGAAAAGAAGCGTATCCATATCCCTTTGAAGAACAGCAGATCCCGGATATATTAAAGTTCTATAGCAATAAAGAACTAACAAGAAATGCCAGCCTTGAATCGGGATATGAATTAGTAGAAGCATCAGACGTAATTGAAGATGAGAAGAAGATTAAAGATGCTATAAACCTTGTCAGAACATTCACTAAACACCCAGACAGAACAGCATTGACGGATACATTCATTGAATCGTTGAAGTTACTTGCAGATACTGTAGAAAGTCAGATGGAAGAGGTGAAGTAGATGGAGAGATTAACACTTGACGATACGATAAAAGCACTTAGATGTGTTGCCAGTCAAGATACAGGAGGTGGTTGCTATGCAGACCACGAAAACTTCATACATATGGATGATGAGTATAAACGCATTGTCTGTGGAACTGGCGAGGATTTAAGAGGTCCTATCAGCGACAAGGAAGCGGTTGGATGCCCGTATTATCAAGATACTTATGGATGTTGTTTTGAAAATGGAGGATTGTATTGGTTGAAAGATGTTGCAGAGCTGCTAGAAGAACTGAAATCTTATAAAGACTTAGAAGAACAGGGTTTGCTTGTGAAATTGCCAGATGATTTATTTAAAAAAGTATATCGAATAACTTATGAATATACGGAATGTAGTAAATTTGGAGAAACAGTTATTGATTGTGAGAATTATAATTGTAACTGCGATTGTGATTCTGAAAAGAAATTTTATATCGTAGAAAACAATCTGCAATTTATGCTATTTTGCAATTATTATAATGAACTTGACAAAACCGTATTCCTCACCCGCGAAGAAGCCGAGAAGAGGCTGGAGGAGATCCAAAATGACAAGGCCTGAGATTACAGCAGAATTATCAGCCATGCTTGAAAAGAAAATAAATCCTCACAATGATCCACGTATTTATTGGGCTAAGGAAGTTACATTCGATTATTCGACAGATCATGCGGTGAGGGTGGATTACATGCGGTTCGTGCCAGTAAATAATAGTGTGTCCGGGATAGAAAAAGGAGATTTCTATTGCTATGAAATTAAATCATCAGCTGAAGATTTTCGTTCTGGTCATGGGTTGAATTTTGTTGGTGATTATAACTACCTGGTTATGCCTACAAATGTATGCGCTGCGGTATCCCTTGAAATTCCACATTATGTAGGAATATATGTACCAGAAGCAAATGACCTTACATGCATCAAAAAAGCAAAGCGAAGAAATCGGACAAGGCCTGTGTCTGAAATACTTTTGATGATGTTCCGGTCTGTGAATAGAGATTATAGAAAAGCAGTAAAACAGTTGGAGGAGATGAAGAAAAATGAATAAATGTTGCGCTAGCCAAGACGGTACATGTAGAAACGTTATTCTATTCGGAACTAAATGTGACGGGTACAAAGAAAGATGCGCGCTGAGGCCAGCTTATAGCACTCTTAAACGAACAGCGAAAAATTATCAGCATAGTTTAAGAAAAATGTTTGGAGCGGAGGATTAACATGAAGTCAGAAGAAGCAATCGAAATCTTTCAGAAACGCATTGACTTAATCAAACAAGACTGGCCGCATATGCCTGGCCTTGTGGAATATCAGAAAGCATTGGAAGCAGAAAGGATGGAAAAGAATGAATAAGAAAGAAATCACAGAAATTAAGAAACAGTTTACTCCAGCCAATTGCACAATCACACGCATTTGTGGTTGTTATGTGGACGCAGAAAAGAACAAGAAAACCAAAATTAAAGAAGCATTCCTGTCTCTTCCAGAGGAAGAAATGTTTAAGTATTTTGACATTTTCAAGAAAACTATGTCTGGCAGACTTGGAAAAAACCTTATGAACCTTGATTTTCCATTATCACAGGAAAAAGAGGGTGGAACGCAGGAATTTCTTATGCGGATCAGAGCAAGCAGGCTTAAAAATGATGAGCTTTTGGACGAGTTCTACGACAAAGTGATTGAAAATTACGATTATCACGAAAATTACTACATAGTTCTCATTCATGCAGTGTATGACGTTCCGGGAAAAGCTTCTGATGGAACCGAAATGCACGATGCATCAGAAGAAATTTATGAACACATTCTGTGCAGCATTTGTCCAGTAAATCTTTCAAAGGCTGGGCTTAGCTATGATGCGGCTGAAAATAACATCAAAGACAGAATTCGTGATTGGGTAGTCTCAAGACCAGAAACAGGATTCTTATTCCCTGTATTCAATGACAGAAGCACTGATATTCATGGAACCTTGTATTTCAACAAAAACATAAAGAATATTCATCCCGACTTCATTGAAAACGTTCTTGGCGCACCAATTCCCCGTATACCCGGCAACGAGATCAATGTCTTTTCAGATTTTATCCTGGACAATTTCGAAGGAAATACAACATTCAATTTCGCGGAAAGTCTGGTTGAATCTTTGCAGGAAGTAAGAGAACAGAAGAAAGACAGCCCGGAGATGGTAACCGTGTCATGTGATGAAATGGAACAGATTTTTGGATATTGCGGAGTTCCAGACGAGAAGTTGTCGGATTTCAAAGAAAACTGGGAAATGTATTTCAGCAATGAGCCTGTTGCTCTTGACAATATTCATAATTCAAAAACTGTAAAAATTGTAACACCAGATGCAACAATCTGCATCCAGCCAGATAAAATTGCTCTGATTGAACTGAAAGAAATAAACGGCGTTCCATCTCTTGTAATTCCGGTAAATGGAGAGCTGAAAATCAATGGAATTGAAGTTGAATTAAAATAAACACTTTTGAAAAACCAGGAATTGGAGAAAGGAATTTTAGAATTGGCACAGAAACGAATGTTTACAATGAAAATTGTTGACAGTGACGCATTCTTAAGTATGTCAGCCGGTGCGCAATGTGCATATTTTCATTTGTGTATGCGATCAGACAATGACGGATATTTAAGAAATTGGAAACGGATTTTTCAAATTATAAGTATAACTAAAAAGGATATATTTGAGTTGATTGAAAATGGGTATTTGAAAAAAACGACAAATGGTATATATAAATTGCCTCTGTTTAAAGAAACCACAGGATATGGAGAACGAGAAAGAGAAAGACATACGAAAGAATATAGAGAATGGCGAAAAAAAGTCTTAGAACGTGATAAATATATTTGCCAGATGTGCGGAAGCCCAAACTCAAACATAGTTCACCATAAAATAAGATTCAGAGATTGCTATGATAATGAAAATATTGCTTATGATGTAAGCAACGGAATTTGTTTATGCAAGAGGTGTCATAAGATGGTGCATGGAGGTGGAAATTATATTAATGGCTAAAGTAAGTTGGATTAAAATCGAGACAGAGATGTTCAACAACAGCAAGATTGGACACATCAGAAACTTGCCGGAAGGAAACAATATTGTTCTGATCTGGGTAATGCTTCTTACAATGGCTGGCAGATGCAATGCGAACGGGCTTATCTTTTTAACCGAAAATATTCCGTATAATGAAAAAATGCTTGCTGATGAATTAAGATTTGATGAAAGTGTTGTACGGCTTGCACTATCAGTTCTTGAAAAATTCGGAATGATTACACGAGATGGAAATTTGCTTACAATTCCAGGCTGGGAAGAGCATCAGAATATCGAAGGTATGGACAAGATCAGGGAACAGAATCGAATCAGGAAGCAGAAACAGAGAGAAAGACAAAGAAATATGATTGAACAAGATATGTCACGTGACAGTTCACGTGACGTCACGCAACAGAATAAGATAAAGAATAAGAAAGAAGAATTAGATAAAGAAAAAGATAATAATTTAATAGTATCTAAAGATACTATTCGTCAGACGGATGTCCGACGTGTTGTTGAGGAATGGAATAAATTACAGGATGTTGGCATTGCTCCTATCAGGGATATCAAACCAGCATCAAAGAGATGCCAGTTACTTAAAGGCCGAATAAGAGAGTATGGCATGGACGATATCTTAAAAGCTATGGACAACATCCGCCACAGCGATTTCCTGAGAGGCGAAAACAAAAATGGCTGGATGATTACTTTTGACTGGTTTGTAAAACCAAATAACTTCTTAAAGGTTTTGGAGGGTAACTACAATGGGGACAGAAAACATGGATCTGGTGCAAAAACTCAAAGAAAAGTCGAACCACTTATCCCGTTCGGAACACTCAGCGATGACGGAGACTCAGACACATTGCCATTTATGTGATGATTCCGGATGGGTATGGAGCCGTGATCAATATGGAGTTCCGTACTGCCAGGAGTGTTCTTGCGGTATCCGCAAAAAAATGATTCATAGAAATCAGCTTAAGTTTGCAGAGATTCCAGACATCTACAAGGATGCAATGTTTAATAATTTTCGGTCGGCAGTATATCAGCTGCCGGAGAGCCAGGAAACAATACGGCAGGCTGCGAAAGCTGTTCGCTACTGGGTGGAAAATATCAGCGATATGCAAAAACAGGGAATTGGACTATATTTTTACTCTGGCACGAAAGGTTCTGGAAAAACCCGAATGGTATGCAGCCTGGCGAATGAACTGATTGAAAAACATCAGAAGCAGGTAAAATTTTCAACATCCATGAAAATCCTTGACGAGATCAAGTCTACATGGGGAAAAAGATACAGTCCGGACAAAACGGAAGAACAGTTGATTGATGAACTTGCCAGAGCAGATATTCTAATCATTGATGATTTCGGCACAGAAACCGAAAAGGACTGGGTAAATGAAAAATATTATGAAATTATCGACGGACGCTATACAAGCCGAAAAATCACGATTTTCACAAGTAATTACTGTATTTCTCGACTAAATTATGATGAACGTATCACCAACCGGATTCTGGAGCGGTCACTTGAGATCCCATTCCCGGAAGAATCTGTCCGGGAGCACATAGCGGAAACAATGAAACAGCAAATGATAGCAGGTATCATGGGAGGCGGAAAATGAACAGTGCGGTGTTAAAAAGAAAATTCACAGGGAAACCGGTAACTATTCCTTATTCAGCTGCAAAGATTAAAAGAATGCAGCGGATGTTTGACGAGTCCAGAGAAAAAGTTCTGGCAGCCAGAAATGAAGAGATTGAAAAAGCGTACCAGAAAGGCAAGGAAGACGGAATCAGTAGAAGCGTGAGCGTTTTGAACAAAGTTGTAGAAAACGCAAGGGAAGAAGAAAGAGAGAAAAGCTACAACGCCGGTTTCGAACAAGGATTTACGGACGGACAGGATTGGGCGAATGTTGAGAACAGTGTAACATTGCTTTTGGCACTGCATAGAGCGTACGACTTTGAACCGGATCAGCTGATGAACGTAGTGGAAAAGAGTAACAAATATGTGCATCAGGCAAATGAAGGAAAACCGACTATCGGTACTCTTGCACGGCAGTTGTACAATGAATGCCAGATAAAGTTGTGCGAACACGAAGTGGAAATTTTAAGAAAGTACAGTTTGTTTGAAGAGGGTGACCCATATGATTAAGATAAGCGCAATGTACAAGGATTCCGGCGGAACAAACCCGTATCACCGATGTGAGGAATGTCTGCGGTACCGGCCTGGAAAACATCCGAGGTGTCTGAACTACAATAGAGATGTGGACTGGAAACCAAACTACATTGCTTGCAAATTTTTCACAGATGAAAAGGAAGATGAAATCAAAGGACAGATGGATATATTTGATTTGTTGTAAAACAAAGTAATTGATTGACCAAAAAACGCTAGAATCCATTTTATATAAGTTCACATAGAAATATATGCCTAAAATGTTTTAAAAGGATTTTGAACCTTTTCGTCAAAGAAAGGAGTGCGACATGAACAAAGCGTTATTACTGGCGTTGAACGAACACATATACCTTCAGGGACTAATTAGCAGGGAAATGAAAGAAAAAATTGATATTGAGATTCTTTCTGAAAATTAAGCCAAACTATTGAGCGGAGATGAGATTGAATGTATAATAATCTTATCTCTGCTCTTCCAACCAGAAGGGAGAACGGGGCATGAACGTTTATCGTACTAGAGAAATACTGAAAACTTGCAGCATTTTTGACTTGAAATTAAAAGTGGCTTTTTATGCAAGGGTAAGCACAGAATCAGAAGACCAACAAGTTTCTATACACCACCAGGATGAATATTACAGAAACTTCATTGCACAAAATAAAAACTGGGTATTTGTTGGTGCGTACATTGACAATGGAATATCGGGAATAAGAACTGAGAAAAGGGACGAATTTCAACGCATGATGGCAGATGCCAAAATTGGGAAGATTGATATGATTGTAACGAAAGAAATTACCAGATTTGCGAGAAATACGTTAGACAGTATAAGATACACAAGGGAATTACTAATGTATGGTGTATGCGTATGGTTTCAAAATGACAACATTAATACGATTGACGAAGATAGTGAATTAAGACTTACCATAATGTCCGGAATTGCCCAAGATGAATCAAGGAAACTCTCCAATCGAATAAAATTCGGACATGCACAGTCAATAAAAAATGGTGTAGTTCTCGGTGCTCGAATATACGGATACATCAAAAAAGACGGAAAACTTACAATTGATCCCAAAACAGCTCCAATGGTAAAAGAGATATTTGAAAAATATTCTACAGGAGAATGGTCTACATCCACTATTGAGAAATACCTGTACAAAAAAGGATATCGAAATTATAAAGGCGGAAAACTCAGCCGAGATAATATCAAGAAGATAATCAAGAATCCGAAATACAAGGGTTATTATTGCGGTGGTAAAGTAAAAGTTGTCGATATGTTCACTAAAAAGCAAGAGTTTTTGCCAGAGGACGAATGGACAATGTACAAAGACGACGGGAACCATGTTCCGCAGATTGTAGATGAATCTGTATGGAATAAGGCAAATGTCATTATGCAAACACGGAGCGATGCAATCAAATCCCACAGAACGTCTTTCAAACAAAACAATTTGTTTACCGGGTATATCTTTTGCGGTAATGATGGAGCGCCGTATTGGATGAAACAACGCACTTCAAGAGGACGTGAAGATGTAAGATGGGTATGCAGCTATCGCATAAAAAACGGAGCACAAAGCTGTAACTCTTTTGGTATACGTGAGAAAGAATTAAGGGTAATGCTTGCGGACCTTATCAACAAATCCGGGGATATCCAAACAGCTATTGAAAAATATATAAGTTTGGTTGAAAAGAACATAGACTTTAGCAACGATGGGGCTGAGATAAACCGGCTTAAAAACATGATTCTCCAGATAGAGAGAAAGAAAGACAGACTTCTCGACCTGAATCTGGATGGAATTATAACGAACTCTGAATATCTTGAAAAAAATGAAAAATTCAAGAACGAAATTCAAGACATAAACAATAAACTTTTCGAACTGGAATCGAAAGAAGAAGCCAATAAAGATTCCCATTTGAAATTAAAAGAAATCGGAAAGATATTAAATGATTTGCAAGGAGTTGGCCCAGAAGACATTACCAAAACGGTTCTGGGAGAATTTCTGGACAAAATAGTAATAAATCCAAAGCGTCCGCAGGAGTGCGAAATTTTGTTCTTTTTAAAGACCGGAGATGTAAAAAAAAAGTCAATAATCGAGCGGGATAGACAGGGCTGTTCTGAATACTTTTTTTTGACCATATATCCACCTACGGATCCGTTCTGTTTGGAAGTCAGGTTTCCGTTGTATCCGTCTGTAAGCGGAACACCCAGCTCGTTTGCTACCTCATATTTGAAACGGTCAAGTGCGCCCTTTGCTTCCGGTACAACTGCTTTGTTAGAAGAAGTGTTACTTGGCATAATTCATTTCCTCCTTGGTTGTTATTTGGTTTGATGTTACATTGCTAGTATGTGAAAACCATAAAATAATACACTGGCAGTTAAAGGAAATTTAACATATAAAAATATTTCCGTTCATAAATTATACCGCGGCAAAAAACCGAATGTATGGTTGCTTTTTGATGGGAGTTGCGGTTATAATAATCTCTGCATCACATATAATATCTGTCAGACAAAAAAAGTAAGGGGGTCCCGTGAAAAAGAAGCGTTATCCTACATACAAGCGAAAATATAAACGAAAAAAACAGCCCAGGCGAAAAATACTCACAGCCATTATCCTGTGTGTCATCCTTGCAGTATGTAATGGCTGGATGCCGCCGCGGAGCCTGAAAGAGGTAAAAGATCAAAGCCGGATCTTCGGACAGGTATTTCTTACATATATAGAAGAAAATGCGCAGATCCTCTGGGAAGATATTTCGGAATCCGCTTCCGATGCAGTGACAGGATTACTGAAACAATCTCAGACAAAGACAGGAGGGCAGACAGAATCTGTTTCTCTGGATCAGATTCCGGAATACAGCGGCAGTCCATATGTGGAGATCAATGGAAATATACCCTCTTTTTCTGATGAAAAAAGCGCAGGACCTGCATACGAATTTTATAGTGAACTAGATTCCCTGGGGCGCTGTGGTTATGCAGAATCCAAGGTCACACCGGAGCTGATGCCTGATGAAGAGCGAGGAGCGATCGGAATGGTGAAGCCTACAGGATGGCATACTGTAAAATATGAAAATGTAGATGGCAGGTATCTGTATAATCGCTGCCATCTTATCGGATATCAGCTGACTGGAGAGAATGCAAACAGGAAAAATCTTATCACAGGAACCAGATATCTCAATGTGACGGGAATGCTTCCTTTTGAAAATGAGGTTGCAGATTACGTGCACAGTACAGGAAATCCCTGCATGTATCGTGTAACTCCGTTTTTTAAGGGAGATGAACTGGTAGCCCGGGGTGTGGAAATGGAAGCCGAATCCGTTAAAGACCAGAAGATATCTTTCCATGTTTTTGTTTATAACATACAGCCGGGAATTGAAATTGATTATACTACAGGAAACAGCTGGGAAGAATAGAGTATATGGAGCAACGCCGGGGAAAATATTAATTTTTCATGAATTTACATGAATTAAATTGCACTTTTTTGGGCGTTATGCTAGAATCAGTTACAGAGTTATATGATTTTACCTATATAAAGGGGAGAAAAGGGATGTAACCCAAGGGCAGAGAATGGAGAGGTGAATTATGAATTTAGGAATTATTGCGCATAACAGTAAGAAAGTTCTGATTGAAGACTTCTGTATTGCATACAAGAATATCCTTGCCAAACATGAAGTATATGCAACCGGAACAACAGGAAGAAGAATTGAGGAAGCAACCAGTCTTCACGTTCACAAGTTTCTTGCCGGAAGTATAGGCGGAGACAAGCAGTTTATGGAGATGGTAGAGCGTCAGGATCTGGATATGGTGATCCTGTTTTATAACCCTGTCATGATGGACCCGGTAGAGCCGGATATCATGAGCATTGTCAAACGCTGCGACCAGTACAACATTCCGGTTGCTACAAATATTGCCACTGCGGAACTTCTGATCCTTGGACTGGCCCGCGGTGATCTGGATTGGAGATTAAATCTGAAATGAGAGTCATAGCAGGAAAAGCACGTAGATTAAACTTAAAAACCATTCCCGGAAATGAGACACGACCAACAACAGACCGTATTAAGGAAACTCTTTTTAACATTCTCCAGCCTGAAATACCGGGTTGTCGGTTTCTGGATCTGTTTTCCGGAAGCGGAGCGATCGGTATTGAAGCTCTGAGCCGTGGAGCCGAGTATGCCGTGTTTGTGGAAAAAAATCCCAAAGCATGTACTTGCATCCGCGAAAATCTTTCATTTACAAAACTCACGGATGGTGGTAAACTGCTGAACATGGATGTGCTTCAGGCACTGCGTTCACTGGAAGGCGGAGAACCATTTGACTGTATTTTTATGGATGCACCATACGAACAGCATCTGGAACAACCAGTCCTTGAGTATCTGGCTGACAGCACTCTTGCAGATGAAAACACGCTGATCGTTGTGGAGGAAGATCTACATACGGATTTTTCTTATGTAGAGGACCTTGGATATCATCTGGTACGTTCCAAGGAATATAAAACCAACAAGCATGTTTTCCTAAAAAAATGAAAGAGAGACAGACATATGATAACAGCAGTATACCCGGGAAGCTTTGACCCGGCAACCTATGGCCATCTTGACATCATTAAGCGGGCAAGCATTTCATTTGACCGGGTTATAGTGGGAGTTTTGCATAATTCTGCAAAAAGTCCGTTGTTTTCTGTAGAAGAACGTGTTAAGATACTAACAAAGGCGACAAAAGATATCCCGAATGTGGAGGTGAAAGCATTCGAGGGCCTGTCAGTGAACTTTGCCAGGGAAAACCATGCCCAGGTGATCGTTCGAGGGCTTCGTGCTGTCACGGATTTTGAATATGAACTGCAGATGGCCCAGACTAATCGTGTTCTGGCACCGGATGTGGACACCGTTTTTCTTACAACCAGTCTGGAATATGCATACTTAAGCTCCACGATCATGAAAGAAGTTGCTAATTTCGGAGGAGATCTGAGCAAATTCGCTCCACGTGAGATTACGGATGCAGTCGAAGAGAAATTGAAAAAAAGAGAAACAGAGAAATAAGGAGAGTGTATTATGAGCAGCAGAATTGAACAGATTATTCAGGAGATTGAAGAGTATGTGGACAGCTGTAAATTCCAGCCTCTTTCCACTACCAAGATCGTAGTGAACAAAGAAGAGATTGAGGAGTATTTACGTGAACTTCGTCTGAAAACTCCGGATGAGATCAAACGTTATCAGAAGATCATCAGCAATAAGGATGCGATCCTTGAGGATGCTCAGGCTAAAGCTGACAGTCTGATCGCAGATGCTCAGGCCAAAGCTCAGGAACTTGTTACACAGCATGAGATCATGCAGAAAGCATATGCACAGGCAAATGAGACCATAAATGCTGCAAACAAGCAGGCTCAGGAGATTCTTGATTCTGCAACACAGGATGCAAACAGCATTCGTCTCAGTGCGATCACATACACAGATGATATGATGGCTAATATCGGTTCTGTCCTGAATCAGACACTTGAAGATGCCGGTGGTAAATATAAAGCATTTATTGATGCTCTGCAGAGCTGCCTTGAGGTTGTTAATCATAATCGTCAGGAGCTTGCACCACAGACTGCTCAGGCAGCGGCAATCTCCAATACCTTCCAGGATGATGACAGTTCTTCTATAACAAAAGAAGACGAAGATCTGTTAGACGATATCGGAGAAAACTAGGATCAGGAATATCGCACTGGCGTTCAGACATTTTGAAATAGCGTAGGGGATCAGTGACAAACTGTTTTCCAATACGCTTTTTGTCTGAGCCATGACGCAAAAGCCACCAAAAGAAGTCAGGAGCATAGAAGCAAGGTATCTGCTTTTCCATGGCAGCGGTGCGCCGGCAATCTGTTTCAGCCCGGTAGTTAGTTCCAGTGGTGCTGTGAACAACATACAGCTTTGTGCATGAAATGGCCAGTAAAAGCTGATACTGGCGAGTATCAGTGAGAAGAGGAGAATATAGCCCCCGAGACGTGTGATGGTTTCAAATCCGTCCAGGATCGAGACATCCAGGATGACTCCTATGGAGTCCTGTTGGTATGTCTCTTTTTTTATCTTGTTTACGCAGACAGAGTCCACGGTATGCCCGCGATATACAACGAAACGAAAAAACAGCATACAAAAGAGATCTGCCGCCAGAAAAGTGAGGATCATCTGTACTGCTGATATCTTATTTTTCAAGAGTATCCCGGAAAGATAGGAAATGATAAATGCGGGACTTGCATTGCAGCTAAACGTAAGAAGATATTCCCCTTCTCTGCGGGAAATCTGCTGGTCTATGTACAGATCATGTGCCAGTTTGGCTCCCATAGGATATCCGCATAACAGACCCAGGATCAGAACATAGGCTCCAGCAGGTGAAAGCCCGAAAAACGTTTTCCAGAAGAAAGCAGATGGTTTCAGAAGCTTCCGGATATTTCCAGTTTTTAATAATGCTCCTGTCAGGATCAGAAATGGCAGCAGAGTGGGAATCATGATATTCAACCACAATCCAAGTCCATTTTTTACTCCGGTAAGAGCTTCTTTTGGGTGAAAAAGCAGAAAAAACAACAGGCAGATATAGAAAAATATGATTATTTTTCGTTTCATAAAAACAGGTCCTTGCTTTTTTTACAGTATATGATTATTATAAAAGACAAATGAATTTATGAAGCAGAAGGAGGCAGAATTTATGCCAGTATTAGAAAATTGTGAACCAAAGAGAGTTTTTCATTATTTTGAAGAAATCTGCAAGATTCCTCATGGTTCCAGAAATACAAAACAGATCAGTGATTTCCTTGTGGAATTCGCGAAGGATCATGGATTCAGATATGTACAGGATGAGCTGAATAATGTAGTGATCTACAAGCCAGGCACATCAGGATATGAGAATTCTCCCACAGTGATCATCCAGGGCCACATGGACATGGTATGTGAAAAACGACCGGATGTAGATCATGATTTTACAAAAGATGGTTTGAACATCTCTGTAAAAGATGGTTATATCACAGCCAACGGAACAACGCTTGGCGGTGATGATGGTATTGCAGTTGCTTATGGCCTTGCCCTTCTTGACAGTACAGATATTCCACACCCTCCTCTTGAAGTACTGCTCACGGTTGATGAGGAGATTGGTCTTCTTGGTGCAGTCGGTCTGGACTGCAGCGTGCTGAAGGGAAGAAGATTTATCAATCTGGATTCTGAAGCGGAGGGAAGTCTCTGGATCAGCTGTGCCGGCGGTCTTTCCGGTATCAGCCATATCCCTGTCCAGCGCGTAGAAGGAGAAGGAGAAAAGGTACAGGTCAAAGTCTGTGGACTTATGGGCGGACATTCCGGTGCCGAGATTGACAAGAACAGAGCGAATGCCAATAAACTTATGGGACGGTTTCTTTACGGACTTAAGAAAAAAGCGGAATATGCCCTTATTTCTCTTACAGGCGGACAGAAAGACAATGCCATTACAAGAGAGTGCACCGCAGAATTTCTTACGGATTCCGTTGCTGAGGTAAAAGCTTACGCAAAAGAGCTCCAGGAGCAGCTCCGTGAAGAATATACTGGTTCTGACGAAAACATTACTTTTGAAATAACAGAAAAGGGTACTGCAACAGCAGAGGTTCTTCATCCTACAAGTCAGGAAAAGATCGTATTTTATCTGCAGAATGTACCATTCGGAATCCAGAAAATGAGCGGAACCATCAAAGGCCTGGTGGAAACCTCCAGCAATATCGGTATCCTCCGTCTGGATAGGGACGAGCTTTTTGCAAGTTCCAGTGTAAGAAGCTCTGTAGACGCTGCATGCAGTGCATTATCTGATAAGATTGAATATCTCACAGAATTTCTTGGTGGTGACTATGAAGTACAGGGTGCATACCCGGCATGGGAGTACAGAAAGGAATCTCCATTACGAGATAAAATGGTTGCAGTTTTTGAAGAAATGTATGGACATAAGCCTGAAGTCGTAGCGATCCACGCAGGCCTTGAATGCGGGCTTTTCTATAAAAAAATGGAAGGACTGGACTGTGTATCCCTTGGACCGGATATGAAGGATATCCATACATCCGAGGAGGTTCTCAGCATTGCTTCCACAGAAAGAGTATGGAACTATCTTGTACAGGTTCTCAAAAATCTGAAAGACTGATCCCGTTCGGAGTATGTTCGAACTTTTACCCTGGAGAGACGTAAGTTTTCTCCAGGGTATTTTTATGCCCTGATAAAAAATATTCATAAAATACAGAATTATACATATATATAGATTTGTGGATGCATCACACAAAAAGGAAAATAATTCTATATTTTTTTAATAAAAAATTGATAAACAATCCCTTTTTTTTCAAAACATATGTTATAATAAAAAATGTATGCCGCTGTCACCAAAACCAAAAAGAGACTGGCGGCAGATGATAAGGAGCGAGCAACATGGAAATACAGTTATGGCGAAGTATTTTGTGCCCTTACGAGCTGGCTGTCAAAGAACTGACAGTCAAGTTTAAACATATGATAGAAGAGTATCACGAAAATGATCGTTATTCTCCCATTGAACAAGTCAGTGGAAGAGTAAAAAGCGTTTCCAGTATCCTGGAGAAAATGCAGCGTAAAGATATCCCGATCGAACAGCTGGAAACAGAAATGGAAGATCTGGCAGGAGTACGGATCATTTGTCAGTTTGAAGAAGATATCGATACCGTTGCTGCGATCATCCGAAAAAGAACAGATATGGAAGTCAAAAGTGAAAAGAACTATCTGACGCATATCAAGCAGAGCGGTTACCGGAGTTATCACATGATCCTTTATTATACAGTGGAGACTATTCATGGGCCGAAACGGCTTCAGGTAGAAATACAGATCCGTACCATGGCAATGAATTTCTGGGCAACGATCGAACATTCCCTTCAGTATAAATACAAAGGTGATATGCCTCCTCATGTAGCAGAACGTCTTAGTAAAGCATCCGATGCGATCATTTCGCTGGATCATGAAATGTCTTCTGTGCGCAATGAGATCATGGATGCCCAGAATTCATCTCAGATGCAGTCCAATCTTGTAAAGGATATTTTGAATAATATTGAAAATCTCTACCGTGTTTCCAGTGAACGGGAAGTCAGCAAAATACAGGATGAGTTCTTGCGGGTATTCAAAACCAAGGATCTGCGTCAGCTGGAACGCTTCCACAGGCAGCTGGATATCATTGCAGAGGGTTATCGTGCCCAGGCAGTCCATCACAGCATATGAACACAGGGCAGACAGTACTAATACACATACATACGAGGAATTATAAATGCAGGATTTTTTACCAGTTACAAGAGAAGATATGAAGTCAAGAGGCTGGGATGAGTTGGATTTTGTCTACGTGACAGGAGATGCCTACGTGGATCATCCGTCTTTTGGATCTGCGATCATTGGACGTCTTCTGGAAAGCAGAGGATATCGTGTAGGCATGATCCCTCAGCCTGACTGGCGAAAGAAAGAGAGCATCCAGGTGTTCGGGGAACCGCGCCTGGGTTTTCTCGTTACAGCAGGAAACATGGATTCCATGGTGAATCATTATACGGTTTCCAAAAAGCACCGAAGCACAGATGCCTATTCTCCGGGAGGAAAAATGGGATTAAGACCGGACAGGGCTTCTGTTGTATACAGCAATCTGATCCGGCAGACCTATAAACATACGCCTATCATTCTTGGCGGGATCGAAGCCAGCCTTCGAAGAATGGCACATTACGATTATTGGGAAAATAAGGTCAAGCACAGTATTCTGATCGATTCCGGTGCGGATCTGATCTCTTATGGAATGGGGGAACATTCCATCCTGGAGATCGCAGAAGCCCTGCAAAGCGGGGTTCCGGTCCAGGAGATCACATATGTGGCAGGGACGGTTTTTAAAAGCCACGATATCAGCAGGGTTTACGATCCGGTGGTCCTTCCGTCATTTGAACAGGTACAGACCGATAAAAAAGCTTATGCGGACAGCTTTGCCATTCAGTACCGAAACACAGATCCATTTACAGCAAAGCCTCTGGCAGAATCTTATGGGAACCGTGGATATGTGATACAGAATCCACCATCTCAGCCTCTGACGCAGATGGAAATGGACGATGTTTACGATCTGCCTTATACAGGACGATATCATCCCATGTACCAGAAAGAAGGCGGGATTCCGGCACTGAAAGAGATCAAATTCAGTCTGACCAGCAACAGAGGATGCTTTGGAAGCTGTAATTTCTGTGCGCTGACCTTTCATCAGGGCCGTATCCTTCAGACAAGAAGTCACGATTCCATTCTGAAAGAAGCTAAAAAGATGACGGAGGATCCGGATTTTAAAGGCTATATCCATGATGTAGGAGGCCCTACGGCTGATTTTCGTTATCCTTCCTGCAAAAAGCAGCTGACAAAAGGAGTCTGCAAGGAGCGGCAGTGCCTGTTTCCTTCTCCGTGTAAGAATCTGACGGTAGACCACAAGGATTATCTTCAGCTTCTCAGAAAGGTCAGGAATATCCCAAAAGTTAAAAAAGTTTTTGTCCGTTCCGGCATTCGGTTTGATTATCTGATGGCAGACCCGGATAAAACTTTTCTTAATGAGCTTGTGAAATATCACATCAGCGGTCAGCTGCGAGTAGCACCGGAGCATGTTTCTGATGAAGTCCTGAAGTTTATGGGCAAACCCAGGCACGAGGTTTATGAGGGCTTTCTGAAGGAATATGAAAAAGCAAATGCGCGGACTGGTAAGCAGCAATATGCCGTTCCGTATTTCATGTCGTCCCATCCCGGGTGTACAATGAAGGAAGCCGTGAAGCTTGCGGAATACGTCCGTGATCTTGGATTTACGCCGGAGCAGGTTCAGGATTTTTATCCAACGCCATCAACACTTTCTACCTGTATGTATTACACAGGAATCCATCCGCTGACAGGCGAAAAGGTATATGTGCCGAAAAATCCACACGAAAAAGCAATACAGCGAGCACTGATGCAGTATAAAAATCCGGAAAATCGCGAACTGGTCCTGGAAGGACTTAAGATGACCGGACGTATGGATCTGGTCGGCTTTGGACCGAAATGTCTGATCCGTCCCAGAGAGCTTCATAAAAAAGCCAAAAAAACACAGACAAGGAGTTCGGCACATGAAAGATACCAGAAAAAGAAAAACAAAAAAAGGTGATTTCGGTTATTTTAACAGCGAAAAAAAACGAAGACTCCTGATCACCGCAGGATTATTTTCGCTTCCACTGCTCATTTTCTTTGTGGCGTGGGCCGTCAACGGAACAAGAATGACAGTCTGGACGGTTCTGACCGTAGTAGGCTGTCTGCCAGGATGTAAATCCATGGTAAGCCTGATCATGATCCTGTTACGTCATCCTATGGATGAAAAGCTCTATAAAGAGATCCGCAAGCATGCCGGTGACTTGGTCATGTCCTATGAAATGTACATGACTTTTTATGAGAAAAGCGGTTATCTGGACGCTGTTGCCGTGTGCGGAAATACAGTAGTGGGTTATACCAGTGATCCAAAAGCAGATATCGCCTACCTTGCAGAGCAGTCACAGAAAATCATCCGTAAAAACGGATATAAAGTAGATGTAAAGATCCTGAGGGACCTGAAACCCTATCTGGAACGTCTGGATTCCATGAATGAGCACAAAGAATCTTTAAGAAACGGGATTAAATTCACGCCGGATGAGCGATACCCGGATCTTTCCAGGGAAGAACTGATCAAACATACGATCCTGGCAATCTGTCTGTAGGAGCATTATATAATGAAAGAATTTATCATTAACGAAAACGAGGCCGGACAGCGTTTTGACAAATATCTGGCCAAGCTTCTCCGTGAAGCTCCAAAGAGCTTTTTCTACAAAATGATGCGGAAAAAAAATATCACGCTCAATGGAAAAAAAGCCACCGGGAATGAAAAGCTGTTTTCAGGAGATCATGTAAAACTGTTTTTAAGTGATGAAACATTTGAAAAATTCAGCGGAAATGATTCTGCTCCACGGGCACATTATGCTCTGGATATCATTTACGAGGATGAAAATATCCTGTTGATCAACAAACCGGCAGGAATGCTTTCTCAGCCTGCTGATGACGGAACCCCTTCACTGGTAGAATATCTGACTGGCTATCTTCTGAAAAATGGCTCTCTTACAGAGAATGATCTGAGAACCTTTCGTCCTTCCGTATGCAACCGCCTTGACCGCAATACCAGCGGGCTTATAGCGGCAGGCAAAAGCCTTTCCGGTCTGCAGGAACTTTCAGGGATGTTCAAGTCCAGGGAACTTCATAAATATTACCTCTGTCTTGTGGAGGGAGTTTTAAAAGAAGAAAGATATATCAAAGGTTATCTGGCAAAAGATAAAAAAAGCAATAAAGTAACCATCTATAAACAAGAGAAAGAAAATGCCCTTCCAGTGGAAACAAAGTATTATCCGTTGGGTACCAATGGAACCCGTACTCTTCTTAAGGTTGAACTGATCACAGGACGTGCACATCAGATTCGTGCTCACCTTGCTTCGGAGGGACATTCGATTGTTGGTGATCCCAAATATGGAAAAGCCGATAAAAAACTGAAAGGACAGCTGCTTCATTCTTTTCGAATGGAGTTTCCTTCTATGAAAGGAAGCCTGTCATATTTATCCGGGAAGGTCTTTACGGCACCGCTTCCGGAAATCTTTCTCAGAACACTAAAAGAGGAAAAGTTGGAGGAGAGTTATTATGAAAATCTGGAATGAAATATGGGATTACGTCAAGATGATCATCATCGTGGTAGTTGTAGTCCTGGTTATCAACAATGTAGTACTGATCAATGCAAAGATCCCGTCAGAATCTATGGAAAATACCATTATGACCGGGGATCGTATCTTTGGCTATCGTCTGGCCTATGGTCTGAATATGGACGTATTTGGTCACGAGATCTCAAAAAAATGGAAAGATCCGGAACGCTTTGACATTGTGATCTTCAAATATCCGGATGATGAGTCCCAGCTGTTCATCAAACGTATCATCGGTCTTCCTGGAGATAAAGTAGAGATCAAAGATGGTAAAGTTTATATCAATGATTCAGAGACACCTCTGGATGATTCCTTTGTGTCGGAAACTCCTCTTGGAAGCTTCGGACCATACGAAGTACCGGAAAACTGTTACTTTATGATGGGAGACAACCGTAACAATTCCAAGGATTCCCGATACTGGCAGAATACATATGTACAGTTTGATCAGATCGTCGGAAAGGCGGAGATCCGTTATTTCCCATCCATCAAACTTCTAAATTAAAGGGCAGACTTTATGGCAACATGGAACAGCAGAGGACTTCGTGGTTCTACTCTGGAGGAACTTATCAATCGTACCAATGAGCAGTACAGGGAAAAGGGACTGGCCCTCATCCAGAAAATTCCGACACCGATCACTCCGGTTAAAATGGATAAAACCTCCCGGCATATCACGCTGGCATATTTTGAACAGAAAAGTACCGTAGATTATATCGGAGCAGTACAGGGAATCCCTGTCTGCTTCGATGCAAAAGAATGCTGTGTAAAAACTTTTCCCCTTGCGAACATTCATCCTCATCAGGTAGCATTTATGGATGAGTTTGAAAAGCAGAAGGGGATTGCTTTTTTTCTGATCTATTTCAGCGCAGATAATGTTTTTTATTATCTTACCCTTCGTAAGCTGAAGGAATTCTGGAAAAGGATGGAAGACGGCGGACGAAAAAGTTTTCGTCGGGAAGAGCTGGACGAGGAATTTTATCTTTCCGGAAAAAATGGATTTCTGGTTCCTTATCTGGAAGGGATCCAGAAAGATCTGCAATTACGGGATTGACTTTTGGAAAGGTTTCCTATATAATCAAATTTAAGTTTTTCTGTGGTAGCATGGTAGCGAATTAAAGTGAAACACAGGAAATCTCAAAACGTGTTACGGAGGAAATGAACATGCAGCGTATTTTTCATACACCTGAAGGTGTGCGGGACATTTATGGAGAGGAATGCAGCCGCAAAAAACGGCTCCAGAGGGAGCTCCACCAGGTGTTTTCAAGATATGGATATGAAGATATAGAAACACCGGGATTTGAGTATTTTGAAGTGTTCAGCAATGAAGTAGGAACGATCCCATCCAAGGATTTATATAAATTTTTTGACAGAGAGGGAAACACACTTGTCCTCAGACCTGACTTTACACCGTCTGTTTCCAGAGCATGTGCAACTTATTTTGATCCGGAAAAAGGACCTGTAAGACTTTGTTATACCGGAAATACATTTATCAACAATTCCAGTTACAGAGGTCAGATGAAGGAAAATACTCAGATGGGTGTTGAGCATATGGGAGATGATTCTGCAGCAGCAGATGCTGAGATCCTTGCTATGACCGTGGAGTGTCTGAAGGCAGCAGGACTTACCGAATTCCAGGTTAGCGTAGGCCAGGTAGATTATTATAAATCCCTGCTTGCAGAGGCAGATCTGGAGCCGGAGATAGAAGAGCATCTTCGTGAGCTGATCTCTCAGAAGAATTATTTTGGTGTGGAAGAGCTTCTTAAGGGACAGAATTTAGGCGATAACCTTTCCAAGGCTTTTGCTGAACTGCCTCAGATGTTCGGTTCAGCAGAAGTGCTGGAAAAAGCAAAAAAGCTCACCTCCAATCCGGAAGCACTTTCTGCAGTAAAACGACTGGAAGAAATTTATGAGATCCTGAAAGTATACGGCTGTGAGAAATACATTGCTTTTGATTTTGGAATGCTCAGTAAGTTCCGTTATTATACAGGGATCATTTTCCAGGCCTATACATATGGAACCGGTGAACCCCTGATCAAGGGCGGACGCTACAACGAATTGATGAAGCATTTCGGAAAACCGGCTTCTTCCATTGGATTTGCCATTGTGGTCGATAACCTGATGCTCGCGCTTTCCAGACAGAAGCTGACCGTTCCGGCTGGCGATAAAACCATTGTGATCACTTATGATCCGGGAAATCTGAAAAAAGCGATCCAGGAAGCAATGGCGCTTCGAAATAAAGGTAAAAAAGTGGCATTGTGCCCGGCAAAGGAGGAGCAGGACTGATGAGATATCTTACATTTGCCCTCACAAAAGGGCGTCTGGCCAGCAAAACACTGGATATGTTTGAGAAGATCGGTATTACATGTGAGGAGATGCGTGACAAAGATTCCCGAAAGCTGATCTTTACCAATGAGGAACTGAAGCTGAAGTTTTTCCTTGCAAAAGGTCCGGATGTGCCGACTTATGTAGAGTATGGTGCAGCAGATATCGGTATCGTAGGTAAGGATACCATTCTGGAAGAAGGAAGAAAGCTATATGAGGTTATGGATCTTGGATTTGGAGCATGCCGCATGTGCGTATGCGGCCCTGAAAGCGCCAGAGAAGTCCTGAATAACAATCAGCTGATCCGTGTAGCTACAAAATATCCAAATATTGCAAAGGATTACTTCTATAACAAAAAGCATCAGACTGTGGAGATCATTAAGCTGAACGGTTCCATCGAGCTTGCACCGATCGTAGGACTTTCCGAGGTTATCGTGGATATCGTGGAAACCGGAAGCACCCTTCGCGAGAATGGCCTGAAGGTGCTGGAAGAAGTCTGCCCGCTGTCTGCACGTATGGTAGTCAATCAGGTCAGCATGAAAATGGAAGATGAACGGATCCGCAAACTGATCACGGAACTTCGAGGTGTGATCAAATAAACTGAATAACAGATGAACCTCCAAAATACAGAAAGAAGGCAGAATTTATTATGCGTAAGGTAAAACTCACCAAAGAATCTACAAAAGATATTCTGGAAACTCTCTTAAAAAGAAGCCCTAATAATTATGGAAAATACGAGGATGCAGTAGCAAATATCCTTGCCAAAGTAAAAGCAGAGGGAGATACCGCGTTATTTGCATTTACCAGAGAATTTGATAAAGTCGAAGTGACAAAGGATACGATCCGTGTAACCCCTGAGGAGATCGAGGAAGCATACAAGCTGGTAGATCCTTCCCTGATCGATGTGATCAAAAAAGCATTGGTGAATATCCGCAGCTATCACGAAAAGCAGCTTCAGAACAGCTGGTTCACAAGCACAACAGACGGAACCTTGCTTGGTCAGAAGGTAACCGCTCTGAACTGTGTAGGTGTTTACGTTCCCGGTGGAAAGGCTGTATATCCGTCTTCCGTGCTGATGAATATCGTTCCTGCAAAAGTTGCCGGTGTTGACCGTATTGTAATGACAACACCTCCTGGAAAAGACGGAAAAGTAAATCCAAGCACACTTGTTGCTGCTAACGAAGCCGGAGCAGATGAAATCTATAAAGTGGGTGGTGCACAGGCCATCGGAGCACTTGCATATGGAACCGAGAGTATTCCAAAGGTTGACAAGATCGTAGGACCCGGAAATATTTTTGTTGCGCTTGCAAAAAAGGCAGTTTATGGATACGTAAGCATTGATTCTATTGCCGGCCCAAGCGAGATCCTCGTTCTTGCAGATGAGACTGCAAATCCTCGTTATATTGCAGCAGATCTTCTTTCTCAGGCAGAACATGATGAGATGGCATCTGCGATCCTGATCACAACAAATGAGAAATTTGCAGATCAGGTAGATGAAGAAGTCAGAGGTTTTGTTGAGGTACTTTCCAGAAAAGCCATTATTGAGAAATCCCTGGAGAACTTTGGTTATATCCTGATCGCAGAAGATATGGACGAGGCCATTGAGGCTGCCAATGAAATTGCTTCTGAACATATGGAGATCGTCACAAAGAATCCTTTTGAAGATATGATGAAGGTACGAAATGCAGGTGCGATCTTTATCGGAGAGCACAGCTCTGAACCCCTTGGAGATTATTTCGCAGGACCAAACCATGTGCTTCCTACCAATGGAACTGCCAAATTTTTCTCCGCACTTTCTGTAGATGATTTTATCAAAAAATCCAGTATTGTATATTATTCCAGGGAAGCACTCCGAAAGATCCACAAGGACATTATCCAGTTTGCCACATCGGAACAGCTGACTGCACACGCAAATTCCATTGCAGTCCGTTTTGAGGAAGAGGACAAGGAGAACGAATAATGGCAAGAGAAGCACTGATCGAAAGAAACACAAAAGAAACGCAGATACGTCTGCAGCTGAATATTGATGGAACAGGAAGTTCCGATATTGATACAGGCATTGGCTTTTTTGACCATATGCTGGACGGTTTTACGCGCCATGGACTGTATGATCTTACGCTGAGAGTCCACGGTGATCTGAATGTAGATGATCATCACACCATTGAAGATACAGGGATCGTCCTTGGAAACGCTATCCGTGAGGCAGTTGGCGACAAAAAAGGGATCAAACGTTACGGCAGCTGTATCCTTCCTATGGATGAAGTGCTTGTGCTCTGCGCAGTAGATCTTTCCGGAAGACCTTATCTTGGATGGGATGCAGAGTTTTCTACGGAAAAAATAGGAGATATGGCTACAGAGATGGTAAAGGAATTCTTTTATGCAGTATCCTATTCCGCAGCAATGAATCTTCACATCAAGGTTCTTTCCGGAGGAAACAGCCATCATGTGGCAGAGGCCATGTTTAAAAGCTTTGCGAAAGCCCTTGATGCAGCAACACAGTACGATTCCCGGATCACAGACGTGCTTTCTACCAAGGGAAGCCTCTGATACATAAAGGAGACCACTTATGAACAAACAGTTGATCCCATGCCTTTATCTTCATTCAGAAAAGGCGGTAACAGGATTTGGACAGAGAAATCTTTTCGGAGACGGAAATGTAGAAACACTTGCAAAATTTTACGGTGACAATGGGGCAGATGAGCTTCTGGTATTTGACTTTTCTTCCGCAGATGCAGAGCATGACCGTGCGATCGGAAAAATCCGTGATATCTGTCAGGTATCTGAGATCCCGGTGATCGCAGCGGGAAATATCAAACGTATGGAAGATGTAAAAAAGCTGATCTATGCGGGATGTGCCAAAGTTGTACTGAATTTTTCGAAAGAGAATAATATCAAGCTTCTGGAAGAAGTATCCCGGCGCTTTGGAAAAGAGCGTATGATGATCAGCATCTCTGATCTGAGAGAATTCACAGAAAATCAGGATCTGATCGAAACATATGCAGACACTGTTCTGGCTTTGGACACTGTCGAAAATGAAATTGCAGAGATTTCTCAGATTTCCATTGTTCTTCATACCGATGAAAACAGATCTGAGAACGTTTTGGAGCTTTTAGGAGAACCAGCTGTGTCCGGACTTTGCGGTGCTTATGTAAGCAGTCTTGAAAATGATCTGCATACATTTAAGGAAACCTGCGAAGAAGCCGGAATTCCGGTAAACACATATAAAAGTAATATTGCATGGTCGGACTTTAAATTAAACAGTGACGGAATGGTTCCGGTTATTGTCCAGGATTACCGGACGGATGAAGTACTGATGCTGGCCTATATGAATGAGCTTGCTTTTAACACAACATTGAAGCTTGGAAAAATGACATACTGGAGCCGCAGCCGGAATGAGCTCTGGACCAAAGGTCTGACATCCGGACACGTACAGTATGTAAAGTCTCTTACTATTGACTGTGATAATGATACGATCCTTGCCAAAGTGGAGCAGGTGGGCGCAGCCTGCCATACAGGAAACCGTACCTGTTTCTTCAAACCGCTGATGAAAAAGGAGTACGATGATACCAATCCTCTTCACGTGTTCCAGAATGTGTATGATGTGATCACTGACCGAAAAGAACATCCAAAGGAAGGTTCCTATACCAATTTTCTTTTTGATAAAGGAATCGACAAGATTTTGAAAAAAGTCGGTGAAGAATGCACAGAGATCGTCATTGCAGCCAAAAATCCGGATAAAGAAGAGATTAAATACGAAATTTCAGATTTTCTTTATCATATGATGGTACTCATGGTGGAAAAAGGAGTCAGCTGGGAAGAAATCACCAAAGAATTGGTAAAAAGATAAATTATATATCATTCAGGAAAAAAGCTTTTGTACGTCGGATCAGAATGAACGGTTACGAAAGCTTTTTTCTGTTTTCCCGGAATCTTAAAAGAATATGTACAATTTCGGTTAGGCATGATATACTTATCGTCAAAAGTGCGGAAATATAAAAAAGGAAAAGGGAAACAACCAATGATCAAAATTGATGACTGGGTGATTGAAAAAGGAGAGAAAGCACAGGGGAAAATTAAGATCACAGGATACGGCATAGCAATGCCGGCAACTGTGATATGCGGAGTGAAAGACGGACCGACGATACTGATCACAGCAGGAATACACAGTGCGGAGTATGTGGGGATCCAGGCGGCAATGGAACTTGCAAAAGAATTTCAACCGGAAGAACTGAAGGGAAATGTGATCATCGTTCCACTGGTCAATGTCAGTGGCTTTGAGCATCGCACCATGAGTCTGGTCTATGAGGATGGCAAGAACCTGAACCGCGTTTTCCCCGGAGATCCTGAGGGAACAGCTGCAGATCGTATTGCCTATGCTATAGTGACAAAGCTTTTTTCCATAGCAGATTATTATATCGACCTGCATAGCGGAGATGGGTTCGAACAGCTTCATCCCTATGTTTATTATGTAGGGGTTGTAGATGAAAAGACAGCAGAGAAATCATTACATATGGCACGGCATATCGGCGTAAAATATGTGGTCCGTTCCACAACCGCCACAGGTGGCGCCTACAATTATGCTTCTTCTCTTGGAATTCCAAGTATTCTCATCGAAAGAGGCGGACACAGCTACTGGACCTGGGAGGAAGTAGAACAGGATAAAAGAGACGTCCGTCACCTTGTTTTTCATCTCCAGGGAAAGGCGTGTCATGGTCTGAAGCATTACCGTCAGATGCTTCTTGAAAATGTAGTCTATGAATATGCGCCGTATACAGGATGCTGGTATCCATCCAAGAAGCCTGGAGAGTACTTCTTTAAGGGAGAAGAATTAGGTGAACTGAGAGATTACTATGGGAATTTACTTTACACATCTATTGCAACTGAAAACGGAGTCGTACTTTATCAAACAGCCAGTCTGAACATTATTGAAGACGGACCAATGATCGCATATGCAGCGATCACGGAGACTCTGACCTGATAGTAAACAACCTTTTCAGAACGCTTCTGTCTGAAATCATATTGAAACAGTAAGAAAACCGGGTTTTACCATTTGCTATTCTATTTGTAAAAACAGCGAGGTAAAATCCGTGTTTTTTTAGCAGATCAGATAAATCCAATTGTCATATCCCCCATGGGGGATATATACAATTCAAGCATCTTTAACAAAATTTATGAGTTTTCTAAAAATATAACATTTTTCCATAGACATAAACTATAGTTTTATCATATAATGTTGCAGTAATTTAACAGCATTTGCTGATTTTCACATCAGCCGTTGTAAGTTCTGAGAGGATTAATAGGGAAACCGGTGTAAATCCGGTACGATCCCGTCACTGTAAGGGGGAATCCTCAGACAAAGTACCACTGGTCGAGTACGTGAGAAATAGACCGGGAAGGTGTCTGAGGGTAAGGATCCTAAGTCAGGAGACCTGCTTGCAATTGTTTTAAAATGATTCTTACGGAAGATAGGAAGCATATTTATTTTGTGTGCCCGTATTTCGTCACGGGCTTTTTTCGTGCAAATTTTCTAAAATTCCATGCATGTTCTGCATATTAAGAATCCAATAGTTTTTTTATCTAACTAAATTAAAACGGCAATGTTAAAATCGCATCAAATGAGGAAAGGAGTAAAACGTGACAAAGAAACAAGTAGGAAAAAGATTTCTCCAGATCATCATTGTATTATTTGGAATCAGCTTTTTCACATTTGGACTGACCTACCTGTCACCTGGTGATCCTGCGGAGATCATGCTGACAGAGTGTGGTAATCTTCCTACACCAGAGCTTCTGGAACAGACAAGACATGAGCTTGGCCTTGATCAGCCCTTTCTCGTGCAGTATGGTTCCTGGCTGAAGGGTGTTGTTACAGGAGATATGGGACAGTCCTATTCTTTCAAAATGCCGGTAACAGATAAACTGGTATCCTGTTTCTGGCCGACGCTGAGGATGTCGTTGCTGGCACTTCTGATGATGGTCATTATTTCCATACCGCTTGGAATCCTGGCCGCTGTATATCAGAACAAATTCCCGGATTATTTTGTGAGAGGAATTACCTTTGTGGGAGTATCTGTTCCAAGCTTCTGGCTGGGCCTGATTCTTCTCAGCATCTTTGGTGTTCAGCTTCGCTGGATCAATGTTGCAGGAGGCAGTACGGATTTTAAATCCATGATCCTCCCGGCGCTGACTCTTGCACTTGCCATGTCTGCAAAATATACCAGACAGGTAAGAAGTGCAGTACTGGAGGAACTTCACCAGGATTATGTCACAGGTGCAAGAATGCGTGGAATCAAGGAAAGCGTTATTCTCTGGAAACACGTCCTTCCTAACGTAATGCTTCCTCTGGTAACATTGCTGGGACTTTCCCTTGGAAGTCTTCTGGGAGGTACTGCAGTTGTAGAGATCATTTACAACTGGCCTGGAATGGGAAATATGGCAGTAAAAGCAATTTCCTGTCGTGACTATCCTCTTGTACAGGGCTATGTACTCTGGATCGCGATCCTGTACATGTGCATCAACCTGCTTGTGGATCTGTCCTATACTTATCTCGATCCAAGACTTAAGGAGGATAGATAATTGAAAAAGGTATTACGAACATTCAAAGAAAATAAACAGTTCACTCTTTTCTTCATTCTGGGTCTCGTGGTGATCGGAATTGCGATCTTTGCGCCGCAGCTCTCACCATATGATCCACTGAATGCAGTTATGACCGAATCACTGCAGGAGCCAAGCTCCGCTCATCTATTCGGAACGGATAAGCTTGGACGAGATCTTCTTTCCCGTGTTATCTTCGGAACAAGAACCTCTCTGATCATGACCTTATGTCTGGTTGCGGTGATCTTTGTCATCGGTACATTTTTAGGAGTTATTGCCGGATATTTCGGCGGCGTTGTGGATGCAGTGATCATGCGTATCGCAGATATGATGATCTCCTTCCCTGGGCTTGTACTGGCCATTGCCATTGCCGGCATGCTTGGACCAAACCTGGTCAATGCCGTTATCTCCATTGCGGCTGTAAGCTGGACAAAATATGCCCGTCTTGCACGAAGTATGGTCTTGAAAGTCAAGAAGAGTCTTTACATAGAGGCAGCTATAGTAAACGGAACAAAGACCTGGAAAATTCTTCTTGTACACATTCTTCCCAACATGGTAACCCAGATGGTGGTAACTGCGGCAGCAGATATCGGAACTATGATGTTGGAGCTGGCTTCCCTTTCATTCCTGGGATTTGGTGCAACTGCGCCGACACCGGAGTGGGGACTGATGCTGAATGAAGGAAGAACCTACATGGCAAAGGCGCCATGGCTTATGATCTACCCTGGTATCGCTATCGTGATCTGTGTTGTTGTTTTCAACATGCTTGGAGACAGCATCCGTGATGTACTGGATCCGCGCCAGGATCAATAAAACAACTCTGTAACAAACCAACACCATATGATCAGTATATTATCTTTAGGAGGATGAAATGAGAAATAATGTAGTTAAAAAAGTGCTGGCTGCTACACTTGCATGTATGATGACCCTTTCAATGGCAACAGTGGCTCAGGCAAAAGGTGACAAAAAAAGTGATAAGGAGATCACCATCGGAGTAACAAGCTTTGCAGATACACTGGAGCCGACAGAGCAGTATTTCAGCTGGGTTGTATCCCGTTATGCGATCGGTGAGTGCCTTACAAAATTCGATGAGAACGGTGAGATCGTTCCATGTCTTGCGGAAGAGTGGGAAAACAGTGACGATGGAAAAACATGGACCTTCAAGATCCGTGAGGGCGTAAAATTCTCCAACGGTGACGATATGACACCGGAGATGGTAAAAGCCTCCATCGAACGTACCGCTGAAAAGAGTGACCGTGTTCCGGAATTCTTTGATCTCGACAGCCTCGAAGTTGACGGACAGAACCTGATCTTCCATCTGAACAGAGCAAATGCAAACATGGCCGGATGCCTTGCAGACCCGCTGTTTCTGATCGTAGATACAAATGTAGATGATTCTACATTTGCCATGGAAGGACCGATCTGTACAGGACCTTACGCAGTAGAGTCCTTCAGCCCGACGGATTCCTGTGTCGTAGTAAAAAATGAGAACTACTGGGATGGAGAAGTTCCCCTTGATAAAGTTACACTGAAATGTGTGGATGACCAGACAACACGTTCCATGGCTCTTCAGACAGGTGAGATCGATATCGCTTACAACCTGAAAACAGAGAACCTGGTTGAGTTTGAGGGAAATGACAATTACGATATCCAGGAGCTTCAGTCTCTTCGTTCCACCTATGCATTCATGAACCAGAACGAGGATCATGCACTCAGCGATAAGGCTCTTCGCCAGGCACTTCTTCGTGGTCTTGACAAGGAAACATACTGCAACACTCTTCTCGAGGGTGGTGCAACAGCTGGTAAAGCACCGGTTCCTCCAACACTTGACTTTGGATTCGATGATCTGAAGGATGAGAATTCCTATGATCCGGACAGCGCAAAGAAGATCCTTGATGAGGCCGGATACAAAGATGTTGACGGTGACGGATTTGTAGAAACTCCTGACGGAGATCCTCTTGTTCTTGATTTTGTTATCTACACAAGCCGTGCCGAGCTTGGTGTATACGCACAGGCAGCACAGGCCAGTCTGAAGGAGATCGGTATCAACGTAAACCTGAACACAGTAAGTTATGAGACACTTCTTGACATGAGAGATTCCGGTCAGTATGACCTTCTGATCTGGAACGTGCTGGTAGCAAACACTGGAGACCCTGAGAACTACTTAAGAGAGAACTGGTACAGCTCCTCTGCAAACAATACTGCAGGATACAATAACCCGGAGGTTGACAAGCTTCTTGACGAGCTTGCGCAGACATTTGATGAGGACAAGAGAAAAGATCTCATCATCGATATTCAGCAGGATATCATGGATGATGCTGCAACTGTATTCTTTGGTTATGAGACAACCTACCTTTTCTCCAACAAAAAGGTAACAGGTGTTAAGATGTATCCAATGGATTATTACTGGCTGACAAAGGATATCACTCTTGCCGAGTAAAGGAGCGCTTATTTATGCTTGAGATCAAGGATCTTTCCGTTCAGTACGGAAAACAGGCACCTACCATTGAACATTTCAACCTTTCCATGAAGAAGGGGGAGATCATCAGTGTGGTAGGCGAGAGTGGAAGTGGAAAAACAACCGTGATCCGTGCTGTCCTCGGCGCACTTGCCGGAGGTGGCCGGGTCAGCACCGGAGATATTCAGTTTAACGGACATTCTCTGCTTTCCAATACAAAGAATGAATGGAGAAATTTAAGGGGTACCCGCATTTCCATGATCTTCCAGGACTGCGGCGGAACCCTGAACCCTATCCGTAAGATCGGAAGTCAGTATGTGGAATATATCTGTACACATACGGATATATCCAAAGCAGAAGCATGGAAGAAGGGATGCTCCATGCTTCAGAAAATGCGTCTTCCGGACGCGGAAAATATCATGAAAAGTTATCCTCACCAGCTTTCCGGTGGTATGCGCCAGCGAGTTGGTATTGCCATGGCCATGACTTTTAACCCGGAGCTGCTTCTTGCAGATGAGCCGACCAGTGCGCTGGACGTTACTACACAGGCACAGATCGTACGCCAGATGATGGAGCTCCGTGATGATTTCGGAACCGGTATCATCATTGTTACTCATAACATTGGCGTAGCAGCCTATATGGCAGATCAACTTGTTGTTATGCAGAACGGAAAAGTTGTGGATCAGGGAACACGAGACGAGGTCATGGAGCATCCGACCAGTGACTATACAAAGAAACTGCTGGCTGCAGTGCCGGAAATGGAGGGACGGCGTTATGTTTAAGGAATCCGATATCGTACTCAGTGCAAAACATATCGTAAAACAGTTCCCGGCTTCCGGCGGCAGAACTTTAACAGCCTGCAACGATGTGAACCTGAACGTTTATAAAGGAAAAACTCTGGGAATCGTAGGAGAGAGTGGCTGCGGTAAATCAACCTTTGTCCGCATGGTCATTTCTCTTGACAAGCCGACTAGCGGAGAGATCCTTTACCATGGAAAAAACCTCTCTGATCTTTCCAAAAAAGAAACCTGGCTGAACCGTCAGAACATGCAGATGGTCTTCCAGGATCCGCTGGCGTCCTTTGACCCCAAAATGAAGATCGTGGATATCCTTACAGAGCCGCTGATCAATTACGGAAAGCTGAAAAGAAACGAAAAGGAAGCGAAAGCCAGAGAGCTTCTGGAAATGGTAGAGCTTCCCGGAGATTTTGCAGACCGTTATCCCCATAACATGAGTGGCGGACAGCGTCAGCGTATCAGTATTGCCAGGGCACTTTCCCTGGAACCGGAGATTCTGGTGTGCGATGAGGCTACCTCTGCACTTGACGTTTCCGTACAGGAATCCGTGATCCGGCTTCTGGTACGTCTCCAGAAAGAAAAAAACATCAGCATGCTTTTTATCTGTCATGATCTGGCTCTGATCCGTTCCTTTGCTCATCAGATTGCTGTTATGTACCTTGGAAATATCGTGGAGGTAATTCCTGGAGAGGACGTTGCAAAAAAATCTCTTCATCCGTATACGCAGGCTCTTCTGGGGGCACAGTTTTCCATTCATATGGATCAGGAGAAAAAGATCGAGAGCATCGAAAGTGAGGCCCCCAGCCCTCTGGATGTTCCTCATGGCTGCCCATTCCAGAATCGTTGTGAACACTGTATGGAGAAATGCAGGACGATCCGCCCTGTGCTCACAGAAGTAGAGTCCGGACATGAAGTAGCCTGCCATTATGTAACGGAAAAATAAAGAAAGGCACAAAACAGTATGATTTTTAAAAACTTTAAAGTACTGGGCATTCTGTTGTTGCTGCTTGCCGTTTTTACAGTTGGCGGGAAAAAAGTTTCTGCTGCTGTCGAAGACGGAGATATCCAATATACAATAGGTGTTGTAGTATATAATCAGGACAGCCCGGAAATGAACATGTTCATGAACTATTACAGAGAATACATCCAGCAGGGGTTTCCGGTTAAGTTTTATTTTTCAGGAAATATCAATTCTGCGGAGGATGAGTGCGATTTCATCCGCGCAATGAAGCAGCAGGGTGTGAGCGGGATCATTTCTTTTTATGGACAGGATATCCAGAAGATCGTAGAAACTTGCGATGAGGAAGAAATGTATTATGTTCTTGGTTCTGGAAACATCAGTGATGAAGATTATGACAAGATAAAAAACGGCCAGTATTTTCTTGGAAGCGTAGGACCGGATGCAAAAGCAGATTATGAAGCCGGCTATAATATGGCAGAGTATTTTGCAGATGCAGACACCAGCAAATATATTGTACTGACAGGTGGTTCCTCCGCTGGAAACTACATGCATCTTCAGAGAGCGATCGGTGTTCTGGAAGCTCTGGCGGAGAAGGAGGGGCTGACTTATTCCGAGGATGTTGAGAGGCTTGCGGCATCTGAGAAAACAACCGTTGCAGATACAGGAAAAGATGATATCAGCATTACCATCTGTCCAGGCTATATGGCAGCCCCAAAAGGGATCAATAATCTGAAACATACTTTTGTAGACGGAAATTATGATGCAATTCTCTGTACCTTCAATGTAGATGAGATCATGAAGATCGTTACAGCAAAAGAAGATGAGCAGGGCTCCAATATCAAGATTGGAGCAGTTGACTGCTTCTCCCAGGAAAACCATGATGAGATCAATACTGAGGATTCCTTTGGAAATCCTAAAATTGATTACATTGCCGGTAAATATGCATCCATGGGCGGTCCTGCCTTTGCGATCCTGTACAATGCAATGACCGGTTATCCAGAGGCAAATACCGACGACGCTGATTCTAATACAGTGCGTCTGTATCAGGGCTTCTGGAGTGCATCCGATAAAGCTTCTTTCAATAAGCTTTACGGATATACACAGGACATTTATGAAAATGCATACAGCTGTGCAGATCTGATGAAAGTGATCAAGTCGTATAATCCAGACACTACACCGAATGATATGAAAGCACTGACAGAAGCATATACAGTGGAAGATGTGCAGAAGCGTATGGAAGAAAAATAAACAGAGATTTTGAAAAAGAGCTGGGCCGCCTTATATGGTTCAGCCCTTTTTCTTCATATAAAATACTTTTTTATGTAAAAAAACGAAAAATCCTCTTTACTTTCTAAAGTTAATATAATAAAATCTATAAATATGTGTAAAACTGGTTTAAAAGCAGAAAGCATAGGGATACATAAGCAAAACCCCTCATGTTTTGTGATTTTAAAGCAGAAACATGGAAGGGAGAGAAACAATGACAACAGCACATATTTGTATAATGGCAGCCATTATCGTCTATCTGGGTGCAATGATCTTTGTAGGTTATCTTTGCTCCAAGAACAATAATGACAGTTCTGATTTCTATCTTGGAGGACGAAAGCTTGGACCACTTGTCACAGCTATGAGTGCAGAGGCTTCTGACATGAGCAGCTGGCTTCTGATGGGCCTGCCGGGACTTGCTTATCTTACCGGTATTGCAGATGCAGGCTGGACAGCCATTGGCCTTGCGATCGGAACTTACGTAAACTGGAGGATCGTGGCAAAAAGAATCCGCCGCTACACACATGTGGCAGGAAATTCCATTACATTGCCATCCTTTTTCAGTAATCGTTACAGAGATGAGAAAAAGATCCTGCAGTCTATCGGAGCGATTTTTATCGTGATCTTTTTTATTCCGTATACAGCTTCCGGATTTGCAGCCTGTGGTAAACTTTTTGCAAGTCTCTTCGGTGTAAAATATCTGCCAGCTATGATCATCAGTGCACTGGTCATCGTTGGATACACCACACTGGGAGGATTCCTGGCAGCATCTACCACGGACTTTATCCAGAGTATCATCATGTCCATCGCTCTTGTGATCGTATTTGTATTCGGGATCAGCACAGCAGGTGGTATTGAAGCAGTTGCAGACCATGCAAGATCACTGCCCGGATATCTGACTATGTTTACTACATATGATCCAACAACCGGAACAGAACAGGCATATCCACTGCTTAATATCATTTCCATGCTTGCATGGGGACTTGGATATTTCGGAATGCCGCATATTCTTCTTCGTTTCATGGCGATCGAAGACGAAGAGAAGCTTACACTTTCCAGAAGAGTAGCAACTACATGGGTAGTGATCTCACTGGCAGTAGCAGTACTGATCGGTGTGGTAGGACTTGGAATGACAGCAGCAGGAGAGTTTGACCTTCTGGAAGGCTCCGCATCTGAGACAATTATCGTTCAGATCGCAGATCTTCTCAGTAAACATGGTGTAATTGCAGCAATCCTTGCAGGACTCATCCTTGCAGGAATCCTGGCATCCACCATGTCAACTGCAGATTCTCAGCTCCTGGCAGCATCCTCAGCAGTTTCTTCCGACCTTCTCGGAAGTATCCTGAAGGATAAAGAAACAAAAAAAGAAAGCATGGTAGCCGATAAGATCACGCTTCTTCTCATCGCAGTAGTAGCCATGTTTATTGCCCGCGACCCGAACAGTTCTGTGTTTACTATCGTATCCTTTGCCTGGGCAGGCTTCGGAGCCGTATTCGGCCCGGTGGTACTTCTGGCATTATTCTGGAGACGTTCCAACTGGCAGGGAGCCCTGGCAGGAATGATCTGCGGCGGTTCCATGGTATTTATCTGGAAATACGGAATCAGCACGCTCGGCGGCGCCTGGGGAATCTATGAACTTCTTCCCGCATTCCTGGTGGCCATTGCAGCAAACATCATCGTCAGCCTCATTACCAAGGCACCATCCAAAGAGATCACCGACGAATTTGATCTGGTAAACCAGAAATAAAATATTTTTCGATAATAGTCAATAATCCACACTGATACAAAACAAGCCTGATACAGATTATAGTAAAGATATCTGTATCGGGCTTGTTATCTTTTTATTATTTAATAAATAAAGTCACACCGCCAAAGTTTTTCCCTCAAGCTTTTTTAACAACTGCTCCATTGTTAAATTCAACACCGGATGCCGAAGATACGGTGCGATCTCCACCATAGGCTTCAAAACAAAATCCCTGTTTTCCATATCAATATGAGGCACATGTAGTTCCACTGTATCAATAATCTCATTATCGTAAAACAGAATATCCAGATCCAGTGTCCTTGGTCCCCAGTGAATGATCCTTTTCCGGTCCGCAGCCTGTTCCAGCACATGCAGCCTGTCAAGAAGCTCCTCCGGAGAAAGCAGCGTCCGGACTCTTAAGGCTCCGTTGAGAAACTCATCCTGCTCCACATCCCCGTAAGGCTCCGTTACAAGATACTCGGAAACCTTTTCAACAACAATCTCTTTCATATCCCGAAGACCCTGGATCGCATTGTCCAGGTATTTCTTCTTATCCCCCATATTGGAACCAAAAGCAATATAAGCCGTATGCCAGCCTCGGGTAATTTCCACAGCAACGGTTTTCAGCGGAAGACCTACCGGAGCCCAGGGCTTTTCAATACGGAGGGTGATCTTTTTAAGAAGAGGGAGAGAAAGCAGCAGCGTCTCTGCCAGATTCTCCACAGCAGCCTCCAGAAGTTTATAAGTATTTTTCTGAAGAAAATCGGTGATCATATGACTGACTTCTCCATAATTGATGGAAGCAGAAAGATCATCTGTCAGCCCTGCCGGACGTGTTTCTGTATACATAACAGCAGAAACAACAAATTTCTGTCCGAGAGCTGTTTCTTCCGGAAACACACCATGGTTTGCAAAAATCTCAAGATCTCTGATTTCGATTTTATCCATCAGTTCCTCCTAACGTCCCAGAATAGCTTCTGTCATCTGGATGACGCGTTTATTTTCTTTGATGTCATGAACACGGACAAATGCACACCCCTTCATAACACCGATCACCGATGTGGCAAGAGTTCCCTCTACACGCTGATCTACAGGAAGATCAAGGGCAAGTCCGATCATGGATTTTCTGGAGGTACCAAGAAGCACCGGATATCCCAGCTTCCGGAAAAGCTCCAGATTATCCATAGTCATCAGGTTCATCTCATAGGTTTTACCAAATCCGACACCAGGATCAAGGATGATCTTATCATCGGCAATACCGGCACGTTTGGCAATATTGACACATTCCTGGGTTTCTGCCAGCATATCCACAATAAAATTATTGTATTCAGTATTATCTTTGTTATGCATCAGACAGCAGGGAGCCTGATATCTGGCAATGACAGGAGCCATTTCAGGATCATATTTCAGTCCCCAGATGTCATTGATAAGATCTGCTCCGTGTTTCAGGGCTTCTTCCGCAACACATCCCTTATAGGTATCTACAGAGATGGGGATATCAAAACGCCCTTTTACTGCTTCGATAACAGGAAGAATACGCTCGATCTCCTCCTGTGCGCCAACCGGTGTATGCCCCGGACGTGTGGATTCCCCACCGATATCAAGAATATCAGCACCTTCGGCGATCATAGCTTCTGTATGTTTCAGGGCATGATCCATATCGTTCCATTTTCCGCCATCTGAGAAAGAATCCGGTGTGACATTTAGGATACCCATAATATATGTTTTGTTTTTTACATCAAACTCACGATTTCCGATTTTCATGGAAAAACCTCCTAATATTGGATCGTCATATTTTTTTTAGCAGGAGACCAGTAACATTCCGGCTCTGCTTTACAGGAAAAACAGTTTCTGGAGCTTTTGTCCGCAGTATAGAGCAATTTTCCAAGAACTGTCGGATCCGTCTGAGCTCTGTGACCACGTATTGCCGCAATGATCGCTTCCATTTCTTCCATAGAAAATCCAAGCTCGTTTAAGATCTGTCCTGCGATAGCAGCACCGGCCTCATCATGAGGAGTGCCATCTTCATACTGTCTGGCCCGTCCGATATCGTGAAGAAGGGCAGTACAGTAGATCAGTTCCTTTGAAACAGGAGCATTTTCCTCAAGTGCCCGGATATAGGCAAGGCGTGCCACATCCAAAAAATGCTCCGGTGTATGTCTGCAGAATTCACGGTCAGTCTCCAGAAGCTGAAGCTTATTAAGCTCATTCTGATAGAGCGGATGATTCCAGATCTGATTCACTCTGTCCATCAGTCCTTGACCATAGCAAGGAACTGTTTCTGAAGCTCCATATTTTCTTTAAATTCACCTCTGGTAACAGTCGTAACCGTTTTGCTTCCCGGCTTTTTGATTCCACGCATGGTCATGCAGGTATGCTCCGCTTCCAGCATAACCATGATTCCCTTTGGAGCGAGAACACGTTCCAGCGCATCTGCGATCTGCACAGTCAGACGTTCCTGGATCTGCGGTCTTCTTGCATACACATCAACGGTACGGGCCAGCTTGCTTAAGCCGGTAACCTTGCCATTTGGGATATATGCGATATGAGCTTTACCGTAAAAGGGCATAAGATGATGTTCACACATGGAATAAAAGGTAATATCCTTTTCCAGAACCATTTCATTGTTCTCTACATGAAACTGTTTCTGAAGATGTTCATCCGCTTCATTATCAAGTCCGCCATAAATTTCCTCGCACATGCGGGCGATACGTTCCGGAGTTCCCTGCAGTCCCTCTCTGTTTACATCCTCGCCGATTCCCTCGAGAAGAAGCTTGATCGCCTCTTCAACTTTTGCTTTGTCTACCATAAATAACAACCTCCATTTGTTAAAAAAATCACGTTTTTCGGAGACTGTCTCTTTTATTTTTGCGCATAAAAAAAGATATCTCCAATTGTAATAGAACGTATGTCGAAAAAGCCCTACACAATATGAGATATTCTCTTATATTGCTGCAACGGGTGCGGATTTCATACCGTAAGACGTACTTTTCGTTCTGGCGACAACTCCCCATTCGCCAAACACTTGACGCATAAAATCCTATTTTGCATATCATTCATTTCACGGACAAGTATACCATATACTGATATAAGAAGAAAGGGAAAATGATAAAAAAATATCACAAAAATAGGGAATATGTTCTATGAATTATGCGATAGAATCTATGGATATGTCAGATTTTTGCAGATTATATTCCGACAAATATAAAAAGAATTACAAAGTAGAAAATCCCGGAACAGAAAACCGCTGTTCCGGGATCACAGAGCTGTTAATGACGTATCATTTTCATCAGATTCACAATTCTGTCAAGTTTAGCTGCCTCTACCGGACTTTTCCCCATTTTCAGAACTTCTATGATAGTAGAGATCTCATCAGAGCTGAAATTTAAGCCCGCATTTTTTCCTTTAGAAGCTGCGCCCATGATAAAAGGCAGAAGTTCGGACGGATTTTTCCCCAATCCCTGATCTGCCAGACCCTGAAGCATGGAAAGCTTCTGAGGGTCCATTCCGGAAAGCCGGGGATTATTTTTCCAGTCATCACTCATGGATTCTCACCTCCTGACGAATCTTCATTCATGATCTGAAGCATCTGGATCGTAGCCATAAGACTGGTGATATGATCGATCTGACGGCGATTTTCTCCGCCACAGCACTTACGGATATCCTGCAGCATTTCCAGAGGATCGGTGCCAGAAAAACCGGTAGCCTGCAGATCGGCTGTTCTACGGCTGCTTTGAAAAAGCGACATGGTATTCCGAAGTTCCCGGACTTTCGTATACACAGATAAAAACCGCTGCCCGGAAGAAGGAAGGTACGGGATCATGGCTTTCAGCATCTGATCCTGGTCACTTTCCACCATTTCATCCAGAGCAGTACGTGCGATAGGCTCCTGTTCCATAAAAAAATCCTTTTTCCTGAAATCTATGAATTTGCAGAAAGAAATATGACAGAAACCTTCTCTGGTCATATTATATATAGAAGAAATTTTTCAAAGGAATGTGATTATGGAATCTGAAAAAAAACAGGAACTTGTCATTGATGGAAATTCTTTTTATGAAATAGATCTGAAATGTCTGAAAGAGAAAAAACAGAAACAGGAGGAAGCAGAAAAACGGCAGCAGAAAAGGCAGAGGAAATAACCTCTGCCTTTTCAAAAGATCAGCAGCAATTGTTGCAGCCGCATCCATTTCCGCACAAAAGCAGAAGAAGGATGATGATCCAACAGCTGTCGTTGCAGCCGTTGTTATTACAGCCACAGCCACTGTTGTTTCCACAGCAACACATCAGACAGATGATCCAAAGGATACAGGAGCAGCTGTTTCCACCGTTTCCAAACAGGGAATTTCCGCAGCCATTATTACAGCCACAGTTATTGTTACATCCACATCCTGTGCTACATCCGGAATCACAACCACATCCGCAATCACATCCACAATTGGTAGCCGCTAAGTCACTCATCGATAAGTCCTCCAGCAAATTTTATTTACACTTCATCATATGGCAGGAGTCCGTCCACAGTTACAAAAAAGTTGACAGTGTTTATTCATTACGATATAATAAACGAAATGTAACATTTTTGTAATTTTTGAGACAAACTAGCTTTTATATCTAAAACAGGAAATGGGGAAAATTATGAAGAGTTTCAGAACAAAAAAATGGCTGAAGGGTCTGATGCTTGCTATGCTGCTGATCGTGGGAAGCACAGTCTTTTCTGCTTCTGCAAAAGAGGTACAGGCTGCCACTGCAGGCTTTAAAACTATCGATGGAAAAACATACTACATAAAAAGTGATGGGAGCAAGCAGAAAGGCTGGCTGACCCTGGGCGGATACAAGTACTACTTTAACACAAAGACCGGAGTACAGGTAAAGGGCTGGATGAAGGTCAATGGCAAATATACCTACTATTTTACAAAAGGCAAGGGTGTTATGGCAACCGGCTGGATGACAGATTCCAAAGGCCATAAGCGCTATTTCAATCCCAAAACAGGTAAGCTTACCACAGGCTGGGTAAACTGTAGCAAGGGAAGGAAACGTTATTTCACAAAAGGCGGAGGCATTATGGCAACCGGCTGGCTCACCAACAGCAAAGGGCAGAAACGTTATTTTTACAAAACTTCCGGTTATATGGCAACCAAATGGGTAAAAAACAAATCCAAAAATATCAGCTACTATTTTGCCACCAGTACCGGTTATATGTATACTGGTCTGAAGACGATCAATCAGAAGAACTATTATTTTAAATCCAACGGTGTCATGGCAGTAAGTACCTCCGTGACAGTGAATGGAATTACATACTCCATCGCAGCAGACGGAGTGGCCACTGCGAAGACTACCAAACCAAATCTAAATGTCAGCAATGGAGATGTCAAAGTTTACGATACCAAAAACAGCAGATATTACACTATGGTAAAAGAATATAAGAGCCATCCTGGAATAGCCAACGGCAAGACATCCGATGAAGCACTGCTGGCCGCACTTTGCGAATCGGAGGCAGGCGATCAGGGCAAGATCGGAATGGAAGCAGTAGCACTTTGTGTTCTGAATCGTACGATCAAATCAGACAAGGAATTTCCATCTACGATACGAGGTGTGATCTATGAGAATATCGGAAGCAGCACAACCCCACAGTATTCTGTAGTGCGGAACGGGGCCCTTCTCAAACGTCTCAATGGTCAGTTTGAAAACCGTACTCTTGCTTATCAGGCTGCAAGAGAAGCAATGACTATTTTCAATAAACATGTCACTTCCGGCAAAGCCAGAACACTCAGAGGATTTAAACAGAAAGATTTTAATTATATGTATTTCATGATGACCAGCTATTTCTGGAACCAGAATCTGAATTTCAGCAAAGTGAAATATGAAACTTATAAAGGCCATACATTTTTTGTAGACTGGGTATAAGCAACATAGTCTCCGGCAGTAAACTTTGAACAAACAGGCGTATGGACATAAAATTGAAAATTTAAGGAGAAGCAAATATGCAGGTGAAAATCTATACGGATGGTGCAGCCCGGGGAAATCCGGATGGACCGGGAGGCTACGGAGCAGTTCTTCAGTACATCGATACCAAAGGCCAGTTACATGAACGTGAACTGTCCAGAGGCTACAAAAAAACCACAAACAACCGGATGGAGCTGATGGCAGCCATCGTAGCACTGGAAGCACTGAACCGCCCCTGCCAGGTGGATCTGTATTCCGATTCCAAATATCTGGTAGATGCTTTTAATCAGCACTGGATCGATTCCTGGCTAAAGAAAAACTGGAAACGTGGAAAAAACGAAGATGTGAAGAATGTAGATCTCTGGAAACGCCTTTTAAAGGCCAAGGAGCAGCATCAGGTAAGCTTCCACTGGGTTAAGGGACATGCAGATAATCCGTTAAATGAACGGTGTGATCAACTTGCCACATCAGCGGCAGACGGCAATGACCTTTACGTAGATGAAGGAATAAATAGCTTACAGAAATAAAAGTTCCACTTATCACTCACAGAAAACCCGAAACATACCGCGCGAATTTATGCGATCAGCGTAAATTCTGTACATCACGAAGCGTGTTACTGAGAACAGAGTAAAAAGTAATATTCTGCCACTTTAAGTTGTCAAAGCAATATTAAAATTTCTTGACAAACAAAAAAGCAGTTTGTATACTTCATATAGTATAGTAAAAGGCTTGGAAGGGAAAAAGTAGCTTGAGGAAAACCCCACAGAGAGCAGCCGGCAGGTGAGAGGCGCAGGGTAGAACTTTTGTGAATACATCCCGGAGCTGCGCACCGAATCGGGACTTGATACTGTAAATTATAAACTTTATAATAATAGCGTATTATAGATAGGCTGCGACGGAATGGCACCCGTTATTGTGCTGAAGTGGTTTTATATCTTGATATATATGGATATAACGGGATGTAGATTCACTTTATGAGGCAGGAAATGCGAGTTTTCTGTAAATTTAGGTGGTAACGCGGGACCCGGTTCTCGTCCTAAACGGACAGGAACCGGGCATTTTTTATATGACTATACAGGAGGAAAGAACAATGACAGTTTGGGAAGAACTGAAAGCACGTGGCCTGATCGCACAGGTTACAGACGAAGACGAGATCAAAGAGATGGTAAATAACGGGAAAGCCACATTCTATATTGGCTTTGACCCTACAGCAGACAGCCTTCATGTAGGACATTTTATGGCTCTTTGCCTGATGAAGAGACTGCAGATGGCAGGAAATCGTCCGATCGCCCTTCTCGGCGGCGGAACAGGGATGATCGGTGACCCGTCCGGAAGGACCGATATGCGTCAGATGCTGACAAAAGAAACCATCCAGCACAATATTGACTGCTTCAAGCAGCAGATGAGCCGTTTCATCGATTTCTCTGATGGAAAAGCTCTTATGGTAAACAATGCTGACTGGCTTATGAACCTTAACTATGTAGAGCTTCTCCGTGAGGTAGGTGCTCACTTTTCCGTAAACCGTATGCTGACAGCAGAGTGCTACAAACAGCGTATGGAGCGAGGCTTAAGCTTCCTGGAATTTAACTACATGATCATGCAGAGCTACGACTTCTACATGCTGTACCAGAAATACGGCTGCAACATGCAGTTCGGTGGCGATGACCAGTGGAGCAACATGCTTGGCGGTACCGAGCTGATCCGCCGTAAGCTTGGCAAAGATGCCTATGCCATGACCATCACACTGCTTCTCAATTCTGAGGGCAAAAAGATGGGAAAAACACAGTCCGGAGCTGTATGGCTTGATCCGAATAAGACATCCCCGTTCGATTTCTACCAGTACTGGAGAAATGTAGACGATGCTGACGTTATCAAATGTATGCGTCTTCTTACTTTCCTTCCTCTTGAGGAGATCGACGAGATGGCCAAATGGGAAGGCAGCGAGCTGAACAAAGCCAAGGAGATCCTTGCATACCAGCTGACAGAGCTTGTACACGGTGAGGAGGAAGCCAAGAAAGCACAGGAGGGTGCCCGCGCACTGTTCTCAGGTGCAGATACTTCTCATATGCCTACAACAGAGCTTTCAGAGGAAGATTTTGACGAGGAAGGAAAAATCGACCTGATCACACTTCTTGTAAAAGCAGAGCTGGTACCAAGCCGTTCCGAGGGTCGCCGTGCGATCCAGCAGGGTGGTGTATCCATCGATGGTGAGAAGCTCACCGATATTTACCATACGGTTGAGAAGGATGCTTTTGCAGGGGACGGGATCGTTCTGAAACGAGGCAAGAAAAAATTCAAAAAGATCTGTGTAAAATAATTTCCCATATCTGTGACATTTCCGGGATAAAGCTACGGCATTCCGGAAATGCTGACAGGTAGGGTTGACACAAGGAGGATAACAACATGAAAAAGTACGGAGTGAACGAACTTCGTAAGATGTTCCTTGACTTTATGGAGAGCAAGGGCCATCTTGTAATGAAAAGCTTTTCCCTGGTTCCTCAGGGAGATAAGAGTCTTCTGCTAATCAATGCAGGTATGGCTCCGCTGAAACCATATTTTACAGGTGCTGAGAAGCCGCCAAGAACAAGAGTGACAACCTGCCAGAAATGTATCCGTACCGGAGATATCGAAAATGTAGGTAAAACCGCACGTCACGGTACTTTCTTTGAAATGCTTGGTAACTTCTCTTTTGGTGATTACTTCAAGAAAGAAGCCATCCACTGGTCCTGGGAGTTTCTTACTGAGGTTGTAGGGCTTGATGCAGACCGTCTCTACCCATCCATTTACCTGGATGATGATGAAGCCTTCAATATCTGGAACAAAGAAGTAGGGATTCCGTCTGAACGTATTTTCCGTTTCGGAAAAGAGGATAACTTCTGGGAGCATGGCGCAGGTCCATGCGGTCCATGCTCTGAGATCTACTATGACCGTGGCGAAAAATACGGCTGTGGCAAACCTGGATGTACGGTAGGCTGCGACTGCGACCGTTACATGGAAGTATGGAACAACGTTTTCACACAGTTCGAGAACGATGGAAACGGAAACTACACAACCCTGAAACAGAAAAACATCGATACCGGTATGGGACTTGAGCGTCTTGCTGTAGTTGTTCAGGATGTTGATTCTATTTTTGATGTAGATACAATTTGTGCACTTCGTAATCTTGTATGCGAGATCGCACATAAAGAATATGAGAAAAACTATGCAGATGACGTTTCCATCCGTCTGATCACGGACCATATCCGTTCCGCAACATTTATGATCTCCGATGGAATCATGCCAACCAATGAGGGACGTGGATATGTTCTCCGCCGTCTGATCCGCCGTGCAGCACGTCACGGACGTCTTCTTGGCATCGAGGGAACTTTCCTTGCAAAATTAAGTGCACAGGTGATCGAGAGCTCCAAAGCCGGATATCCGGAGCTTGAGGAGAAGAAAGAGTTCATATTCCGTGTACTGACAAATGAGGAGAATCAGTTCAACAAAACTATCGATCAGGGACTTCGCATCCTTTCCGACATGGAAGAGGATATGAAAAAAGCAGGTGAAAAGACTCTTTCCGGTGACAACGCATTCAAGCTTTATGATACGTACGGATTCCCTCTTGACCTTACAAAAGAGATCCTTGAGGAAAAAGGCTACGGCATTGACGAGGAAGGCTTCCAGAAAGCAATGGAGGAACAGAGAGTCAAGGCACGTACTGCCCGTGAAGTAACCAACTATATGGGTGCAGACGCAACCGTATACGATGATATTGATGTAAACGTAACAACAGAATTCGTCGGCTACGATCATCTTACCTTTGATTCCAAGGTTACTGTCCTTACCACAGAAACAGAGATCGTAGATTCTCTCACAGAGGGACAGAAGGGTACCGTATTTGTAGAGCAGACTCCTTTCTATGCAACAATGGGTGGACAGGAAGGTGATACCGGTGTGATCGAGACTGCAAACGGTAAATTTGTTGTTGAGGACACCATCAAACTCCGCGGTGGCAAATTCGGTCACGTAGGACATATGGAATCCGGTATGATTTCCTCAGGTGAGACAGTATCCCTGAAGGTAAACGAAGAAGCAAGAAAAGATACCGAGAAAAACCACAGTGCAACACATCTTCTTCAGAAAGCACTGAAAACCGTTCTTGGTTCCCACGTAGAGCAGAAGGGTTCTCTGGTAACTCCGGACAGACTTCGTTTTGACTTTGCTCATTTTCAGGCTATGACAGCAGAAGAACTCCAGGCAACAGAAGAGCTTGTAAACAAAGAGATCCAGGCAGGTCTTGATGTTCATACAGATGTCATGGATGTGGAAGAAGCCAAGAAATCCGGAGCAATGGCTCTCTTTGGTGAGAAATATGACCAGAAGGTACGTGTAGTATCCATGGGAGACTTTTCCAAAGAGCTCTGTGGTGGTACTCATGTAAAGAATACAAGCTCCATCATGCTCTTTAAGATCGTGTCCGAATCCGGTATCGCAGCTGGTGTACGCCGTATTGAGGCACTTACCGGCAAAGCAGTTATCGAATACTACAGAAAGCAGGAAGAGCTTCTCCATGAGGCTGCAAAAGCATTAAAGGCCAATACAGCCGAGGTTGTAGAAAAGATCAGTCACCTGCAGGCTGAGGTAAAGGCTCTTCAGAGCGAAAATGAATCCCTCAAGAGCAAAGCTGCCCAGAGTGCACTTGGCGATGTCATGGATAAAGTCGTTGAAGTAAACGGCGTAAAACTCCTTGCAGCCAAAGTTGAGGGCGTTGACATGAACGGTCTCAGAGACCTGGGTGATAAACTGAAAGAGCAGCTTGGCGAAGGTGTTGTCCTTCTTGCAGCAGTAAACGACGGCAAGGTTAATCTTCTTGCAATGGCAACGGATGCAGCTCAGAAAGCAGGCGCTCATGCAGGAAACCTGATCAAAGCAGTGGCAGCGATCGTTGGCGGTGGCGGCGGCGGACGTCCGAACATGGCACAGGCCGGCGGAAAGAATCCGGAAAAGGCTCAGGAGGCTATGGACGCAGCAGCAGGAATCCTTGAAAAACAGCTCACAAAATAACAAAGTTGTGCGTGATTTACAGTTTTGACATTTTTTTCATAAAAATCGAAAAAGATGTTGACGAAAGCACTTGTTATGCTATATAATAACACTCGTGCAAGAAAAATACCCAGACAGTTGTATTTTAGCACAATCTACAACTGGAGGGAGGTTAGGTGTGAGTCTATGTCAAACGTTATCGTAAAAGAGAACGAGACTTTAGATAGCGCTCTTCGCAGATTCAAGAGAAGCTGTGCTAAGGCGGGAATCCAGCAGGAAATCCGTAAGAGAGAGCATTACGAGAAGCCAAGCGTTCGTCGTAAGAAAAAATCTGAAGCCGCAAGAAAACGTAAATATAATTAATTGTGCGCAAAAATCCCTGGCTGTATGGTCAGGGATTTTTAATTAAATAGAAACAGGAACGTTTGACGAAGGAAAGAAATATGAATTTGTTTATTAAACTGATTATCAAACCATTGCGATCGCTCCTTAAATTATTATTTAATCGAATTTTTTATGTAGCTCTGGCTCTTGTTGTGCAGCTGGCATGGCTGTTGATCGCCCTTTTCCGGCTTATGGAATATTCCAGATGGGTGACGATCGGAATGCAGGTCATAGGTTTTCTGGTTGTTCTGTGGATCGTAAATAAAAAGATCAATCCATCTTATAAGCTCGCCTGGACGATGCTGATCCTTATTTTTCCGGTATTTGGTGTTTCCCTGTACCTTCTTTTCGGTAAGTCACGGATCGGCGCTGTTATGGAGCAGCATTATCAGAATCTTATTGATGAAACTGCTGAATACCTGGAAGGCTCAGAGCTCACAAGAAAACGTTTAAACGAAGACGACCGTTCCATGAGGATCCAGTCGGATTACATCTGGCAGTATTCAAGATATCCGGTTCACGAGAATACCACAGCAGAGTATTTTCAGGTAGGAGATGATATGTTTCCGGTTCTGGTGCATGAACTGGAGCAGGCAAAGCATTTTATTTTTATCGAATATTTTATCATAAATGACGGGGTAATGTGGCAGACGATCCTTAATATCCTTGAAAAAAAGGCTAAAGAAGGAGTGGATGTCCGACTGATCTATGATGGCTTCGGCTGCCTTACCACATTGCCATACAAGTATGATCAGGAGATGCGCCGGCGAGGAATCAAATGCGAAGTATTCAACCGGTTCCGTCCGATTCTTAATATAATCCAGAATAACCGTGACCACCGTAAGATCTGTGTGATCGATGGCTGGACCGGTTTTACCGGCGGCATCAACCTGGCTGACGAATATATCAATCAGCGAAAACGGTTTGGCCACTGGAAGGATACAGCCGTTATGCTGAAAGGAGAAGGCGTCTGGAATATGACAGCTATGTTCCTATATATGTGGGGAATCGTTACCAGAACAGATACTTCTCTTGATTTCGGAAATTATGTTCCGCACAGGTGGCACCCCAACGATTTTCCGGGAAGCGGTTATGTCCAGCCATTCTGTGATTCCCCCCTGGACGATGAGATCGTAGGAGAGAACGTTTATCTTAATATTATCAATCGCGCCAAAAACTATGTTTATATCTGCACACCATATCTGATCATAGATAATGAGATGATGACCGCCCTGTGCCTCGCTGCAAAAAGCGGTGTGGATGTCCGGATCATGACACCAGGTATCCCGGACAAAAAAATGGTCTTCCTGCTGACACAGTCTTATTATAAGCAGCTTCTGGAAGCAGGTGTAAAGATCTACGAATACCAGCCGGGATTTTTACATGCAAAATCTTTTGTCTGTGATGACAAAGTAGGCGTCGTAGGAACCATAAATCTGGATTACCGAAGCCTTTATCTGCATTTTGAAGATGGTGTCTGGATGTATAAGAATGATGTGATCCTGGACATCCGGGATGATTTTACAGAAACCCTGGAGTACTGTGATCCCATTGATCTGGCATTCTGCCAGAAGAGAAATATTGTGGTACGTGCCATTCAGAACGTACTGAGAGTTTTTGCACCGCTATTATAAAAACTCTTTGACAGACAACTGTAAATTCTGTATGATATACCAGACGGGAGTTAAACGCTCCCGTCTGATATTGTCTAACGAAGAATTATTTATAGATACATATGAAATTTTAGTTATTGGAGGAATTGATTTGAGCCAGAACAAAGAAACAGAGATCCAGCTTCAGTACATCGAAAAATGTAAAGAGCTTCTTGCCAAAAACAGTACGAAACGTCCCACCTTCCACATCCAGAATGAAGGATGCCAGATGAACTCCATCCAGACAGAGTCTATTGCGGCCATCATGGAAAAAATGGGATATGAAATGGTAGATACCGAGGATGCTGATGCAGTTGTATTTAACACCTGTACAGTCCGGGAAAATGCCAATCAGAAGATCTATGGACATCTTGGACATTTAAAGAGCATCAAACGGAATCACCCGGATATGAAGATCGTACTGTTCGGATGTATGATGCAGGAGCATCACGTAGTAGAAAAGATCCGTAAGGATTATAAATATGTAAATCTTGTATTCGGAACCCATAATATCCATAAATTCCCGGAGCTTTTTTACCGGACGCTGCAGACCGACGACCAAATCATTGATATCTGGAAGGAATCCGATGAAATCGTAGAGGGCATGCCAACTTCCCGCAAATACTCCTTCAAAACAGGAGTCAGCGTAATGTTTGGCTGCAATAACTTCTGCAGCTACTGCATCGTTCCTTATGTCCGCGGCCGCGAAAAGAGCCGCGAGCCACAGGCCATCATCCGCGAAATCGAGGAACTGGTCGCAGATGGCGTTACTGAGATCATGCTTCTTGGTCAGAATGTAAACTCCTACGGAAAAACTCTGGAAACACCAGTAACCTTTGCAGAACTTCTGAAAGAAGTGGAAAAGATCGAAGGGCTAAAGCGTATCCGTTTTATGACTTCCCATCCGAAGGACCTGTCCGATGAGCTGATCCAGACCATGGCAGAGAGCCAGAAGATCTGTCACCATCTGCATCTTCCGCTGCAGTCCGGAAGCAGCAGAGTCTTAAAGGAAATGAACCGCCGTTACGACAAGGAGAAATATCTGGAGCTGGTAGATAAGATCCGTAAGGCGATCCCGGATATTTCGCTGACAACAGATATCATGGTCGGATTTCCAGGAGAAACAGAAGAAGATTTCCAGGAAACACTGGATGTTGTAAGAAAGGCAAATTACGATACTGCCTTCACATTTATTTATTCCAAACGAAGCGGAACCCCTGCAGCCGGCATGGAAAATCAGGTGCCGGAGGATGTGGTAAAAGACCGTTTCAGCCGTCTTCTTACCCTGGTACAGGAAAAGGGCCGGGAGAATTCCTCCCGTTTCCAGGGAACCATTCAGGAAATCCTGGTAGAAGATGAAAACCGGGAGAAGGGTACTCTTACTGGCCGTACCCAGCATAATCTTCTGGTTCATTTCCCGGGAGAAAAAGATCTCATCGGCAAATATGTAAAAGTAAGCCTAGATACCTGCAAGGGATTCTATTATTTCGGACATATCGTGGAAGAGTAGAATTATAGCCAAGTCCTCACCCACTGCTTATTGCTTTTCGCAACCCCGTGGGGGACTTAACTGATTCGGCTAATTATAAGTTTATATTGCCCGCTCATTACCATTATCGGATGAGCGGGCTTTTTTATTATAAAAATACTGTTTCTATTGACAAATACCCCATGAGGGTATATATATATTCCATATATAGAGGATACCCCATAAGGGTATTTATGAGAAAGGAGAGACAGCCTATGTCTGAAAAGAAAGTCTGTCCCTGCTGCTGTGAAAAACACACTGCACGTTCAGAAGAGAAGAAAAAAAAGCTGATCAACCGTCTGAAACGTATTGAAGGCCAGATCAGAGGCATTATAGGAATGATGGAGAATGATGCCTACTGTAATGATATCCTGATCCAGTCCGCTGCAGTCAATGCTGCAGTGAATGCGTTCAACAAAGAGCTGCTTGCCAGCCACATCCGCACCTGCGTTGCCCGGGATATCCGGGAAGGTAAGGATGAGACCATTGATGAGCTGGTAGCAACCCTCCAGAAGCTTATGAAATAAAGGGACAAACTGGATTTTAGGAGGTACTGAAAGAAAATGGAACAATATAATGTAACTGGTATGAGCTGCGCTGCCTGCTCTGCCCGTGTGGAAAAAGCCGTATCAAAAGTTCCGGGGGTGAATAGCTGTTCCGTCAGTCTTCTGACCAACTCCATGGGAGTTGAAGGAATCGCTTCATCCGGTGAGATCATTGCCGCAGTGGAAGCCGCCGGATATGGTGCATCCTTAAAGGGCGGAGCTGCCGGAGCGAAGATTTCCATGTCTGCGGCAGAAGAAGCGCTGGAAGATCATGAAACTCCGATCCTAAAGAAACGTCTTATCACATCCGTGGGATTTTTGCTGGTGCTGATGTATTTCTCCATGGGGCACATGATGTGGGGATGGCCACTGCCGAAATGGTTTGACGGCAATCACGTAGCCATGGGACTGGTACAGCTGCTCCTGGCTGGTATCATCATGGTGATCAACCAGAAGTTTTTCATCAACGGATTTAAGAGTCTGTGGCACCGTTCCCCCAATATGGATACTCTGGTAGCTCTTGGCTCTATGGCATCCTTCCTGTGGAGTGTCTATGCCCTGTTTGCCATGACAAGAGCGCAGGTAGATGGAGATTCTGCTGCAGTTATGAATTACATGATGGATTTTTATTTTGAATCTGCAGCCATGATCCTGACATTGATCACCGTAGGAAAAATGCTGGAAGCCCGTTCCAAAGGAAAGACTACCGATGCCCTGAAAAGCCTTATGAAGCTTGCGCCAAAAACTGCGGTTGTAGTACGAAACGGAAAGGAACTTACCGTTCCAATAGAGCAGGTTCAGAAAGGAGAAACCTTTGTCGTCCGCCCGGGAGAGAATATTCCGGTGGACGGAGTGATCCTGGAAGGAACCACCGCAGTCAATGAATCCGCACTGACCGGCGAGAGTATCCCGGTTGATAAAGAAACCGGAGATATGGTTTCTGCGGCAACCGTGAACCAATCCGGATTTATCAAATGCGAAGCGACCAGAGTAGGAGAGGATACCACCCTTTCCCAGATCATCAAGATGGTCAGTGATGCGGCAGCCACCAAGGCACCGATCGCAAAGATCGCAGACCGTGTTTCCGGCGTGTTTGTACCGGCAGTGATCACAATCGCAGTGATCACAACAATCATCTGGCTTCTTGCAGGACAGACCTTCGGTTATGCTCTGGCAAGGGGGATTTCCGTTCTGGTCATCAGCTGCCCCTGCGCACTTGGCCTTGCAACACCGGTTGCCATTATGGTCGGCAACGGTATGGGTGCCAAAAACGGAATCCTTTTCAAAACAGCTGTTTCCCTGGAGGAAGCAGGAAAAGTCCAGATCGTCGCACTGGATAAAACCGGAACCATTACAAGCGGTCAGCCGGAGGTAACAGATATTCTCCCGGCTGAGGGAGTTACAGAAACAGAGCTTCTCTCTCTGGCCTGTGCACTGGAGAAAAAAAGTGAACATCCACTGGCAAAGGCAGTTCTAAAAAAAGCCGAGGAAGAGAACCTTGCCACAGTTGAAGTAACCGGCTTCCAGGCACTTCCGGGAAACGGACTTTCCGCTATACTTGGAAGTGACAAACTGACAGGCGGAAGCATGAAATTTATCAGCAGCCAGACAAAGGTTTCCGCAGACCTTAACAGGAGAGCCGAGCAGCTTGCAGAGCAGGGAAAAACGCCCCTTCTTTTCACACGAAACGGTAAACTTCTGGGAATCATCGCAGTTGCGGATGTGATCAAGGAAGACAGTCCCCGTGCAGTAAAAGAGCTTCAGAACATGGGAATCCGTGTAGTTATGCTTACCGGTGACAATGAGCGTACCGCAAAAGCCATCGGAGCTCAGGCAGGAGTTGACGATGTGATCGCAGGAGTTCTTCCGGATGGAAAAGAAAGTGTGATCCGCGTTCTGAAGGAGCAGGGAAAGGTTGCCATGGTCGGTGACGGTATCAACGACGCGCCGGCACTTACAAGAGCCGATATCGGAATTGCCATCGGTGCAGGAACAGATATTGCCATTGATGCGGCAGATATCGTTCTGATGAAGAGCCAGTTAAGCGATGTTCCAGCGGCAGTACGTTTAAGCCGTGCCACACTTCGGAATATCCATGAGAATCTTTTCTGGGCATTTTTCTACAATATAATCGGCATTCCCCTTGCAGCAGGTGTCTGGATCCCGCTTTTCGGATGGACCTTGAATCCGATGTTCGGAGCTGCGGCCATGAGTCTTTCCAGCTTCTGTGTTGTAACAAATGCGCTGCGTCTGAATCTGTTTCAGGTCCACAATGCAGACAAAGACAAAACGATCAAAAATCCGGTAACATTACACATCAGTCATGATGAAAATATAAAAGAAGAAAAGGAGAACAAAACAATGGTAAAGGTAACGGTCAATGTAGAAGGAATGATGTGCGGACACTGTGAGGCACACGTAAACAAAGCCATCCAGGCAGCTTTCGGAGCAGAAGACGTAGTTTCTTCCCACGAGAACGGAACAACTGTATTCTCTGTACCTGAGAAGGTTGACGAGGCAAAGGTTGAAGAAGTGATCAAGGAAGCCGGTTACGAGTTTAAGGGAATCACCCAGGAATAAACCGGATTTTTAAACCACATATTTGCCAAATGGCCAAAAGAAACAGTTCTGCAAAAGCGGAGCTGTTTCTTTTGTCTCATACAGAAAAAATTTTCCACTTCTATAAATCCGGCTAATATCTTTATAGTTTATTCTGAAAAAGCAGGATTATCCGCCAAATTGGTTTTTATTTTCAATTCTCTTATGCTATACTGATAGCGATTATGGATATAGGAACGATAACAGAAATCGTTAACATCATAGTAGTAGAGAGGAGCGCATTATGAGCGGATTTTTTGGAGTAGCATCGAATGATGACTGTGTACTGGAGCTTTTTTACGGAGTGGATTACCATTCTCATCTGGGAACACGCCGCGGAGGTATGGCTGTTTACGGAGAACATGGATTTGACCGTGCCATCCACAACATTGAGAACACGCCTTTCCGTACAAAATTTGACGGAGATGTGGGTTCCATGAAGGGAAATATGGGAATCGGATGTATTTCTGATTATGAGCCTCAGCCCCTTCTGTTCAGTTCCAGGATCGGCAGCTTTGCCCTCACTTTTGTGGGAAAGATCAATAATTACGATGAACTTCTGCAGCAGCTGTATGATACGACCAAGGTACATTTTCAGGAGATGACCAATGGAACAGTCAATGTGACCGAACTGATCGCTGCACTGATCTGTGAAAAGGACAACTTTGTGGAAGGTATCCAGTACGTACAGGGACTAATCGACGGCTCCATGACTTTGCTCCTTATGACAAAAGACGGAATTTATGCAGCCCGTGACAAGATGGGCAGAACTCCTGTGGAAATTGGCCGCAAAGAAGGGTCATACTGTATTTCCTTTGAAAGTCATGCCTATATCAACCTTGGATACGAAGATTATAAAGAACTTGGCCCCGGAGAGATCGTATTCGTAACAGCAGACGAAGTCAAAACTCTGGTTGAGCCCGGAAAGAAAATGAAGATCTGTTCCTTCCTCTGGGTTTACTACGGATATCCGACAGCCTCTTATGAAGGTGTAAATGTAGAGGAGATGCGCTACCGCTGTGGAAGCATGCTTGCAAAGAGAGACGGCGATTCCGTGCACCCGGACATTGTAGCCGGTGTTCCGGATTCCGGCATTGCCCATGCCATCGGATACGCCAATGAATCCGGCATTCCTTACGCAAGACCATTCATTAAATATACACCAACCTGGCCCAGATCTTTTATGCCGACCAATCAGAACCAGCGTAACCTTATTGCCAAAATGAAACTGATCCCGGTACGTGCGCTGATCAAGGATAAAAAACTTCTTCTCATAGACGATTCCATCGTACGTGGCACCCAGCTTCGCGAGACAACCGAATTTCTGTACCGCAGCGGAGCCAAAGAGGTTCATGTCCGTCCTGCCTGCCCGCCAATCATGTACGGCTGCAAATATTTAAACTTCTCACGTTCCAAATCTGAGATGGAGCTGATCACTCGTCAGGTGATCGAGAAGAGAGAAGGCCCCAACTGTCCGCAGGAAGTTCTGGATGAATATGCAGATCCACATACAGAGAAATACGAGCAGATGGTACAGGATATCTGCGAGATGCAGAATTTTACAACTCTCCGTTATCACAGACTGGATGATCTTCTGGAATCCATTGGGATCGATCCTTGTAATATATGCACATATTGTTTTAACGGTAAAGAATAAAAAATGTTTTGAAAATAGAGCTGCTGTTTCAGATGAGCCTCCTTAACTCCCGGTTGCATTTTGGATATCTGCGGCTTATAATAAATGCGGATATATCTTTTGTGATATATCCGCGTTTTTTATATCAGTTTTTTATGTCATGGGAAATTATTTCGTAATGTTCCAATGACAGAGTATCACAAAAAAATTTTCAGGAGCATAAACATGATTTTTCCTATAAAAGCCGTGATATTTGATGCAGACGGCGTCCTTCTGGATTCGCTCTCTGTTTGGAAGGAGCTTGGAAAACGATATATTACAGATCTGGGATATCAGCCGGTTGCGGAAATGGACGAAATCCTTTTTCCCATGAGTATGGAGCAGGGAGCGGACTGGCTGAAAAACAGGTTTACTCTTGCGTATTCCGAAGAAAAGATCGTGATGGATCTGAAATCCCGGATCCGTAAATACTATTTTGAAGAGGTCCCGGCAAAATCAGGTGCCAGAGAACTTCTTCAATGCCTTGCAGAACAGAAAATCCCGGCTGCGGTGGCAACCTCAAGCCCCAGGGAACATATCTGCCGGGCGCTGGAAAGAAACGGACTTCTTTCCTTTTTTGATAAAATCTATACCACCAGTGAGATCGGAGAAAGCAAACATTCTCCGAAGGTCTATCTTACAGCTGCAGAAGCACTGGGAACGGAGCCATCCCGGACGCTGGTTGTGGAGGATTCTCTCTACGCGTTGCAGACTGCCGGAAATGCAGGATTTCTGACTGCCGGTATTTATGACGCATTAGGAGAACCGGATCAGGAACAGCTGAAAAAGGATGCCTATATCTACTGTCGGGATCTGACAGAGTTACAGAACCATATATTCACAGAAAACGGAGGAAACCAAAGATGAAAACAGCATTAACCATCGCAGGCAGCGATTCCAGCGGAGGAGCCGGGATCCAGGCCGATATTAAAACCATGATGGCAAACGGAGTATACGCCATGAGTGCCATCACCGCGCTGACTGCCCAGAACACCACCGGTGTCACAGCCATCCAGAATGCAACCGCAGAGTTCCTGGGTCAGGAGCTGGACTGTATTTTTACGGATATCTTTCCGGATGCAGTAAAGATCGGAATGGTTTCCGAAAGTGATCTGATCCATATGATCGCAGGAAAGCTCCGACAGTATCGGGCAAAAAATATCGTGGTGGACCCGGTTATGGTTGCCACAAGCGGTGCAAGACTGATCAGTGAGGAGGCGGTGGATGTTCTGAAGGAAGAACTGTTTCCTCTTGCAGATCTTCTCACCCCGAATATCCCGGAAACCGAGGTGCTTACCGGACGGAAGATCAAAAACGCCGATGATATGATCGAAGCTGCAAAACAGGTTTCCGAGCAGTATCACTGTGCAGTTCTCTGCAAGGGCGGACATAAGCTCAATGATGCCAATGATCTTCTCTATGTGAATGGAACATATCAGTGGTTTGAGGGAAAAAGGATCGACAATCCCAATACCCACGGAACAGGATGTACTCTTTCCTCGGCCATCACTTCCAACCTTGCAAAGGGATTTTCCATGGTGGAATCTGTAAACCGTGCCAAGGACTATATTTCCGGAGCCCTTGCTGCCATGCTGGATCTGGGAAAAGGAAGCGGCCCTATGGATCATGGCTTTGCGATAAAGAACAGTTATACAGAGGAGGCATAAGATTATGACAGTTACAGAACGGATCACAGCTCTTCGAAAACAAATGAAGGAAAAGGGAATCGATGCTTATCTGGTTCCGACCGATGATTTTCATGGTTCTGAGTATGTTGGGGATTATTTTAAATGCAGAAAATACATCACCGGATTTACCGGTTCTGCCGGAACTGCCGTGATCATGCAGGACATGGCCGGACTCTGGACAGACGGAAGATATTTTATCCAGGCTGCACAGCAGTTAAAGGGAACTCCGGTTACTCTGTTTAAGATGGGAGAACCGGACGTACCAACGATCCACAAATTCCTGGAAGAAAATCTGAAAGAGGGAATGTGTCTCGGCTTCGATGGCCGTACCGTAAGCGCAGAAGAAGCAGAGACGCTAGAAAAAATCCTTCAGAAAAAACAGGTACATTTTTCTGTAAATGAGGATCTCATCGGAAATATCTGGAATGACCGTCCGGCACTTTCCTGTGAACCGGTAATGGAATTATCCGAAAAATGGGCCGGAAGATCCAGAGCAGACAAGATCCGTGAGATCCGCAGCAAACTGAAAGAGAAGGGCGCAGACCTCTTTATCCTCACTTCCCTTGATGACATTGCATGGCTTTTAAATATCCGCGGAAATGATATCCACTGCTGCCCGGTAGTTCTTTCCTATCTTATGCTGGATGACAGTGAGCTTCGTCTTTTTGTCAATGAAAAAGCCTTTTCGGATTCTGTTAAGGAAGCACTTTCCAAAGACGGTATTGCCATTTATCCATATGATGATATTTACACCTATGTACAGACGATTCCCGAAGAGAAAAAGGTATTTCTTTCCAGAAGCAATGTAAACAGCCGGCTGGTCAGCAGTATTCCAAAGACGGTAACGATCCTGGACGGTGAAAATTTGACCCTTCTCCCAAAAGCCATCAAAAATGAAACCGAAGTCCAGAATGAAAAGACTGCCCACCTCAAAGATGGCGTTGCAATGGTGAAGTTTATCCACTGGCTGAAGAAAAATGCGGGAAAACAGAAGATCACCGAGCTTTCCGCTGCTGATAAGCTCTATGAATTCCGTTCCGGACAGGAGAATTTTCAGGGAAACAGCTTTGATCCCATCATTGCCTACGGTGCACATGGAGCCATTGTCCATTACAGTGCAACAGAAGAAACCAATATTCCACTGGAGCCAAAAGGGCTGGTTCTGATGGATACAGGCGGACATTATCTGGAGGGCACTACTGATATCACCCGCACCGTTGTACTTGGCCCGGTTACTGAAAAAGAAAAAAAATATTTCACAGCAGTACTCCGTGGACACCTGAACCTGGCAGCAGCAAAATTCCGCTACGGCTGTACCGGCCTGAATCTGGATGCCCTGGCTAGAGGACCTCTCTGGGCTATGGGAGAGGATTACAACCACGGAACCGGCCATGGCGTAGGTTATCTTCTCAATGTACACGAAGGACCTCAGAGTTTTCGCTGGAAAAGCCCTGCCGCGCTTCCGGCTCCTGTTCTGGAAGAAGGGATGATCACCTCCGATGAACCGGGATATTATGCGGAAAATGAATTCGGCATCCGTCACGAAAATCTTGTAGTTTGCAAAAAAGCCGAAAAAACATCCTACGGCCAGTTTATGAAATTTGAGCCACTGACTCTGGTCCCATTTGATCTGGAAGGTGTCGATCCGGAACAGATGGAAGCAGGAGAGCGCAAATTGCTCAATCAGTATCATGCCCTTGTATACGAAAAGATTTCTCCGTATCTGAATGAAGAAGAGCAATCCTGGTTAAAAAAAGCCACACAGGAAATATAACCCGGAATTCACCTTAATATTTCCTTCCGACAGATACCATAAGAAACGCAAAACCATTTCAGGGATAAGAATAAATCCAACCGGGGAGGTACTTAGCGCCTATGAAAACAGAAAATAGAATTGATCACTACATCGATCTCCACGCACATCTGGACGGCTGCATTACCACAGAGATAGCCAGAAAACTTGCCGCATTGCAGCAGATCACGCTTCCGGCTGCCACAGATGAAGAGCTTCTTTCTCTCCTTTCTGTGCCGGATACCTGCGAAAATCTCAATGATTTTCTGAAATGCTTTGACCTGCCTCTTTCCCTTCTTCAGACAGAAGAGGCATTGGAAGAGGCTGTTTATCTTATCCTTTCTGAAATGAAAGAAGACGGTGTGATCTACGCAGAACTTCGTTTTGCCCCACAGCTCCATACACAGAAGGAAATGACTCAGGAAACAGCGATCCATGCTGCATTACGTGGTCTGAAAAGAGCTCCCATCCCCAGTAATCTGATCTTATGCTGTATGCGCGGTGATCTTAACCAGAAAGAAAATCTGGAAACTCTGGAGCTGGCAAAAAAATATCTTGTTGAAGATGGCGGCGTGGTTGCTATCGATCTTGCAGGAGCCGAGGCACTCTTTCCAACAGAAAATTACGAGGCGCTTTTTGCAAAAGCAAGAGAATATCAGGTTCCATTTACCATCCATGCAGGCGAGGCCGGAAATGCAGAGGATGTAAAAACAGCTGTCCGTATGGGGGCAGTCAGGATCGGTCATGGTGTGAGGATCGCGGGAAATAAGGAAGTGATACAGCTTGTAAAGGATAAGGGGGTTTTTCTGGAAATGTGCCCTACAAGCAATCGCCAGACAAAAGCTATGGAAGAAATGTCTGCTTATCCGCTGAAAGCATTTCTCGAAATGGGCCTTAAGGTAACCTTAAATACCGATGATCCGGCGATTGAAAGAACAACCCTTTCCCGGGAATTCCGATATATGGAATCTCTGTTAGATCTTACCCAGGAGCAGAAAAGGCTGCTGCTTCTGAATTCTGTGGAGGCAGCCTTTACTTCCAGGAACAGAAAATGGAAACTGAAAGAACAGCTTCTTTTCTGAACCGTATGAAAACTATCAGGCGAAAGGATAGCCCTGGACACCAATTTTGAACTGGAGCATGAAGATATAAGCCGTTTTTTTATTTCCGGGAAGGGCACTGCACTGTCGCATGTATTGGAATGATCATAAAGAATAAACAGGACATCCGGATAGAAAATTTCTCATTACCCCATCTTGAACCCAAAATCCTTTTATGATAGAATTGAAAAATTATGTTGAGACGATACGAATTAACCGATGAAGAATGGATCCGTATAGCTTCATTACTGCCGCCTGAAAATTCTGGAAAACAGGGATGCCCACAAAAATGCAGCCGGACAATTCTGAATGGAATTGTTTGGATTGCTCGTAGCGGAGCTCCATGGCGAGACCTTCCAGAACGTTATGGCTCCTGGCAAACGGTTTATTCCCGTTTCCGTAAATGGATTGAAGACGGCACCCTTGATAATATTTTTCGTGTTTTGAGCTTAGAAGCCGAATTAACAGAACTGTCAATGGACGTTTCTATCGTCAAAGCTCATCAGCATAATGCTGGAGCAAAAAAAGGGGGCCTCCAAACGAAATCGGACACAGCCGTGGTGGAGCCAGCACAAAAATCCATGCAGTTGTAGATGCATACGGTTATCCGGTTTATTTTATGATCCGTGAAGGGCAGCGTAACGATATCAATTACGCAATCCCTTTGCTGGATCATGTCAATCTAGGAAATGAGAGTACAGCTAATTGAATGAATCGAAAGGCTGTACTTTTATTTTAACTATAAAAGTTCTGGACAGCTACACTATCTGTAAATTATAACATATTATGCATCAGCTGCGATACAGGTATTTCCACAACAGTTACAAAAAGATGGTGAACCGGACTGAATCCACCATCTTTTTTCTTTATCTTCTGTTATTAATAACCTCTCTCGCCATATCTGCAAGTTCTCCGGCAGATAATTTTCCA